>Ga0210006_1001173_pt1 | contig 18345 bp, 33 predicted proteins | sample CryGey02umfilter_2_FD_185452 | JGI IMG/M metagenome (GOLD analysis project Ga0210006, IMG submission 185452) | Groundwater microbial communities from aquifer in Utah, USA - Crystal Geyser 4/10/14 0.2 um filter (SPAdes) (version 3) | ecosystem: Environmental > Aquatic > Deep subsurface >... | reverse complement strand
AAAATACAGTAAGAAATGGTAAGTTAGTAAGAAAATTAGTTGTAGACGGCAAAAATATTGAAAAAGTTGTTGAATTCTCTGCGTAAGATAAAAACAAGGGAGTGTCGCAGATTAGGGAGTTATCATCATTTTCTCCTCTCCTGTCACATTGCGGGAGTTTTTTAATTTAATTGCATTTAATAGCATAGTTTCCCAAGCATTTCCATTTATTCCTATTCCACATTTATCAGCAGGAGTTAAGTTTTCTCTTGCGTTTTTTCTAACAAAGTTATGAAATACCTTAAACCCGTCTTGATATTCTTGAACTTTTGTAACTCCTCGCCTTACTTTGTGAAACTCTTTTTGATGTGAGTGATGGCTTTCTATTGCGTTGTTGTTTACAGCTTTTCTCTGTCCTTTGATTGAAGTAAACTTGACCTTTCTTTCATTGCCCCAATTTCTAAAAGTTTTTCTACATCCATCTTCATAACCTTTGTAACCATCAACGATTATCTGAAAAGGTATTTTTCCGTTTTGTTTGTATGCTTCTGTAAAAACTTTCTGTGCGTCTTTGCTACTTCGGCTTCTGCCAGAATTTATAGAGGCAAGTAAAAATTTAGTTTTATTATCCATTACATTCCAAACATAATCATAATTTCCAGTAAGATTACCTTTTTCTTTTCCTCTCTTGCTTAAAACCAAAGTTTCATCAGCGTTCCAAACCCCAGAAGTTTTAGGAGTTAGAGTTTTGCTATATTTTTCCATAACTTCTGTAAATCTTAAAACCCATCTTCTTATTGTTTCGTGATGTAATTTTAATCCATAGAATTGATTAAATTGGTCTGCAATATCCCTATAAGATAATCCTTTGTAATAGCAATCCATAGCCAAACAAACAAGTTTAGCATTTCCTTTAATGTATTTAATTGGTTCTAAAACAAATCTCTTTTTACAATCCTTACAGCTAAATCTTTGTTTATCGCTTGTTTTATCGTGCCTTACTCCTCTTTTGATTAAATTTTGAGATTGGCAGTAGGGACAGCAGTTTTCAGTTGGTTTTTCTAAAATTAATTCTATTTCTTGTTTTATTGGTGTAGCTTCAATTTCATAATGATTTTTTAGTTTTTCAAATATTAGAATAGCTTTGATATGTTTGCAGTATAATCCTTTTCCCTTACATCTTAATTCAAAATCCTTACAATTACAAGAATAACTATCAAAATGAGTAACTTGATATTTTTTATTGCTATCAAATTGAGAAGGAACTAAGTAAGTATTCTCATCTAAACATTCTGGTTTAGAGTTTTCTAATATCTGTCTTGCTCTTTGCTCTCTCTTATCTGAAAGTTGTTTTATTGTTTGTGTTATCATTTTTTTTATTTCCTTATTTATCTATATACTATTTAGGTATATAGAGTATTTAAATATTATTGTAGTAGACTATACTATTTAGGTATACCCTTTTTTATATATGTTTAATCCTGTATATAACAAAAGGTTTATATAGTAGTGTCACTTTAAAATACTGAGGTTAATTATATAAACATGGCAGAACGCAGTATTAGTATGAAAAAAGAGGAATTTGGAGTAAATGTTCTTATAGTGGGTCATAGATGTTGGCGTTGTAAACACGCTTGGGTTCCTCGTGATATAGGAGAAATACCTGAAATTTGTCCTAAATGTAAAAGTCCATATTGGAAAAAACCTAAGACTTTATTTAAAAAAGGAGAGAAGAAAAATGGAAAAAAATAATCATCTTAATACTATCCTTGAAAAAAGTAAGAAACATTTGATATTAGAATTTGGAGAAGCGGAAGCTCAAGAATTTATAAAAGAAGTTAAATTAAAAATAAATTCTAAAGAAACTAAGGAGATTATCCAGCAGTTTAATGAAATATATGTAAAAAAAATAAAACAGAAATATCAAAAAGAAACAAGCCCAGAATATGATAAAAAATTATTTAGCTTCATAAAAAAAGATAATAAGAAAATAAAAATAGTTTGGGGGGATTGTTATGAAAACTTAAAAAAGTTACCTTCTGAAAGTGTGCATTTAATGGTTACTTCTCCACCTTACTATAATGCAAGAGAATACTCTCAATATGGAGATTTAAATAAATATCTTGATGATATGAAAAAAATAATTTCTGAATGTTATAGAGTTTTAGACAATCATCATGTATTTGTTTTTAATGTTGGAGATATATTTGATAATGATAATATTACTACTAAATCAGTTTGGGGAGATAGAAGATTACCTCTTGGTGCTTACTTCATAAAAATATTTGAAGAAGTGGGTTTTACTTTTGTAGATGATTTTATCTGGGATAAAGGAGAAGTCCAAAGCGAAAGACATAAAAATGGAAATAATCCTTATCCATTTTATCAATATCCTATGAATTGCTATGAACATATTTTAATATTTCATAAGCATAGATTAGATAATACTCATTTTCCTTGTCCTGTTTGTGGAACATTACAAGTAAATAGCAACACCCAATCAGAAATAGGTTTAATGTCTTGGGAATGTAAAAATTTAGAATGTTTTGAAAGAAGTGCAAGTGATAGAGGCAAAAGATTTTCATTAAAAACAAATATGACACAAAGCCCATTAATTAGGGAAGGAAACGAAGTTCCACATGATTTAATTAAAAAGTGGAGAAGGGATATAATTAAATTTTCTCCTGTAATAAAAATAAATAGTAAGGGAGAAAATAAATTAGGACATACTGCACCATTCCCAGAGGATATACCTGAAATAGCAGTTTGGTTTTATTCATATAAAGGAGATATAGTTTTAGACCCTTTTGCAGGGAGTTTTACAACTGCAATAGTTTCTAATAAATTAGGTAGAATAGGGGTAGGTATGGAATTAAGAAAAGATTTATTTGAAAATGCAATAAAGGATAATCTTAATAAAAAAGAACAGGATTTTGAGGAATTTAATTAATTATTCTAAGGTTTTAAAGTTATTTTCAAATTTTTTCCATTTTCCATAATCTTTAGAACTGAAATGTTGTCTATCTTGGTCTTTTAAAAAAGATGTTCCTTTCATTGAATTACCCATAGTTTTAATAAAATCTTGAACAGACATAACTAAAAAATTAGGTTTATCATTATCATCTATTAAACACCAAATAAAGAAATGGTCTTTAGATAATATCATATCTCTTGGTTTATGGTCTGTTGCATAGGTATTTTTTGATTTTTCTCCAATATATTCTACTCTTGAAGATTTTACTTGTATTGACCTAAATTTAGTTTTATATTCTTTAGAACCACAATCACAATAATAATTAATTAACTTTACTTCTCCGCCACACTTATCACAAGTAGGAATAAGAGTAAAATTATCTACTCCTTTATTGTCACATTTTTTACAATTTGTGCTACTTCCTTCTGTTTTTGTTTTACACTTATTACATATTTTTATAGGTTTAATATTTCTCTTTTCAGTTTTAGAAAAGTCTTTATGGCATTTATCACAAATTAAAGAAGGTGTCATAGCCCAATTCTTACCACATTTAGCACAAGCATATTTATGTGCAATAATATCAATATATTCGTCATACATAGGACTATACACATTCCAACCATGTTTAGATAATTCAAAAGAAACCAAAAACTCACCATATCTTGAAAAGTGTTTTACATTCAAATCCGAAGTGGTTTTATATTGTCCTTCTTGAGTTTCTTCTGAATCTTCATTTTCTATATTATCTCCCACTAATCCCTTTTCCATGAATTTACAACAGAAATCTAATATAAAAACTTTCCTAAGTCCCTCATGCGACACTAAGTTTCAAGTCCCTAAATTGCGACAAGACCTAAAAACAATATCTTTATAAACACTCTTTTTTTGGATTAATTAATCCGTAAGAAGCCTAAAATGGTAATACTCCGCAAAAAAGTAGACTATGGCAAAGCTATCAAGACCGAGAAGAGGAAGTTTGCAGTATTGGCCCCGAAAACGGGCTAAAAAACTGATTCCTAGTGTTAACTGGACAATTATTTCTTCAAAGAATTCTGATAAACAAATTTTAGGTTTTATAGGTTATAAGGTTGGCATGGCCAGTGCTTATGTTAAAGACAACACAGCTGATTCTATGACTAAAAGTAAAAGAATTAGCATTCCTGTTACGATCATTGAATGCCCTAAACTAAAAATACTTTCTACAAGATTTTACAAAAATGGGCAGGTTATTGGTGAAGTTGTAAATAAAAACTTAAACAAAGAGCTTGTGAGGAAAATAAAGATTCCAAAAAAGATATCTAAAAAAATTGAAGATTACAAAGATTATGATGATATAAGAATTGTTGTTTATACTGACCTTAAGAATTTCATCAAAAAAAATCCTGATATACTTGAAGTGAGCCTTGGAGGGAGTTTAGAAAATAAATTATCTTTTGTTAAAGAGCATATTGACAAAACAATAAGCGTTTCGGAGGCACTTCAACAGGGACAGTTAATTGATGTTAAAGCAGTTACAAAAGGTAAGGGGTTACAGGGACCTGTCAAAAGATTTGGAGCAGGATTAAGACAGCACAAGGCTGAAAAGGGAGTTAGAAAAATAGGGTCTATTGGACCATGGCATCCTTCAAGGGTTAGTTTTAGAGTTCCAATGGCTGGACAGATGGGATTTTTTAATAGAATACAATATAATAATAAAATTGTTTTTGTGAGCAATACTTTTGATAATAACATCAATCCTTCTGGAGGATTTAATCATTTTGGTAACATACAGGGTGATTATATTCTTGTTACGGGAAGTGTGCAGGGACCTGCAAAAAGACAGCTTGTTATAACCCATCCATTAAGAGCAACAAAAAAACAATCTAAAAAAAATTACGAGTTTATTGAACTAAGATGAAAATGAAAAGAACATTGCCTCACCAAAATCCATTAGAACATGCGAATGTATATTTGAATAAAGCTGAAGAATTATTAATCGGATACTCTAGCAATCATAATATTCCTAGAATCATAAAAAATCAATATAAAATTTTAAGAGAACTTGCAGAAAGTTTTGGTGCAGAAGTTTCTGGATTACCAGAAAGATTAGATATGTTAGACAGGACTGAAGAGTTTGTAGCTGAATATAGAGAACCTGCTATTGAAATGGTTGAAGAAACTCGTGAGAGATTATTTGATCCAAAAATACCAAGTTCATGGGAGGACTTACCGGATAAGTATTCTATAAGATGAAATCACAAATAATATCAATAGAGGGTAAAAAGATAAAAGATATAGAACTTCCAAAAGTTTTTTCCAGCAAAATAAGGGAAGATATCTTAAAAAAAACATTTGAGTCTGAACAAATAGCTCATCCATACGGACCTTCATTCGTTGCTGGAAGACAACACTCTGCATCTGGAATAATCAGGCACATAAGACATAAATGGAAATCAGGTTATGGAAGAGGAATGTCTAGGATACCTAGAAAAATACATTGGAGAAGAGGTACACAATTCTACTGGATAGGTGCAGAAGTTTCTGGAACTAGGGGTGGTAGAAGAGCTCATGGGCCAAGACCTGAAGGAACAGTGCAAATAAGAAAAATAAACAAGAAAGAAAGAAAACTTGCAATATTTTCGGCTATAGCAGCGACAGCTTCTTCAGACAAAGTAATTGGAAGATATAACAGGATTGATGAGATTAAGGAAGTTGCACTACCTGTAATTGTAGAGTCAAAAATATCAGAGTTAAAAACAAAGGAATTAATTAACGCTCTTGACAAAATACTTGGCAAGTTAAGTATACAAAAGGAAAAAAATTATCGCTCTGGTAAGGGCAAGTTAAGAAATAGAAAGTACAAGAATTCAAGAGGCCTAATTATTATAACTGGAAATGATGAAAAAATCAAGACAGATATGATAGAAAGTGTAAGGGTAAAGGGCCTAATGGTGAGTGATTTATACCCTAGTGGAAGAATAGCTGTTTATACTGAAAAGGCAATTAAAGACTTAGAGAATATAGATAAAGTTAATGCAGGAGTAAAGGAAAAATGATAAGAAAACCAATAACAACTGAAAAGGCAATAAGGCTTATAGAAGCAGAGAATACTATTTTGTTTGAAGTGGATACAAGAAAAACAAAAGATGAAATAAAAAAATCTGTTGAAAAAATATTTAATGTTAAAGTTGAAAGTGTAAACACCTCTAACAGAGGTTCAAAAAAAATAGCATATGTTAAACTCGATAAAAAAAATCATGCAATAGATGTTGCAACTAAGCTTGGGATGATATAGAATGGGTAAAAGAATAATAAGTCAGGCAAGAGGGCATGGAAGCCTAACATATAGAGTCAGAAGTAAAGCATTTATATATGAAATAAAATACCCTCTGCAGTCTTTTAGTGGTGAAGGAGAAATTGTTAAGTTTATTCATTCAGGAGGACATTCAGCTCCTTTAGCAAAAATAAAACTGGGAGAGATTATATTCTTTAATCCTTCTGCAAATGGGATGTATGAAGGACAAAAAATATCTATTGGAAAAGATAATGGTATGGGCAGCATTGTAAAATTAAAAGATATTCCTACTAAAGCAACAGTTTATAATATTGAAGCAAATCCTGGAGATGGTGGTAAATTTATAAGAAGCGCCGGGTCTTTCGCAACTATTACTAAAAAAAGTAAAAATGATGTAATTATCCTTATGCCTTCAAAAAAGGAGAAAGTATTTAGTGGAGATTGCAGGGCAAGCATAGGAGTAATTGCTGGAAATGGAAGAAAGGATAAGCCTGTAATGAAAGCAGGAAGAATGTTTTATATTAAAAAGGCAAAAAACAAGTTATGGCCTAGAACATCTGCAGTTAAAATGAATGTAATTGACCATCCATTCGGATCTGGAAGAGGAAAGAATTTAACTCATGGAAACCTTGGAAAAATTCCTAAGAGGAATGCTCCTCCTGGAGCCAGAGTAGGTTCTATAAGAGCAAGAAGAACTGGAAAGAGGAAAGCTAATTAAAATGGCAGAAGAAAATATTGACGTTCAGAGAAAGAGAGAATTTTTGTATAGAGGTAAAACTATTGTAGACCTTCAAAAAATGGATATAAGAGAATTTTCTAAGCTGCTCCCTTCTAGGGAAAGGAGAACAGTTTTGAGAAATAGTGATAATATTGAAAAATTTCTCACTAAATGCAGAAAAAGGAATGACAAAAAGAAACCAATAAAAACACACGATAGGGAATTGGTTATTGTTCCTGAAATGGTTGGTTTAAGTATAGGAGTGCATAACGGAAAATCATTTGTTAAAATAGACGTTATTCCTGAAATGATAGGCCATAGATTGGGAGAATTTGCCCTAACAAGAGGAATTGTTAAGCATGGAGCTGCAGGTATTGGAGCAACAAGATCGAGCGCTTCAAGGAGTGTAAAATAAATGGCAGATGAACAATTGAACCAAGTTAAAATACAAAAAACAAATATTGTACATGGAAATAAGCAACCTATAGCTGTAGATGTACATCGTACAAAACATGATAAAAATGAAAAAATCTCTGAAAAAGAAGCTGGTGTGGGAGAAACAAATACTGAAGCTAAGAAAGATGAAAAACGAAAACAAACAAAAGCTCCACAAAGAACAGAGGCAAGTGTTTATGGAAGAAGCTTAAAAATATCTTTAAAGCAGAGTAAAGCAGTTGGCAAATTCATAAAAAACAAAAAAATTGAAGATGCAATTAAAGACTTAAATCAAGTTTTGCTAAAGAAAAGGGCTGTTCCAATGTCAGGAGAAATAGCCCATAGAAGAGGAAACATTATGTCTGGAAAATATCCTATTAATACTTCTAACGAGTTCATAAGGCTATTAAAGACTTTAAGTTCTAACAGTACAATGCATGGATTGGATTTGGATAAAACAATAATTTATGAAGTTATACCAAACAAAGCTCCTGATCAGTTGCATAGATTCGGGTCAAGAAAATTCAAGAGAACCCATATCACAATAAAAGCAAAGGAGTTAAAGAAATAATATGGAAGAGAAAAAATTTGTTAAATTTAAGAAAGATGAATTTGAAATAAGGGAATTTGTAAAAAAGTACTTAGGAAAGGGAAAGGTAAGTAAAGTAAATATAGAATATACTCCTGTCGGGGAAAAGATAGTTATACTTACAAGCAGGCCAGGATTGATTATCGGAAGAGGTGGAGAAAAAATAACCCACCTTACTGAAGTTCTTAAAAAGAAATTCAAATTTGAAAACCCGCACATTGAAATTAATGAAATACTCAACCCTTATCTAGACTCTCAAAGTGTTGCTGATGAAATCGCACTTAGTATTGAGAATAAGGGTTCGTTAAAATTTAAAATTGTTGCATATAGAATGTTAAAGCAAATAGTAGATGCTGGAGCTAAGGGAGTTGAAATAAAGCTGGCTGGAAAATTGCCAAGTGCAAGAGCTAAAACTTGGAGATTTAAAAAGGGTTTCCTGAAAAAAGTGGGGGATAGCTCTAAAGTGGTTGATAGAGCAGAAGCCATTGCAAGTACAAAAACAGGGGCTATAGGAATTAGTGTCAGCATATTACATCCAGATGCAAAAATCCATGATCAAATTTCAACAAGGAGAAATGTAAATGAAAAGATTTAAAGAACTATCAAAACTTGGGAAAAATGATATTAACAAGAAAAAAATGGAAATTGAAATGGAAATTATAAAGGCAAGAGTAACTGCAAGCAAGGGCGGAAAAGTTAAAATAAAAGAATTAAAGAAAACTCTTGCAAATTTGAAAACACTCAACAAACAAAACAATGGAGATAGATCCAAAAACAGGGTTGCCAGTTGAGGCTATAGCGTGGGAAGACCTCTCACGAGGCGAACAGAGAATCCAAGTAACAACAGCCAAAAAAAAGTTTGGCAAAAGTGTTACAATAGTGTCGGGATTTGACAGAGGAACTGACCTCAAAAGAATAGCTAAGGAGCTTAAGGAAGAGCTTGGTTGTGGAGGGACAGTAAGAGACGACTCGATAGAGTTGCAGGGAGATCACACAAGAAAGATCAAACCAATCCTTGCAAGACTTGGGTTTTCAGAAAGCACAATCAGCAACTAAAACCCCAAAATAAAATGGAAAAGAAAAATAAGAAGACAGACTTGAAAGTCAGAAATAGAGTAGTTGGAACCCGTGGAAGAAAATTTGAAGGACATGTGATAAGAAAGTTCGATAAAAGGGTAACAATTCAGCTTGAGAGAGTAAAATACATCAGAAAATATGAAAGATATGCTAAATATCAAACTAAAGTACATGCTTACTTACCTGAAAACATGAAAGAACAAATCCAGATAGGAGATTATATACAAGTAATGGAAACAAGACCTTTAAGCAAGATTATACATCATCTCGTAGTAAAGAAAATAAGGGACGCTGATATTAAGGCGCAGGCTATAGAAAAACTTAAGGAGCAAACAAAAAAATGACCTCGGGAAAAATAAATGGTTTATATGTTGAATTAGAAAACGTAACAAAAGAGTGTGGCGGTTTAGATAATGAGCCATCAAGAGAAATAGTAAGGCAGATAGAAGAAGAAATTGGGTTAAATACAAGAAGAATACATGAGGGTATAGCAAAGGTGCATGGACCTTATAGTGACTTTGAAAAGTTAATGGAAGAATATGAAAGGCGTATGATGGAATGTGATGTTGGTGGGGCAATTAATGTTATAAACAAGTACAGAAATCAGGTTTTAGAAAATGGAGCATTACATTATTTACCAGTATTTACATCTTTAGACAAACATTCATTTAACACCTCATTACAGTTATCAGGGTATGGAGTTCATGATGCATATAAAATGACTGCGGGGTTTTTCGGATGAAAGCAATAAGCGCAAGAGCAACCAGAGGATTGAATATTGGCAGTGAGGTAGTGGCTGCAGACAATAGCGGAGCAAGAATTGTAAGAATTGTTGGTGTAAAAAGAGGAAAAACAGTTAAGAAAAGACAGCAGTATGCAAAGATATCTGACTGGGTTAAAGTTTCTGTAAGAAAAGGAAAGCCAGAAATGAAAGGGGAAGTTTTTGATGCTGTAGTTGTTAGAGCAAGGAAACCTTGGAGAAGGAAAAATGGAGAAAGAATTGCATTCAGTGATAATGCTGTAGCTTTATTAAAAGATGAAAAAGGAAATCCAAAAGGAACTCAGATAAAGGGACCTATTGCAAGAGAAGTACTTGAAAGATGGGTAAGTGTAGCTAAAATTGCGAGGATAGTGGTTTAAAATGAATAAAAAATTTTCACAACATTGGAAGGCAAGCAAGCAAATAAGGAAACAAAGAAAATATTTAGCTAATGCTCCATTGCATACAAAAAATAAATTTGTTTCAAGCAATTTGAGCAAATCTTTAAGAAAAAGCTACGGAATTAGAAGTTTGCCATTAAGAAAAAATGACGAAGTTAAAATTCTTAGAGGAAAGTTTGATGGAAAAAGCGGTAAAATTAATAGTGTTGATTTAAAGAAAACAAGGGTGACAATAGAAGGAATTCAAAATAAGAAGAAAGACGGAACTAAAATTAATGTTTATTTTCATCCATCTAATTTGCAGATAATAAATATTGGATCTGAGGATAAAAAAAGAATTAAAAGACTTGGTAAAAAGGGAAAGGTAGAGAATAAGGAATCAAAAACTGAAGAAAAGAAATCAGGAGGCAATGAATAAAAATGCATCTGAAAAGATCAGAGACAAGCAAGATATGGCCAATATCCAGGAAAGGTACAAAATATTTAGTTGTACCAAGCCATTTTAAAAATTACGGAATTCCACTGCTTGTAGTTCTAAGGGATGTTCTTAAAATTGTTAGAACAAGAAAAGAACTTGTTAAAATTCTAAGAGAGGGCCAAATTTTAGTTAATGATGAAAAACTAAGGGATGAAAGCAGAGCATTGGTTATATTTGACATTATAAGCATACCTGCATTAAATAAATACTATAGAGTTAATTTCTCAGACAATGGTAAGATTGGTTTTGATGAAATAAGTGAGAAAGAATCTCACTATAAAACAGTTAAATTAAGTAATAAAAAAATACTTGGAAAGGGAATTACTCAATTAAACTTCAGTGATGGCAGGAATATTATTTCAAAAGATAAAATATCTGTGGGGGACTCTGCACTAATTAGTTTTAAAGATAAGAAACTGACAAAAGTTATGCCAATAGCAGATAAATCAAATGTTATGATTATAAGTGGTAAGCATAGAGGTACAAAGGGTATTATAAACCTCGCGGGTGATAAAATTTTCGTCAAGTCTAAAGATGTTAAATTTGAAATAGGCAAAAAGGAGTTAATAGTTATAGAATAAAATGGCAAATAATAAAATGCAGATTGTAGAAATGGAAAAATTAGTTTTATCTTTTGGAGGAGTTAAAGATGAGCTTGAAAAGGGGTATAAACTTTTACAAAAAATATCTAAAGAAAAACCTTCCAGAAGAATGACTGTAAAGAGAATACCTAGTTTTGGTATAAGACCTCAAATGGAAGTAGGATGTATGGTAACACTTAGGGGAAATAAAGCAAAGGCCCTTCTCAAAAGATTACTGGACTCAATAGACAACAAAATAAAGAAAAAACAAATTGCTAAAAATCAGTTTTCATTTGGAATAAAAGAATACATAGAGATACCTGGAGAAGAGTATGACAGAGAAATCGGGATGCTTGGATTCAATGTAGTAGTTGTTTTCTCAAGAAAGGGCAAAAGGGTGGGTATTAAAAAGATAAAACGTGGTAAATTGCCGGAAAGACACCATGTAACTCAAGATGAAATAGTTCAGTTCATGAAAGAAAATTTTAAGGTGAGGGTAGAATGACAGCAAGTGATTGGAAAAAGCTTATGAATCAACTGAAAAATAAACCAGCTGTAGCCAGAAAGTTTATGAAACATAATAAACCTAAAGATAGAAAATTCGGAATCGCTGCTCAAAAATGTGAGCGTTGTGGACGTTATGGGGCAAGAGTCAGCCAGTATGGGCTAAACTTTTGCAGGCAATGCTTTAGAGAAGTAGCAGAAGATGTGGGATTTAAAAAATATTCGTAAAATGAGCCAAGATATAATTGCAGACGCACTAAACCAGATAATGAACGCGAAAAAAGCTGGTAAGAAAGAAGTAGTTTTAACTAAAAATTCCAAATTGCTTCTTAAAGTGTTAGACATAGCTAAAGAGTATAATTACGTAGAAGACTATGAAGTTTCTGAACATAATCTGACTGTCAAAATCGGAAAGATAATAGAATGCAGGGCAATAAAGCCGAGATTTAATGTTAGTACAGACTCAATTAACAAGTATATGAGAAGATATCTTCCGGGAATAGGGCTTGGCATTATTATTATCTCAACAAACAAAGGAATTATGACTCATAATGAGGCACTTGAAAAATCAATTGGAGGAAGTTTACTAGCTTACTTTTACTAAAATGAAAGAAGAAATTACAGAAACAATAGAAATTCCTGAGGGGATAGAGTTTAAAATAGATGGGAGTAGAATATCTGCAAAATCCGGAGATAAGTCCATAACTAAAAAAATTGATCTTAAAAATTTTTCAATTAAAATGGAAAATGGAAAAATAATTTTGCACGCGAAAAAAGCTACCAGAAGTGAAAGCAGGATTATACATACTATCAAAGCACATATAAACAACATGCTAAATGGTTTATCAAACGAATTTGAATATGAGCTTGAAGTTGCTTATTCACATTTTCCAGTTAGCATTGAGCTTGACAACTCCAATCATAAGCTAATAATAAAAAATTTTCTTGGTGAAAAAAAGAATAGAGTTGCTAAGTTACTTCCCGAATCAGATGTCTCAGTTAAAGGAAATATCATATTCGTTAAGTCCTATAATAAAGAAGTTGCTGGCCAAACTGCAGCTAATATCGAGAAAGCCACACAGATAAAAAATAGAGACAGGAGAAAATTCCAAGATGGAATATATATCACTCAAAAACCAGGGAGGGAAATATAATGCCAAATAAAAAATTCCTCAGAAGAAACACTAATGAATATTTAAAGCTTGGAAAGAAAAGGAAGAAAGCACAAAAATGGAGAAGACCAAGAGGTAGAGACAATAAAATGAGACTTAAAACAAAGGGCCATCCGTTAGTTGTTAAAGTGGGTTATAAACAAAACAAGCTGCACAGAGGAAAAGTTAATGGTAAGGACCTAAAGATAATTATGACAATTAATGATTTGAATGAAATAAGGGGAAAGACTTTGCAACTTGGAAAAATTGGGATGAAAAAGAAAATCGCTATAGCAAAAATTGCTGTGGAAAAAAATATAGATTTTATTAATTTTAACCCTAAAAAGACACTTGAAAGTGTTAAAGCGAAGGAAAAGAAATGAACCTCTCTAATAAAAAAATATTAGCAGCAAAAACTCTTGGAGTTGGTACTGGTAGAATTGAACTCAATATTAATAGGCTGGACGAGATAAAAGAAGCTATAACAAGACAGGATATTAAAGACCTAGTAAAAAGTGGAGCTATAAAAATAAAAGAAACAAAGGGCAGAAGGAAAAATGTGAAAAGAAAACAGAGGAGGAGAATAGGAAAAATAAAACTCAAAGTAAAGGCAAGGAAAAGAAGTTACATCATAATAACCAGGAAGTTAAGGACTTACATAAAAGGCCTTAAAACTCAGGAAAAGATTACGAACGAAAAATATGCTGAACTAAGGAAACAAATTAGGAACAGATCTTTCAAAAGTAAAAGGCACCTTAAGGAGAACTTACAATGAGAACAATAAGAAAAAGAAGAACTGAGAACAAGACTGACTACAAATTAAGAATAGGTTTGCTAAAATACAAAAACCCCAGGGTTGTTGTGAGAAAAACAAATAAGCATTTAATCGCCCAGTATACTCAAAGCCAAAATGCTAAAGACAAAGTTCTTATAGGCATAACCTCAAAGGAACTTGTCAAATATGGCTGGCCTAAAGAGTCTAGTGGATCTTTAAAATCAATACCTGCAGCATACTTAACAGGATATATTTTAGGTAAAAAAATACTTGCTAAATATCCAAAATCTGAGAGTGTTTTAGATACTGGATTACAAAGGAATATCCACGGATCAAGGATATATGCTTTATTAAAAGGCCTTGTTGATGCAGGAGTTTCAATTCCGCACAATAAAGATGTTTTCCCAAGTGAGGATAGGATAACTGGTAAGAATATGAAAAAGGATATTTCAGATTTAATAAAAAAAATAAAGTCTAATGCAAAATGAGTGAAAAATCTATAAAAGGGGCAGAAGAGAAGAAAGAAGTAGAAGACATAGTTGAAATTGTAGAAGAAATTGTGGAGGAAAAAGTTGAAGATAAAAGGGAAATGTCACAGGAGCCTTTATACTCGTGGGTTCCTAAAACAAAACTTGGAAAGCTTGTCAAAGAGGGTAAGATAAAAAATATTGATGAGATACTTGATAATAAAATGAGAATGCTAGAACCTGAGATTGTTGACAAATTAATAAGTGTTGATAGTGATTTACTTTTTGTAGGACAGTCTAAAGGTAAATTTGGCGGAGGAAAAAGAAGAGCGTGGAGGCAGTCTCAGAAAAAAACCAAAGAGGGTAATGTTATAACTTTTTCTGCATTTGCAGTAGTTGGAGATAAAAACGGCCATGTTGGACTTGGATTTGGAAAAGCAAAAGAAACACTTCCTGCAAGAGAGAAAGCACTAAGAAAGGCTAAGCTTAACATAATAAAAATAAAGAGGGGAAGTGGCAGTTTTGAAGGCTCTTCACATGAGCCACACAGCATTCCTTTGCAAGTTGAGGGAAAATGTGGAAGTGTAAGGGTTATATTAATACCTGCACCCCAGGGTACAGGTCTTGTTATCGGTAATGAGGGTAAAAAAATATTGAAATTAGCAGGAATACAAGATATATACAGTAAATCATTTGGACATAAAAGAACAACAATGAATTATGGTAAAGCTATAATGGAGGCTTTGAAAAAATTAGAATGATAGTTGTAATAAGAATAGCAGGGATGGTTAATATGAACAGACCTATGGAAGAAACTTTGTACAGACTTAGATTAAGAAGAAAATATTCATGCGTAGTTGTTTCTGAAAGTAAAGAAGTAATGGGGATGTTAAAAAAAGTCAGGAATCTTGTGTCTTATGAAAAGATAGATGAAAATACTTTGAAAGAGCTTATTAATAAAAGAGGTCAATCTGAAAATAAAAAAGCAAAAATTAATACTGAAGGAGTAATAAAATATTTTCATGAGAATAAAACTCTTGATGGGTCTGGAATAAAGCCATTTTTTAGACTGCATCCTCCAAGGGGAGGAATTAATACTAAATATCATTTTCCAAAAGGAGTTTTAGGTGAGAATAAAGAAATAAATAAATTAATTTTGAGGATGTTATAATGATTAAATCTGGTTTTATGTGGGAATGTGAATGCGGAAAAACAATACTTGGAGAAAAATCTCCTGAAGAGTGCAATAAATGCGGAAGAATTGACAGTTTTGTGCAATTACCAGAAGAAATAGTTGAAGAAAGAGAAAAAGATATGGTTTATGAAAAAGACGAAGATATAGAGGATTATGAAGATGAATAATAAAAAAAGAAAAAAGGCTAGCAGAATGAGAGGAAGTCATACTCATGGAAGAGGATTTATGAAAAAGGGAAGAGGTAGCGGTCATAGGGGAGGTAAAGGAATGGCTGGTACTGGTAAAAGAGCTGATCAGAAAAAAACCCTAATAATAAAAAAAGAGCTTAACTATTTTGGCAGTACTGGTTTAAAACCTAAAATCAAAAAGTATAAAATAATTAATGTTTCAGAAATAGAAAAGATAGCTGGTGGTAAAAAAGAGATTGATTTAAATAATTACAAGATTTTAGGAAATGGAGACATAAATATAAGCATAAAGATAAGCTCATTTAGTGCGTCAAAATTAGCGATACAAAAAATAAAAAAAGCTGGGGGAGAAGTAATACTAAAGAATGGTAGTCAAAAAAATAATAAAGAATCTGCCTGAAGTTCAATCGCCTGCAGAAAAAAAACTTGACTTCAAGGTAAAGGCAAAATGGACATTAATTATTCTCGGAGCTTTTTTTGTTCTAGCAAATATTCCTCTTTACGGACTGTCTGGAAATTCTTTATCAAGATTTGAAAACCTAGCCGTTTTGCTTGGAACAGACTTTGGAAGCATAATTTCATTAGGTATCGGTCCCATTGTAACAGCATCTATTATTCTTCAGTTATTAGTTGGAAGTAAAATTATAAATATAGACACCTCAACTGCCGAGGGTAAAAAGTACTTTCAGGGAATACAAAAATTAATGGTTATATTTTTTGTAATATTTGAAGCATCTGTTTTTGTTCTTATGAAAGGTTTGGAAGCTTCTCCAGGATATGTTTGGGTTGTTATAGTTCAATTAATTCTAGGTGGAATAGCAATCATGTTGATGGATGAAGTTTCTAATAAATGGGGTTTTGGCTCTGGAGTTTCATTATTCATTGCTGCTGGAGTTTCTTGGAGACTGTTCACTAGTCTATTCCAGTTCATAGGACCTGAGGGCAATATAGCTGCAAGTGGACAGCTTTTAGTTTTGATTAACTCTATAATAAGCGGAAATACCATTGGAGCAACTATTGCTGCTGCTGCGATAATCTCAACTATATTAGTGTTTTTAATAATTGTTTGGGCCCAGTCATTAAAAGTTGAAATCCCTCTATCTTTTGACAGATTGAGAGGATATGCTATAAAATGGCCCCTTTCATTTTTCTATACTTCTGTTATGCCAGTTATATTGGTTTCTGCTCTTGCTGCCAATATTCAATTAGCGGCCGGACTTTTGGAAAACTGGCTTGGGCATGCCACAATTTTAGGTGGATTTCAGGGAGGAGTTCCTATTTCTGGATTCTCGTTATGGATAAACTCAAGTAATTTACTACAGGCAATAATTACTGGAAGTTTCACAACAGTAATGATTTGGCAGTCTATTTTTCATATTTTGTTTTATGTTACATTTAGTGTTTTGTTTGCATTTTTCTGGGTAAAAACAAGTGGAATGGATGCACAAACTCAGGCTAAAAATATAATGAATTCTGGACTAACAATTCCTGGATTTAGAAAAGATGAAAGAATACTTGAAAGTGTTTTAGAAAGATACATACTTCCTTTGACTATAATGGGAGGAATTGCGATTGGTTTACTATCTGCACTATCAGACCTTGCAGGAACTTTAATACAAGGAACATCATTCTTGCTAGTAATTATGATTATGTACCAGTATTATCAGCAAATAGCCCAGCAACATTCGATGGATATGGCTCCTGCACTTAAGAAATTTATCAAGTAAATTTAAAAACAGTGATTAGTTCTTACTAAGATGGATAAAAAAAATGGTTTTTTTGGAATTATTGTTGTAATGTTCGCTTCTATGGCAATTGCCTCTTTATGGAATGTTATCCCGCAAATAAGGGACTCTATACATTATATACTCGACCCTATACTTGGTAGTTTGTTGGATTTGAACTTAACTTTTGGAATGCTAGGGATAACACTTATAATCACTCTTATAACCACTTTAATTCAGAAATATGGGACTGATCAAGAAACTCTGAAGAAACTAAAAAACGATCAAAAAAAGCTTTCTGATGATATGAAACAATACAAAAATCAGCCTGATAAAATAATGGAACTTAACAAAAAGCAGTTTGAATTTATGGGTGAAATGATGAAGCATTCTATGAGGCCTATAATATACACAGGTGTTCCACTTGTTTTACTATTCAGATGGTTTGTAGATTATTTTGATAAAATGGCAGACTTCAGGTTTTTTGGATTTTTAACATGGTTGTGGATGTATCTAATATTTTCCATAATTTTTAGCACAATACTAAGAAAAGTATTCAAGGTTGCTTAAAATGGTTAAAAAAGAATTAAACATTAAAAATAAACAAGAAGAACTTTTAAAATTGCAGATATTTGAGAATCAAGTTAGCCAGTATGAGGAACAGCTTAGGATTATTGAACAGCAGATTAACGAGTTAGGTCAACTTAAAACAGATTTAGAATTCCTAGAAAAATCAAAAGAAGATGAAATTTTCAGTGAATTTGGCAAGGGAATATATATAAAATCTGTAGTCAAAAAACAATTGTTGGTTGATGTCGGATCTAAAGTTTTAGTTCCGAAAACTTTTAATGAAATAAAAGAAGTTGTTGACAGCCAGATAGAAAAGTTTGATAAAATAAAACCTGAAATTTTGAACCAAATAGAGTCTATTAATCAAGAACTTGATAAAATAATAAATGAAAAATAAACCTTTGAAAAAGGTTTCCAAAATACAAAATAAAGGGGATAACATTTAAAGTGATAAGATTAAAAGGACAAAATTCTTAAAATTACCATGTTAGAAATGATTCTAAGT
>Ga0210006_1001170_pt1 | contig 18397 bp, 19 predicted proteins | sample CryGey02umfilter_2_FD_185452 | JGI IMG/M metagenome (GOLD analysis project Ga0210006, IMG submission 185452) | Groundwater microbial communities from aquifer in Utah, USA - Crystal Geyser 4/10/14 0.2 um filter (SPAdes) (version 3) | ecosystem: Environmental > Aquatic > Deep subsurface >... | reverse complement strand
CAAAGACTTGGCTTTGCACAGACCCCTGGTGATTTCTGTCAGCTGTTGGTATTATTGCGGCTACTCTCAGAACCAAGAACTGCTGAGGCTAACCCCCCGGATCTTGGAAGGCCAATTCCTTCTGTTTAACTTCTAGCCTGTTTAGCCTCGTTTTGGGTGACTTGACAATAACTATGGGATATGATACAATCCTTTTACTTCTGAAGCCAAACAGGCTTAATCGTCCGAAGCAGTAACCTCCCCAGAAGTATATAGACCTCAAATTTCCAATTATTTCAATTTATTTACAAATGTTGAGGTTTATATACTTCTGCCGAATTGGAGTCTAGCTAAAATACGAACAAAATGAAAAGACTATCCTTTTTATTGATCTTTATTTACTTAATAAAACGGCTCTATTTGCCGATGCCTGTTTGGGCTTCGGAAACAGCCGGGAATTCCGCTGTGCTGGCGGAGACCGCTTCCTCTCAGACAGTCGATATTAGACCAAGACAACTCCAGGATTTTTTGGATTACTATGATTCACCGATGGCTACTTATTCCGGTTATCTTGTCCAAATGGCTGATAAATATGGTATCGACTGGCGATTAGTGCCAGCAATTTCCGGGATAGAATCAACCTTTGGTAAAAATATTCCTTTTGGTTCTTATAATGCCTATGGTTGGAATGGTGGAAATGCTCGTTTTGATTCCTGGGAAGAGTCGATCGAAGAGGTTAGCAAGAAGTTAAAAGAAAAATACTATAGCCGTGGCTTGAATACTCCTTTTAAAATTGCGCCTGTTTATTGTCCGCCGTCCAAGGTCTGGGCAGGAAAAGTTGCCTTTTTTATGGAAAAAATCGGTGAGTTTGAAAAAGAAGCTTGGTTGAAAATTACACCACTAATGATGTAAAAAGTAGCTCCTGGGTCTTCTTTCATATTTACTATCCTTTTTTCAGCCGTTGCCGAAGTTTGTTGTCAGAAACTCTTCTACCCTTTGAACCGCAGTGTTTGTATTTGCAGAAACATCGGACTTTTCATCGTTAGTAAGTTTTGCATGTTGTATACCGTCACCGACAAATTGTACAGTTTCTCTGTCAACATGTGCTATTAAATCCACTCGCTCAAGCAACCAGCCATGGTCTTTAATTTTTTTTGGATATTTACTAATTTCTAGTTCTTCTCTTTCCCCTCCGGCCAGTAAATATACCTTATAATCAAAACCGAGCTTTGAAAATTCTATCTCATGTTCGACATTTAATTTCCCGTTTAAATATAGCTCTTGCAGTGGCTCTGCAAGTTCTGAAGTTTGTCTAACCCTCTCTTTGAACACTTGGATAAGTCGATGAACATGTTGACCAATTTCGGGCATTGAAAGGCGAGGTTCTCCGGTTTGTACCTCAGGCCGTTGTTCAAGAATTTCTTGTCTTAACATATATTTGTAATATTTGTAGCAAGATTACACCAAGAGAGCACAGAAAAATCAACTATAAGCTAATGGTGAGCGTTTACGAAAAAATTCGAACTCATTTTTCTGCCAATTTTTAGACCCTCTCCGGCTCGTCGCTCGTCCCGCACCAGACGGTGCAGGACTTCGCTCCGCGATTTTTTTACGAAATATCCTGATGGAATTAATTTACGAAACGACTTAGTAATGATATTAGTTTACCATAATTCCTATCAGCCCACCCAACCCAATTTAATTGTTGGCGGCGACCCCGCCTTTTCTTATTCTTACCCTTTACCTGTTCCTAATGTTTTCGGACGCTCAAGGGCTCGAGCCGATAAATTCTGAATCCAAAAGTAATTCCATCGGCTCTCGCTTTGGGTCGGGTGCGCTCTTTATAAGTTTATCTTTCTTGTTTGGCTTTCTGTCGCGCGCCCTCCCTTTAAGCTGGCTGATCCTAATGGGGTGGGGGCGGCGGAACCGCCATAATTCCAAATCCCAGTTAAAATCTCAGGTTTCATTTTTCGGAGTGGATTCGACCAACTCCTGAAGAATTTTAAATTTGATTATTTGAGGCTGAAATGCTAAACTACAACCAGTCTTTTAATATTATGATCATGGGTAAATATATGGCGCACATCTTAAAGATTTACAAAGCCAAAACGATAATAGAGGCATATCTTTAGAGCTCGTTGGTATTACAAAACTGGCGCTACCGCTCTTAATTCCAAGTAAAAACGGAGACCCAAAACAAGTAAATGCACTTGTCAGTTTCTTCACTGATTTACCACATCATAGCAGGGGCACTCATATGAGTCGCTTTGTTGAAATATTGTATAGGAATCGCCTAAATCATCTGACCTTCAAAGCCTTGAAAAAAATTGCGAGCGAGGCAAAGAAAAAGTTAAAGGCTGAAAATGCTTATTTAGAGGTATCTTTTACTTACCTGATAGAAAAACAATCTCCGGTCTCAAAAAAGTATAGTTTTGTTGATTATGAATGCAAGACGATCTTTAAAGTGAACTGTGGCGATTATGAACAAAGATTGATTGTGAAAGTTCCGGTATTATTACTTTGTCCCTGCAGCAAGGCTATCAGTAAATGTAACGCACATAATCAAAGGGCAATGGTGACAGTCGATGCGGACCTAATTGATAAATTCTGGATTGAAGACCTGATAAAGTTAGTTGAAAAAGAAGGAAGTTGCGAAGTATATCCACTGCTAAAAAGACCTGATGAAAAATACGTGACCGAAAAATCATACGAAAATCCTAAATTCGTAGAAGATGTTGTGCGCGATATCGCTTTAAAATTGAAGAACTTAGCTAGTATTCGATCTTTTATCGTCGAATGCGAAAGCTACGAATCTATACACAATCACAATGCGTATGCAAGATTTACCAGCAACGGTGTTTTAAGAGGAGGTGAAAATGCTAATAGCTAAAGAGTTTACTTTTGATGCCGCCCACAAATTACTAAATTATGATGGTCCGTGCGCCAACTTGCATGGCCATACTTATAAACTTCAAATCGTACTTTCCGGTTCGGTTCAAAAGAATGGGATGGTTATCGATTTTGTAGATTTTAAAAAAATTGTCACGGAGCGAGTTATCTCTAAGCTTGATCATAAATTTATTAATAAGATTATCAAGCAATCTACAGCTGAGAATATTGCTATTTGGATCTGGAATCAGTTAGAGAAAAATTTGCCCATTTATGAGATTAGATTATGGGAGACTCCCACAAGTTTTGTCATGTACAGAGGCCCTGATCAAGAGAAGGAAACTGGAAGATGACAAAGTCCTATAAACCTACTCCCGATGAGAGGTTGAGACTAAAGTTAAAACCAGATCAATTTAAGGTTTCGGGTGATCAAGTCTTCTTTACTATTCAAGGAGAGGGAGAAAGTATCGGTAAACCGGCGGTTTTTCTAAGACTGCATTTTTGTAACTTACATTGTGGTTGGTGTGACACCGGATATACATGGAATAAAAATTTAAAAGAGTTTTGGCAGGAAGGAAAAAATTGGAGTTTTCAGCGCGTCCTTCAAGAAGTTTCTGGGTATCCCGCTAAAAGATTGGTAATCACCGGAGGAGAACCCATGTTGCAACAAGAGAAGACTGGGGAATTTATAAAATTAATCCCTGACTGGGAAGTTGAAATTGAAACAAATGGGACAATTGCTCCGCTACCGCTTTTGGCTAGGAAGTGCCAATTTAATGTATCTCCAAAACTCGGAAATTCGGGAAATTCTCTCCGAGTACGTTATAAGCCCGAGGTATTAAAAGTGTTTAATGCTTTACCAAAAACTACCTTTAAATTTGTAGTTCAAGCAGAAAGGGATTTAGAAGAGATCGGTCGGATAGAGAGTGAGTGCGGGTTAGACCCCTCCAAAATTATCATCACGCCTGAGGGTAGTACTCAGAACGACATAAAAAATCATGCTCTTTCTGTTTCTGAGCAGGTTAAGCAAAGAGGGTGGAGGCTTTTGCCTCGGTTGCAAATTATGCTATGGGGAAAAAAGAGAAGACTTTAATGCGTTTATATTTAAAAAATTCTTCTATTTATGTTAAAGCAGCCTAATATCGAAAAAATATTATTAGAGATTAGGGAGAAAACAAAAAGAAAAAACTCTCTTGAATGTGAATCTTTTATATTTACTGATGAAACGTTGTTTGGGAAAAGTGTTCATAAAATACATTTAGCAATACCGACAATCGGCTGTCGATGGGCAAGACATCATGGAGGTTGTACGGTTTGCGGGTTTTATAAAGTAACCGTCAGAAAAAATTTAAGCACTGCTGAACTTTTATTAAGCCTTCAGGGGGAGAGCCGAAACTGGAGGGGCTTAAAGGGCAATATCGCATTAATTCTATTCACCAGCGGATCTTTTTTTGACGAGGAGGAAATTAATCGCGACAACAGAAAAATGATTTATCGCTTTATAAAGAAAGATAAAAGAATTACACATGTGTCGCTTGAAACCCGGCCTGATTTTATCAACAGAGCTGTTTTAACAGAAATAAAAAAAGAGCTCAGTGGTTTAGAAATCGGCATTGCCATCGGTCTTGAAACCTACGATGATCTTATCAGGGATAAATGTATTCACAAAGGATACTCTTTTAAAGAATTCGAAAAAGCGGCAAAACTGATTAAGGAATTTGGTTATAAACTGAAAGTAAATTTATTGGTAAAGCCGCCCTTTTTAACCGAAAGAGAGGCCATCGAAGATTGCGTAAAATCAGCAGAAATTTGCCGAAAAATAAAGGCTGATTTTTTATTCATCAGCGCCTGCTTTGTGGAGAAAGATTCTCTGCTTTATTATTTATGGCAATATGGATTGTATGAGCCTCCCAAGCTGTGGAGTATGGTTGAGATTGCCAAAAGAATAAAGCCCGGAAAAGCAGAGGTTAAATTTGGGGGATTTTCGGCTTACCCCAAACCAATCGCTTGTGCTTCAAACTGTGATAAATGCAACGAAAGGGTTATTGAACAATTAAAAAAATATACTGAATATAAACGTATTCAAAATGATATAAGTTGCGAATGTCAAAAGAGCTGGCTTCAGGATTTAAAGATAAATGACAGCAGGGGTATTGACAAAAGAGTCAGGGAATCTTATAGAAAAGTTTACCGGCGATTGAATGAAAAAAAGGGTTGACCTAAAGCAAATAACTTTACTGAGCAATTATAGTTGCACCAATAAATGCAGAATGTGTTGTTACCACTGTAAGCCACAGAGTACGGGATACATGGCCTTGGGATTTGCCAAAAAAATAATTTCGGATATTAAGCCATACGACGTTAAATATGTATCTATCCTGGGAGGTGAACCATTTTTAAACCTCAGGGTGTTACTTAAAATCATCCGTGAAGTAAAGAAAAACCATAAAGCCGCCATGGTTTTTACAAATGGTTTTTGGGCCGGGGATCTAATCAAAACTAAAAATATTATTAAAAAACTGGAGGCGGTTGGCCTTGACGAGCTAAGGGTAAGCGCCGATGGTTTCCATCAGGAATTTGTGCCCTTCAATAATATTGTCAATATCCTCAAAACAATAAAAGGCGTTAAGTTGAGATTGATAATCGAAAATACATATTTGCTTAATCCCGGATATAAATATTTAAACCTAAACAAAAAACAAATGAAGACAATAAATTCGTTTATTAATAGCGGCCCCACAAGAGATATTGGTCGGGCAAGCGACAGCCTGGATGATCTCTTGAAAAGTAAAAAGAAAAAAAACAAATGTAATCTTGTGGACTGGTATGGAAAACTCAACTTATTAACCGCTGTAAATATTGATTATCTTGGCTTGGTTACCGTTTGTGACGGTATTTGTATAGGCAATATGAATAACTCAAGCCTAACAGACATACTTGATGCCTATGAGACAAACCCGCATTTAATTATCGATACACTTCTGGCAAAAGGCCCTTTGGGGTTATATCGTCTGGCCGTAAAATATGGTTATCAAGGCGGTATGGAAAAGGCTAAAAGTGATTGTAATTTATGCTATAAGTCCAGGCAATTTTTAGTGCAAAAGTTCAGCAATTTACTGGCTCCGATTAATTGTTACAGGGAAAATTATGAAATTAATTAAGGCTGATTATATCGTTCCTATTAATAAATCTCCCATAAACGATGGCTACATTCTGTTTGACAAAGATAAAATCCTGTATGTCGGTAAAAAAAAGCCGGAATTTAAGAATATGCCTGTCAAAAATTACGATCATGCCGTTATTCTTCCTGGTTTAGTAAATTCTCACGCCCATCTAAACTATAGCGCTATTTCGACCGGCAAAAACATGAGGTTGTTGCCTTGGGTGAACGATCTTATTAGCAGGTGGCAAAAGTTAAGCGACATAGGGAAAAAAAGATCCGCCTCAATCGGGGCAAGGATGATGTTAGAGAGCGGAGTAACCTGTATTGCCGATTCTACTTATGAAGGCTACTCGGTAGACGCATTAATCGAACATTCATTAAAGGGAATCATTTTTGTCGAATTTTTCGGCTTTGATGAAAGGGTCCTTGAGGAGGCTTTGATCAAAAAGAAGGTTTGGGAGAAAAAAATAAAAAATAATTTGCTTAAAGTTAGCCTGTCTCCGCACGCAACCTATACTACCTCAGGAAAGTTAATAAAAGAAGCCAGTGATTTAATGGGCAAGATGGATTTACCCATAAGTATTCATGCGGCTGAAACGGAAGAGGAATTAAAGCTTTTTAAAAAAGGAGAAACAGGGCCATTTAAAATACTATCGGAATTCAAAGAACCCGGGTTTTGTTGGAATATAAAAAAGACAACGCCAATTAAGTTTTTAACGAGTTTAGGTTTGAAGAGTAAAACAATATTAAACCATTGTGTAGCCATAGAAAAAGGTGATATAGATGTATTAAAAAGTGCGGGTTTTTCAGTGGTTCACTGCCCACGCAGTAATGCTTTGCTGGGAAGCGGTGTATCTCCGGTAACTTCATTTATCGAATCCGGTATTTTAGTTTCGCTTGGTACAGATAGTCTGGCGAGTAATACTAATTATGATTTTTTTGAAGAAATGAGGGCGTCTTTAGTAATTCAAAGAGCGATGGGAAAAAATCTTAGTTACGATTCAGAAACTATACTGAAAATGGCAACAATCAATGGTGCAGAATCACTTAGTCTTAAAGATGTCGGTTCGCTTGAAGCGGGCAAGAAGGCAGATTTTGTTATCATAGATCTGGGAAGTAATGATCTTAATAAACAATATAGCATTTACGACCGCATTGTAATGGGGTCAAAAAAAGAGCACATTATCGAAGTATTTATAAACGGAGATTCCGTCTATCAAAATGACAAATATCCAAAGATTAAATAACATTTATAAGTCCGGAATTGATAAAACGTGGTCAAATACGGAGATTCCCGATAAGTTAATTGAATACTTGGATTATTTGAAAAGCAAGGTTACTTCATATTCTAAACTTAAGGTTTTGGATATCGGCTGCGGCCGAGGTCGATTAATCAAAAGAATGATTGAAGATGGCTGGGAAGATGTTACCGGCATAGAGGTTGCCGGGGAGGCGATAAAATACTTACCTCCCCGAATAAAATTAAAAATTATTGTCGGAGACTTTATGGAGGAGAGGTTTAATAAAAAATATGACATCATCACTGATCTGACCATGACTTGCAGTGTAAGTCCCAGGCACTGGAGTTCAATATTCAGAAAGATAAATGAAATATTAGAAGGAAATGGCTATTATTTAGGTGAATTCTTTACGGAGCGGATGAGCGGGAGCAAATTAGATAAAACGTGGTATTTGAAGGAAAATGATTTAAGAAATGCTCTGTCAGGGTGGTTTGAAATTATTTTTTTTAAAAAAGACAAAAAAATAAAAGGCAGCATTTTCTTTTTGACAAAGAAAAAAGAAATATGAAAAAACCAACTATTAAACAATTATGGATTGAACCGTCGGGGTTTTGTAATATAAATTGCACCATGTGTGGTGGTAATGTGAGACAAAAGCAGTTTACCAAAAGAACTGGCTTAATGAGTTTTAATTTTTTTAAAAAAATAGTTGACGAATTTACAGAATTCTCTAACAAAAGTCTTCTGAGAGTTGATTTCAGAGGAACCGGTGAACCACTGCTTAATAAAAATATAATCAAGATGGTTTCCTATTGTTCCGGTAACAGTCTATTGGTCGGGATTACCACAAACGGGTTGCTACTGGATAAAAAAACTTCCCGAGATCTTATTAACAACGATTTAACCACTTTAACATTATCAATCGAGAGCGTTAACAAATATATATATGAGGCTATTAGAAAAGGTTCTAATATCGACATTGTAAAGAATAATATCGCCAATTTTTGTGACATAATCAGAACCTTAAACTCTGCTTGTAAGATTCAGTTTAATGTTGTTTTGAGTGAAAAAACCATTGGTGAAATAGAAGAAATTATTAATTTTGCCGGAAAAATATCAATCGATAATATTTCTTTGCTGAACATCGAGGCCAGTGACGAAAACGGGAATGATGAGATATATTCTAACGATAAAATTCACGGAAAGAGCAGACACGAGATGCTTGACTTATTCCACAAATGGACCAGATTGGCTGGCAAAAGCAGTGTCCGAATAAATCTTCCTCCTTCTGCAGCCAACAAAGACAAGAATTGCATTTTTAACTGGAGCGCCCCCATGATAACATGTGATGGATTAGTATTTCCCTGCTGCCGAATGCAGAATATTAAATACACCCTCGGAGATCTAAAAAAACAATCATTATCTGAGATTTGGCAATCAAACGCGTATCAGAACTTTCGCTTGGGCAATCATAAATATTGCGGCTTTTGCCTAAAATACTTAGATAGATTTGAAAACATGTACTGGCTGAACAGATCGTGAATAGAAAATTTTTGACCGGCAAAACATCGAGTGGTAAAATTGAAGTAAGATTAAGTCTACAAATACATAAAATCATTTATGGGAGGTGAGAAATTGGATCCAACAGAAAAAAAAGAATTCAAACATATACCAGTATTGCCAAAAGAAGTAATTGAAATCTTAAAACCCCACAAAGGCGGTGTTTATGTTGACGGTACGATAGGGGGTGGGGGGCATTCAGAATTAATAGCAAAAGAAGCAGAGGGCGATGTTAGAATTATAGGCATCGATCAGGACCCGGAGGCGATAAAGGCAGCCGAAAAGAAACTTTCTTTTTTAGGAGAAAGAGTTACTTTTGTTAGAGATAATTTTCGTAATCTAAATAGAATTTTAGATGAGTTAGGCGTAGATTATATTGATGGCATATTATTAGACTTAGGGGTTTCAACATATCAATTAGAAACTCCCGAAAGAGGCTTTAGCTTTAGTGAATCTGAAAAAGATCTTAATGCTCCTTTAGATATGAGAATGGATCCTTCTCAGGCGCTTACCGCTTATGATGTTGTTAATACGTATGAAGAGGGAGAATTACGGGATATTCTTTATAAGTATGGCGAAGAACCTTTTTCAAGAAACATTGCAGGACGCATTGTCTTTGCAAGGAAAATAAAACCGATAGAAACAACGAACGAATTACTGGGAATCGTAAAGTCGGCCACATCTCCTAAATATAGATTCAGCAGGAAAAGAGGACATTATGCAAGTAAAACTTTTAGAGCAATAAGCATCGAAGTTAATCAAGAACTTGCTGTTTTAAGTGAAGTAATTCCTCAGGCCGTAAAAAGACTTAAAAAAGGCGGAAGATTTGTTGTAATCAGTTTTTATTCAGGCGAGGACAGAATTGTAAAACATTCTTTTCGGGAGATGGCTAATGAAGAAAAGCCCATTGTCGGTTTAGTTACAAAGAAACCTGTCTTTGCTACAGAAGAAGAAATAGCAATAAATCCGAAGGCTGCCAGCGCCAGACTTCGGGCCGTAGAGAGGCTTTAGGAGAACCAGGATATGAATAGCAGAAAAATATGGGCAAAAGTTAAAACACAATTCGAAGGTATCCACTGTTATCCCGAAGCGCCCCGGGAAGTTAATTTCCTGAGAAATGCCCATAGACACATCTTTCATGTAACGGTTTGGATAGAACAGTATCATAATGAAAGAGACGTAGAATTTATTTTATTTAAGAGGTTTACAGAAAAGATTATTAAGGATAGCAAGTTCCCAAAAGACGCGAGTTGTGAAACCATGAGCGACTTTTTGGCTAATGAGATATCAAAAAAATATGAAAAGAGAAGCTTCAAAATTGAGATCCTGGAAGATAACGAAAACGGGGCCCTGATAGAATACGATGAATAATAAGCTTAAGAGTATTTTATTTATTAGCCCTAAGGTTAGGAATAACGAAAAGAGTCCGCCTCATTTTCCTCTCGGCATTGCCTACCTGGCTGCTTATCTTAAGTCAAAGAGAGTTAAAGTGGCCGCAGTGGATCTTAATATTGATGACAATGAGGACAAGTTGATCACAAAAGCGAAAGGTTTCGATTTTGTGGGGATCTCTGTCTTTGCCACGGCCCAAATAAACCATGGCTATTATTTAGCGCAAAAGATAAAAACAACTTTGCCTAAGATCAAAATAGTATATGGCGGATACCACACCAATGTGTTGCCTGAAGAGGCTTTTAGAGTTGGCTATGCGGATTATGTTATTAAGGGTCACGGCGAAATACCCCTTTACATGCTGTTAAAAGGAGAAAGTCTTGATACGATCCCCGGGTTAGTGTATTTCAAAGACGGAAAGTTTATCAGCAATCCCGATAATCAGCGTATTGACCTGGACTCTTTGCCGTTTCCGGCAGTACACCTGTTCAAAATAAAGAAATACCAGGATGATGTCCATGTTCTTCCTTATGCCCGCCATACCGCCATCGATGTTAAAACCTCCATGGGCTGCCCGAACTTTTGCACCTACTGCTCTGCGCCCTTGGTTTATAAAGGGAAAGTGTATTTTAAATCGCCGTCTTATGTAGCAGAGGAGCTGAAATATTATATAAAAAGATTCGGAATTAAATATTTCCATTTTGAGGACGAAAACTGGTTGGTCGACCGGGACAGAATAATACAAATCTGCAACAGAATTATTTCGGAAAGAATTGAAATTAAATATGCCTTTATGTCTTCCATCAACATCATGTATAAAAACCTTGATTTATTACCACTGTTAAAGAAATCTGGATGTGTGTGTATTGACCTTGGTTTAGAAACTGCTTCAAACGAGGTTCAAAAAAAAATCAATAAGTCGAACAACCTGGAACAACTTTTAGTCGTGGATAAAATACTTAAAAAACACGACATTTATCCCTTTATTTTAATTATGACTTTTAATATCGGCGAGACATTAAACAGCGTCGCGGAAACTACGAAATTTATGCTCAGACTGGCTCCGACAGAAATACAAACCGTTGAATATCTGAGGACAAACAGCTCTCCGTACGGATTCGGTCAATTTGCGACGCCGCATGTGGGAACCCAATTCTATAAAGAAGTATCAAGCAGTGGTCTGTTCCTTTCGGACAATAATTATGATTTGCATACCTGGACAAAACCCTCATTTATACCCTATTCGTTTTTAAATGATGTTCCTTCTGTAAGAAAAAAATGTGACAAGAATAAGTTCATAAAATATATCAACCAGTACCGTGTCGAAATACAAAGATATTTTAATAAATATGAGGATTTATTTTGGAACGTTTATTCAAGAGTAGACAGCGCAGAAACCATATTAGGGCTATATCAAAAAAATTTTAACAAGTATGACCTAAGCCAAATCTCCCTGGCGTTCGCGATGTTGGCTAAATTAAATTTAATATGCTCAAGGCATTCAAAAAACTAAAAAGTGTAACCGTAATTGCTCCGCATCCGGACGATGAAGCAATGGGGTGTTCGTCCTTTTTTGAGAAACATTTAGTGAAAAAGTTAATCGTGGTAACCGACGGCGGAATACAAACAATAAAGAAAACTATGGATGGAGAAAAATATATCACCAAGAGGAAAAAAGAAACACTCCGATTTGCCTTGACCTTCGGTGTTAAAAAAAACAAAGTATACTTTCTCAAATTTCCCGACGGTCAACTCCAGAAATTTTCGGCAAACGCAATCTTTGAGAAGATTAATGAGCTAATAAATAAAGAGGATATTCTGCTTTTACCCAGCCCCCGCGATATGCATACCGATCATAAAAAGGTTTCCCAACTTTATGACTTTTTCAATAACGAGATGCTATACTACACTGTCACCGGCAACTATGACGATAGTGTAATTATCAGATGTAAGAAAAGCAAAAGAAGTTTGATTAAAAAATTTTATCCGTCGCAATACTGGAGACTTAAAACGAGTAAATTTGAATTCAGACCATATGAGGAATACAAAGAATCTTAAACCAGCAGAGATTCCTGAAATTTTTCAACTCGAACTGACTAACGTCTGCAATTTAGACTGCACGATCTGTCCCCACTCCTTAATGAAACGGAAAAAAGGTTATCTCCGGTTTGATCTGTTAAAAAAAATCGTCAAGCGCGATGCTGTCAACACCAAAATCATCGGCTTGCATCTTTTAGGTGAAAGCCTGCTTCATCCTCAAATCAATGAAATCGTCGAATATTTGAAACAACACGGTATCAACTCTGAGTTAGCGACCAACGCCACTGTTTTGACGAAAAGTTTGTCCGAAAGACTGATAAAAAGCGGATTAAAAACAATTTGGTTTAGCTTTGACGGCAGCGCTAAAGAGGAGTACGAGTCAATCAGGCGGGGAGCGAATTTCAGCAAAGTGGTCAAGAATATCAAAACTTTTTTAGAAATAAACAAAGAATACGGCAATAACGTTCACACCATTATTCAGATGGTCGACCTGCGTAAATCAGAAGCAGAAAAAGAGCGGTTCTATAAGTTTTGGCAGAAGTCGGGAGCTTCGGAAGTTAAGGTAAAGTTTTTGGACTCGTGGGCCGGAACATTATTTAATGATTTAATCAGCTCTCCTGATGAAAAAAGAGTGCCCTGCGAGGAGCCTTGGAAAAGAGTGGCAATTCTCTATAATGGTGATGTTGTTCCTTGCTGCAGAGACTGGAACGGACAATATATTTACGGTAATTTGAATAAACAGAGTTTAGCAGAGGTCTGGAATAGCGATCGAGTAGCAAGTTTGAGAAAAGAGATGCTTACCGGTCGTTATGCGAGCGAGCCGTGCAAGTCGTGCAAAGAATGGTTTATTCCGATGAACAGAATGATTTCTCAGAAAGAAGATTAAATGGCAAAAATATATATTTTACATTTAGAACCGCTTGAAGAAAGATATACCAAACAGTGGTTAAAATGGTTCCGCGCAGAACTAAAGGCCAGAAATTTGGCCTATGAATTTGTTGAAGGTAAAACCCTGACGAACGAAGTGGAAAGCGGAGTGGTTTTGGACGCGGAGGGTACAAACTATTGGAAATTTACTCAGATGCTGGAAGTTTGTAAATTATTTAAAGAAAAAAAGATAAACAATAATGATATTTTTTTCACTATGGATCTTTGGCATCCTTCTCTTGAGGCAATACCCTATATGGCCACGCTCGAGAAAAAGAATGTCAAAATCTTTGGTTTTCTGCATGCAGGAAGTTATACAACGGAAGATTTTGCCGAACCCATGTCCGATTGGGCAAGTTTTTTTGAAAAAGGCTGGGCAAAAATTTGTGACGGTATTTTTGTCGGCTCAAAATATCATAAAGAAAAATTTATCAGAAAAAGAAAAATAGGCGGGCTTGAAAGCAAAATCTACGTTACGGGTAATCCCTTTAATACGCAAGATATCCTGAAAGCCGTTCCTGAGAAAATAAACCCCGTCGGCCGAAGAGAGAACATTGTTATTTTCTCACACCGGTGGGACTATGAAAAAAGGCCCAATGTTTTTGTGGATATGATGAACCAATTACAAAATATTAGAAAAGACTTTAAGGTATATATTACAACCAGCAGAAAGAAATTCAGATCAAATCAGAAATGGTTAATAGAAAAGCTTCACTCGGCACGTTTTGAATATCACATATTTGACGGCTTATCAAAGGAACAATATTATCAACTGCTTTCAAAATCAAAAATATTTGTTTCAACTACCATAGAAGAAAATTTTGGTTATTGCCTGCTGGAGGCCATGACTTTAGGTTGTACTCCGGTTGTCCCGAATAAGTATTCACACCCCGAAATATTGAACAATGACAGTCGGTTTTTATACAACAATAATAAAGAAGCTGTTAAAATTGTCTCTGCTTTTCTTGATAGTCCGATTTCGATTTCGAAACTTGCTTTTAAATATAATTATTCTATCGGGAAAATTATAGATATCATGATTAAAAACCGAGACTGACCACGATTGAGGAATCATTTCTTATCAGAGAAAGTTGTTTATTACCCAAAAAATTCGTGAGCAAAGAATGCTTTAAAAGAGTGTTTCATTTAATTTATGCAAGATGAGTGCTCTACCTAAAAATGAACAGAGGATTCTTTCTTAAAGCATTAAGATCGTAGTTTATGAGTTAAAAAGTTCTTTAAAATTTTTACGTTTTTTCTTTGAGACAAAATCTGAAAGATTTTGTCTTGTTTGAGCAGACAGTGGCGAAGCGAATAAGGCGAGGAGCGAGGCTGAGCGAAGTCGAAGGCGAGCGACGAGCCGGAGAGGGTCTAAAAATTGGCTGAAAAATGAGTTCGAATTTTTTCGTAAACGTTCACCAACAAAGAAATTGAAGCAGAAGTGGGGGCAGCGCTGGCTGCGCCCCCCTCCGCAGACAGCGCTGCAAAGGGATATTTTAAGTTTGGCCGGAGTTGCCGTAAAAAAAGAACAGAAGAAAAAACACAAAAATTTTAAGGGACTTTCTTATTAACTCAAATGGCCGTCTCGGTTGTACTCAGATCCTTTCGGTTCTGCCCGAGACGGCCATTAAAAAACCGGAAGGAATATCTGAGTACGCCTTCAATATATACAATTTTAAAAACAATAACAATACCGATGCCTTTCTTTATTTTTAATAAATTGTTAAAATGATAATGATAATAAAAATTAAATCAAAAAAATGAGCGAAACTTTTGAAGGTTCTCTTAGGCCATTTACCCAAGAACAAGTAACTAAAGGTGAGAAATTACCGGAAAATATTTCTTCAATAACACACTCAGTCGAGGCTGGAGAAAAGTTAAAACTAGATTTGATAATAGATCGAATCAGCAAAGTAGCCCACGCTATCAAGGGTAGAACGCAGGAGCGTTTTGCAATTTTGGGCAGTATGAGTATGTACGCTACACTAAACGAATTGCGGGCGGATGGGAACCAATTAATGATTCTTGAGCAAAGAATTGAAGGTGGAAAGAACGATTATGATGTTGGAGTGAGTCCAGAGTCTTTGATTCAAGTCATGGGTAGTTTCGAATGGAATGGCGAAGCAAAACACCTGCAAAGAGGGCATGTTGGAGGGGGAAGAGAAATGGTAGATATAATGGCACGCCGAGAATTAACCCTTTTTCCATGGAGAGAAACCGAGATTGATGGAAATAGGTTTTTTGTTCAATCAGCAGAAGAAATGATTTTTGAAAAAATGGGGGCGTTAATAAATCCAGGAGCCGATGAGCAGGGCGAATCTAGAATAAGGGAGGTAAAATGGGGTGTTGATATAAAATTGCTAAAAGCGTACTTGACAATAAAAAACGGGTGGGATGACAAACAAGTTGAATCTTATCTTTCGCAAAGATGGGGCGACTATGTAGAAGATACACGGTATCAAGGAATGGGTGAATTAGTAGATCTTGTAAAAAGCGGTACACCAGTGACAGAAGTTATAAAAACTGCTCTGGAAAAAAGACTTGGAAAAACAGATATAAGTGATCTGAGCCAAGAACTAACAAATATTTTCGGAGAACAAGGAAAGCAACAGATTGACAGTTTGTTAATATCCCCAACACCCGAACAATTTGAGGCGAATTTAAGAGCTTTAATGGACTTGAGGCCTGGTAAAAAACTCAGCTATGAAGAAGCTTCGGCACAAGCCGAACAAGAGTTCGATAAACTTGTCAGGAAAGAATAAAAACCAGATTGATAACAATTGAGTTCCATTCTTTTCGCCTTGCGAAAAGAAAAAATCGCGCGCGCAAAAAATAGTTGCCATGATTTGTCAATCATAGCAAAAACTGTCGGCTTACGTGTTACTCTTTCCCCGGGATACTTCTCCCATAGTATGTAAACGCTAATCAATATTTGTTAAGCTACCAAAAAGGTGGGATAGGGTTTCGTCGGTTTCCGATCCCCGCCATTTGGCGGGGAATCCGGTGAGTTCGAGACTCCCACCCACCTTTTGGATATACCAGAGAAGATGCGGTTGACCAATAGAGTGGTGCGATCCCTATGTAATCGGGAATACGCCAAAGCACGTAAGCCTTCAACCGTTTCTTCACCTTGAGTATACCATGAAGCCCCGCTGAGCGGGGCGGATGGGAGGTGAAACATGAACATAAACAATGAACCAATTGACCAAAATAGCGCAGTCTACATCGGTATTGACGTCCATCGCTATCAACACACCGCTGTGGCTGCCAACCGGTTTGAAGAAGCAATGGGAGAGTTGACATTTCCCAATACCCCGGGAGGTATCAAAGAATTTTTACACTGGACAGATGTGCTTGCTGATAATAGCAGAACCCGCATCATCGGGATTGAGGGGGCAAATGGAAATGGCAAGTTACTGCGTAATGCCGTAACTCCAGTATTTCCTGCTGTCTACGAAATCAACCCGATCTATACAAAGCAAAGACGGGATCACGGCACCCGTGGAGATAAATCAGATCCGGTGGATGCCAGGCTGATGATTGAAGTTTTAACCCGGAAACTTGATGAGTTGCCAAGAGTAACCAGTCAAGATACTTCAGATTCCATGCAGGCGCTGTCCGAACTGGTTGCATTTCATGATGATCTGACCCGATCGCAAACTAGACTGAAAAATCAGCTGCACCGGCTGTTTTACGATATTGACGCAACTAGCGAAACCAGTCGATCACGGACATTCAGCAACAAACAGCTCAAGTACTGGCTGACAAAAACAGCAAAGACGGATTTATCAATCAACTGTACTATGCAGCGGTTCATCATACGAAACAAAATCCATCAGCTGCTTGACTTGAAGAAAACACGTGATATAGCAGATGATCAAATCACACAGTTGGTAGCGCAATTTAATGGCAATCTTCTTTCCCTACCGGGAGCAGGCATCATTACGACGGCTAAGATCATTTCTGCAGTGAAAGGTATCGGGAGATTTGGAAACATCCGTCAGTTTGTCAAATATGCCGGTATTGCTCCTGTTGAACACCAGTCGGGTAAAACCAGGAAACACAAACAGGCCAAGGGCGGTAACAGACAGCTAAACACCGCTATCTATACCATAGCCTTAACCCAGCTGCGTTGCAACCCGAAAGCCAAAGAATACTTTGAGAAAAAGATTGCCGAGGGAAAAACAAAGAAACACGCACTACGGTGTCTGATGAAACGCGTTGCCTGCATAGTGTACGGAATGATGAAAGGAGGCGAGGTGTACAGGGGATGATTCACTGTCTGACTCTCTAGTCCCATAGAAAACTGGGACTTGACATAGAGTGTCTCGAACATTCCGCCAAAGGAGGAACAAAGGAAAACGCAAAAATTTTAAAGAGCTTAATACAACTCAAATGGCGCAACCGGTGGACTCAACCAAGAATTGCTTCTAGCTGTCCGATTGCGCCATTAAAAAAAGCAATTCCTAAAAGATTGAGTCCACTTACAATATACAAAATAAAACTGTAAAAAACAAGCTCACTAGTCAGTGTGGTATTAAAAACTCCATTTTGTTATACTGAATGAAATGAGTAACGATATAAAAAGCAAAAATAACTCTTGGTTTAGTTGGTTTTTGTGGTGGAAAATTGACCCTAGCACTATAGAAAAACAAATTCAGCAATATAAATCACTCAAAATATATGAATCTTACAGAGGGATAGCGACACTTCTTATTACAAGTAGAATATTATTATCAGAACTAGTTTTCTTAATACAGTGGGTGCCCAATAACAACTTTATAATCAGTTTTCTCCGTAGAGATTTTGGCTTGGGTGGTCTGCTCTTTAATTTGTTTTTGGCACTTTTCGTTTTTAAGGGTAAAAAATGGGCACTACTTATCATGATGGTTATAGAAACTATCAATAGTGGATTTTCCCTTTTTCGTTCATCATCTTTGGAAGGTGCTTTTTGGTTAATGATTATCTTTTGGTGGGTTCTATTTATGAAATATCTTTATGGTGCTTATAATATAGAGCTGAGACGAAACAAGAATGAAGAATAAAAATGTTAAGGACGGACACGAAATCTCAACATGCAAGCGCTTTTGCTCCGTTTATAACAATCAAAATCTTAATTTAGTAAGACAAGGTAATCCTCAAAACAACGAACCAGATTGTATTTGTAGTGATGATTTAGCAATTGAACTAGTGGGAATATACGATA
>Ga0210006_1001169_pt1 | contig 18402 bp, 21 predicted proteins | sample CryGey02umfilter_2_FD_185452 | JGI IMG/M metagenome (GOLD analysis project Ga0210006, IMG submission 185452) | Groundwater microbial communities from aquifer in Utah, USA - Crystal Geyser 4/10/14 0.2 um filter (SPAdes) (version 3) | ecosystem: Environmental > Aquatic > Deep subsurface >... | reverse complement strand
GAGACGAAAAAACAAATAGAGGCTAACCAAAAATCCTATTTCCAAGCACTTTCAGAAAATTTAGGAAAAATAATTAAACAAAATGATGAATTAAAAAAAGTTATTGATTCGCCTGATTTTCAATATATTTCTAAAACTGCTTCAATTTCTGCCAGTCGGTCGTCTTCTGAAGAATTGCATAAAAATTTATCATCCTTAATTACCCATAGAATAAATAATAACGATGAGGATTTAAAAAGAATTGTATATGACGAGGCTATTACCACCATTGGCAAACTAACAACAGATCAATTAAAGATCGTAACACTTTGCTATTTATTGAAATACACCTCTTATGGCGGGATTGTGTCTTGGGAAGCATACAAAAATTATTTAAACTCTCACATAAAACCATTTTTAGGGTTCAAAAATACAAATGCAGAGTTTCAGCATATAGAGTATGCTGGTTGTGGAAGTATTGGGATTGGAAGCTGGGATGTGTTAAATATTCACAGGCAACAATATTCCTTTTTATTTTTGAATTTAATTGAAAAAGACCAGATCGATAATTTGAATATCGACGATGAAATTAAAAAAGAAATTATTGCTTTAGACGCAAAGGAAGATAAATATTTTTTAAGATTCAAAAATAAAACTGATTTAGAAAATTATCTAAAAGAAAAGAGCGTTGATGAGGAAACTGCAAAAAAATTGGCGTCTATTTACGAAAGCCATATAAAAAACAATGATGAAATAAAGAAAAAGATTATTGAAGAAACAAGTATTGGTAAGGAACTATTGGAGTTGTGGGAAAAATCAAATCTTAAGCACCTGTCTTTAACATCTGTTGGTATTACAATCGGAGCTAGTTATTTTGAACAAACAACTGGTGAGAAAATAGACATTAGTATTTGGATAAATTAGAATAAAAAAAGAATTTGCCGTCAAAGAAAAACTTGAAATCGTCCTTTTCGCTTCCGCTTCCCGCCTACGCACTGCTTCGGTCGGGCAGGCAAGGCGAGGCGGGCGGAAGGGGGGTTCGGGGGGAATTCCGCCCGCCGAGCCCGTTAATGAAATCGGTTCGGATATTTTCAAATACATACCGCCAGTTAGAAAATGAAGTCATTGGCTCGCCCTCTGCGAGGGCTCGCCAGCCTATTTTAAGCGCAAATTGGAATTTTTTATCTTTGCCCCGCCACTGCGGGGCTGGCCAAAAGCGGGCTTCCCTCATTTTTAATTGGACTGTTTTCATTTTATTTGTTATCATATTTATGCAAGGTTAGATAAGCACCCATACTAATACTATCATACTTAGAAAACTATGAAAAGTCAAAACAATAACGAAACAATTGGGGATAAGATAAAACAGCTTCGCAATAAGCAAGGATTGACGCAGGACGAATTGGCGAGAAAATCTGATCTTCCCTATACAACGCTGACCAAAATTGAAAGCAATGTTATTACTAAACCGTCTATTCAAACTGTCGTAAAAATAGCTAACGGGCTTGGTATTACAATTGATTTTTTAATTAAATAATATGAAAATTAGTTTTACTTTTAATTCAGGGGACTCGGTACGTAATTCAGAAAAATCGACTAGCGTTCTCGAGAATAATAAATTTGCTTTGAGCCCATTGGAAATTGTGTTTAACTGAATATTTGCGATTTTTTTGGTTTTATTCACCGCGCTGTTTCTTAAAAATATCTTTTCTCTCCCGACAATCGTTATCTTCATAGTGTTTGTTGGTTTTCTTTGGTTTGGTAAAAAATATCGCCCATTTGTTAACATTATTTTTTTAATTTTTGCTTTAGGTGTTTATTTTATCCTTCTGCCTATCGGATGGGGGCTTTATCATAGTTTAAAAGATATTCGGCTTGGTGGTTTTAATTTTTATACATTATCAACAATTTTTAGCCTCGCCCCACTTGTTTTTGTTACTTTTGCTGTCAGGAATGTTTTAGGCAACATCATGGCTTACTTTAAAACCAGCACTGCGTCGCGTAATGTTTATTATTTAATTTCTCTATTTATTGTTTTGGCAATACTCTTGGCCTATCCGTTTTTTGACAGCGTAAAGGTACGCGAACGGGCTATGGAAGACGACAGTGGCGACAACAAGCTGTCCTTTATTTTAACCAAGCAAGAGCTTAAGCACGATGGCCGCAGTACCTCGTACTCGCGCGATTATACCGTGCGTTTTGATTCGGTTAGCAATAAATATGTTTATCGTTTGTATCTTGAGGATCCGCTTTCTGAATCCATCACGTTCACGGCGGTCGAAACCGACGGCAAAAAAATTAATTTTACAACCGATAGCCTGGTAACATGTTTGAATTGTCAAAAGGACAGAAGCGATCCCTACGGCTTAGTTTTTCCGGCTGGTAAAGATATTGATTTCATTATCTCCAGCGATCAGTTAATTAAAAACATAAAATTCAATGAGTCTGGGGACAAGGTGGCTGATTTCTTTTTTTGGAAATAAATTTCCCATTGGTTGCTAGAATGTAGCCGTTGAAAAATAAATAATTTGCCGCCAAATCGATCGAAGCTCGGAGTTCCGCTAAAAGCGGAACGAAAAACTTGAAATCGTCCAATCCGAAAGGGTCGCTTCTCCGCCAGTTAGAAAATGAAGTCATTGGCTCGCCCTCTGCGAGGGCTCGCCAGCCGATTTTAAGCGCAAATTGGAATTTTTTATCTTTGCCCCGCTACTGCGGGGCTGGCCAAAAGCGGGCTTCCCTCATTTTTAATTGGACTGTTTTCATTTTATTTGTTATCATATTTATGAAGGGTTAGATACGCACCCATACTAATACTATCATACTTAGGAAACCATGAAAAGTCAAAACAATAACGAAACAATTGGGAATAAGATAAAACTGCTTAGAAATAAGCAAGGATTAACGCAGGACGAATTGGCAAGAAAAGCCGATCTTCCCTATACAACGCTGACCAAAATTGAAACAAATGTTATCACTAAACCCTCAATTCAGACGGTTATGAAAATTGCCAAGGGTTTGGGTATTGGTGTCGATGATTTAATGAAATAATATTATGGCTACGATTAAAAAAACTGAAAATGGCATAGAATATCTTTTTGGGTTGCTAAAAAAAAAGGCAAAAACAGTTACCCGTGCCGCTTTTTGGAAAATCCCACACAAAAATCCGCAAGAAGACATTTGTTTAAAAATCGGTCGCTATAATAAAAATGGCTTTGCGCCAGAGACGCTAGAAAATACAAATCCAAAAAGCGAGTTAATTTTAGATAATGAGGAGTTTCAAAAATTGCTTGAGTTTTTATCAGATAATTATGAGCCGTTTAAAAAAGGAGTTAGAAAGTATATCCCGCTTGATGAAAATTTTGACCAAAAAAGTATTGAGCATTTGAAAGCAATTTTTGATAATCCAGACAAGCAAGAAGTTTTAAACTTTATTGCAAAAAATAATATTTTGCCAAGCGATTTGATTGCCGGCTTGCAAAATCAGGCAAGGATGAACGCAGTCAAAGAATTTGAAACAATGCTTGAACAGGATTTGGTAGAGCAAAGTTGGCAAAAATGGTTTAAACAAAATGATTGGGTCCTTGGAAGTGAATTTGTGAAGATTTTGGACGAACGAGAAGTTGATACTGCAAACATTACCGATTACTTAATGCAGGCGTACGACGGTTTTCTAGATATTATTGAAATTAAACGACCAGAGGGTAGTTTGCGTTTTTGGGCAGATATACAAGATCATGGAAATTATGTACCGTCATCAGATTTAACAAAGGCTATAACACAAGCAACCAAGTATATTTATGAAGTGGAGCGCGAAGCTAATAGTGTAAAGTTTTTAGAACGAGTTGGGAATGTTAGAACTATAAAACCTCGTTGCATTTTAATTTTTGGAAGATCAAGTGACTGGAATAATGAACAAAAAGAAGCATACCGAATATTAAATTCAAGCTACCACAATTTGACGATTATGACTTACGACCATGTTTTATTGAGAGCAAAGAGAATTTTAAATATTGATGAGGCAGAACAAACAGGACAAAATATAAAAGACATTGGGGTTGCGGGCATTCCTTTCTAAATTTAAGGTGGTCAAAGAAATTGTAAAAATATGACCAAAATCGACGAAGGTCAGGAATTTAACTGGTACTACCAAAGAAAGTAGAAAAATATGAATGGCAATCTCTATAATCAAGTAAAATATATTGAAGAATAAACCTATGGATGCTAATGAACAACCACAACCTTCTAGGATAGAAACGTTTTTCCAAAAAGCAGGAGCGCATGAAGTTTTTGGAAATCAAGAAACGGCATTAGATTTTATAAGAGGGGTAGATTATCAGGGCTTTAAGGATTGTTTAACTCGTATTAATGGGGTTATACTGGGTTTGCCCAAAACTGAAAGAGGTACAACCGATGCAGATATCGAATTTGGCAATCCCCGTAGTGGTGATGTCGAGTACTTGCCTCCTAACCCCGAAGACAAAGAAGAACTTTTAAGAAAAGTTTTTGAGGCAGGTAAAACATTGAGAGACCCAAAAGATATTGGATTGTTAATTTATCTATCACTACAAGATATTCATCCCTTTCTTGATGGTAACGGAAGGACAGGAAGAGCAGTTTTTAATCTTCTAACACAGACAGATCCACCGGCGGAAAGCAGAGCTGAATTTGCTAAAAAATGTGTAAAACCGCCTCAAGATATTAACAGTGAGCTATGCAGATTGATGATTCCTGAATTATTTGGGGAAGAATTTTTCAAGAAATACGGAAATATTAGCTCAAATATTACGAGTGGTTTTGTTGATATTCCTATTTCCAACACGCCGGAATCCCTTAAATTGCAGGTTGGTAGAATTCTTGGTGAAGTTGCAAGAACGGGGGTTGTAAATCCAATAAAATTTAGAGATTTAGTTGTTTTAAGATTTTTGCAACAAAAAAGAGAATTAAGTCTTGCAACATCGCCATATAAACCGCTCCCATACGAGCCTACTATTTTTTATGGAGAAGACGAAGGAAAATACATTTTTTCCGTTGATGGAAATTCATTATTGAAGAGCTTGAGTAACGAGGAATTAGAGGAACTTGTTGCAATTCACAAACAACTGAAAATTCAGTTCATCGAAAAATTAATAAACGTTATTTCGAATCCAAGTTCATATAAAAGCGAAGAAAGACCAATTAAGGATGACTTTTTTGTGAAAGAGGATAAAAATTAAAAAGAATTTGCCGCCAAAACAAAAATCATAATGATTTTGTAGTTCGCAAAGCAGAACGAAAAACTTGAAATCGTCCAATCCGAAAAAGTCGCTTCTGCGGGCGGGCGGAAGGGGGGTTTGGGGGGAATTCCGCCCGCCCTACAAATTCTGGGCGAAATCAGTTCGAATTTTTTCGAACGCACACCGCATGTAAAAAAATTTTGCAAAGGAAGCAAAACTATGGCACTCTTTAAAATCAATGTTTTAATGAAATAAAACATGGGCAATAAATTTTTATCAGAACGCGAGGGACAAATAAAATTTTTTACTGATTTAAGAATCAGTGCCGATGTTGAACTTACCCATAATACTGATGGTGTATACAAAGGCACTTTATTTGAATTTAAACTTACAATTTCAGATATTAATAAAGTTTTATTTCAAGCCATCAAATATATCAGTCACCGAAGAATAAACGGTGATCCGGTTCCAGCGCAGATATTATTAGTTGCGCTAAATGAAGAAAAAGCTTACCTATTTAATTCTGAAGATTTTATTTCATTCATAGAAATTCCTTATGCTGGCGCCGCCAGTAAAAACAATGTCAATTTTTCCACTAAAGCTTGGCATGAAAGGATTGATTACAGCAATCTAACTGGATTACGACGCATTACAGAAATTATAGATACAGAAAAATACACCAAAATTCATATTGATCTGTTTGACGTTGTGGGATGGGCTAATCGGTTTTATCGAGAAAATCCAACTGCGAATAAGATTAAATTCTTCAAGGAATTGCGTGCTCCAAAACATTTTGCAAATTACATTTATCCATGGACAGGTGACGAAAAGGATTTTAAGTACATCATGGATTTGCTCAACGACACACAGCATAAAAAAGAACTTGGAGCTTTTTATACCCCGCCGGCATATTGCCGCAAAGCCACAGAATTGGTTCGAAGAGCTATTAAACAAACACCTACAGGACACGACTATATCATTCTTGATCGTTGCGCCGGTACTGGTAATTTAGAAGAGTTTTTGACAGACAAAGCGGTAGATGACATTTTGATCGGCGAATTAAATCGTTATATTGACAAAAATCTTAAAACAAAATATTTACAGGACAAAGCTGATGTAATTACAACTTTTTATAGCAAGCGTAATTTTAATGAGATTACTGTTGAAGAACTGGAAAAACACAAAACAAACCTCTCGCTTCATGATTATATTTTTGATAATGAACTGTCTCACACGATTGTAAATACTTATGAACTCAAGGAATGGATAGTGCTGAATGAGCGCATCGGAGATAAGGTCAAACTAATCATTCCACCACCACAGGAAGTCAGCAAAACAGAGGCATTAGTTGACGGCGGTGACGCGTTAAGTTCGCAGTTTATTACGGGAAAGATGACGCTTAGGATGACTAAAGAATATAATGACAGTATTGCCATGCTCCTGGATTATGTCAAAGACAAAAAAACAAATATTATTTTGTATGAAAATCCACCGTATCGTGATGAAGCTGCCAAGATAAAAAACAAAAATACAAGCAAGTCATTCGTCTATGAAGAATTTAAAAAAGCAGGAACAAACGAGGCCAGTCACCGCGAATTAGCTAACCTATTTATCTGGTCAGGATGGAAGTATTATCTAACAAAACCAAATGACTTTTTTATATTATTTAGCCCAATTAAGTATTGGAAATCTCTCGGTTTGGGTGAGAAAAAGTTTATCGATGGCTTTTTGTTTAATCGTGCCTTTTTTCATGCCAGTTCCAGTGCTATTAGTTGTATTTTATGGCAAAACATTGCTGAAAGCAGGGAGACATTAGAGCTTAAAGGTTTTGATATTAATACTAAAGGCACATTAGAACAAGACGATGATGAAATATTTTTTATAAAGAATATTGAAATCAAAAAAGTTTACAAACGTATAAATAACTACAAAGATAATAGGGTTTTTAATGATGATAAAAAAAGTAAAGTTTACTGTGATTTAGATGGTAACCAAAGTAGAAAACAAACTATTAAACAAGCCAAATGGAATATAAATATAGTAGGTTATTTGCGAGCTACTAGCTATAATTTGGACGTAAACAGTCTAGCACTTACAAGAACGATAACCTATGATGCATTGACACAAAGTTATGGTTTCTATCTCCGATCTGATAACTTTATAGAAAAACTTCCTTTATTTGCCACTAAACTTTATCCGCAGAAAAATTGGTATGAGCGTGACATCTATTTCACCACCGCCGACGGAGGCGAACGCTACCTTAATAACAAAAACTTTCTCAAAAACTGTTTTATATTCGCTTGTCTAAGTCAACGCAATCATTGCCGAAGTTTTGACGGCAGCGATGGCCGTTTTTATAAAAACGAGCTTTGTTTTGATAAAGGGTCGTTAGCGAGCAGCAGACTAACAGCATACAGGCTAACTAAAGAGGAACAAGATTTGATAGATGCTTTTTCTGATGTGCTTGCAAAAGCCAAAACTACAAAAAACTATAAAAAGAGATATACATACGGGACATATCAGATCGACGAAGAACTTAATACTCGTTATAAGAGTAAAAACGATGAATGGATTTATGATTATCCAGAACTTAATACAGCGATTAATAGTCTAAAAACAAAATTAGCTAAATACTATGAAGCTGTTATTCAACCAAAGCTATTTCAATATGAGCTGTTAAAATAACTTTTTTGCAAACATCTTAATATTTATTAGCATGGCGTTAATTTTCAAAATTGCAAAAATAGGCAATCCTTTCAGAGACTCTATCACATAATTTCAGCAACCTGGCAGGTTGGATTTGAAAATAGCCAAAGGTTTGGGAATTGGCGTTGATGAGTTAATGAAATAATTATATGGCAGCAAAAACGAATTTTTCAAAAAATGATTTTGTAGAAATTCTCTCAAATTACGATTTGGGAGAATGTAAAGAATCTAAACCATTTACTACAGGGGCAGTGCAAACAAATTTTCTGCTCCAAACAACAAAGGGTAAATTTGTTTTTAGGTATTACGAGAATCGACTAAAAGATTCTGTTTTATTTGAAAGTGATCTAATTAAATACTTGAAAGACAAAAAATACCCATGCCCCGCCCAATTTAAGAATAAGCATGGGAAATTTGTTGGAACTTACAAGGAAAAACCCTATATCATTTTTGAATTCATTGAAGGCGAGCATTTAGAAAATCCTAACGAGAATCAAAAAAGGGAGCTTATTCAAAAAGTAGCCGAGCTGCAGAACATTACAAAAAGCTATAAACCTGTAAATAAAAAGTACAAGTGGAATTATGGTATTGAGTTATGTAGAAGATTAGCGGGAAAAGAGGCAAAAAAGATAAACGCGGAGAATTCAAAAGAAAAATTGAAATGGTTTGAAAAGGAATTGCTAAAAATCAAACTACCAAAATCTTTACCACAAGGAATTTGTCATTGCGATTTCCATTTTACAAATGTTCTTTTCAAAGATGGAAGATTTAATGCCTTGATTGATTTTGACGATGCAAATTATACCTATCTTATTTTTGATCTAGCTTCGCTAATCAACCCCTTCGTTAAGTCTTTTGAATGGGATACATGGTCTAAGTTTAGAAAAGATGAAAATGTGTTTGATTTTAGCGAAGCTAAAAAAATCGTTTCTGAATATATGAAATACCGACCATTAAGTAATATTGAAAAGAAACATTTGTTTGATGTATTTAAATTAAGCATTATGTTAGATTGTGTCTGGAGATTTGAGAGAGGAGAAGCTGCCGACTTTTACGAAAAGAGAAAAGTTGAATCTCTTAATTCGCTTGGAAGAAAAGAATTTTATAATCAGTTGTTTGAATAGTCATTTGAATTTGCCGCCAAAGAAAAACTTGAAATCGTCGCCTCGCTTAGCGAGGCGCAAACTGCCAAAGAACCTGTCAAAAATGTCGGCTCGAACTTTATGAAGGCCAAAAGCGGGCTTTTCTTGAATAAAATCAAAAAATTCGTTATCGTAATCTTACAGATAAAAGTATAACATATTTTTATACTATCAAAATTTGGATACTATGGCAACCATTGGAGAAAACATAAAGCGAATAAGGGCAAAGCAAGGAATAAGCCAAGACGACTTGGCACGGAAAGCTGGACTCAAATATTCCACCCTCGTCAAGATCGAGGGCGATTTTGTAACGAAACCAGGCGTTCAGATGATTGCCAAAATCGCTAAAGCGCTTGGTGTTTCTATGGAAGATTTATTAAAATAATTTATGAAAGGAAAAATTCAGAACAAAATTACGCAAGTTATTGAGAAAAAAATATTTTCCGCTTGCGCCGTCGGAGTAGTGAAAACCAACGGAGATAGATTTGTTGTTTCCGGCGGGAAATTCACTTTTGATGCTGATGCGCAAGTGGTTCAAGAAAACACAATTTTTGATGTTGCCTCTATCACCAAATCAATTCCGACTTCGTCGCTGGCGCTAAAATTGATTGATGAAGGCAGATTGAGACTGGAAGACAAGTTGATAAATTTTGTTCCAGAATTTCATAATTCTGATAGAGAGAATGTGTTAATTAAACACTTGCTTACTCAAACACTAGATTATGATTTTCGTTTATCGGCCCATAAAGACAAAACGCCTGAAGAAATTTTAGATGTTATTTTTACAACTGAATTTAAGAGTAGGCCTGGAACAAAATTTTTCTATACAAACGCTACAAGCATACTTTTGGGCTTTGTAGTCGAAAGAATTTACAAAGAATCTTTAGACAAGCTTGGCGAAAAATGTTTTTTTGAGCCATTAAAAATGGTACAAACCTCATTTACTCCATTACAGAAATTCAAAAAAGAAGAAATTGTTCCTACAGAAGTACAAGAATGGAGAGGTGGTCTAGTTCAAGGCGAAGTTCATGATGAGAGCGCCCATGTATTAAGAAAAAAAATGGTTGTTGGCTCGGCTGGTGTATTTTCAACTGTTCCTGACTTGTTAAACTTTTTGGAGATGCTTTTGAATAATGGTTCTTCTGGTGGCAGAAAATATTTTTCGTCAGAAATAATGAAACAAATACAAACTAACCAACTTGCTGATATTGGCCAACATGCTGGTCTTGGGTGGGAACTAAACCAACCTTGTTACATGGGCAAACATTGTAGTGATAAAACTTTTGGGAAAACTGGTTTTACTGGTTGCGTTTGTGTATGTGATATTGAAAGAGAAGTTGGCTTTGTTATTCTTTCAAACTACACATACCCCACCAGAAAACCAGATGCCGTACTTATCAACAAATTCAGAAGTAATATAGCGGATATTGTGTTTAAAAATCTGTAAGGGAATTTGCCGCCAAGCCGAGCGAGGCTCGGAGTTCCGCCAAAAGTGGAACGAAAAACTTGAAATCGTCCTTTCCGCTTCGGTTCCCGCCTATCGGTCGGGCAGGCAAGGCGAGGCGGGCGGATGGAGGGTTTGGGGGGAATGCCACCCGCCGACCTGCCCGCCGAAGTTTCAACGCAGGCGGGGCCCAGCCAGTTCCGTTCGGATATTTTCAAACAAACACCGCTAATTATTGTTAAAACGTGAAGCTGCGTGTAATTAATTTAATAATTAGCATTGTTGTATGGTTTTTAACAAGTCACATTGTGACTACGATTATTTCAAATAAATTTAACAGAAAATGCAAGTAAATATTATAGTTTTAGTAATCAACAAACTTAAAGACGATATACTTTAGAAATATACTTTAAGGTAAGTGATTGCACAATTCTTCACGCTCGGGTATAATACATAGAAAATACCCTTATGGCAACTCAAACTGAGGCGATACTTCGAAACGAGCAGCTTGTACAACTGGATCAAATGGGTGTGAGAAGATTTGATATTAATCAAATGCGTCAAATAGCTGGTGGCGTTCGAGAAAGTATAACCCAACGAATTTTTGACGGAAGATCAATTTCAACATTTCTTAAAGCCTCTCCAGAAAATTTAACGGATCTTGAAGGAAAAGAAACAATTGTGCTTGAAGTGGGTGGGACAAATATGAGATTTGCGCATATAAAAATCGTTAATGGAAAACCTGAAATAGTTGGAAATGAATTTGGATGCGGAAAATTACTTGACGAAAAAGGGGACGAAAAGAAAAAATACGGTAGTGCGAAAGAATTCTTTGATCGATTATTTGATGAACTTAATGCGAAAGGTGAAAACCCTGGGCTTAATGAAATTTTACGAAAAAATCCCAACGCTGCATTATCAATTATTTTCTCATTCCCGGGTATTCCTGAAGAAACGCCTGGTGGATCGCTTGATTCATTTGTTCCATATTTCACAAAAGGGTTTGATATACCAGAATTGAAAAGGAATAATTTTATGCAGGTTTTTAATGAATATTTAAAAGAAAGAAAATTAGGAGAAAGACAACAGGTGATATTTAACGATACTCCGATATTAATTAGCGGTGATACCAATATTGGATTGGTTGTGGGAACAGGATATAACTTTGCGATTAAGATGAGGGTTGGTCGGTTACGCGAAATAAAAAAAGATCAAAGTTTTGCTCCAGGATGGGCAGCTAATGATGAGATGTTGGTGAATATTGAGGCAGGAGGAATGGATGATACAGCGAATATTTTGTATGCTGAAGCAGTTGCTCGTGGTGATAGAAATAGTTCTATTTTGGCAATGATTGATGGCGTCTTATCAGAAGATGAGTGGGGGAAGCAACTTGAAGAAAAGTTAATAGCTGGGCAGAATAAAGGTTTGGAACTGCAATTAGTCCTACTTAAACTAAAAAAAGCAAGGTTAATAAACAGTGAAATTATTTCTGCGAGTCTTGAGAAAGATAGGTGGAAAGCAGAAGATGTGAGTGCGATTCTCAGAAATCAATGGGACGACGAAAATGTAAATGTGAGAATAAAGACAATAGATAAAGTTGATAGACAACAAGTAAAAGAAATCTGTGAAATTATTCGTGATCAGGCTGCACAGATTGTTGCTTGTCATTTGGTCGGTGCGTTGGATGTGCTCGGTGAACAGGAAATAAAAAATATAACCGAGGGTTCATTTTTCTGGGGAACACCACAATTTAAAAACATTGTTCAACAATATCTTTGTGTATTAGGAGTCAATTATGCTGAATTTATAAAGGTTGGAGTGGATGGAGATAATACAGGAAGCATGAAACGCGCTGCAGTTGCAGGAATAAACTACATAGAAACTCACGCTCCGCAGAGAGAGCAGTAGTCATCAAAACACAACTTCCAGTTGAAGGTGAGGTTTTAACAGTCAGCAGAGTATTTAGTCGGGCATATGATCTACAAGGAGGATTAGCTCAGATACGAAAAGAAACAGGTCAAGTTGCTGAAGCCGGCGGGATGGGAGCTTGGAAACTGCCAAAAAATCAAGAGGTTAGAGAAATAATTAGATCGGCACTAACAACCTTGCAAACAATAAATGAATTTTTAATGGGTGACTTAAGTGAAAATGATAGATTTGACTTGAGAGGAATTTCAACAATGTTGATCAATGAATTAAAGCAATATGGTCTGACTGACGAAATGTTGCAAAGTCCTCAGATTACATCAGCAGCGTCAGATCCCTTAACGGTTGAAGGACTACTTAAGCGTATGTTGACGTAACAAGAACTAAACAAGCACTACATCAGCACTCGTTTTTGCTTTTTGATACAGTTTTTTATCTGACGTGTATAATGTGCTATTAAGTTTTTGTGCCAAAAGAACAAATGAGCAGTCATAAACAGAAAGTGTAAGTTTTTTTGCTAGAGTATATGTTAATGATAATTCATTAAATTCCAAAGAGAAATATTTCATTTTTAAAGCTTCAAGTGCAGAGCAGGCGAGCTGAAAATCTTTTTCTTCTATTCTCTGAGTCGAGTAATTGTTAAACACAGAAGTAAACTCATATAGCGCTAAATCTCTCGTACAAAGGAAAATCTCTCCATCTAAATGTTGCTTTTTGAGGACAAGAGCTTTATCTTGAGATGATTCTGGAAAGAACCACTTTATTATTACTGATGTATCAACAATAACCGTTTTCATGGTGGATTAATTAATTTTGATCGCGATCAGAGCGGATAATTTTTAATAGGTCTTTTGTTTTTATTTTTTGGTACTTAGGCAAAACTTGCCGTTGCCATTGTAAAAATATATCAGCTGCGCACAACTGGGTTTCATAGGGATATAGCCAGGCTTTAGGTTTGGAACGGGAAATGATTAAAATTGGACTGCGTCTTTTTTCGAGGTTGGTTAAAATCTTACCAAGATTAAAGCGAATGTCAGTGGTATTAACGGTTTGATTAATGGCAACTGTAGTATTCATATTACTTTCAATTGTAGTCTATATTGATCATTTGTCAAGCGTCAAAACTTCAGCAATCCCTTTCAGGGACTATAGCCTGGTAGGTTTAGAACGTTTGACGTTCTTGCTGATTTTTAGTTACGGGTATATAATAACTTTCATATGGCAGTTTTTAATCAGGACCTAATCGGAAACTTCATTGCTTTTATTAGTGAGATTTCTAAGGCAGTTCAGTCCAAATGGTGGTATGCAATTATTGCTTTGATAATTGTAGGGGTTTTGGTGTTCATTCAACAGTTCATTTTTTCTTTAAACTGGGGAATATAATGAATTAAGAATTATGAATTATAAATTATGAATAAGAGAATAAGGAATAGGAAAACTATAATTTATATTTTTTGAATTGATTATGTAAGGGATTACCTTTGCAGTAGTAGGCTGAACAGTTTTTTGTGTCAAAAATAAAAGCAGAATACGTGTAACATTTATCCTCTTTTTCAGTCGTGCAAATTGCTGTTTTTTTATCTGCGTTTTTGCGGTCGCGTAAAATTGTCTTAAGATCATTGATATTATTCGCTGTTTTAATTAATTCTTCTGCTCGAGCTTGATGATCATGCGACCATTGTTCAAAGTTGGGTTCAATATCAAATCCTAAATTACGTAGTCTCAAATGGACAAAACCTGTATTAACTTACCAATACGGTCGGGATAAGAAATATCTGCAATATAATGAGTTTCGCTATATAGACAGTTCAATATTTAATCTTTATCAGGAGATCTATTTAATAAATAACACAGTCAAAATTATCTCAACTGAAGAAGATGAAATCTGGGGACTTTCAATAAAAAGTAAGTCACTGGCAAAAAGTTTAAGGTCGGTTTTTTTAGTATTGTGGCAAACCGCACAGCCAGTGACAGCAGAGTTGATAAAAAGTTGGGGAGAAAACGTTTTCTTAAAAGAAGAACAAAAGAGATAAAACCCACTTGCATTTTGTTTTTTTAATCTTTATAATCTCACAAGATAAATATGATCAATAATTATTAATCGTCAATTACTATCCGCCTGAAAAGGCGGTTTTTTATAAATTTACAATAAAACAAATGGCAAACACGGAAATGACTCCTCAACAAAAAGGCGTTGAATTAGTAAAATTATTAACAGACTCACAAAATAACTTACTTAAACTTGAAAACTTGAGAGTTATTCACCCCGCAACTGATACAAGGCTTCAAATTACTGATCCAGCAAACCAAACATATGACTGTTCTGCATTTGTATCCATGTCTCAAGAGTTAGTTAGTTCTCTTCCAGGATCACGCCTAAGTCCAGAACAACTGCTACAGGTTTTAAATCCAGATCAAGTTAGAGAAAGAGAACAAAAAGCAAATAGTTTAATCAATGGAGTTCCGGAACAAGCAAGTGGTATGGTTTTTCAACATGAAGAATCCTTAGGTGAGACGAATGGCAAGTTTGCTTTGAATGTTTATAGTGGATCTGCCAATAAGCATTCTGTCAGATTATCTGAGTTGGCAAAAGAAGCATTTGATTATAAAATTAAAATAGAGAGTCTTCCACTTAGCAGTGAAGATGAAAAAAAAGAATTAACACAAAGATATGATCAAGTTCGTGTAGAATATCAAAAAGTTTTAGTTGATGTGATGCGACCGATTCATAACAATCAAACACAACAATCAAGCCTAGAACAAAAACCTGAGTTGGTAATTGAAGAAGACTGCATTGCCTCAGCTGATTCTCTTGTGGGGGTGATGAAATATTTAACCGATAGTCAATCCAGTTTAATTGAAGGCAGAAAAATTAAAATCAATATTGCAATTGCCACGGCTCAAGCAGTTTTGGTTTTGCGGAAGTTTGCCTTGGATAATGGTTTGGATCTGGAGATTAATGCCGGTTATCTAGGATGGGGACTGACCGCTGGAACAAAAACTCAAGGAACAGAGACGCGTGCACATGCCAACTATATTCAGTGGACACCGGATGTAGTTGAAAAAATTACAGATAGTAGTCTTAAAGCAAGAATTAATGCGCTAAAAGATGGTGATAATCTGCCTCAGGTGGTTGGAGATATGGGAGATATGGTTCGGGTACTTCCGGGTGAACATAATGAAACATGTCCTTGGAATTTGAAAAGAATTGAAAAAATCGGTGAAGAGGGAGCGGTTGAAATTGTAAATAAACCGGATAATGTTGCAGTTTTCGCTGCTAAAAGAATGTGGGATAGTGAAAGAGGATATGGAGTTGCCATCAACAAGGTAAGTCTTGCTGAAAATCCAGCGCAAGTACAGAGTATTACTATGGTGTTAGCTAATGGCGGTTATGGTATGTGGGCGATCATGCAAGGCGCGCTTGAAGAAGATTAGCCATTTGTAAAGGACTAAAACCATCAACAAGAGTTGATAAAGAAAGAGGAGTTGATGAATCAATAACTCCGCACTCCTTCATTGCTTGTAAAAATATAAACAGTCCGGTTTCTTCAATTGAAGTGGCTTGTATTAGTTTTTCTTTATATTTTCGAGAGAGTTCAGGTAACTGTTTCATTGCTTTTTTGGGTTTTGGATCGAAAGAAAAACCTGGATCAATCAATTCAGCAACCTTAGCTCTAACTGCCTTGAATTTTCGGTGAAGATATTGACCAGAAGTTGCATCGCAGGTCTTGTCATGTAGTATATCACCAAAAACAGTTGCGTTGCCTAAATAACTAAAATAAAAAAGTTCAAGTGCCAAAGGCAGGTCATAGGTAAAAATTAAAAAAAACCGACTGACAATATCTACCTCTCTTTTTGTTAATTTTTGGATTTCATCCGGGTTTAATAATCCGCTTTGTTGTTCAAGGTAATGATATACATAAGCAGCAGAAGCGTTTGTATTAATCATTAATTGTAAAAAGGAATATGGTTCATCAACTTTGGTTGAACTCCAAAGCACTGAATTACTAATGCTGCTTAAAAATCCCATCAAATAGTTAGCATAATAATCCTCATATCCATTAGGAATACGTGAGCACATAGCTGCCTCTTGTTTTGTAAAAACTTCAGGTGGAAAGATTGGGGTTTCCACAATAAGCTGTCCATTAATCTCCCCAACGTTACTCGCAGTTACAATATCCATTGCCGGTGCAAAAATTGAATATCGACCGTCATCTGCCAACTGATTTGCGTTAGGCAACTGTCCAATATCAAGCCGCATTAAAAAACGCCCGTCTTGATAATAATTAACACAGAAAACTGTGTTGTTTCCGGATTTGCATTCAACACAAAATTTATTAATTTTCACGGAAAATCCCTGATTATTATTAAAAGAACCATCATCTTGTACTGTAAATCCTTGTTGATTTAGCTCAGTAATTATTCTTTGCTCAACAAGGGTACTATCAACTTGATCTTTTAAAATATACAAAACATCAAGGTCATGCGGACCCTGCTGCATATGTTCAACTACCTGATGAGCGATTCCCCGTGCATCATCTCCTATTTGCTGATCAGTGGCGGTTTTAAAAACACGGGCAACATCCCAATAACCAACTGGTGTATAAAGCTGATCTCTTTTGGTGGAGCTTCCACGAATAATTGCGAAGTTCTCTTCAGTTTCAATTAAATCAACCCCCAATAGTTGTAGGGGATTGGGTTGGCAATAGGGTTTTACGGATTTAATTATCCCAATCATTGACGTTGAGACAGGCGTTTTTTGCAAATCCGGATAAAGTTTATTAATATAGGTGGTGAGGAGAGTCTGTTTTTTTTCCAGTTTAGCCTTTTCTTTCTCTAGCATGTTTAATTGATCAAAATAAAACCTTGATTTTTAACAGTTTTTAGTAAGTTATTTCTTAGACCGAGTTTAAGCAACTTGTTTCTTAAGCGTTTAATTGCTTGATCAAGCGCCCAATCAGTATATTTTTCGTCCGTTACGTTATACCATAAAATATTTGCCACTGTATTTCTCGAAACTAACTGCCCCTTGTTTTGTAACAATTTTTTTATTAGTTGTTTTTCTCTTCGGGAAAAAAACACATCAACTTCAACAGTATTAATACTTAACTTACCGTTTTCATTAAGAGCCTGTTTGAAAACTTTTAAGCATATTCTTTCTCAATTTTTGACAGCATAACACGAATCATTGCCAAATGGACAAATGCTACTTCTGATGATGCGTCATACTCATAATCTTTGGAAAGCCTTCGATATTTTGATAACCATGATAAAGTACGCTCTACAATCCACCGTTTAGGTAACACTTTAAAAATATGTTTATTTATGTCTGATCGTTTTACAACCTCAAGGTCATAGCCGAGTACTTGCCTAGCCTATTCGATGAGTTTTCCTGTATATCCACCGTCAACCCAGACTTTTAACTTTTTATGTTCTTTTGTTTTTGCTTTTGCCAGAACATACCGTCCACCATCGCGGTCTTGAATACCTGCCGAATGAACAATAACGCTTATGATAAGCCCCAATGTGTCAACTAAGATATGACGTTTTCTTCCTTTTATCTTTTTACCAGCATCATATCCTTTGGGACTTTCTTTTTTTGCACACTCGGTGGTTTTTGATGATTGACTATCGAGTATTGCGGCGGTAGGATATGGTTTTTTTTCCCTGTTGTGCTCTCACAATCTTGACAAGTTTGTCATGAATCTTCTCAAACGCGCCGTCTTTCTTCCACATGGCAAAGTACCAATAAATTGTTCCCCACGGTGGATATTCATGCGGCAGCATTCTCCATTGACAGCCCGTTTTGGTAAGGTAAAAACAGGCGTTCAATATCTGTCTAATATCAGCCCGCCTTTTTCCTCCACCTTTTTTAGCAGGAGGAATGAGATCTTTTACGACTTCCCATTCAAAGTCGGTTAAATCCGAAGGATAGAGTCTCTTCATATACTTTCAGATTACTCTATCAGAAAGAAGTTTTCAAACAGGCTCT
>Ga0210006_1001166_pt1 | contig 18413 bp, 27 predicted proteins | sample CryGey02umfilter_2_FD_185452 | JGI IMG/M metagenome (GOLD analysis project Ga0210006, IMG submission 185452) | Groundwater microbial communities from aquifer in Utah, USA - Crystal Geyser 4/10/14 0.2 um filter (SPAdes) (version 3) | ecosystem: Environmental > Aquatic > Deep subsurface >... | reverse complement strand
CACAAAAACAAAAGATTTTATTAGGGATGGGGTTGATGAATATACCTATATGTTAGAATGCTGGTAGCGACTAATTAAATAAAGAAAGGAAGCCTGAAACATCAAGCCTCCTTTTTTATTTCCCCTAATCTTTAATATAAAAATGCAATAAGTTTTTTATCAAACCATTCACCCGATCAAAAGTCTGGGGTTCCGCTTTGATGGTGGTCAGGTCGGCTAAGGAGTGGGACAAAACCAGGCGTAACATCTTGATGCTGTTTTGATCAATTGTTTCCAGGTTAAGTTCCCGGCGGGAACAATCGGCGCAAAAAATTCCGCCCCGCATCACACTGAAATAATTATTATCCGGCTCCAATCTTTTTTTACAACTCAAACAAGAATAAAGCTCCGGTTGATAGCCCAGAGCCGATAAAAATTTCAGCGACCAAGAAGCCAGCAGCCAATCGGCTTGTCTTGGCTTTTGGTCCAAGATATCTAAAAACTCTAAGAGCAAGTTAAACAGCTCTTCGTCCTTCTCTTCGTGTCGCACTAAGCGATTAAAAGCAAACAAAGCCGAACCGGCGGCCGGCAATTTAGTTAAGTCCCCCTTAATACCGGCATAAGCATCGCTGATAACGGAACTGCCGATATAATCGGTATTTTTGCCTTTGACAATCATTAAATTCACCAAGCTCAAAGGCTCAATATGGGCCGCCAATTTTGACCCCGGCTTTTGCGTCCCCCGCGCCAATAAATCAATCTTGCCGAAATCAACCGTGTAAACAGTCACCCGGCTATCATACTCGCAGTAGATATGGCGATTCAAAACCAGGGCCTTGGTGTTAAAGGTCTCGGACATATTTTTGATCCAAGTAAGTCTGTAAAATAATCATGGCGGCGATAGCATCGCGGGGGGCCTTAGTCTTTTTCCCGCCAATCAAAGCATCGGCGTTCTTGCTGGAAAGCCGTTCGTCAATCAGTTCAATCGGCAAAGTGGTTTTGGCCGTTAGCAAGCGCTCAAACTCTTTGAACTTCGGATTAATGTCGCTGGTCTTCCCGCGCATCTTTTGCGGCTCACCCAAAACAATAATGTCAATCTCTTCATTCTTTATAATCTTAAGCATTTCCGATAAATTTTTAGCCACGACAAAAGGCGTGGCCAAACCGACTTCACTGTCGGCCAAAGCCACCCCCAAGCGCTTTTCGCCCCAGTCAATCCCAATTAATTTAATAATTTTGTTTGATTTATCTGTCATTTATTTAGTGATAATCTCATAACCATTTTTAGTGACGGCAATGGTGTGTTCAAAATGAGCGCTCAAAGAATTGTCCGCCGTCAAAACGGTATAACCATTCTTGGCCGTCTTCACTTCCCAGGTTCCCAAGTTAATCATCGGCTCAATAGCAATGACCATACCCTCTTTCAAGGTCACATTCTCGCGGGAGTTTTTAGAAATGGCATAATTGAAAACGTTTGGTTCTTCGTGGGCTTGATAGCCGACACCATGGCCGACCAAATCGCGGACAATGCCGTAACCGAATTGATCGACAAAATTCTCAATCGCCAAACCAATGTCATACAGACTATTTCCCGGCTTAACTTGTTTAATCCCAACCTCCAGAGCCGCCTTGGTCACTCGGATTAACTGCTTGGCTTCTTTGCTGATTTTCCCTGCCGGGACAGTCAAACAAGTGTCGGTATAGAGACCTTGCCATTTCATGCCAATATCCAGATCAATAATATCGCCCGACTTGAGAATCCGAGCCGGCAGAGCCGGTCCATGGACTACCTCATTGTTAATGGAAGCGCATAAAGCCGTGGGAAAAAAAATTCCATCGCCCATGTCGTAGCCTTTAAAAGACGGGGTACCGCCGACTTTAATGATCAAGTCGTTGGCCATTTGCTCCAAAAAACCGGTATCCACTCCGGGCTTGACGGCCCGAGCCAGAGCCTGCAAAATAACGGCTAATTTATGGCCGCCTTGACGCAAAATATTAATTTCTTTGGGTGTTTTGATGGTAACCATGGGTATAAATTAGAGATAAGCGGCTAAATCTTCTCGAAAGTTAATAGCGGAAATTATGTGCTGATCTCGCTCCCGGCTATACTTCCGATTATAGTCATTGATCAAATCTCTATATTGCTTGCTCTTCTCGCCAAAATCTCTGACTAAAGTAGAATCTTTTTCCTTGAGCGAACTGGACAGGGCGATGTTCATTAATTTCAAACTGGAAATTAAATTTTCATAAGTGAAAATACCGGACATTAGATCAGGATAATCCGCTAAAAATTTAGCCGACAATTTATCATGATAACGATTCAAATCTCTCTCGGCGAGTTCAGATTGATGCTGATATTTCTTTTGAGCTTTTAAGTTATTTCGACCCTGATCAACAAAATCATTAATCTTTTGGAGTTCCGCCGGAGTCAGAGATGATTCTTTAAATAAGCGGGAATTAGAATCATCGATCCAACCGAAAATTCGATCGGCGAGTTCATGGCTGCTCAAAGCCTGGCAAGTTCCCAGGCGTTTATCCAGAGTATTTAGTGTCTCTTTTTTATTAAAAAGCTTTTTTTCGGTCCGGTTAATTTCAGAAATAATTGATGCTATCTCATTTTTTAGGTAGGTCCTATACTCTTCTTCCAGTTCTTGATATTCTTGCTGTTTATCTACCTCGGCCTGATGGTTGGTACTATCTAACAACACTATTTCTCCATCCGGAGTAGTATCAATTTCAATTAATTGATCAACATGATAATCTTTGTTTTTTTCCAAAAATTTTAAATAATTTAATAACTTGACCTTATCATCCAAGATTTCCCACACCTCGGCATTTTTTTGATATTTTTGCTTTAATTCTTCCTCTAGCCATCGAAGCGGCAGAAGCAAATCTATTTTTTCTTCCGCTTGTTTCCGGTGGGCCTCAAATTTATTAAAAACCGCCTCATCTTCATAATACTTTTGCGACCAAGAACCGTCTAATTCCACATATTTCTTGGGAAAATCAGCTATTTTAGCCTCCGGTGCGGAGAGACTCGGCAGAGCCTTAAGCCGACCATAATTTTCTTGACCGAAACGGGCGAGAAACATCTTGGGATCGATATCTTTTCCGGCTGATTTTATTTCCGCCTGCAAAGTAGCCACCAATTTTTCCAACCGACTGCTAAATTGCAATAAAAATTCGGGATTATGTTCCGCCCGATGAGCCAAGCCAAAATCGGCGTGATTATATTTCTGACCAAAATTCTGAGCGCCAAACAAACTTTCAAAATTACTCAAAGGATTCTTCTGATCGGAATCGACTCCGGTACTGATATGCAAGACATGATGTAAATATTCGTAAGCCAAAGCCGCCGGACTATCCGCCACTTTGTCTTCCGGCAAATCATCGTAAGCGGTCAAAGTTTTTTTCAAATCCGAATTGAGACTGGCACCAATGACGCCATAGTTATGAAACTTTTGTTTTACCTCCGGATTCTCGGCGATGATATCGGCTAAAGTCAAAACCATTTGGTCCTTTAAAGTTTTCAAACCGACGACCGACTCTTTTAATTCATTAAATTTGTCATCATTATTCCGGAAATCTTCCAAAACGGATTGCACTTTTTGCCAATCTTGAATTTGATCCCTAGCGTCCGCAAAATTATAATCCAACAATAAATCGGTGGCCATTTTTTTCCAGGCTGAGAGAATTATCGCCTGAGTTAATTCCACGCCATAAACTCCAGCTAGTTCCAAGTGCCGGGGAGAGATTTTAAGCTGACTGATTTTTTCCAAACTATCCAAAGGAGGCAGGTCCGCCAGAACCTCTAAACGACACTGCTCCCTGTTTTCCGCTTCCACCCTGGACTGTTCTTGTCCGGCGGGAGTTTGCAAATATTTAGCTTCTTTGATTTTTTCCAAATTATCAATTTCCGTCTTCAAAGCTTCCAGGTACGCGGTGATTTTTTCCACCGCCAATTCGCGATTAGACTTAGTTCCTTTTTTCCCGCCGGAAAACCTCAAATCCAAGTTCGGCAGTTCCCGCTTCAATTCCTCTTTGACGGCCATTATCTTGTCTGCCCAACCAGTTTCTTCAATTGGTAAATCATCTTGGTAGGTCAGTAAAGACTCGTCTAATTGCCGTTTTTTAGCCTTGAAACCGGATAAATTAGTACTCAACTGGCTGTAACTGTCCAAGAGAGAGTCTAACAAGCCAGAAATCTTGTGGTTTCTAGACAGCAAGGCGAACTTAGCCTCATCCAAGTTAGCTATTTCCCGATCCACTTCATTTGTATTTTTGATTTCCTCCAATTCGGCCACTTCTGATTTGCCGGCCTCCAATTTGACGACGAAAGACATAAATTTGACGCTAATTATTATGATTAATTTATATCATATAATTATGAAAAAATCAATTTACCTCAAACAAAAAGAGGCTCTAAAGCCTCTTTTATATCTGGCCATAAGTTTATATCTAATAACTAAACCCCGTCATATTCCCGCATAGTCATCTGGGATTGGATTTGTTTCACAGTATCAATGACCACGGACACAACGATGAGCAAACTGGTGCCGCCGATAGCCAAAGATTGGATGCCGGTAAAATAACGCATCACCAGCGGCAAAACGGCAATCAGACCTAAGAATAAAGCGCCGACCAAGATAATCTTATGAGTAATGCTACCTAAATACTCAGTAGTATGCCGACCCGGGCGAATACCGGGAACAAAACCACCTTGCTTTTGTAAATTTTCCGCAATCTGATCGGGATGAAAAACAATTTCGGTATAAAAATAGGTAAAAGCAAAAACCAACAAGAAATAGATAATACCGTAGAAAAGTTGATTTTGAAAAATATTAATAGTCCATTGGGAAAAATTAGCAATCCAAACAGTCTTGGCGCTCAAAAAGAATTGGGCCACCATGGATGGAAACATAATAATGGAAATGGCGAAGATAATCGGAATCACGCCGGCCATATTAACTCGCAGCGGTAAATGGGTGTTGGTGCCACCGGAAGTGCGACCGCCTCTGATTTGACGAGCATATTGCACCGGAATATTTCTTTGACCTTCATTGATAATAACCACACCGACGACAGTTACAATGGCAATCGCCACAAAACCGATTAAGGTAAACAACTGGGATTTGTCAAAAGATAACAAGATTTGTGATAGGACCTGAGGCAGAGCGGCGATAATACCGGCAAAGATAATTAAAGAAATACCGTTACCGATTTTCTTTTCCGAAATCAGCTCTCCCAGCCACATCAAAAACATAGTGCCGACAGTTACCGTCATGACCATCATCACCAGATCTAGACTGCTCACACTGATAATAATATTGCGCGCCGATCGCTCTAGCAGATTAATCATGGCATAAGCTTGCATAATAGCCAAAGGGACAGTCGCCCATCTGGTCCACATATTAATTTTCTGACGACCGGACTCTTCTTTTTGCATCTCCTCGATTTTAGGCACAATCATGCCCAAGAGTTGGAAAATAATGGAAGAGGTGATATAAGGACCGACGCCCATCATGACAATGGAAAAATTACTCATACCGCCGCCGGAAAACAAATCCATTAAACCTAAAACCTGATTAGAATTAAACAATTGTTTCAAAGCCGCCGTATCAACGCCCGGAACCGGAATATGAGCCACTAAACGAAAAATGACTAACATGCCCAAAACAAACAATATTTTATTGCGTAAATCACGCGCTTTCCAAATTTGTCTGATTTTTTCGATAATCATATGATTATTATTCTAAGAAGCGAGAGAATAATCCCTCGTCTAAAAAATTATTTGATAGTGTCCTTAACCGCCGCGCTCATCTTTACCTTTTCAAACTTCAAGCCCTGGAGAGTTATTTTTTCCTTGCCTAAAATCTTCACCGGCAAATCAATACTCTTAATCAAATCCTTGGTTTTTAAAGTTTCCGGGCTGACAATCTCATTATCCTTATAATTTTCATTAATGGTCTTGATAGAAATAACTTGATTCTTGGGTTGGAGCGATCTAAAACCACGTTTTTTCGGAATCTGAAGCAATTGTTTCTTCATACCCAAACGTTTCAAACCGGAAACGCCGGAACGGGATTTTTGACCCTTCAAACCGCGGGTACTATAAGTACCATGACCGGAAGCATTGCCGCGACCGACGCGTTTTCTCTTCTGGGTGCTACCTTTAGATTTCTTAATGATATTCAAAGCTAATGACATAGTATTGCTAATTAAATTATATATTTTAGAACTATTTAATCTCTGGCTTATCTTCCTTCTTAAGTTCCGGCTTAACAGTCTTAACTTTTTCTTTAACCTTTCTTAAACTATTTAAAGCTTCAATCGTACAGCGAGCATTATTAATCTTATTATTAGTACCTAAAATCTTGCTGGTGACATTCTTAACACCGGCTAATTCCAAAATAACCCGCACCACGCCGCCGGCGATTACGCCCCGACCCTTTTGGGCCGGTTTAAACATAATACTGGCCGCGCCGATAGTCTTTCGGACTTCATGCGGAATAGTATTATTGATCATATTAACAGTGATCATGTGTTTTTTGGCTTGATTAACGGCCTTATTAACAGCCATGGTCACATCAGCGCCCTTGCCTAAGCCGGTACCGATAGTGCCCTTTTTATCACCCAAAGCCACGCAAGCTCTAAAGCTCATCCGTTTACCGCCTTTCATCACCCGAGTCACCCGAGCGATATCCAAAATTCTTTGTTCCATTTCATCCTTACCGCCGCCGAATCTCTTGTCGCCTCGTTTTTCCGCGCGACCACCGCGACCGCCGCCGCGATTGTCATTACGATTATTATTATTATTTCCACCATAAACACTCTTAGCCACGGCTTCGGCGACAGCAGTTTCTTTAATTCCACTAGGTTGTTTTTTTTCTTCTGACATATTTTAATCGTTACTTTTTATGTTAATTAAAATTGCAGTCCGCCGTCTCGGGCGCCATCGGCCACGGCCTTGACGCGACCATGATAACGATAGCTACCGCGATCAAAAACTACAGTCTGAATTTTCTTGGCCAGTGCTTTCTGAGCTAAAAGTTTGCCGAGCTCCAAAGAAATATCAGTTTTCTTTTTCTTGCTGTCAGCCTTAATCTCCCGACTGTGAGCGCTAACTAAAGTTAGGCCTTGCTCATCATTGATCAGTTGTAAATATAAACCGGCATTAGATTTAAAAACGCTTAATCTGGGACGCAGTTCGGTGCCGCTGATCTTAGCTCGCACGCGACCATGACGTCTGGCCATTTTAGCATTTTTGGCAATTTGTTTATTCATATATTTTATTTATTTACTAGCGGCGGTCTTACCGGCCTTACGTCTGATAACCTCTTCGTCATACTTGATACCCTTACCCTTATATGGTTCCGGTAATCTCAAACGGCGTAATTGAGCGGCTTTTTCTCCGACTAATTGCTTATCAATACCGGATAAAGTGATGAAATTTCCTTCCACCGCGGCGGTGATGCCGGCCGGCAACATGAAATCAATGGTATGAGAATAACCCAAGCTCATAACTACCTTATTGCCGCCGACTTGAGCCTTATAACCGACACCTTTAAATTCTAATTTTTTACTGAAGCCCTCATTGACACCGAGCACCATATTATTAATCAAATTGCGATATAAGCCCCACAAAGCGCATTGCTTCTTATCGGTCGCATCCTTAACGGTAACCTTAACCTCTTCGGGGGTAATATTAATCATCACCTGCGGATGCATCGCTTGTTTCAATTCGCCTTTCGGACCTTTAACCACAATCTGCCCGTTCTCAATCTTGACTTGAGTATTGGCGGCTAATTTAATTGGAAGTTTTCCTACTCTTGACATATATATTGAATATAAAATTTATAAAACTAGTAAATTTCGCAGATCACTTCTCCGCCCAATTGACTCTGACGCGCTTCCCGATTAGTCATTAATCCTTTCGGGGTGGAAATGATAGCCATACCGATATTATTCAAAACGCGAGGCAGATCATCCTTGCCGACATAAACTCGGGCGCCAGGCTTGGAAATTCTCTTCAGAGAACTGATTCGTGGCTCGCGCTCTTCATTGTATTTCAAAACCACGCGCAAGCGATCAAAAGCCGCGCTTTTATTTTTGGTTTCATTATCGCCTGGTATGACCTCAATTTTACTCACCCAGCCTTCTTTGGCCAGAATCTTGGCTATTTCCAATTTTAATTTGCTTAAGGGTAGGATGATTTCCGCTTTTTTGACCATGGAGGCATTCCGGATTCTAGTCAACATGTCTGCGATTGGATCTGTCATCATAATTTTATAATTAAAATAATATATAATTTATTTATCTGTTTAAAAATTACCAACTGGATTTTTTAATCCCCGGTAAATCACCATTATCAGCCAATTCCCGAAAGCAAATACGACATAAATTGAAATCACGCATGTAGCCGTGAATCCGACCACAACGCCAACAACGATTAATTTTCCGGGTAGAAAATTTCGGTTTTCTTTTTGACTTTACGATTAATGCGGTTCTCGCCATATATTTTTAATAATTAATTTTTCTTAAAAGGAAAGCCCAGTAAGCGGAATAACTCTAAAGCGGCGGCCCGATTCTGAGTACTGGTCACAATCGTAATCTCCAAACCATGGATATGATCAATATCTTCCTGCTTGATCTCCGGGAAAGGTAAATGCTCCTTGAAACCGATGGTCAGATTACCATCGTGATCAATAATATTTTCCAAAATACCGCGGAAATCACGCACCCGAGGGAAAGTGATATTAACCAAACGTTCCACAAAATCATACATCCGGTCACCCCGTAAAGTGACCAACGCTCCGATAATCATACCTTCTCTGATCTTAAAAGCGGAAATAGCTTTTTTAGCCTTAGTTAAAACTGGTTTCTGACCGGTGATTTTGGTTAAAGTTTTGACGACAATGGCGGCATATTCTTTTTCCTTGGTATGTTTGCCGAAACCAACATTCAAGACTACCTTCTCAATCTTAGGAGCCAGGTAATCATTCTTCAGGCCCAATTCCTTTTTCAAGGCTGGCAATATTTCTTTCTTATATTTTTCTTTTAATCTCATATATTTAAAAAGTTTTAATCTATAGCCTCTTGGCATTTTTTACAAATCCGATGCTTCCGGCTCTTCTTAGTTCCTTCATCTTGAGCTATTTTATAAGCCATGCGAGTAGTTTTACCGCATTTCGGGCAAACTACAGCCAAATTAGAAGCATCCACAAAGGCCGGAAATTCAATTCTCTGACCTTTCTCGCCTTTTTTGGAAGGACGCATATGCTTAATCAATAAATTTAAGCCTTCCACGCTAACCTTACCCCGCGCCGGCAGTACTTGCAAGACTTTACCGCTTTTGCCTTTATCTTTACCGGTTAAGATTTTTACTTTGTCTTCTTTCTTAATATTCATAAATTTAATGATTAATTCCGATTTGATTACAGCACCTCAGGCGCTAAAGAAATGATTTTCATAAAACCGCCTGAACGTAATTCCCGAGCTACCGGACCGAATATTCTGCTTCCTTTCGGTTCTTTCTTTTCCTTGTCAATCACCACGCAGGCGTTATCGTCAAAACGCAGATAAGAACCATCGGGACGGCGAATTTCTTTTTTAGTCCTAACCAAGACGGCATAAATCACGTCGCCTTTCTTGATGGCGCTATGAGGAGCGGCTGATTTGACAGCGCAAACGATGGTATCGCCCACTCGGGCATAACGTTTCTTATATCCGCCTAAAACCCTGATGCACATCACTGATTTGGCACCGGAATTATCGGCTACTTTTAATACAGATTGGACTTGAATCATATAATTTGGTAATTATTAAACTATTTAGCTACTCGCCACCGTTTATCTCGACTTAAAGGCCGACATTCGATAAAATTTACCTTATCGCCTACGTGAAATTCATTAGCCTCATCATGAACCTTGTATTTACGACTGACCTTATAGCGTTTGTGATATTTAGGATGGATTTTAACGCGATCTACCTTAACCACAATAGTTTTATCGCTTTTGTCAGACACCACCACTCCGCTGAATTTCTTGCGGATTAACTTTTTGGCGGTTATTGGGATAATTTTTGGGTCGGCCATATAATTAATATAAAATAAAATTACTTATTTAAATCTTTAACTTCAGCCGGCTGAGTCGCTGGCTCACTTTTCTTTTTCTTCAATAAAGTTAAAACCCGAGCAATGGCTTGCTTCACAACTCTAATTTCACGAACATTTTTTAATTGACGATTAGAATCTTTAAAACATAATTCCCGTAATTTTTCCCGGGAAGTCGCCAAAAAAGAATGCAGTTCATGTTCGGTTTTACTTTTTAATTCTTTAAAATCCATATAAATAATAATTATTTCTTAACAAACTGGCATTTAATCGGCAATTTATAAGCGGCGGAATTCATGGCTTCTTTGGCCGATTTTTCATCAATACCATCCATTTCAAACATCACCGTGCCCGGTTTAATCATGCAAACATAGTGATCCACCGAACCCTTACCTTTACCCATGGGGATTTCTCCGCCTTTCATGGTGACTGGCTTGTCCGGAAAAATCCGAATCCAAACCTTACCGGTTTTCTTGGTATATTTAGTCAGAGCGCGGCGAGCGGCCTCAATTTGACGAGCGGTAATCCAATGAGCCCCTAAGGCTTTCAGACCATAACTGCCAAAACTAACCGACAATTTTGTCGTCGCTATGCCACCGCGGCGTCCTTTATGACTTTTTCGATATTTGCTTTTCTTGGGCATCAACATATATTTGCTTCTTATTTCTTATTATCTTTTTTATCAAAAATTTCTCCGCGGTAAATCCAAACTTTAATACCAATACAACCATAAGTGGTATGAGCCGTACCCCGAGCGTAATCAATGTCGGCGCGAAGCGTGTTTAATGGCACTTTACCGGAGACTAATTTCTCAGTTCGAGCAATTTCCGCCCCGTTTAAACGACCACCGATAGCCACCTTCACCCCCAAAGCTCCGGCTCTTTCAATTTTACCGATAGTTTGTTTTATCACCTTTCTGAAAGGCATCCGTTTTTCAATATCTAAAATCATTTGTTGCACGACAATCTGGGCGCTTAAATTAGGTTGGGCCACTTCTTTAATATTTAAATTAATGTCCGACAAACGAATACCGGCCGGATTGCTTAAAAATTTACGGTGTAAAGTCTTTTTTAATTCTTCAATGCCATTGCCGCCCCGGCCGATTAAAACACCCGGTTTGCCGGTATGCACATCGATATTAATCTTTTTAGCATTACGAGCAATTTCTACCTTATCAATCCCAGCGTCTTTTTGAGTTTTAATCAAATACTTTCTAATTAAAACGTCTTGCTTGACATTGCTGATGTACTTATCACCGCGGCTGAACCAAATTGAAGGCCAGCTCTTGATAATGCCCATGCGTAAAATTTTTGGATTTACTTTTTTTCCCATATTATAAAATATTACAATTTAAATATTAACCGCTTTTGCGTCTAAAAATCTTACCGGCAAAACCTTTAGAACTGCCGCCTTCCACCACGGCGTGACCATGACGACCTTCCATCCGAGAATCAACAATTTCAGCGGTGACATCTTCGCTTTTTTTAACAATTTTCTTGGCCACTTTTACTTTTTGCGGGCTGGGAGCATCACTGGCTTTAACTAAATCTTCTAATTTAACCGGGGCATCAGCCTTAACATTCTTGGCAATCTTTTTGCCGCTATCTTTAAGCTCGACTAAAGTCAAATGAATATGACAGGAACGTTTGTGGATAGTAGTGGCCCGGCCCTGAGCTTTCGGAGTCCAACGTTTTAGAGTCGCGCCTTCATCGATCATGATAGATTTAATAAATAAATTATCTTTATCCAAATCATAATTATTAACGGCATTGGCTAAGGCTGATTCCACCAATTTTAATATCGGTGAGACCGCTTTTTTATCGCCAAAACGTAATTGATCCAAAGCTTTATCGGTCTTCATGCCGCGCACAATATCAGCCACCAGACGAACCTTTCTGGGAGACATGCGCAATTGATTTAAACTGGCCTTAATTTCCATATAATTAAATTAATAAAAAAAATTATTTTTTAGCGACGGTAGCCTGATCTTTAGCCATCTTTCCGCCATGTCCTAAAAATTTCTTAGTGGGAGCGAATTCACCCAAACGATGACCGATCATATTCTCCACAATATAAACCGGGGTGTGCTGTTTGCCATTATGAACACCGATGGTAAAACCAACCATTTTTGGAGTAATTGTCGCGGCCCGATCCCAAGTCTTAATATCGGACTTATCGCCCGGTTTAAGTGCTTGGATTTTTTTTAAAAGCCGCCCATTGATGTAGGGTCCCTTTTTTAAACTTCTTCCCATATATTTTATATATTTAGATTATTTCTTTTTACCGCGACGGTTAATTATCAAACGGCTGGAACTTGATTTGCGACGAGTCCGAACACCAAAAGCCGGCTTGCCCCATTTAGTCTTAGGCGATTTCAAACCGATAGACTGGTTACCTTCGCCGCCGCCATGCGGATGGGCATTAGGATTCATAGCGGTACCGCGGACAGTCGGTCTCCAACCTAAATGACGATTCCGACCGGCGCTGCCGATAACCACATGCATCCGATCGGGATTACTGGCCTGACCGACAGTGCATAAACTATCTTTTTTAACTAAACGAATTTCACCTGACGGTAATTTAATCTGAGCATACTTACCTTCCACGCCCATCACAAAAGCCACATTACCGGCACCGCGAGCGATTTTAGCTCCCTCGCCCGGATTAAGTTCAATACAACTGACACCCACACCGGCTGGAATAAATTTCACCGGCATCGCATTACCGGCTTTAATTTCAATCAATTCCTGGGAACTGACAATAGTATCGCCGGGCTTAATACCAACTGGGGCCACAATATAACGTTTATCGCCATCGGCATAATATAATAGAGCAATCCGAGCGCCGCGTCCGGGATCATATTCAATCGCCTTAACGAGAGCCGACACGCCGAATTTATCCCGCTTAAAATCAATCGCCCGTAAATATCTTTTGGCGCCGCCGCCGCGATGCCGCACGGTAATTTTACCTTGGGCATTGCGACCGCTTTTTTGTTTTCTAAATTTAACCAAACTCTTCTCCGGCGCTGACTTGGTAATATCGGAAAAATCGTCGAAAGTCGCTTCGCGTCTGCCGGGAGTAATCGGTTTTACTTTTTTGATTCCCATAGTTTTAAAATTAATTAGACACCTTCGTAAACTTGAATTGTTTCACCCTTTTTGAGAGTCACAATGGCCTTTTTAAAATCTTTGCGGCGACCCGTAATCCGACCGCGAGCCACTTGCTTGCCTTTCATTTTAACCATATTAACACTAATCGGATTAAGGCCATAAACTTCATCAATCGCCTTAGCCACCTCAATTTTATTGGCATTGATGTCAACTATAAAAACATATTTATTCTGACCGCCTAAATTAGTCGCCTTTTCCGTCACTAATGGTTTAACTAAAATTTTATAAGCCGAACCAACGCCGGTTTTGGCTTTGGCGGCCGATTTCTCTTTCTTAGCTTCAGTCGCATACAAATCTTTCATGGTCGGAGCTTCAGTCTTCTTAGCGGCGGACGGTTTAGCCTTAGCTTCTTTAGTCGTTGGAGCCGCAATAGTTTTTTTACTAAATATTGCCATATAATTTATTTATATCTTTCTTCTAATTTTTTTATCGCTTCGCTGGTCAAAACTAAATTCTTGTATTTTAAAACATCAACAATATTCAAATTTTCTAAATTGATAATTTCCACACCGGGCAAATTACGACCGGAATATTTAACTTTTTCATCCTTTTGATCATTGATTATCAGGACATTGCGTCGAGTATCATTCAAGACTTTCTTTTCCAGACTGGTCAACATAGCGTTGAAAGTCTTGGTCTTAAACTCCGGCATATCCAGTTTTTCTAAAATAACCAAAGTGTTGTTATTAACCTTATCGGATAAAGCCATCAACAGCGCTTTCTGTTTCATTTTCTGATTAATTTGTTTTTTGAAATTACGTTCGTTTCTCGGACCAAAAATAACGCCGCCGCCCCGCCAAATCGGAGAACGACTGGAGCCGACGCGAGCCCGACCGGTACCTTTTTGTTTCCAAGGCTTTTTACCGCCGCCGGAAACTTCCGCTCTAGTTTTAGTATGAGCTAAAACTTGACGTTCGTTGGCCATCTGAGCAATCACGGCTTGATGCAATAAATCATTATTTAAAGCCACCTTAAAAATCTTGTCGCTTAAATCCAGCGTGCCGACATTCTCCGCTTTTTGGTTGTACACGTTAATTTTCACTGACATACTATAGACAAATTAAATAATTAATAAATTATTCTTTAACTTCTTCCGGCTTTTCTTCAGTCGGAGCGACTTCTTCGGCTTTGACTTTTTCCACTACCGGAGCGACTTCTTCAGTCTTGACTTCTGGAGTAGCTTCTTCTCCCACTGGGGCCTCAACAACTTCTTCAGTTTTTACTTCCACCTCAATCACTGGAACGACTGCAGTACTGAATTTTAAATCACCCTGACCCTTAATTATAATTAAAGAATTGACAGCGCCCGGAACCGAACCCTTAACATAAATAATATTATTGGGGGTATCAATTTCAATAATTTCTAAATTAGCGGCAGTCACTTGTTCATTGCCAGTCTGTCCGCCCATTCTAGTTCCCTTAAAAACGTGAGCCGGGCCCTTGGGACCAACCGAACCGGAATGTCTTTCTTGATCTTTATTACCATGAGTATGTTTATGACCGCTAAAACCATGACGTTTAACCACACCCTGAAAACCCTTGCCCTTGGAAACGCCGATCACGTCAATAATATCACCCTTAGCAAAAGTTTCGGTCGTAATGATATCGCCGATTTTGGCTTCAATCGGAGCCGTTAAATGCAACTCTTTGACATATTTCAAATTGTTATGACCGGACTTAGCCAAATGGTTACGTTGCGGTTTTTTGACATTCTTCTCTTTCTTGGTATCAAAACCGACCTGTAAAGCAAAATAACCATCGGTCTTTTCATCTTTAACTTGGGTTACAAAACAAGGACCCGCTGCCACTGGGGTAACCGGCACCACTTTATCGCCTTCCCAAATCTGGGTCATATTTAATTTTTTTCCTAAAATGAATTTCATACATTTATTTAAAATAAAAAACTGGTCTCAAATAATGTAAACCAGCCAAAGCCGCGATTAACTGATAATTAACGGACTCCAAAAATTATTGTTTAATTTTTTGTTTGGCGGTTGTCTCCTGATTTTGCGGTCTTCATTTTAGGCACTTTCTACCAGTAGAGTTACCGAAAACTTGAACGGCAAAATAGATGTGTAATATACAAAACGATTTTACTGCATTTTTATCTCGACGTCAACCCCGGCCGGTAAACCTAAATTGGTCAAATCTTCAATGGTCTTGGCGGTGGGATCAACGATATCAATTAAACGCTTGTGAATGCGCATTTCATATTGATCTCGAGCATTTTTATGCACAAAAGTAGAGCGATTAACGGTATACTTACGTTTCTCAGTCGGTAGTGGAATCGGACCAAAAATAGTGGCATCAGTGCGCTGAGCAGTTTCAATAATAGTTCTGGTGGACTGGTCAATAATCTTATGATCAAAAGCTTTAATCTTAATGCGGATTCTCTGCTTGGAATCAGTCTCTTCTTTTTTAATTTTTTTCTCCGGCATAATGTACGTTTTTATTTTATCTTTTTGTTTATTATATAAATTAATGAAATAAACACTACAAGCTCGCTCTTAGTTGAAGAGCGAGCCTAAGTGACTACTTAGTAATTTTGGTAACAACACCGGCACCAACGGTTCGACCGCCTTCCCGAATAGCAAATCTTTGCTTTTCTTGTAAGGCAATCGGAGCGATTAATTTGATATTCAAATTAACGGTATCTCCCGGCATCACCATTTCAGTTCCGGCCGGCAATGTAATATCACCGGTCACATCGGTAGTTCGGATATAGAATTGTGGTTTATAACCATTGAAAAAAGGTTTATGACGACCGCCTTCATCCTTGCTTAAAACATAAACTTCAGATTCAAATTCGGTGTGGGGAGTGATAGTTCCGGTTTTAGCTAAAACTTGACCGCGTTCCACTTCATCTTTCTTGGTACCGCGCAGCAGTAATCCGGCATTATCGCCAGCCAAACCTTTTTCCAGTTGCTTATTGAACATTTCAATACTAGTCACAGTGGTTTTTTTGGTATCCATTAAACCAACAATTTCCACTTCATCGCCAATTTTGATTTGACCCTTTTCAATTCTACCAGTTACGACAGTGCCGCGACCTTCAATGGAAAAGATATCTTCAATCGGCATTAAGAATGGTTCGTCAATTTCCCGTTTTGGTTCTGGAATATACTCATCTAAAGCTTTTAATAAATCGATTACCGGTTGAGCGTCGGGACCAGATGGATTATCCAAGGCCTTTAAAGCTGAACCGCGAATAATCGGAGTAGTATCACCCGGGAATTCATATTTCTTCAATAAATCACGCACCTCTTCCTCGACTAAATCAATTAATTCTTTGTCCTCAACCATGTCGCATTTATTCAAAAAGACGATGATGTAAGGAACACCAACCTGTTTAGCGAGTAGAATATGTTCTCTGGTCTGAGGCATAGGACCATCAGTCGCCGCGACCACTAAAATAGCGCCATCCATCTGAGCCGCGCCGGTAATCATGTTTTTAACATAATCAGCATGACCCGGACAGTCAACGTGAGCATAATGTCTGGCTGCCGTCTCATACTCCTGATGAGAAGTGGCAATGGTAATACCGCGAGCTTTCTCTTCGGGAGCATTGTCGATGTCGTTAACGCCTTTATGACTGGCCTTCATCCCCTGCGCATTAGACACCGCTAAAATTGCAGCGGTTAGGGTAGTCTTGCCATGATCAACGTGTCCGATTGTACCGACGTTGACGTGGGGTTTTGTTCGTTGAAATACTTCTGCCATGTTTTTACTTCACGACCCCCTCCTAATAAAAGGGGTTATTTGTCTGACGACAACCAGTCGTTTAAATTAATTTATTGATTTTTTATTAATAAATATAGATTATTCTTGAATTTCATCTTCAACATCCACCGCCGCCTCCTTGACGGATTTGGGAATACTCCAATTATTATTTCCTTTATAACGATTTTTTAAAATTTGACCGCTGGAATAAATGGTTTCTTTAGGAAAATTATGATCATCTTTCCACATCTTATTTTGATCACTGCTCGCTATTTTATCAGCTATCTTCTCCTCTGTCAAGTTAGGGTTTTCCCCATTAGCTTCATTTAAACCTAAAATCTCTTCATATTCTTCGAGGGGCATAACCACAAAGGAATTATCCGGTTCATTATTATCAAAAACAACAATCCGATCACCGGTTTTTCGAGCGAGTCTCATTACTTTCTGCAATTTGTTTGACATATTGATAAAAGTTAATGACTAAATCGAATCTTTACTTACCAGCCTTTTCTTTAATTTGCTCTAAAATATTCCGAGGAACTTCAGCATATTTCAAAAATTCCATCGTATAATTAGCGCGACCTTGGCTCATGGAACGCAGCGAAGTGGAATAACCGAACATTTCCGCCAAAGGTACTTTAGCCCGAACCAGTTTAATACCGGCCGGCCTATCGGTCATTTCATCGATTTGACCCCGTTTAGCATTCAAATCGCCGATAATATTACCCATATATTCTTCGGGGGTGGTAACTTCCACCTTCATCACCGGTTCCAACAATACCGGTTTAGCTTTAGCCACGGCATCTTTGAAGCCAAAGATAGCGGCCATCTTAAAGGCTAATTCCGAAGAATCAACTTCATGATAACTACCGTCAAAAACAGTCACTTTTAAGTCAATCATCGGATAACCGGCCAAAACACCGGAAGTCAAAGCTTCCTTGACGCCCTTTTCAATGGCTGGGATATATTCTCGCGGAACTGATCCACCCTTAACCTCATCCACAAACATGAAGCTCTTACCTTCTTCATTGAATGGTTCCACGCGTAACCAACAATCACCATATTGACCGCGACCACCGGACTGCTTAACATATTTGCCTTGGGCCTCAGCTTTTTCTTTAATAGTTTCCCGATATGATACTTGCGGTTTACCGACATTGGCTTCCACCCCGAATTCTCGCTTCATCCGATCCACAATAATTTCTAAATGCAATTCTCCCATCCCGGAGATTAGAGTTTGGCTGGTTTCCTCATTGGTCTCCACCCTAAAAGTCGGATCTTCTTCGGCCAGACGGGACAAAGCCACGCCCATTTTCTCTTGGTCAACTTTAGTCTTGGGTTCCACGGCAATCTTGATAACCGGCTCCGGGAACTTAATTGATTCTAATAATATCGGAAAATCTTCCGCGCATAAAGTATTGCCAGTAGTGGTA
>Ga0210006_1001164_pt1 | contig 18424 bp, 12 predicted proteins | sample CryGey02umfilter_2_FD_185452 | JGI IMG/M metagenome (GOLD analysis project Ga0210006, IMG submission 185452) | Groundwater microbial communities from aquifer in Utah, USA - Crystal Geyser 4/10/14 0.2 um filter (SPAdes) (version 3) | ecosystem: Environmental > Aquatic > Deep subsurface >... | reverse complement strand
TCCATGGCCACCTTCTTCCACTGGCTGATCTGCGCCGGGTGGATTTGGTGTTCACTAGCCAACTCGCTTGTGGTTTTACCCCCTTCAGGGCCTCCAGCGCCACCTTCGCCTTGAACTGCGCACTGTGTCGTTTGTGTTTTCCGGGCATCGCTTGGCTCCTCGCTCTCGCCAATCATGCCCCCTCGGTCTTAACAAAACCTACTGTCCAGTTTTTGGGGTCCACTTCACGCAAACGGGCCGAGCAGCGGCTCGCCCTGCTGAGTTTCGCCCTGAACAACGTGCGTGAGGCGGCCTTCTTGATCGACGAGCAGGCCCGCTTCCACTACGTCAACGAGGAGGCCTGCCGCGTCCTGGGCTACAGCCGCGACGAGCTGCTCGGCATGGGGGTAAAAGATGTCGATCCCGACTGGCCTGCGGACCGTTGGTCCGAACACTGGAAAACGCTGAAATCCCAAGGTGCTTTGTTGCTCGAAGGGCGGCACAAAACCAAGGAGGGGGGGATCTTTCCGGTGGAGATCGGCGCCAACTTCATCGAATACGACGGCCGCAGCTTCAACCTGGCGCTGGTCCGCGACATCACGGGGCGCAAACACAACGAGGAGGAGCTCAAGCGGCTGAATCGGGAGCTGCGCGCCTTGAGCGACTGCAATCTGGCGTTGATGCGAGGTGAGGATGAAATCACTCTGCTCACCGACATTTGCACCATCATCTGCGACAAGGCCGGTTATACCCTGGCTTGGGTGGGGTACGCCGAACACGATCCGGACAAAACCATCCGCCCCGTGGCCTGGGCGGGGTTCGGCAGCGACTACATCGAAAACGCCAAACTCAGTTGGTCGGCCGACCTGCCCCACGGCCAGGGCCCAGCCGGTAGGACCATCCGCAGCGGCGAAACCATTTGCGTGCAAGATTTCGAGGTCGACCGCTTGATGACCCCCTGGCGGGAGGCGGCGTTGACCCACGGTTACCACTCCGGACTCGCGCTGCCGCTCAAGGGGGACGACGGCCAACCCTTCGGCGCCCTGCTCATCTATTCCGAACGCAAAAACGCCATCACCGACAGCGAACTGCGCCTGATGGAAGAGCTGGTCGGCGATTTGGCCTTCGGCATCCGCGCCCTACGAATCCGGGCCGAAAACCGGCGGTCCGAGGCGGCGCTGCGCCAAAGGGAGCGTTATTCCCAATCGCTGCTGCGGCTGTCGCGCAGCCTCGAACAATCCCAAAACTACGGTCAGGTTTTGAAAGCGGCCCAGGAGGAGGTCGCCACCATCCTCGACTTCCATTTTTTGGCGATCTACCTGCTCAGCGACGATGGCACCACCTTTCAGGCGCTGACCTTCGGCGGCGCCATCGAAAAGGGGATCCAAGCGGTCAGTGCCACCCTGCCCATCGCGGGAGACCCTTTGTTGGAGGAGATCGCCCAATCCTGCGACATCGTGGTGGTCGACGACGCCCGCTGCGACCCGCGCACCAACAAAGCCATCGTGAACGCCCTGCAACTGCGCACCCTGATCAACGTCCCGATTTTTCTCTCCGAGCAACACCTGGGCACGATCAGCACCGGCAGCGTGGGGGACGAGGGGTTGCACATCCTCACCCCCCCCGAGCGGGAATACCTCACCGCCATGGCCAGCCACATCGCGGTCACCCTGGACCGCATCCAACTGCTCGACGAACGGCGGCAGGTCGAAGCGCAGCTACGTAGCTACAAGGACCACCTTGAACAGACGGTGCAGCAGCGCACCGCCGAGCTGTTGCTGGCCCGGGATGCGGCCCAGGCGGCGAGCAAGGCCAAAAGTCTGTTTTTGGCCAACATGAGCCACGAACTGCGCACCCCCCTCAACGCCATCCTCGGGTTTTCCCGCTTGATGCAGCAGGGGCAAGAGGTCCCCCCCGAGCTGCGGGAAAACCTCGACATCATCAACCGCAGCGGCGAGCACCTGTTGGAGCTCATCAACGCGGTCCTGGAGATCGCCAAGATCGAATCGGGCAAGCTGCAACTGGAGGTCGCTCCCTTCGATTTGGGGGCGATGGTGCGCGAGGTCGTCGAGCTGATGCGGCTGCGCGCCCAAGAAAAGGGGCTCACCCTGGTGCTCGATCAGTCGTCGCAATTCCCCCGTCACATCAAGGGGGACGAGGCGCGGCTGCGGCAGATTCTGGTGAATCTGGTCGGCAACGCGGTGAAGTTCACCGATCGTGGGGGGGTGACCATTCGGCTGGGGGTGGAGAACAACGCCCACCAATACCTGACCATCGAGGTGGAGGACACCGGCCCAGGCATCGCCTCAGAGGACCAGCCCCGATTGTTCGAACCCTTCGTGCAGTTGGGAGAGGAACTCCCGGGCAGCGGCACCGGCTTGGGGCTGAGCATCACCCGGCAATTCGTGCAGTTGATGGGGGGGCGCATCGCCGTGACCAGCACGCCGGGGCAGGGGGCGTGCTTCAAGGCCCAATTGCCGTTGGAGGCGACCGGCGAGGGCAGCCGTCAGATCATCAATCAAATGGCGCGGGGCGAGGTGATCGGCCTAGCCCCCGGCCAGCCCCCCTTGCGCATCCTGATTGCCGAGGATCAGCGCGACAACCAGCTGCTGCTGGCCCATCTGATGAACCGCATCGGGCTCGAAACCAAAATCGCCGAGGACGGGGCGCAATGCGTCGAATGGTTCAAAAGCTGGCACCCCGATCTGATCTGGATGGATCGGCGCATGCCGGTGATGGACGGGGTCGAGGCGACCCGGCGCATCCGCGCCTTGCCGGGGGGGGATCGGGTCAAGATCGTGGCGGTCACCGCCTCGGTGTTCAAAGAACAACAACCCGAGATCCTGGCGGCGCAGATGGACGGCCTGGTGGGCAAACCCTACCGCTTCAACGAGATCTACGACGCCCTGGCTCAACAGTTGAACATCGCGTACCGCTACCGCGAGGCGGAGTCCCTCAATACCCCCCCCGTTGTGGCGCCGACCCCGGACATGCTGGCGGGGCTCCCCGAGGCGCTACGTGAGCAACTGCGCCGGGCGCTGGAGCGGCTCGACAGCGTGGCGATCCACACCGCGATTGCCCAGGTCGCCACCCTCGACCCCGATTTGGGCCAAAACCTTGCCCGTTTGGCCGATGGCTTCGATTATCCCAGCATCTTGAACGCGCTGGCGGGGGAGCCGCACCACCCGCCGCACCACCCTTGAACCCAGGAAACCCATGACCCCGCAAGGCCTGATCCTCGCCGTGGACGACACCCCGGCCTCTTTGAAGTTGTTGACCGACATTCTTCACGGTGAAAGTTTCGAGGTCCGTTCGGCCATCGACGGGGCGCTGGCGCTGCACGCGGCCCAGTTGCAGCCGCCCGATCTGATTCTGCTCGACGCCAGCATGCCCAACATGGATGGCTTCGAGGTCTGCCGACAGCTCAAAGCCGACCCACGCACCCGAGACATCCCGATCATCTTCGTCAGCGCCCTGACCGACACCGCAGAGAAACTCAAAGGGTTCGAACTGGGGGCGGTCGATTACGTCACCAAGCCGTTCCAACGCGAAGAGCTGCTGGCCCGGGTGCGCAACCACCTGGAATTGCGGCGACTGCGCCAGCACCTTGAAGAGATGGTCGAGGAGCGCACCGAGTCGCTCCGGGCCAGCCAGGCCAAGCTCAAAGACAGCCTGTTCGAATCGATCACCGCCATCGCCGCCACCGTCGAGATGCGCGACCCCTACACCGCCGGACATCAGCGCCGGGTGGCGACCATCGCGGTCGCCATCGCCCAAGAGATGGGGCTCTCCGAGGAGTTGGCCGAGGGGCTGCATCTGGCGGGAAGCGTGCACGACGTGGGCAAAATTAAGATCCCTGCCGAGATCCTGACCAAGCCGGGCCGCCTGAGCCCCATCGAATACGACCTGATTAAGGAGCACCCCCAGGCCGGCCACGACATTCTCAAAGGAATCGACTTCCCCTGGCCGGTCGCCCGGATCGTTTTGCAGCACCACGAACGGCTCGACGGTTCTGGTTATCCACAGGGGCTTGCGGGGGGGGATATTCTGCTCGAAGCCCGGATTTTGGCGGTGGCCGACGTGATCGACGCCATGGCCTCGTTCCGTCCCTACCGGGCCAGCCTGGGGATCGAGTTCGCGCTCCAAGAGATCGAGCAGCAACGGGGAGTCCTGTTCGATCCCGTAGTGGTCGATAGCGCCCTGCGTCTGTTTCGGGGGCAGGGGTTCCACGTGCCGGAGTACCACGCCTGAGGTTGTTCGAACGCACCAAACAAAAAAGCCCGGCATCTGACGATGCCGGGCTTTTTTGTTTGGTGCGCGGTAGAGGATTCGAACCTCTGACCTTTGGCTTCGGAGGCCAACGCTCTATCCAGCTGAGCTAACCGCGCGAAAGGTGGTTTGAGCCACCCCCGTTTAGGGAGGGCGCGAACATTACGGAGCGGGGGGGGCAGCGTCAAGGCTGCCCGGTTCGAGCGGCCCCAATCATTCCCCGTTCTGAAACAACCCGGCTTCGCTTCGGCGACAGAGGTCGCCTCCCACAAGCCAAGGGGGGGTCGCCGGAGCTGGTTGGTTTGGTTTGGTGGGAGCGGACTTCTGTCCGCGAATGAAGAGGCAGCGCTGGTTCCCCAACCCCCTGCCCTTCTGAGGTACCCCCTGGGGGGACGCGCTGCGTCGAACCCTCCTTCCCACACACAAAAAGCGGCCACGACAGAGCGTGGCCCTCCAAAGAGCAACACCGCCCACGCTCCCCAAACTTGGGCTCGACCGAATCAACCCGGCTTCGCTTCGGCGACAGATGTCGCCTCCCACAGGCCAAGGGGGTCGCCGGAGCTGGTTGGTTTGGTTTGGTTTGGTGGGAGCGGACTTCTGTCCGCGAATGAAGAGGCAACCCATCCGCCCCAACCCCCGCCCTTCTGAGGTGCCCCCTGGAGGGACGCCCTGCATCGCGTCTACCATCCTTCCCACAAAAAAAAGAGGGCCACGACAGAGCGTGGCCCTCCAAAGAGCACTACCGACCGGGATCGCCCCCACAAGTTGCGGGGGGGGTGTGCGGCATCCGCCAACACACCCTTACATTATTAGTGGTGAGTTCCCTCTTGCTGGATCGCCGACAACCGCCACACCGGGCCGGTCTCGTGCGCACCACGCATGAAGGTCCAATGTTCGGCGAAGGTGTGGGGATCGCTGGAGCCTTCGATGCGGCGCCCTTGGCTGTCGCGGATTTCGTCGCGCAGCAGCCCCGAAAAACGAACCGTCACGAAGGCCTCGTCCCCCTCGCACCACGCCTGGACCGGCACCGCGTCGAGCTGTACCACCTCGATCAAATTCTTCAATCCGCGATCGCGCAGATCGTCGATCTCGGACTGAATCTCTTCGAGCAGACGGGGGTGAAGCAGCCGCACCAGCTCGGGGGTATCCCCTTCGGAATAGGCCTGTTGCAGATGGCCGAAGGCGGCCTTAGCCCCACTGAGGAAGGTGTGCTCGTTGAACTCGGGCATCAAAGCCCGCATCTCGCTCCAGGGGTCGATGGGGGCGCCGTTTTGCATCGGGGCGCCCCACTGCTCGGGGGAAGTTTGATGCTCGGGGAGCCAGCCGCGCATCTCGTGACGATCCCGTCCACCGGCGGGGGCCGACAGCGGCTGGGGCAGCTTGGCGCGGAACAGGCGGAAAAGGATGAAAGCGATCAGGCCGAAGATGACGATGTCGAACAGGTTGATCCCCTCGAAGGCGCCGCCGAAAAGCAGCGCGCCGAGCATGCCCCCCAGGGCCAGCCCACCCAGCATCCCCATCATGCCGCCACCCAGCATCCCCGCCTTGGCGCCGGGGGCACCCTGCGTTGCGCCCGGTTTGGGAGCTGCGGTTTGGGGACTCATCGGCAGCGCCTGGGGACTTTGTTGCGGTTTCACCGCCATGGTCGATTGACCGCCCCGATAGCCCATGGAGCCGCCCCGGCCCAATTTGGCAAGCGCCTCGCCCGCCTGAACAGTCAGAAACACCACCACGGTCAGTGCCACAAGGAATTTCTTGCTAGGTTGCATCGAGCCTCGACCTCTTAAGATCTAGGGAAGCGCCGATGGACTCGGCGCTTCCGCGCGACCCATGAAGGGGTCGCCAAAATCGGGAACGTCAGTGACTGGTTTTGCGCACGCAACAAAAACCACGTCGCCTCATGGCGACTACTCGTGGTTTTTGCGAAACGCCACTAAAAAAGGGCAGGAGGCCTTTAATCAGCGCTTCTTTAAGTGGTTCAAAAATCGCCCGGTCTCTGACGCGACAAACCGCCGGTGCCGGATAAGATACCACAAAACCCCCGATTCAACGGGGACTTCAAGGACTGTGGAGAAGACTGTATGACCCATACGAGGTTCCGTCTCGTCGCCCTATTCACCCTGTGCTGCGCCTTCATGGCCCCTATTGCCGCCCAGGCGGCCGCGGAATTCCCCCCCGGCGAGGAGCGCTGGACGGTGGTTACCCCCCACTTTCGCATCCATGCCCCCGACCGGTTAACCCTGGCGGCCAGCCAATTGGCCGACATCGCCGAGCGCTACTTCGACCCCATGGTCGCCAAGGCCCAGACCGCCCCCACGGCGGTCACCCACATCGTTTTGACCGACCACCTCGATCTGGTCAACGGCTACACCTCGGTGATTCCGTACCCCCGCATCGTCCTGTACCTCAAGCCCCAAACCAATCGCCACACCGACTGGCTCGAACACGTCTTCATCCACGAATTCGCCCATGTGCTCCACCTCGACCGGGCCGAGGAGGAGGTCGCTGGGCTGCGGAGTGCGTTTGGACGGATGCCGCTGCTTTTCCCCAATCAGCTGCAACCCCGCTGGATGTTGGAGGGGTACGCCACCTGGATGGAGACCGTAATGCGCGACGGCGATGGTCGCGGCTACGACCCCACCTACCAAGCTCTGATGCGGATTGCGGCCCGCGACGGGGCGCTACGCCCCTTGCACACCCTCAACGAAGCGCCACCCGACTACCCCTGGGGCGACGATTGGTACCGCTATGGGGTCGACTTCTGGCTCGATGTGGACCAACAAGCGCCGGGGACGGTGCAGTTCTGGCACCGCATTTTTTCGGGCCAGCTCATCCCGTTTCGCATCAACCACGCCGCCGAGGCGGCCACCGGCAAAGATGTCGCCACCCTTTGGCGCGACTGGCAGGGGCGGCTGACCGAGCAGGTCAAAGCGCTGCCCGATCCGGTCGAGCCCCCCAACACCACGGTTCTGGGACAGCGCAGCGATCAAAGGTTGTCGGGGCTGACCTGGTTCCAAGGGGAGGTGACCGCCTCGATCTACGACGGCCATTGGAACCCCGAGGTAGTACGCTGGCGTGCGGGGGATTGGCAGCGCTTGGCCCGCCTGAATGCCCCGGTACGCATCTCGGCCGACGGCGACCTGATCTGGACCGCCGACCTGCACCATGTCGACACCTTCCACCAGTTCGACACCCCCATGACCCTCGACCCGGACGGGCTCGAAACCTGGCAGGCAGGCGAGCATGTCGCCGATTTGGGGGCGGGATTCGGCGCCGTGGTGGGGGTGCGCCACCACCCCGAGCGGCACGATTTGGTCGCCCGCAAACCCGACGGCAGTTGGGGCATCGTGGTTTCGGGCTGTCTGGGGGAGTACTTCCGCCATCCGGTGCCGTTGCCGGACGGGCGAATCGCCCTGGCCCACTATCCGGCGGGGGGCCCTTGGGATTTGGCGATCTACGATCCCCACCGCGCCGCCTTCTTCCCCCTGACCCAAGACGAGGCGGGGGACGGCATGCCCGCTTTTGATGCGGTGGGGGGGCGGATTTACTGGATTTCCGAGCGCTCCGGACAGCCGCAGATCGATTCGATTCTGCCCGATGGTAGCGACCGGATCCGCCACACCGGGGTGATCGGCGCCGCCGCCTTCCCCTCCCCCTCTCCCGACGGGCAAACCTTGGCCTGGGGCGAGCTGACCCCCCACGGCTGGTCGGTACGCACCGCCCCCATCGCCACCCTGCCTCGGCTGCCCGAAGTCGACGAGGCGCCCAGCCCCATCGCCACCCACATCGAGCCGCCCCCCAAACCCGACTACGAAAGCCTGGTACGCCCCTACACCCCCTGGGAATCGCTGACCCCCACCTGGTGGCTGCCCAACCTCGCCTACTCCAATCTGGACGGCTGGGGGCTGGGGGCGCAGACCGCTGGCAATGACGCCGCTATGGAGTACAGCTACGCCGCCAGCCTGCTCGGCTACGGCTTGGACGGCCGACGTAAGCCACGGCTGCTCTGGTATCTGACCGGCATCATCGACCGCTGGTGGCCGACGATTTCGCTTGAAACCCAGCGCCAGTTCGATTTCGCGGCTCACGGCATCTCGGCCGCCCTCCCCATCGCCTGGGACGACTGGACCCTGTACGGGTTGGCCGGTTTTCGAGGGAGTAAAAATTCCTGGGAGGGATGGAATCGCTACCTGGCGGCGGGGCTGGCCCTCGACAGCCGCCGCCAGTTCTTGAGCGACCCCTATCCGGCGCGGGGGGGGTACCTCCGACTGTTCGCCGAGCGCACCGTGGGATGGTTGGGACCGCTGGATACCGGCACCCGGCTGACCGCCGAGGGGCGGGGCTTTTTGCGTCTGGACGCAGCCCCCGGTGGCCACCCCTGGGGGGTCTTTGGGGTGCAGCTGATGGGCAGCGATGTTCAGGGTCGTCCAGGGCGAATCGGTTTCGGGGGGGCGCAAAGCGCCGTGGCGGCGCTGGCCACCCCTTTAACCGTCACCACCCCCTCGGCCTTTTTGGGCGATCAGCAACCGCTGCGCGGCTACCCCCGCAACACCTTCTTGGTGAATCGCTTTTTTGTAAGCCGCGCCGAATGGCGCCTACCCCTGGCCAACACCCAATGGGGCAAATCGACCTGGCCGATTGCGGCTGGGCAGCTCTTTGGCAGCGTGGCGGTCGACCATTTGCAGGGGGATTTGGGGCAAAAGGGGACGGGGGTGGCGCTGGAACTGGGACTGACCTCGACCCTGGCCTACTGGGTGCCGACCACCTTTCACCTGGGGGTGGCGCGGGGGTTGCGGGGGCCGGCTGCAATAACCGAGTACTACTTGAGGATGGGACAGATTTTTTAAGGACGAGGTGGGGGCCAAGGCGAAGGGTGGGATGGGGCACGCCTCCTCACCACCCCATGGAGTGGTTGTCCCAACCGGTTCTTTAGATGGTGCGCTTCAGCTTCGCTTCGGCGACAGAAGTCGCCTCCCATAGGCGAAGGGGGGGGTTGTAGGAGCGCCGCCCTCGGCGCGATTGAACCGGCAACTCGGTTCATTGGGGCTCAAACGACCCGCCGAAGCCTGTGGGGGTGGACTTCTGTCCGCGAATAAAGAGGCAACGCTGGTCCCACACCCCTGCCCCCACCATGTGCCCCCTGGAGGGACGCGCTCCGTCGCGTCCGCCTTTCGTTGGTTGAAGGAAAACGGCCACGCCGGAGCACGCCTCTCCAAAGAGCAACACCGACCACCGCCGCCCCAACCTGGGCTCGACCGCAGCAACCCAGCTTCGCTTCGGCGACAGAAGTCGCCTCCCACAGGCCGCAGTGATGCATCAAGACTTCACCGGTATCGATCCGCTTGTGGGAGGGGCCTCCTCACCTCGATCTGACGGGCAACCCGCGACCCCCTACCTCCACCGCGTCAGTCTCGGAGGTGCCTCCGCGAAACGACCCAAATCCACCCCAACCTCACCGTCGCCCCCAAAACCCCCACCAAGGCGGCAACCGCCAACCCCCACTTCACCGTCGTCACCCACCCCGCCGCCGCAGCCAACCCCGGCGCAAACACCGCCCCCTCGCCCAGCAGGGGGGCCAACATCAGGTTTTCGCTCAGGTCGGCTAGGGCGACCGCCAAAGGCAGCAGCGCCAACCAGCGCCACCGCCCGACGGTCAGACGGCGCAGCAGCAACGCAAGCCCAGCCCCGTAGAGCGCCATGAAGACGAAATCGAGGCATTGAAACTGCCGGTAGGCGGCGCGCCCCGCCACCCCGTAGGCATCGAGCGCCGTCCTAACCTCTTGCGCGTCGTAGTGCCAGCGGGTGTCGAGCAGCTCGGTGGCAGGGTGGCTCTGGGCTTCCACCGCTGCGACACTGCCGGGCAGATGCGACTGGTTGAAATAGAGGTCGATCCCCGCCGCGCCCAGCAGCAACGCGGCAATAACGGGCCAAACGGCCAGACGATCCCAAAACCGCAGCATCAACGCCCCCTCTCCGGCAGCAGATCCAACGCTTGCAACGCCCCCCGCAGCGCCTCCCGCAAGGGGGTGTGCGGCACCTCTGCGAGCAACCCGTCCAGCCTTCGACCCTCCAGCTGGTGCGGACGCTGCCATAAATAGCGCATTTCAAAAATCGCCCGGAGCATAGGGGCAAAGGGGGTCGCCAGCCGCATCAAACCCCAGGGCATCCCCCCCCGCCTCACGCGGCGGCCCACCACCCCCTCGATCCCCAGGAGTAGCTCCTCGCCGGTGACCCCATAGCCGGGAAAATGGAGCCGACTCGCCCCACTCAACCGCTCCCGCGCCTCGGCGACCCCCACGAAAGTTTCGGCTAAATCAGGCAAATAGGCCCAAGCATGCACCCGGTTCAGCGGGCCGGGATAGACCACCTTGCCCTTGGCCAAATCCTTGACGATCGCCAGATCGAACCAGCTCCCTCGACCCGCCCCGCCGAAGAAATCGCCCGCCCGGATCGTCGCACTGACCAGCCCCTGCTGAGCCGCCTCCTGCAGGCGACGCTCGATGGCGACCCGAATTCGCCCCTTGGCGGTGTTGGCGCCGTCGTCGGCAAAAGAGGTCGTTTCGTCCAACATCTCGGGCAGTTCGGGACCAAAGTTGTAGACGTTGCCGGGGTAGAGCAGCACCGCCCCTGCGGCGCTTGCCACCGCGATTCCCTGCTCGGCCAGGGGGAGCGCCTCGGTTTCCCAGGCGGTGTAGAGGGGGTTCAGGGCGTTGACCACCACCTGCACCCCTTGGGCCGCCGCCATCGTCATGTTGCTGTCGAGGGCGTCGCAAAGCACCTCCTCCACCCCCGCCGGCCACCCCCCCCCACCCCTCCGGGTTTGCGCCTTGACCCGCCAACCGGAACGGGCAAACGCCTCGGTCACCGCCCGGCCCAAGCGGCCTCGGGCGCCCAGGATCAGGACCGTTTGGGATGATGTGTTCATGAATGCCTCGCATTGGGAGTCGTTGCGTTGTTCCCCCTCGCCCCCACAGGGGAGAGGGGCAGGGTTTTTCCGCCTTGGAGTGGCGCGCTTCGTCGCGTCCTGCTTGAACCGACTTTCCCCCTCGCCCCCACAGGGGGAGAGGGTCGGGGTGAGGGGGCGGCCATGCGGGCTCGGGTGTGCACCCCACCCCCCCGCGTGGATTTCGCCATCGCCAACACCTGCCCCCCCGCCTCCATCCACCCCTCACCCCAGCCCTGCCCCCACAGGGGAGAGGGGGCAGGGCCTGCCTTGGAGTGGCACGCTTCGCCGCGTCCTGCTTAGAACCGCCTTTCCCCCTCGGCCCCACAGGGGGAGAGGGTCGGGGTGAGGGGGCGACCACGCGGGCTCGGATGTACACCCCACCCCCCGCGTGGGTTTCGCCACCGCCAACACCTGGCCCCCCCGCAGTCGGTTGGATCCCCCTCCCCGCTATGTTCATTCCCACCTCATTCACCAACAATAGACATACCCACATTCGAGGTATGCGCACATGAATGGCTCCAATCGTGAAATCAACTGGGAGGCGATCCGCATTTTTCTGGCGGTCGCCGAGGCGGGCTCGTTGACCGCTGCCGCCCAAACCTTGGGGATCAGCCAGCCGACCCTGAGCCGCCAAATCTCGGCGTTGGAAGAAAACCTGGGGGCGGCGCTGTTCGAACGGGTGGGACGGGGGATCCAACCGACTGCGGCGGGGCTGGCGTTGCTCGAACCGGCGCGGGCCATGCGCACGGCGGCCCAACATCTGGGTCTTGCCGCCCAAGGGCAGAGCCAAACCCTGGCGGGGACGGTGCGGCTGACCGCCAGCGAGATGACCGCCACCTATCTGCTCCCCCCCATCTTGGCGGCGCTGCGACGCGACCACCCCGAGATCGAGCTGGAGCTGGCGGTCTCCAATCGCATCGAAAATCTGCTGGAGCGCAGCGCCGACATCGCCATCCGCCACGCCCCCCCCGGTCAGGGAAGCCTGATCGCCCGCAAGGTGGGGAATTTGCCGCTGGGGGCCTTCGCCCACCGCGACTACCTGGCGCGCATGGGGCCGGTCCACCCCGCCGATTTCGACCGCCACACCTGGATCGGTTACGACACCGTGGACCTTCTCATCCGCGGTTTCCAGCAAGCGGGACTCAAGGTCGACCGTAGCTTCTTCGGGCTGCGCTGCGACGATCAGGCGGTGGGGTGGGAGATGGCCCGCGCCGGAATGGGGATCGCCTTCACCACCCGGGCGGTGGCGGCGCTCGATTCCAACATGGAGCGGGTCTTGAAAGGGTGGAAGATCCCACCGCTGCCGGTCTGGATCGCCGCCCACCGCGAACTCAAGCAATCGGCGCGGATTCGGGTGGTGTTCGATGCGGTGGTCGAGGGGATGGGTTGTGTTTGCGGGGGGGAATTGGACCTGTAGAAGCGCCGCCTCGGCGCGACGGGCTTTTTGATCGATGTTGCCCCTCAGATCGCGCCGGGGGCGGCGCTCCTACCCCGACGCCGTGGTTTTGCGCGGGCTTGCCTATGCGGTGGTCGAGGGGATGGGTTGTGTTTGCGGGGGGGAATTGGACCTGTAGAAGCGCCGCCTCGGCGCGACGGGCTTTTTGATCGATGTTGCCCCTACAGATCGCGCCGGGGGCGGCGCTCCTACCCCGATGCCGTGGTTTTGCGTGGGCTTGCCTATGCAGCGGTCGAGGGGATGGGTTGTGTTTGCGGGGGGGAATTGGACCTGTAGGAGCGCAGCCTCGGCGCGACGGGCTTTTTGATCGATGTTGCCCCTCAGATCGCGCCGGGGGCGGCGCTCCTACCCCGACGCCGTGGTTTTGCGTGGGCTTGCCTATGCGGCGGTCGAGGGATGGGTTGTGTTTGCGGGGAGGAACTGGACCTGTAGGAGCGCAGCCTCGGCGTGATCGGGCTTTTTGATCGATGTTGCCCCTACAGATCGCGCCGGGGGCGGCGCTCCTACTTCGACGCCGTGGTTTTGCGCAGGCTTGCCCATGCGGCGGTCGAGGGGATGGGTTGTGTTTGCGGGGGGGAACTGGACCTGTAGAAGCGCAGCCTCGGCGCGACGGGCTTTTTGATCGATGTTGCCCCTCAGATCGCGCCGGGGGCGGCGCTCCTACCCCGACGCCGTGGTTTTGCGTGGGCTTGCCTCAAACCGACACGGCGTCCAAAGGACTGACCACCCCCAACCCGCCTCGATTGAGCACATGGGTGTAGATCATGGTGGTCGAGACATCCGAATGGCCCAGCAACTCCTGGACGGTGCGGATGTCCTGTCCCCGTTCCAAGAGATGGGTGGCAAAGCTGTGACGCAACGTGTGGCATCCAACCGCCCTGGCAATTCCAGCCCTGCGAGCCGCCCCCCTCACCGCCTTTTGCACCGCCGTTTCATGCAGATGGTGTCGCCGCGTCTCGCCGCTTCGCGGGTCGAGGGAGACCCGGCCGCTTGGAAACACGTATTGCCAACGCCACTCCTTGGGGGCGTTGGGGTATTTCACCGCCAGCGCATCCGGCAACCCCACGCAGCCAAATCCCCCGGCCAGATCGGCATCGTGCAGGCGCTTGACCGCGATCAGATGCCCCCGCAACGGCTCGATCAGGGTAAGCGGCAGCGGCGCCACACGGTCCTTATTCCCTTTGCCGCGTCGCACCATGATCTGCCTCCGGTCGAATTCGATGTCCTGAACCCGCAGCCTCAGGCACTCCATCAAACGCATTCCGGTTCCGTACAGCAGCCCAGCGATCAATCCATGCACGCCGCTCAACCCCTTCAGCAGAGCCCGAACCTCGTCGACCGACAAGACCGTCGGCAGCCGCTTGGGCCGTTTGGCGCGGGGGAAGGCATCGAGCTCCCCCAGTGGTTGGTTCAGTACGCGCCCATAGAGGAACACCAACGCGTTCAACGCTTGGTTTTGAGTGCTTGCCGCGACATTGCGGTCCACGGCGAGATGCTGGAGGAAAGCGCCGACCTCGGTTGGCCCCATGGTTCGGGGGGCACGACCCTCGAAAAACAGCATGAAACGACAGGTCCAGGCGCTGTAGCTCTGTTCGGTCCTAAAGGCCAGACCGCGTGTACGGCAAATGTTGGATAGCGCGGTGAATAGATCGAGGTTGGCCCGAATCAGGGGGGCAAAGCGGGTGTCGCCGATGCGTTCGGAAAACTCGTCCGGAGTGATCGGGGGCGCCTCACGGGCATTGGTCGCGTGTTGCGGGCCCAGCGTTTGGGCCGAATCGCGCCAGTAGTTCCAGTCGAAGTCGGGGCTCCATTCCGTGCGAACAATGCTATAGAGATTCCGTATAGCATCGACCACCTGTCGAAACTGCCAGGGTTCGAGGTTCCCGTTTCGACCGATTTGAGCCAGATAGGCGGCAACCTCGTCGGCGCCGATGTCACCCAGTTTTCGACCGGAAAAAGCGTGAATGAATGCTTCGGCACGACGGACGTGCCAGCGGTCGTACGGCGGAAAAATGCCTTGATTGTGAAGCAGTTGGATGTAGCGGTCCCAAAAACGGCGTTCCCTCTCGACACGATCTTCTTGGACCATGACACACCTCCATTGCATCCCTTGAAAGAAGTGTGGTTATACTGCCATGAAGGTCAACCGAAGGACCAGGGGGCGGACGTGCTACAAAGAATCCGCCTATTACTGTTATGGCGGATTCCGCCTAATACACTGTTATAAGGCCAATTAAACATGAGCGATGAATTCATAGTCAAAAACGTCAAAGAATGGTTGGAGCTCCCACGCATAGATATCCCATCGCTATCTTCTGAGTTGGACGATGGCAGCACTTATGAAGTTAAGAAGGTCGGCTTTGTCCCTGTTGATAAATCTGAATGCGAACAACATAAAATAGCAGCCTCACATATTCCTGGAGGAAAATGCGCGTTACCAACTGCTGTTGTTAAATTCGATGGTGAATTTGAGCTGTGCAGCCTCCCTGCTGAACTTGGAGAATGGGTCATTTCTTGTGTATCAATGGCCCATGCTGGAATGAATGCTTTTCCAAGCAAAGTCGAGTTTGGAATTCTTAATGGAAGAGCCTATGCCGAAATGCTATAGGCCTTATAACAAGCCACTAAAGAATGACGCCGCAAGCGGCGCATCTTAGTGGAGCGTTGGGCAAACAGGAGAGCGAAATGAAGAAAGCCGGATGGTTAATGACCGCATTTTTTGCACTGTTTATGCTAGTTGGGTCAGCCGCACCAAAATTACTCGGTGCACAGGTCGCAACTGATGCGATGACCAATATTGGATGGCCTGCGCAACATCTGTTTATTATTGGTGTTATCGAGCTGGCTTGTACAGTGCTGTTTGTCGTTCCAAGAACTGCACTCATTGGAGCAGTTCTGCTGATGGGTCTCTTTGGTGGTGCCATAGCGAGCCACTTGCGTGTCGATAGCCCGCTGTTTAGCCACACTCTTTTTGGCATTTATTTGGGGGTATGGATGTGGGTTTCATTATGGTTAAGAGATAACTCCGTTGGAAAATCATTCCATTTCACGAAAAGTACTGACAAGGTGTAACGCATGTCTGAAGACAAAAAAGTTAAAGGCCCGGCATCGTACTTCCCTTCTATTGAAAAGAAATATGGTTTTCCTGTCAGCCACTGGCTCGACCTACTGAGAACTCAAAAAGCTCTCAAACATATGGAAATGGTTGCTTGGCTAAAAAACGAGCACAAGATGGGGCATGGCCATGCAAACGCGCTTGTCGCTCACTTTCGTAGTCAAGAAGGTATTTGAAATACCGCGCTGCCCAACCAGACGATCAAGCGGGACTGGCTTACAGCGGGCTTTCACCCGCTTTCAGCCAGCCCCTTAGCTCCACGTTAGCGACCAAACCAAGACACCTGGGCACGCCAAAAGTAAAATGCCCCAATTACAGCCAAAGGAGTATTCGCCATGTCCACTTTACTAGCCGAGTTAGAGCAGCAAGCATGTGCACTTTTGCCTGAAGAGCGAGCCCATCTTGTCGAGGTTCTTCTTGAGTCACTACATGACTCGTCACTATCCGAAATCGAAATGGAGTGGGGACGAGAAATCGAAAAACGTGTTGCGGCTTTCGACAGAGGTGAGCTACAGACCTACCCTGCAGAAGATGTATTTGCTGAAGCAAGGCGTATGACCCAGTGAAGCGGGCACGGTTCGTCGCGGAAGCTCGTCAAGAGTTTCTTGCTGAAGTCGCTTATTACAACGAGGCCCAGCCCGACTTAGGGGCACGTTTTACCAAAGCCGTCGAAGAAGCAACTGCCAGAGCGTTGGCTTTCCCGCTATCGGGGACACCGTCTGCTTCAAACACGAGGCGCGTTTTTCTCAAAGGGTTTCCTTTCTCGCTTTTCTATCGGCCAGAGGATAGTGGCGTAATTATTTTTGCAACGGCACATCATGCCCGTAAACCCCGTTATTGGGTTGGCCGTATACGTGGTCGCTAACCCGTCAGTCGAGAGGGACTGCGCAAAAGCACGCGGCCCCTCACTTCTACGTTAGGGCTTACACATAAATGGAATCATTGGCCCACAATATAGCAAATGCCTTTATTGCGTTAATAGCGGTAATCATTGCGATCATTGTTGTGCCTGACCGTGGTTCATTGAAAAAATGTGCCTCGTATTTTTTCGGCGGAATCTCTCTCTATATCGCAAATATCATCTATCTTGTGAATTGCGATGATTGTGCGGTGTCATTTGCAAATGGATTATGCCATTTCATCAAAATGGCAGATGATTGTGTAGATCAAGAGAATCCATTTCTCATAATGGCGCAAATAGGGATCATATCTGGTTTTATAATTTTGTTAGCTTCGCCACTTGTGCAAAAGCATAAAGAGGAAATTGAGCGTAATGAAGTCAATTCAAATAAGCCCTAACCATGCGCTTCACCCGACCAAAAACCGCGTTGCGGTTTTTGGGCTTCACAATGAAAAGACTCATTGCACTGCTGGCCTTCTGTACCCCCGCGTTTGCTGTCTTGGCGGAGCCACAGGTGCCGGAAGGGTGGCGCCTTCCAAACGCTCACGACATGAAGGGCAGTTGGGGAGAGTTTCGAAAAGAACTTCCCACGCCCTATTTTGTGCGTGCAGACTTCAATAGAGACCAGAAACCTGATGAGGCTTGGATCCTACTTCGCAAGGAAGGCGAGGCGTGGGCACTGTTTGTGTTTCTGTCAACGCCGAGCGGGCGCTTTGACACAATCAAGCTTGAGGAGGGAAAGGATTACGCCCACAACCAAGGTGTCTCATTAGCAGGGTCCGGCACGTATCAAACAGCATGCGCAAAAGGCTATGGGTTACCTTGTGGACCTGACGAGCCGCGCAGCGTCGAAATCCGAGGGCCTGCCTTTAACTTTTTCACGTTTGAGAGTTCATCATCGGTGGTCTACTGGGATGATTCAGCACGACAGCTCAAGCAGATATGGCTAAGCGACTGAGGCCCAACTTTGCGTTATGCGCCGCAACCCAAGGTTTCGTTCATTTAACTGAAAAGCTAAAATTTCATAACAATGCCAACAATATCGATGTTCTATGGAATTATCATTCGGATGTACTTCGCTCCGAATGAACATCCGCCACCTCATTTTCACGTATATTACGCCGAGTTTAAAGCGACAGTTGATATACGTACCTGTGAAATTATCGACGGCAATTTGCCAAGAAAACAAACGAAGCTAGCCCTTGCCTGGGCAGAGCTTCATCAGGATGAATTGATGGCCGATTGGAATCTTGTAATGAACGGCGAAGATCCATTCAAAATACAACCTCTCCAGTGAGAATTAAAGCATGTATCCTTCAGTAACCAAAGTAGAACCACAAGACAATTATCGAATTTATATCGAATTTGATAACAATGAGTGTGGCGTATTAAATATGGAACCATATTTGAATTTCGGCGTGTTCAGCAGACTTCGAGATGTATCGGTGTTTTCAAATGTGCGAGTTTCATTCGACACATTGGAATGGGGTAATGGAATTGATCTTGATCCCCAGTTTGTGTATGAAAAATGTGTCAAAGAAATGCGCATAACAAATCAAACCACTCGGATGCGCTAACGCGCGCCGGTGTTTGAAGCGTTCGGCAACACTAATAGCCGGGTCGTTTTACATAAGCCTGAATCCGTGCCCAAAAATCCCCGCATCCCACCCGGTACTAGTGACGACGAATTTTTTTAGAAGAGTCGCCTAGTCCATATGAAAAACCTTTCATGGCGACCTTTTTAAGGTCATTTTTCGC
>Ga0210006_1001161_pt1 | contig 18454 bp, 20 predicted proteins | sample CryGey02umfilter_2_FD_185452 | JGI IMG/M metagenome (GOLD analysis project Ga0210006, IMG submission 185452) | Groundwater microbial communities from aquifer in Utah, USA - Crystal Geyser 4/10/14 0.2 um filter (SPAdes) (version 3) | ecosystem: Environmental > Aquatic > Deep subsurface >... | reverse complement strand
TCCGTAACTGGTAACTCGGATTCTAAAATCCAAAATCCAGAATCAATAATCACTACCTGTTCCGTTACCGTATTCACCAACCTCAGCTGGTATGATCCAAACCACGAGGTTTTAGCCTTATCAACAATCCCAATCGATACGGCAAAATACAAAGATCTAACTACTGATACGATGACCGTTAATCAAACTCTCTCCGTTCTTGGAGCATCAACATTATCTGACGTAACGGTCACCGGAACTCTAAATATCGGACTGCTCGCAATCGAAAATTCAGCTCTTAACGTTTCCGGCGGTGTTCTAAACCTACAAGACGCTTATGGCTCCGGAAATATTGAGGCATTTGGCGGAAAGATCGTGATGACTACGGATGGAAACATTGTTTCACTCGGCAATATTTCAACCCAAAGCGTAACCATAACAAGTGACGCTGTGGGCAGCGGCGTTATCGTAGCAGGAGAAACATCAATAACTATTCAACAAAACCTTGTAAACAAAGATACCAAAATATTTGTTACCGCAACAACTGATACCGAGAATCAACCCCTGTTTGTAACACACGATGTTGACGGTGAGTTTGTGGTACACCTGGGTATACCCTTAACAAAAAACGTGCAATTTGATTATTGGGTCGTACCAACAGTGACTACACCATAAATTCATTGTTTAGATTGCCGTACTCTGCTACAATACAATACGTAACGTGAGGAGATATACAAAAACCCGAGTTTCATTCCCAAGAAACGACCAAATTAGAGGCAATGAGTTTAGAGTTATTGACTCTCAAGGTGAAAACCTGGGGGTTTTATCTCGACAAGACGCATTTGCCAAAGCCACGCAGCAAGGATTAGATCTTGTACTTATTGCTGCAAAAGCAGTTCCCGCAGTTGTCCGTATCGTAGATTACGAAAAATATGCGTATGAACAACAAAAAACCCAAGCAGCATTGGTACGAAAACAACGCCAAGGTGGGGAATTGAAACAGTTTAGATTCAGACCCAATATTGATGATAACGATCTAGCCAACCGCGTTAAACGAATGCGGGAGTTTTTATCTAAAGGAACCAAAATTAAAATCGTCATCCCATTTTTTGGAAGAATTATTGTTCACACAAAACTTGGGTATGATAAAATCGAGTCTGTTATGAGCCAGATAGGGGATGTAGGAGAGATCGAGCAGGCACCTAAAATGGAAGGCAAACTGCTGGTTACCTACGTAAAACCTCGCTAAGTTGACCATCTAAACACGTTTTGACTAGTAATACGTGCAAAGGTGCGATACAATACACACGTATGCCTAAAATGAAAACACACAAAGGAGCGATTAAACGTGTCTATCAGACAGGATCAAAAACTGACCCTAAACTGATGCGAAGAAAACGCGTTATTGGAGCAAAAGGTAAAGCAACACAGAGCGCAAAACACAAAACGCGAAGACCCGTTGAGGTTGCGCAATCAGATCGTAAAGTCTTTAAACGTTTAATCCCAGGAGTATAATCAACACACTAATATGAGCCGCGTCAAAACAGGAACAACCCGAAGACAACGTCACAACAAACTTAGAGCTGGTGCAAAAGGCTTTCTAGGATTTAGGCGTCGAACAATTAAAGGTGCAAAAGAAGGGCTTATGCATGCACTCAGCAATGCGCATGTTGGACGACGGTTAAAAAAACGCTCAATGCGACGCCTTTGGGTTACGCGCGTAAATGGTTCACTTTCGGGTATGGATATAAACTATTCTCAGTTTATGAATAAATTAAAAGTTGAAAAGATTGCTCTTAACCGAAAAGTACTGAGCGAAATCGCACAACACGACGAGCGAGTCTTTATTAAAATCGTAAAGTCTGTACAATAGAATGTAGATATGGATGCAATAATTAGAGACTTTTTAACAGCTTTTGTCGTTGTCGAACTTTTATTTGCCTATCTTGAATACCGTTACCAACCCGATCTTTTTTATATTTTAGGAAGACTTGTAGCACCAAAGTATCTTGTTCCTTCGATTATCCTTCCCACCTTGTTCGTACTTCTTAAACTCCTCATCAATTTTTTGTTTTAACTGTATAATGTTTCTATATGAGTATCGATATGACAACTCCAGGAACTGTTCGCGTCATTGGCCATCAACATCCCGTCACCCAAACCTACAAAGAAGTGACCGATATTTTTAGAAGTTTAGGTTTTGAGACTATTGAAGCACGACTAGTTAACTCTCCCGACGAAGTGTTTACTCATCTTAATTTTGCCAAAGATCATCCCGCCCGTGACATTATGGACACGTTTTATTTAGACGACGGAATGATTCCGATTCCGCATACCAGCTCAATGCAAAACACCATCCTTACCAGCTGTAGAGAAAGTCTTGAAACAAAACCAATCGCAGCAATCATTGCCGGGAGATGTTTTAGAAACGAAAAACTCGATCAAACACATGAGGCGACGTTTTATCAGCTTGAGGGTTTATATGTTAACAAACACGTGCGCGTAAGCGATCTCATTGGAACTCTTATGGCGGTAGGACAAAGAATTTCAGACACGTATGCACTCGAACTTGAGTTCAAAGTTTTAACCACCTATTTCCCATTTGTCGAACCGGGGATTGAAATCCTTGCCAAAAAGAAAAATTCTGATTCTTGGATGGAACTTATTCCTGCGGGAATGATACATCCCAATGTACTTACGGCAGCTGGAATCGACTCTAAAATCTATAACGGATTTGCGTGGGCAGTTGGTATCGATCGACTCACCATGCTGAGGTATAACATAACCGACATTCGCTGGTTTCATAGCGGCGACATACGATTCTTACAACAATTTTAACGATGCTTATTTCATATTCCTGGCTACAACTACTCACCAAAAAACTAGACGAAAACCCGTACGAAATCGCTGAAAAACTATCTCGATCTATTGCGGAGATTGAAAACATAACCGTAACGGATTTGGACACGGTATTTGAAGTTGAAAACAAAGCGTTAAGTCACCGCGCGGATTTATTTGGTCATGTGGGATGGGCACACGAGATAGCCGCCATTACCGGAAAATCAGTAACTCAGAATCTACCAAAAGATGTATCGCCATGTGGAACAATTGCTAAAAACTCACCCCTTACGATTTCGATTGATGACAGTGATGAAAAAGCGACGAGATACGTTGGAGCTGTGGTAGATCTAACAAATCAGCCTCAAAGTCCCGCGTGGCTTGTGGATCTTCTAACGGCACTTGGGCAACGATCCGTTTCATACATCGTTGATATCACCAATTATGTGATGCTTAAACATGCCCAACCGATGCATGCTTTTGATGTAGCTAAACTACCATCACTGAACATCTCCGTTAGATTTGCACAAGAAGGTGAACGGTTAACACTTCTTGATAATACGGAACTTACGCTCACTACTTCCGATCTTGTGATAGATAGTGGGGGAGTGGCGATTGCGCTTGCGGGCATAAAAGGGGGGAATCTTGCGCAGATTGATCAATCAACAAATCAAATTCTTTTGGAATCGGCAACGTTTGACCAATACACAATACGCGCAACTAGTAGACGACACGCAGTTCGATCCGAGGCCTCTTTGCGGTTTGAAAAGGGATTATCTCCAACTGTTGCACTTACAGCGCTTAGGGAGGCACTTACGATCCTCACAGGCGACAAAGACATTTCCGACTCATCCTATGTTGATTGTTATCCGAACCCGATTGAGCTTTCTGAACCAATAGCCATTAGCATTGATTCAGTTCGTCATTACCTTAACAAAAGTGACTTGCGAGCAAGCGATATAGTTTCAAAACTTGAGCTTCTCGGATTTATTACCAAAAATGAAAACAATGATATTCTAGTAACTCCACCGCACGAACGAAACGATATTCATATTGTTGAAGATGTGTACGAAGAAATCGGCCGTGTGCTTGACTACAACACTATAACCCCCACACTACCGCAAAGAGATGCCAGTATTCCCAATCGAAACGATCAGTGGGAGTTTGGGTATGCGGTACGCGATGTTTTTGCTCGAACCGGTAACTATGAAACCTTGTCATACAGTTTTGTTGACAAAAATGCTGCAGGGCAGGTAAGTTCTATATCAGAAGGCGTTTCCTCACTTGAACCAATTATTGACCCATCACTTGTTGCAATAAAAAATCCAGCGGCACCAGAGATGGCATATATGCGAACGTCTCTTCTGCCAAGCATAACTTCCCATGTAATCGAAAACGCAAAGAGGTTTGATGAGTTCGGTCTTTTTGAGATTGGCAAAGTGACCGTTCCACACGATGAAACACTTCCCGATGAACCACGCCTTTTGGCGTTTACGTATTATTCAAAGAAGGAAAGTGAAGTCGATACACTATCTGCAGGTAAAGGGATATGGAAAACGAGCCTTACCTATCTTGGAATTACTAATGAATTGGTAAATCTTGTACCCCTAAAACTTGAGATTGGCGAAACAAAAGGCTTTTGTTTTGGCTACGAGATTGATCTTGATGTTTTGCAATCACTTTCTATTCCGCGTATGTTTTCACAAATCCCGGTAAGCATGCCCACGATAAACGATTTATCATTCACCCTACCAGCTGATCAAATTATTGGACCGGTCATATCACACATTATCGAATTAGGAAGTAGCAACCCAGACATCACCATGAACTGTGTACTCACCGATCAGTTTCAAAGCCCTACGATGAAGAAAGAAAATCGCATGTCGTATACCGTGCGCCTTACGTTTTCGCATCTAAAACAAAGTCTTTCAGATACTAAGATCACACCGCTTCGAACGAGTATCGAAAAATCACTTGCAACGCAGTTTAATGCCATCATCCGTTAGCCATCAAAATCAGTTATACTTAACATCTTATGAAAATTATTATGTTCGCAGGAGGAACAGGTAAACGATTTTGGCCCTTAAGTAGAAAAAATTCGCCCAAGCAATTTTTGTCAGTGATTGATAATAAACCACTCATTTCTCTAAAGTATGAGTATCTCAGATTGGGGTTTGATCCCGAAGATATTTTTGTAAGTACTGGTGTGCAATACGACGGGGAAATCCAACGGTTACTTCCTGACCTCCCAGAAAAAAACTTTATTTTCGAACCAGAAATGCGTGATAACGGTCCAGCTGTTTTGTACGCGCTTATGTATGTTGCTGCTCAAAACCCTTATGAGATCGTATCCCTTCAGTGGAGCGACCATTATCTTAAACAACCTAAAACGTTTGCAAACGCATTACAGTATACAGAAAAAACGGTGAGACATGAAGGAAAAACAATCATCATGGCTGTACCAGCTCGTTATGCCTCTCCCCATCTTGGTTATATACACTATGGAACATCTCTAAAAACAATATCTGAAACCGAAAATATGCATTTATCTGAATTTATAAAATTTGTTGAAAAACCCACCCCGGAAGTTGCGCACCAATACATCTCGGAAGGGAATTACGCGTGGAATCCAGCCTACACCATAACTACGGCACAAAACATTATCGATAAGTATCAAACGCATGCACCAAAGCTGTATGAAACTATCAAATATATTGTGGACAACGACTTTTCACAAGAAGCACAGCAAACGTATCTAACGCTTGAGAAAATCAGTTTTGATTACATTTTCTCCGAAAACTTAACGCCCGAAGAAACGTACGTACTAAATGTAGACATGGGATGGAGCGATGTAGGGGAGTGGGTTGCGCTAAAAGAAACACTTGAGTCAAACCCAACGGATACCATCACCAAAGGAAATGTGGTAGACAGCGGGTCGGTAAACAGTCTCATTCACAACTACGATGATTCAAAACTCGTATCAACCATTAACCTTGAAAACATTGTTGTCGTTAATACCAAAGACGTAGTGGCAATATTCAGAAAGGACGATAATTCTAAATTGAAAGAATATGTAGCGATGCTTGAGCAAACCGGTAACGAAAAATATTTGTGACCCAACTAGTTCTTTGGGCTTGGAATCGTTTTTGGTGGAGTTACGGGTAGAGCAGTTTGGACAGGAGTTGCGGTAGGTATTGGCGTAGAAGTTGGCGCAACAGTAGGTGTTGGAGTGGAATCTTGGACTAAAACCGTTTTGTACGTCATGTTGCTATTTCCTGCGCTATCATATGCTATTGCCTTGATCTGATGGGAACCAGTACTTTTGTCAGCTGCAGAAAGAGAATCTAATGCAATCGTATACGTATATGGTTCGCTGGTAACGGTTGAAAGCAACGTTGAATCCCAATAAAAATCAACTTTTGTAACACGTTCCACTGAATACACCTGCGCAGATATCTCTTGTGTTTTTGTGGTTGCAAGATCAATCGAAATATCGTCTGCTGGAGTAACAATTTCGATCACAGGACCGGTTATTACTTCACCAGAAACAGTGATGTCACAGTAATCTTTTGGGGCAATTCCATATCCATCGCCACGTCGTGCAGTCATCCACGTATTGGTGTACGGTTGCCAATCTTTGCTTATCTCGGTAAGAACGGTAAACGTTCTCTGCTCAGATTCTCCTTTTTGAATATGATAATCAGTTGCAAGAAGATCCGGATTTGATTTACACACTTGGGCAATAATATGAAAGTCATCAACTTGTGTAGGCTCAGTTCCTTTGAAAAAAAGTCCCGTGGTTGTTGGAAAACCTCTGCCTTCTTGTGGGATTTTGCCTGAAAGAGCATCAATTGTTCGCGTTGTAACATTCGACGGTTTTGTCCAACCCTCATTTGGTCGGTCAGCAAGGTAGCGAGAAACCACCCCTTTCATAATTGGAGTTGCTCCTGTTGAGCCTTGGATCCCATTCATCGGGGCATTATCAAAATTGCCTACCCATACCACAGTAACAAAACTTGGCGTATACCCAACAGTCCACGCGTCCTTATTGTCATTGGTAGTACCTGTTTTTGTAGCGAGTGTTCGACCAATCTCAAAAGAATTGCCAAACGTTCGTTTTCGTGCGCTACTATCAGACAAAATGTCGTTAAGAAGATACACATAACCTGGGTCAACAATTTTTTGTTTCGAAACAGTATGTTCATATAACGTCGCACCATCGGGATCGGCGACACTCAGCAATGCCGTTAGATCGATCTTTTCACCCATATTAGCAAACACGCTGAATGCCTGCGCCATATCAATTGCCTTGACCTCTCCCCCACCAAGTGTAAGGGATAATCCGTATCGATCCGTATCATTAAGCGTGGTAATTCCCAACTGATGCGCCATATCAATCATGTTTTGCATACCAACAGCTTGCAGCATTTTTACGGCAGGCACATTTCTCGAATTCGAAAGTGCCGTTCTGATATCCATAGGACCCCAATATTTACTATCCCAATTAACGGGACAATAGTCAGGCTGACCTGCACCACCCGGAAAACACGTACTGATATCCGAAACATACGTGGAAGGTGAATAGCCAAGCGTAAAAGCGGTAAGGTACGTTAACGGTTTTATGGATGATCCCGGCTGCCTCTGCGAAAGAAGCACATTAACATTCCCGTCATGCTCAGCGTCGTAATAATCAACACTACCAACCATGGCTAGAATTTCGCCTGTTTTGGGATCTACGGAGATAACACCTGCATTTGAAGCATTTGCCTTTGCGACAGCAAGATTTGCAATTTGTTTTGTTGCTTCTTCCTGAGCAATCTCTTGCGCCTTCCAGTCTAAACTGGTCATGACGGTTAAGCCTCCTTGCTCAACCATTTTTTCACCAAACATCTCAGTCAGAAGATTTTTAACATACATGACAAAGTGTGGTGCCTTGATGTCAGATTCGTTATATCCCGCACACACAGCCTGAAGCGGAGTATCAATGACCTCCTGCTCTTGTTCGGCAGTAATAAAACCATGTTTTACCATCGCCTTGAGCACATCTTTCTGTCTCCCTAACGCATTTTCAGGATATGCACCGCAAGGAGAATAGTAACTCGGCGCCTGTGGCAATCCTGCAATATAGGTGGCTTCAGCTAGCGATAAATCCTTAACGGCTTTTCCAAAATACATCTCAGATCCTGCCCCAACGCCCCACGCCTGTCCACCATACGGAGACTCATTAAAATACATCTGCAGAATTTCGTCTTTTGAATATCTCCGTTCAAGTTCAATCGATAAGATAAATTCCTTGATTTTTCGAGTAAAGGTACGTTCTGGCGACAAAAGGGTATTTTTTACCACTTGTTGTGTTAAGGTCGACCCACCTTGCACGCCATCACCTTGAATAATTACCCAAGCCGATCGCACAATACCTCTCACATCAAATCCCGGATGACTATAAAATTCAGCATCTTCGATAGCGATGGTTGCCTGTTTTAAATATTCTGGAATATCTTCGAGCGTAACGAGCGTTCGCCGTTCGTCTCCAAAAATTTCGTATAACAGAACACCTTCTCTGCTGAAGATTTTTGTTGTTTGGGGAATTTCACGAGTTGAAAGCACATCTGGCGACGGAAGATCTTTTGAGAAATAGGCGATTACCACCATAGCCGTAGTTGCTCCAATAAAAATAAAAAAGAGTACTATTCCAACAAAATAGGATAGCAAACGAACTTTTCGCTTTCGAGCAGAGTAGGTTCGTGTAGTGCGGCGATTTCCCACAATCCATCGCTTAATTTTGCGCCTTGAGAAAGGATTTTTCATACAAATCGTAAATACCTATGTATTGTAACATGATGGGGTAGTTTTTTACCACTGGTAAAAGGAAATACGGAGGTTATATAACAAGACGTAGATAGACTTTTACTACGTAACTGACAGCTTGTTATCAACTTGCTATAATACCGTTGTATGAAATTTCTGCGCAGGCACCAAAAGGTTTGGCTCTTTATTTCACTCATTGTTACCGTAAGCATGGTTTTTGTACCGATACTCAGTGTATTCATACAATAATATGAGAATTTCAGGCGGCGCTGCCCGCGGACACACCATAGAAGTTCCCGACGCAGGAGATCTTCGTCCATCACAAGAGATTGTTCGAGAAGCAATTTTTAACATTCTCCATGAAGTAAAAGGAAAACTCGTATTAGATCTCTATGCAGGAACCGGAGTGTTAGGACTTGAGGCGTTAAGTAGGGGAGCACGCCACTGTGATTTTGTTGAAAAGGAAAAACATGTTGCAACGTCAATCCGACATAATGCTAACCATAGCTTATTTCAAGACAAATATGATCTTTTTGAGGAAGACGCTCACACTTTTGTTAACCGTGAGATATTTCAACGCTACGACATTATATTTCTTGATCCACCATACGTAGAAATGCCACGCGATGTGCTATTTTTGCTTCCACGTTTTCTTGCACCAGGAGGAGTGCTCATTTACCTACACGGGAAAAATATGGTACTCGATACACAAGCTGATAGAGAAATGCTCGGCGAAAAACTAAAAGTAGTTGATAATCGAAGATACGGTGCAACTCAAGTAACGTTTCTTATGCTCCGACAGGCCGACCACACGTTGGTATCTCAAACAGTCAACGAAGAATAACACGTTACTGCTTTTCAAATACCGCAACGAACATTGGATCGAGATTTTCTTTTAAACTAGGCAAAACTCGACGCACCTTACTTACGTCAAACCCCAAATTGACAGAAGTGATTCCTTGTTGACCCGGAAGTTCTGTAAGTCTCCAAGAAGACAACGTAATATTTTGATTATCTTTCAGTATCTCTGACACTACCCACTCATTTTCAGTCGGCAAAAGAGCACAGGTAGTAGTGATTGAATTATTGACACTTGCCGTTTATGTAGATCCGTACTTTTTTGGGCATTCCACGACTTTGTTTTGTTCTGATCAGAAAAAACGTGTTTTTCGGAACTGCACGGTGCATCAACAAGAATCGCATCGAAAAAATTGGTAAACGTCTTTGCGATAATTCCTGCAGGACCACATGAAAACTGAACCTCTGAAATCCCCACCTTTCGAAATAGCGACTTTTGCCTATGGAGCCGATCATACGACACATCATTTGCTAGTAAAAACCCCTTTTCCTTCATCTGCTCCCATAACACAAGCGTTTTGCCACCGGGAGCTGACGCACAGTCACAGACCGTCATGCCTTCAGAAACTGTGAGTGCAAGAGGAGGAATAAGAGAAGAAGCATTCATGGGATATATCATTCCTTGGGAAAACCCCGGAAGCTCTTTCCCAAATTCAATTTCCTGCGGCCACAACAGTGCATGTGCATACCAGCGTAACGGAGCAATGCTTAACCCAGCATCTCGCCACAAAACCTCCACATGACGACGAAATCTTGGTAACACGAAAAGTATTGGAACCGTTTTGCTTAAAAGACTGCTAAAATAATCGTCGATATCACAAGATGCCCCCATCTGCTCACCATAATATTTTTTTATGTCCGTTAGCTTTGTCTCGTAATTCACGGCGAAGTGTTATTTTTATTCCACATATAGCTAGACAAAACAGACTGATGCATACTGCAATCAGTCTGCCCCTATATGACTAGCTTTTAAGTTATCAAATATGACATTCTGTTTTGAGTTAACTATGTAAGGAAGAATTGTTGACTGCGTAGGCCACCAATGGCGTATAACATACACAACAAACGGAATCGAAACGCCAACCAACAAAAGACCAGCAGTAAGCGTCTCGGAAACGCTTATCTCCTCAGGGGGTATCACAGGACTTTGCGAAACAAATAATGAAGGTAAAAACGCTATCGCATTGTTTAAAACATGAATGAGTATTGGGAGCCATAAACTCTTATAACGTATGTATACTAAAGCCAAAACGACTCCAAAAAGTGTTGCTGAGATAAACTCAAAATGTGCAAACCCGAACAAAAGCGATGTTATCCATATACCTTTCCCAAACCCCATACGAGAAACCATCGCGTGAAGCATAACCCCGCGAAAAAAAAACTCTTCAATCACGGGAACTACAACAATTCCTGCCACAATACCTAGTATAGAACTTACCGAAGGGGTGTTAATTAACTCCATAAAAGTATTCCCCCACAATGTAACGAGCCCATAATAATACAACAAAATAACTCCGTACGAAAAAACTATCATAACTGCGGTAATACCAACTGCTAGCGGAATGAGCGAGAGATCAAACCGTCCGATAAGATTCCTGCGTACAATGCCTGCGTGTATAAGCTCTTTATTTCCCCACCACAACAGTATTCCATGAATCCAAAGCAATAATGCAATATCGGAAACGATAGCATAGGGCAATGATGACAAAAGTATAAATGGAATACTCCCAAGTAACAGGTAGCCAAAAAGTCCCCGAAACTTAATAGCACCAAAAGGTGTTGGCACCGACAGCATATGCAAAGTGTAGCATACTATAAGGCCCGATAATTAGGATTTTGATCGTAGATATTTTTCCAAAGAGGATTATTGTCACGATGCGGTATAATTGCACGTATGGGTGCACTACCAAAGAAAAAACCTTCGCAAACTCGAAGAAATTCACGACATAGCGCATGGGAGGCCTCGGTCCCAACAGTAAAAACCGTGATCTGCGAAACGTGTAAAGCATTAACTCGACCTCATCGCGTATGTAAAAACTGTGGTACTTACAAAGGTGAAACGGTTATTACGAAGGACACTAGTGTAAGAAAAGTAAGCTCGTAAGATACTACGCAAACTTGCCCTTTACGTAGTCGTTAACAAATTGAAAAAAAAGACCGACCCTCGTCACCAAGCAAGAAGACGCGCACTTCAAACGCTTTTCTCGTGGTCATTCCAGAATAGCGAAGTATTGCCTGTTGCAACAGATTCTATTCTTGATTACGAAGACGACATTATTGCTCCGATTGATGAATCACTATTTACTACATTAGTACATAACATTCCCGGCAAAACACCAACCCTTAACGAAATTGTCGAAAAAAGCGCACCGGAGTGGCCAATCAATCAGATTGCTCGTATTGATGTTTCAATATTACGCATTGCAATTTATGAGCTTTTGTACTACAAATCAACTCCAACAAAGGTTGCTATCGACGAAGCAGTTGAACTTGCTAAGGAATTTGGAGGAGCAAATAGCTCAAAGTTTGTTAATGGGGTATTAGGAACCGTTGTAAAAGAATACCTTCCCGAAGAGCTACCAGCAAACATCGAAAAAACTAATTAATTATGGATAACATCGACATTACCGCAGCCCAAAAGGCAATAGGCGTTACATTTAAGAACCAGGATTTGTTGCTAAATGCATTTGTTCACCGCTCATATCTTAATGAAAATCGTTCTTTTACTCTCCCATCAAACGAACGACTTGAGTTTTTAGGAGACGCCTGCCTAGAACTCGTAGTAAGCGAACATCTGTATAAAACGTATCCAACCAAACCTGAAGGAGTACTGACCAACTACCGTAGCGCATTGGTGAATACCATTTCTCTTGCACAAAGCGCCCGAGACATCGGACTCGGAAAATTTCTTCTATTAAGTCGTGGCGAAGAAGATGGTGGGGGACGGGATTCTGAATACCTACTTGCAAATACGTTTGAATCGGTTGTTGGTGCGTTGTATCTCGATCAAGGATACAAAGCTGCGGATACGTTTATTACAACATTCGTGCTCCATAAACTTGAAGCAATTATCGAACATGAGTTATTTAAAGACCCTAAATCAAAACTGCAAGAATATTCTCAAGCTGAGTACAACGTAACTCCAGCATATGAAGTGCTTGGCGAGGACGGACCCGATCACAGCAAAGAGTTCACCGTTGGAGTTTTTTTGGGCAAGAAAAAAATAGCCCAAGGAACTGGACCGAGCAAGCAAAAGGCAGAACTTGATGCCGCAAAAGCTGCATTCCTGTTATTGAAAAAGAACGAATAACAAATCCTCACATTGGAAAAGGTGCACAAGTACGGTATAATACCCTCTGAACTATGGTTAAGATACGACTACAACGAACTGGACGAACTAAAGTACCAACATACCGTGTGGTAGTAGCTGACTCAAAGAGTAGGCGCGATGGCAGATTCATTGAAATAATTGGAAACTATTCTCCCGTAGGTACTAAACACATCGTTATTGACAAGCAACGATACGCTCATTGGATAGGGCTCGGAGCACAACCTTCCGTAACAGTATTGAGATTATTCAAAACCTTAGGAGCATGAAAGAATTATTAACGTACCTGACCCAACGCATGTTACCTCATCCAGATAGTGTTGAAATTCTAGAAACTCGCGACGAAGCAGGAAATGTAAACTTTACCCTCTACACGCACGAAGAAGACACGGGAATAGCCATTGGGAAAGGTGGTAAAACAGCGCACGCGTTAAGAGAGTTACTTAAGGTAAAAGCGATGCAAACAGGAGAACGGGTTTCACTTACCATAAAACCTGAGACAGAAAAAGAAAACAACTCTTCACAAGATTCCGAAAGTCACGCAAAACCCGTATCAATACTAGACTGATATTAAGGACTTCGCTATATTTTTCAGCTGTTGGGGATCAATAGGCATCACGGTCAGAACGGATTATCTTTCCCTTTTTCGTAGCTTTGAATTTGCTCTACTTCAGGTTTTACCTCAAAGAATGTAGTGTAGGAATCCAGGGCATCAATAATTTCAAGTTCAACTTTGCTCAAAACTTGAACATCAGTTGTTATGGCTCCAAGATCGGTTGGTAACTCCTGAAAAGGAGCAACTCCACTATACGCAAATGTACTACCTGCGACTGTTGCGGCTGCTCCATCTTCAGTTGTTGTGGCGGTTGTACTAGAACCTTGAGTAATCGAAAAATCAGACCCAAGTATCATTGGATTAACTTTTTGAATAGTCTTTAAAAACTGTACTACTTGGTAATATTCTCCCGTCGAAGAAAATTGAACCTCGATTTTTCCACCCGAGATCACTTCTTCATTTGACGCCTGCTCTACGGTTGCTTCATTCAACGGATCAACTTCATCCGAAGCCTGATTAATCTCGGAAACGGTAGCGGTTGATAGTTCATTAACCCCTCCAAAGTTGATACTCGCAACGACTAAACCTGATTCTGTAATCGCTTGCTCAACGGTAGCCAAAATAAGTGGTGGCGATGACTTAGGAGGAATGGCGAGCGTTAAACGGACAAGGTAATCCTTAAGAGAACTTGCATCCTGAGTCTGTAACACTTCGAGTTTAGTTATGAGCGTAGCTAGAGCGTCCTGAGAAGCAGTTATAACCTCACGTTTTTGTGTAATATCAGATATCCACGGTTTAATTACAAACCACCCAGTTCCTATTGCAATAAAAAAACTTAAAAACGGAATGACCAACATTCGAAGCATGTTAAGTTGTTTTGTTATTGACGATTCCATGTTTCGTAATTTTTTTAATTTAGTCCGCTAACCACACCCAACCCTTCGACTTTTGGCACATACAAAAAATCAAGTGTGAATACATACGTAAAATCTTGTTCATTAAAATTTAATTGTGTTAACTCAAGTTTACCGTATGTGCCCGCAGTTTTGTCAACGTACCGCATAAACGTACTCAATTCGGGAAGCGAACTCACCGAACCTTTGATACTAATACTATCTTGTTTGGAAACACTAATTGACGAAAAAACCATGCCTTGAGACCGATTAGAATCCAATGTCTCAAAAATATCTCCGTATGGATAGTTTTTTCCAAAAACTTCTGTTAGTTTTTCTGTCTTTAAGTGAATTGCCTTTAGCGTACCTTCAACACCTTGATGTGAGTTAACTTGCTGTTTTACATCCGAAAGATTATTTGATACTTCAACATAATCACGCGTTACATAGGCCCGGAACGAATAAATAATTGCAAGAGATGCCAAGACCAAAACCAAAAAAACAACTGAAACAATGTTTGCAATCACTTGCGTACGACCTTGTTCTTGTTCTTTTTGTATGTCTTTTGGCAGTAAATTTATAGCCATATCTTATTCTTCTTCCCTCATTGCCAACCCAACAGCAACTGAATATATTACTTGATTTTCAACCTGATCCGTTTTATTTTTTAATTTATCGGGAATAGTGATGCCATCCCATGGGTTCCCAATTTGTACTTCAAGTCCCAATGCATTGGCAAGAAATACCACAAGCCCAGGCATCTGTGCAGAACCTCCCGTAACCACAACACGTTTTACTAAATCTCCCGGATTATGAGTCTGATAATACATAACACCTCGTTCAACTTCATTCACAATAACATCAAACACTGGTCGAATAACTTGTACAATTTTTCCTTCAAGTTGATCTTCCATTAACCCGTAAGCCTTTTTATATTCATCCGCCTGTTGCATATCAAAACCAAGCTCTTGTGATATGGCGCGTGCAACTGCAGTTCCACCCGTACCAATACTTCGAGTAAATTGAATGATCCCATTTTTTACCACAGATAGGTCAGTCGTACTTGCTCCAATGGACATTAACAACGTAGTAGGGGATTGACCCTCAGTTGTTTTAGAAAGCGCACGCGTTAATGCCACAATCTCCGTCTCAAACGCAAGAGCCTTTAGTCCTGCATTTTTAAGTGTTGAAATATATCGCTGAATTAATGCACTCGGTGCAGCAACAAGTAAAATTTTAATTTTCGGCTTTTTTATGTCACGCGATTTTAACGATTGTTCCAATACATCTTTATCTAATACCATCCAACTCAGTCGGATCTCGGAAAGAGGCATAGGGATATATTGTTCAGCCTGCCACTGAATGGCATTGGCTAACTCTGCTTCACTCACTGCGGGAACTTCAATAACTCGGGTAAAAACCATACTCTCGGGAAAAGCGGTAACAACATTCCTTGAGTGAACGCCACTTTCATCAACGGCTTGCTTTATGAGTTTACTTAACTCTTTTTGGTCTAACTCTCCCTCAGAAAAGATTGCTCCTGTCGGCGCTGGGTGTGACCCAAAACTCTTGAGAACAAAACGTCCACCTTGACGCCCTAGTTCTACAACTTTGATTGAGTTCGACCCTATATCGAGTCCAATATGATCTTCTTGAATAGCCATGTTATGTTACGAGTAACGTGTAGATTATTACAGTTTCTCTTACATTAGTCTATGTTATACTAAAAATGATGTCAAGAGATTCCGAACTTTCGACGGTATATCACCCCAAAACTGCAATTGTCATCGTGTCAGTTATTGCATTATGTATCATCATTGTTACAGTCATTATCCTCGCAAGTTACATTTCTAACCCCAGTCATCCACGCATAGGTCAGATTAATTTGCCAATTCTCTCGAACTATCACCCCCTTGAAATTCCAACCCCTATTTTAAAAACTCCTACCCCTACCGTTGGCCTAAACCCTACCATTGCACCAGAAAAACTCGAAGAACTCATCAGTGAGTTACAAAAACTTAACGCCCCGCAAGAAGTGCTCGATGAGGTTCGAGCTGCAAATCGTCAAACTGAGGAGTAACATACTACTTCTCAATTTCCTGCCATATATACCGGTCTTTATTCCCCGTTACAAGCTGAATAATATCTGGATCAAATAAAAATGCAGGTTGCCATACAATAAGTTCACCGGGATCAGTAAGATTATTCACCAGACCGTTATCACCAAGATCACGACTAAAACTAAATCCATCAAGTACAACGATTGCACCAGAGACCGTTAGTTTCTTATTGGCATGCCCGCTACTATCTGAAATAAAGCGTCCATCAATAATATAGATACCTGCAATATTCTCTACCTGCTTATCAACTTCAACGTCCCCATTAACAAAAAATATGGTAAAGTTTTGTGCACCGCGCGTAAATTCTTTTGAAATAGTTACGTCACCGTCTATGATAACAACACTTGATACATCTGCTGAGGCAAACCCGCTTTGTAGTGCTTGTGTATTAATGTCGTAGTTGCCTGCATATTTATATACGCCATTCACGATCGGCAACTTTCCATTCGGCAGGGGACTAGCGGTCTGATATAGACTCGAATAATATGGATAGAAACTTTCTAAGGTTGAGTAACCATTTTGTGCATGATCATAATTCCCCTGCGTCCACCCCGTTGCATTTACCACCATCTCAATAGTCTGACCAGCGAAAACGTCTGCGCTTGCATTGGGTTGACTAAAGGGAGGATTCGCAAGCGAGATCTCTCCTCCCACATAGATGGAGCCAACTTCTGCCTTAAGCCACGGAGCCACGATTTGATAAACAGGGCTTGTTCCCAAATTACCCGCAATATCGGTAACCCTATACTGAACTTTAAACGGTCCGGATGAACTATCTCCAAAATTAATTTCGGGAGTCATAAGGGTTACGAACTCGGTCTCACCATCACTTGCGTCTTGACCATTACTCGTTTTTTGGACTGAGTCAACGGAAAGCCAATCGCTCCACAACAGTAACTGATGGTCCGTATAATAATGAAACTGTGCGGTGCTCACATCAACGCCACTGGTAATATCACGGATCTCAACTGTTGTAATATAGCAATGATCACAGGAACTTCGCGAAGAGTAAAAATTCTGCCAAGGATTCGGCGCGACTGTATCAATCTTTAATGAGGTGTTTTTTTGCGTCTCACTATTTCCGTTATTGTCAGTACTAAAATAATTCAAGATATGTGAACCCTCGGTTGAAAAAGTGAACTGAGTGATTGCCTGGCCAGCAGCAATCGGTGTTACCGTTATATTGTCCCAATATACAATTCCACCCGGATTAATATTTCCACCAAGTTTCAGATACATGTAGGGGGTGTCAGAAGGAACAACAACATCAACAGTTGCCTGCATCCACGGCCATGTTGTTCCATAAAAGTTAGCTGAGGTACCGAGTAACACATCACCATTCCCATCGGCAAACTGTCCCCAAACCTCAAAATACGCACTATTCCAATCAAAAAGTAACGCTTTTACCTGTGCACCGATGCGAACCTCAGCTCCCTCAGGAAAAAGCACGGCATTACTTTCGTTGGTCCAATGGAAAAACTGTCCACTACCTACCGCGGCGATTGCTACGTCTTTCTTCCCTTCATAGGGCGAGGATCTACTCGTATAGTACAAAGCAAACCCATCGTTGGTACCCGGAGACCAGCTTGTTGCGCTCCAAAAAGATCCTTCCTCAAACGATGCATTTAAAAACTGACTCACAGGAAAAACTTCATGGGCAACGATGGTGGGAGGGTCAGAATCAACCCAGTAGGTTGTCTGGGAAGGTCCACTCTCGGTATCAGTTGCGGTAAGTGTTACGTTGATGTTCGATCGAAACCAATCGTTTTGACCAGACGTACCAAGCCTTTCAACAGTGGTTACCGGCGGTGTTGTATCGGCGGCATATGAAACATGCGCGTACCCACCGAACAGAACAATACCGAACATGACAGATACATACAGTCCACGTAACATTACATTTAGAATAGCACCTAAAGATAACAAGATAAAGACGATGTATAAGTCAGGACATATGCGACATACGTTTGTTGACCACCGAATGACAAACGACCTGACCTCACCGCCGAAGATCTATAACAAATTTTTGACCTAATAAAAAAAGCCGCCAGAGATGAACCCTGACGGCCTTTTG
>Ga0210006_1001159_pt1 | contig 18479 bp, 20 predicted proteins | sample CryGey02umfilter_2_FD_185452 | JGI IMG/M metagenome (GOLD analysis project Ga0210006, IMG submission 185452) | Groundwater microbial communities from aquifer in Utah, USA - Crystal Geyser 4/10/14 0.2 um filter (SPAdes) (version 3) | ecosystem: Environmental > Aquatic > Deep subsurface >... | reverse complement strand
ATGCCATAGGTGATGTAAGAATAAATAAATCACCTATCTTACACCCATTGTTGCCAAGCTATTGAAGTATTACGTAAATAGCCTATAATACATGAATGTTATTAGCTGAACATCTCAATTATACTGCGCGGGGTCAAGCAATACCCAAATATCGTGCGGATGGTGAATACGATCCCTATAAAAGAACAGAAGCTGCAATTGACATAGAAAATGCAATAGCTGTTGATGGTCCAATTCCATATTCTCAATTTATGGATTTGTCTCTTGCTGGCCCACATGGGTATTACTCTACGGGTGTCGTACGCATATCAGAAGAGAAATCGTTCGATTTTACTACGTACCCTGAATTCAATAACTCATTTGGCCCAACTCTTGGGCTTGCCGCAGCACGAGTTTGGGAGGAATTAGGCTGCCCTGAGGACTTTCCATTGGTGGAAATGGGAGCAGGAAGGGGGACTCTTGCGCTTCGAATGCTTGATTGGATCGCGGTACATAATCCTGAATTTTATGCACATATCTCCTATAAAATTGTTGATTTTCCTGGAATGGCTGCAAAACAACGAAAAACACTTGAATCTCATGGAGGAAAAGTAATGTGGTACGAAGGTTCTGCGCTAGAACTCCCTGATGAGGTCAAGGGAATCGAGGGGATGTTTTTATCAAATGAGCTCCCTGACGCGTTTCCGGTTGAGGTTGTGAAAACTGAAAATGGTCAGGTATTACAAAAATATATTGGAGCAGAGCACGGTAAATTTGTTGAAATTTGGAAACCTGCCAGCCAAGATGTCCGAAATCATATTAGCGAGTTTGATGTAGCAGTGCCAGATAAAGAAATTACCGTAAATCTCAATGCGGTTCGATTCCAACATCAAGTGAGCTCCTCCCTACGAAGAGGTCTCATCTTGACCATCGATTATGGAGAAGATTGTAAACATTACGATGGATATATTGGGTCAATGAGGACTTTTTCTGAAAATGGTAAAGTGTTACCTGCATCGCTAGCCTATGAAAAACCTAGAGAGGTTGATATGACTGCAAACATCGACTTTTATCCACTTATGCAAACTGCCCGTGCGTATGGAGGAAAAGTGGTTCTCTTCGATCAGCCAAATTTTTTCCTCGCGTCAGGAATCGAAGATGTATTGCCGAGTATGCAAAATCCAGAGCACGAAAATGATGTTACGAGAAATGGGTATGCGTTTAAAGTGCTCACTATTAGGCACGATCTTGACTCGTTCAAATTCAACGGAGGGCTTAGACAAACATTCAATTTGAATCTATCACCTGCTAATGATATTGGTATGTTCCGATTTTCAAACAGCTCTCCTGAAGAAAGTGACGATGTTTTTCTTGAAAGCATAAGAGATAGTAGCCTTGTTCAAGTTCAACAATTGGGGAAAGGAGAGTGGGAATTTATTCAGTTTCCTTCTGGACCGAACGAGTATCATGCGTTCATTGAAGACCTTGCTGGGAGAACAATAGTTCAGTACAAACCATTTAAGGTTTTGTATGATTTTCGGAAAAAGGAAGATGTTGAAAGACTATTGTCAGATTCTGGAATAAGTGGAATTGATATTGATGCACTTCTTGAAGGAAAGCCATTTATTTAATCTTATAGTAAAAATTCATCAATTTATCTGGCAAATACCATTGGTAAAAAAAGTAGTGATGGAAGAGCATACAAGGAAAATACAGCTCGATCTATCACCATCTTATAGTAGAATGCTTTTCAGATCAGTAAATTGAAAATAAAATGTAATCTATGTCAGTAGAACAGGGAGATCGATTTTTGTCACAAAGTTGGCAGATGAGAGATGCGTTTGAGGAAATTGACAATCTTTATCCTCAACTCCAGCCCGTGAAATTCTTAGATGCAAAATCATTTCAAACAATGCAGAGTGCGACGCATGATTATGTGTTTGCAGGTATTTCGTGGCTTGCAAATCGCAGCAATGATCCGTATTTGGAAGAAATCGGAACCACTGCATGGTGGGTAGGACAACAGAGGGTCGTTCCTATGGTGCCAGTAAATGATATTCAAAAAGCTGCCTTTAACCGAGGTTTTTCCAAGGAGCAAGCGCTTAGCATGCTCCCCTTTATGCCATTGCAGATTACACAGCCATTTGGAGAAGGGAATGTTCAGGTTGGTGCTGCAACTGTTTTACTCCCATTTAATATTGTGTTTGAGGCAAGAAAATCTCCCATACAAGCGTTGGCAAAAATTGCATCAATGGCATCTCAAATGAGTGATTATGTAAATGATCGATACGATTATCCAAATGAAGTAGCTCAAAGAGGAGTTGCGTCTTACGCGCATATTCTTGACAAGGCTTCGCGACTGTATGACGATTTTAAACTGCGTCCTGATGAACAAGAAATTCTTGAATATTTTCCCGATGGAATTGATTCACTACCAGATTATATGCGAAGACCCGGAATAAACGGAAATCAAATATCAAATTTTCGGATGAATTAGTTAATAACTGCTACAATAAATCATGCATTACACTCGTCAAGATCTTGAAAAGCATATAAAAGAAGAACATAGGCAATCTCCCTTTGGTACGTATCTTCGTGAGATTGTATATGGCGGAAACGATGGAATCGTGACGACATTTGCGGTTGTTGCAGGATTTGCTGGTGCAAGTGCGGGTGGTCAGATTGGTGGCCTTGGATTTGCAGCGGTGCTTCTTTTTGGCCTTGCCAATCTTTTTGCAGATGGCGCATCTATGTCACTGGGGAATTTTTTATCCATACGATCAGAGCAGGATCGCTATCGAAAAGAGGAACGGAAAGAAAAACGCGAAGTTGACGCAAATCCACACATTGAAAAAGCTGAATCTCAAGAAATCTTGAAACAAAAAGGATTTTCCAAGGAACAGGCGGTACAACTTGTCGATATTTATAGTACCAATAAGCCATTTTGGATTGATTTCATGATGAAGTATGAGCTTGAGATGGCAAACCCTTTTGACGAAAGTCCGGTATTTTCTGCAATTGCAACATTTCTCTCATTTGTGATCTTTGGAGCAATACCGCTTATTCCGTACATGTATGTATTTCCCTTTGGTCATCCATTTACCTTGGCGATAATTGCAACAGGCTTTGCCCTACTACTATTAGGACTTCTTCGCTTTAAAGTTACGCAGGAATCAATCATAAAATCGGTGGGGGAAATCTTGTTTGTCGGTGGTCTTTCTGCATCGGTTGCTTATTTTGTGGGAACCTTCTTTCAGATCTAATTCTTCATGAACCAGATATCATATATCCATTTCCATGGAGCGTATTAATGAGTTTTTTTTCAAATCCATGATCTATTTTTTTCCGAAGATATCCAATATACACGTCAACAATTCTGGTTTTTATGGTGCCTGCACCGTGCCAGATGTGACTTAATATTTGTTCTCTTGAAACCGGTTCATCCTTGTGATCCATGAGAAATTGAAGGAGTTTTAGTTCTTGTTTGGTCAAATGAATTGATTTTGATGCGCGAGATACTTCGCGAGTATCGGTGTCAAGTCGAAGATCAGCTACATAAATCATCATACGTAGATCTGATTATATACAAACTTTGAAGTGAATTGAATAGGAGTTAGAGCCCTTGTGATTTTGCAATTGCTATGACTGCCCAGAGAATGAGAATAATTGCTCCAATAAAAGCCATTTCTCCCAAATGTCGTTTGATTCGACTTGTTTGATGTTTTGTAAGTGCCATGATTCATATTACTCAGCGTACAAACCAATTGTCAAGAGATTTATTTCAAATTATGGGATGAAGAGTTTGATCGATGAAATGGTATTATTGGAGATATGCATATTGCAATAATTGGAGCGGGACTTACTGGAATGACCGCGGCATTTGAACTTCAAAAAAAAGGTCATACGGTTCAGATTTTTGAAAAAGAAGCGACTCCCGGAGGGCTTGCCATGGGCTTTCAAAACGACGGTTGGGAATGGCCTTTGGAAAAGCATTATCACCATATTTTTACTTCTGACTCTGATATTCGAAGTCTCGCTGAGGAAATTGGGGTGAAATTTCGCTTTTCTCGACCGAATACTTCCTCATATATTGATGGTGATATTTTGCAGCTTGATTCTCCCCTTAAGCTTTTGATGTTTTCAAAATTGACTATTGTTGAGCGCCTCCGCATGGCTGCAGTTTTGGGATATTTGAGATATATTTCAGGTTGGCAAAGCCTTGAGAAATTTACGGCACACGAGTGGCTTCAAAAATATTTAGGCAGGGTACCGTACGGTACCCTGTGGGAACCACTGCTTCTTGGAAAATTTGGCCCCTATTATAAAGATATTTCTTTGAGTTGGTTTTGGGCACGAATCAAAGCGCGGACTACAAAGTTGGGATATCCCGATCACGGATTTCAAAAATTTGCCGATACGCTTGCTGAGAAAATTATCGAAAATGGCGGATCCATCAAATACAAATCTGAAGTTACGGAGATAAAAGAGAATTGTCTTACCATTGAGGGAAGTGTAAAAGATGTAGATGCAATTCTTGTCACCGTACCAAATAAACTGTTTATGAAACTTGCCCCAGAACTTCCGGGAGAGTATATGGATAAACTTCAGTCGTTCAAAGGAATTGGTGCAGTGAATATGGTGCTTGAGCTTGATGCGCCCTTTTTGCCTAACGATGTTTACTGGCTCAACATCTGTGATGAGTCATTTCCATTTTTGGCTGTTGTCGAGCATACTCATTATGTTGACAAATTTCACTACAATGGCTCATGTATTGTCTATGTTGGAAACTATCTTCCATCGGATCATCCGTATTTTTCCCTTTCTGATGAAGAACTCCTCAATACCTATGATTCTGCATTGGAGAAGATTTCCCCCGGATACCGAGCGCATATTTTGAGCAAAACAGTATTTCGTGTCCCATTTGCGCAACCCATTGTCACACAAAATTTCTCAAAACACATATTGCCATTTCAGACCCCTCTGAAAAACGTTTTTCTCGCAAATATGCAGCAAGTATATCCGTGGGATCGGGGGACCAATTTTGCGGTTGAAATGGGGAAAAAAGTAGCATGGTATATTGATTCTTCATATGAAAAAAATGCGTAATCTTATCGCAATCTGCGGAACACTATTGGTATTTATGAATGCAGGAGGCATGATTTTTGCCTCAGACTTTTCCATGAAATGTGATGAGAAATCTTGCAAGCCGGCGACAATTGCACGTTTTTTTGATAAAGAAGATCTGTGGTATCCAACCTATTCTCTCTCAAACGTTGTTACGATTGAAAATAAGAGCGAAGATTCTCAGTTTGTTGGTCATCGTGCATTTAACATTCAGTCGTCAGAAGGTGCGGATATTGCAGAGGCACTCGAGCTTGTTATCGTTCGAAACAGCGTCAATAAACAAGTATGGAAAAGCTCTTTGGCAGAATTTTATACGACGAGCGAAGCGGTGCTTGGCGTTTTGGGTCCCGGAAAAACCGATAGTTTTGAATATACCATCTCAATGAATAAAAACGCCGGGAATGAATATCAAGGAAAATCGACTCAGTTTGATCTAATGTTTGGATACTTCATGCCGACCGTAACCCCAACACCAACGGCAACTCCTACGCCGACTGCAACACCAACACCCACCAATACCCCTATTCCAACGCCAACTTCAGTTATTCCAACCGAAGAATTGACTACGACATCATCTAGTAATGTTCTGGGAGTGAGCGATACTCAATTAAAGCCATCAGTTCTCCAAGAAATTCGTGCGAAAGTCGCGGAAATTGTTGCTGCAATAATTCCATCGAAAGAAGAAGATTCAGTCGTTCTTGCAAAATCAGATCTGTCGCCGTTGTCGCTTACTTCTCAAAACTTAGTATCACCAGAACGTGAAACTGCGCAAAGTCATCGGTCATACTTGCCGCAATATATCTTCTTTTTAATTATGTTCTTCGGAGGATTTTTTGTTTTACGGTATTTTCTCACCAAACGAAAGAAAAGCACCAAATCTTAAATATTATTTAGCTTGTAGTGTTACAATAGGATATGTCAAAAAAGAAACAGGTATTTGGCTTTATTCTTCTCATACTCGTTCTCGCGGGTATTTCTGATACGAGTTACCTTACCTATAAACATTATTTTGAACCAATTGGTGTTTGTTTGACTGGTATTTTTGGCAACTGTGGCGCAGTGCTGAGTAGTAAATACTCAATCATTTTTGGCGTACCATTATCGATTTTGGGTCTGGTCCATTATCTGTGGATGGGAGTATTGCTGTGGATGTCATACACTTTGGGAAGTAATTTGTACAAACGATTTGCATTCATCCAATCAGCACTTGGGGTAGTGATTTCTCTGTATCTCACATACTTACAGTTTTTTATCATAAAGTCGTTGTGTCCCTATTGCTTATTTTCAGCTTTATTGAGCGTTCTCATATATGTGCTTGTCCGAAAAGAATGGCACGATGAATATAAATCATTTGTTCTTGCAAAGATAGAGATTGTGTACAAGCTTTTTGCAAAACCATTTTTCTTTATCCTTCCTGCTGAATGGGTTCACGAACAGGCTATGTTTTGGGGAGAACTGGTCGGAAATATCTCTGTGAAGAAATTACTATTTCATCATTTGTTTTCATTCAAACATCCTATACTCAAGCAAAAAATAGGAACGATTGTTTTTGAAAATCCAGTTGGACTTTCGGCAGGGTATGATTATATGGCTGCTTTTACTCAAGTTTTACCATCCATTGGATTTGGGTTTGAGACAATTGGCACAATCAGCAATCATCCATTTGAGGGAAATAAAAAACCTCGACTGGGGCGACTTCCCAAATCACAGTCACTGTTGGTAAATAAAGGATTCAGAAATCCCGGTGCTGATGCAACGATTAAAAAACTGAAAGGAAAGATGTTTGAATTTCCTTTGGGAGTGAGTATTGGAAAAACCAACTCTGTGGAGGTTGCCGGAACTCAGAAAGATGCAGTCACCGACGTAGTTGTGGCATTTCAAAAATTTCAGAAAGCGCGATTGAAAAATAAATATTATGAATTGAATATCAGCTGTCCCAATCTCAAAGGGGGAGTTAGTTTTTATCCTCCCAAAGAATTGAATGCATTATTGAACGCAGTTGGTAAGCTCAAAATAAAAAAACCTGTATTTGTCAAAATGCCGATAGAAAAATCTGACGATGAAGTACGCGGCATGCTTGATGTGATCGTCAAACACAAATGGATAACGGGAGTCATTTTCGGAAACCTTCAGAAAGATCGGAAAGATCCTTCGTTTGTTCAAGATGAAATACTAACGGCTGGTGTTGGTAATTTCAGTGGAAAGCCGACGTTTCGAAGGTCAAATGAGCTCATCAAGCTCGCATATTCTGGATATGGAAAAAAATTGATCATCATCGGTTGTGGTGGCGTGTTTACAGCAGAAGATGCGTATCGAAAGATCCGTCTTGGTGCGTCACTCATTCAGATGATCACTGGTATGATTTTTGAGGGCCCACAGCGAATTACACAAATAAACCGTGAACTAGTCGAGCTTCTTTCGCAAGACGGATATTCTAATATAAGCGAAGCGGTTGGGGTTGATTCCTAATTACACTTGCTCCATAGCCCACGACTCTCATCTTGAGCTTGTTTTTGTGCTTCCAAAAACTGTTCATGATACTTCACATCAGGAGGATACGTGATCACTGTCCCATATCCTTGCTCGATCAAATATTCATTCACAAAAATTACTTCTTCAGGTGAATCAGGATTGGGGATATAGAGATAACGCAACAGTCTTCCATAGCGGTCGGTCTCAGAAATATCCTTTTCCATATAAATATCTTTTCCTTCCAGAAGGGATTTGGTTTTATTTGAAGCCTCTTTACCAAAACATTGGACAGATTTTTTTGGATGAACGGTCTCAGGAGTATCAACTCCGATGAAGCGGACATTTTCACCTGAATCAATCTTGATGGTATCGCCATCTATTACTTTTTGAACATGAACTTTTTCCATCTGTCTGATATCTCTTTCTCCCAATGCATTCGTTTCTTTTGCGATATCTTCAAAGCTTTGTAATTTGTCAAAATAGAGCGATGTATTCTCTCCCGAAAGAACAAGAATGACAAACAAGAAGGGGATGATGTAGAGCTGCCACAGTTTTGTTTTTTTGAGCATGTCAGAATAGGATAACTGAATATAGAGCTATTCTCAAGAAGATGATCATCTTCGATAACGTATTTTCATTAAATATAATGACGTTATGCACTTGGTTCGATTGAGCTATTCTACGTATTCGATGTCTTTAACAGTCGGTGGTGAGGGGGCTTTAGGAAAATGATCGTAAGGAAGAGGAGTGTGTGGAGATAGCTCCAATGCCCCAACGACGGGAGTTTCAATAGGAGGTAACTCCAGAATCTTAGTTTTTTCCAAATCTGTTGCTAGTGGAGATATTTCCTCAGGTTTTATATATGAATAATCCTCGCTTGGCATATGAATAATCAAATAATATCAGTTGGTCGGGACGGCGAGACTCGAACTCGCGACCTTACGCTCCCAAAGCGTACGTTCTAGCCATCTGAACTACGTCCCGATTGATTGGAGTCTATTGTATCAGTTGAAGCTGTGGACTGCAATAAATATAAACGAAATTATTTTTCCAAACTCTGCCACAACGAAATACTTCCATAACTTCGATATGGTTTCCAGATTGAAGTGATCGTCTCAATTTTTTTCGGCGAAGGATTTTTCAGATGGTAAAGCCTTTCGATTCCTCGTTTCAGTCCAAGATCACCATGTGAGAAAATATCTTCGCGTCCAAGCGTAAACATGAGAAACATCTCGGCCGTCCACCTACCAATGCCTTTTATTTTTATCAATTCACATATTATATTTTCATCGTTAAATTTTTCAAAATCACTCCATCGAATTCTATTTCCAAGGATTTCTGTTGCAATATTTTTCACATAAGAAACCTTTGCCCATGACATGCCAGCATCTCGAAGAGTTTGATCTTCTATTTTGAGCAATGTTTCCGGAGTGATGTTTTTTTCAGGAAATAATTCTTCAAATCGTGTTTGGATAGTATCGGCGGCTTTTCCGGAAAGCTGTTGAGAGATGATCTGTCGACAGAGAGATCGAAAGTATTCAAGTCGGGTTGTTTTCTTTTTTCCAATCCACTTTGAAAAATCCATAGTCTTCATGACGGTATAAATCACCGGGTCTTTGCGGCTGAAATGCTCGAGTATCTTGCCTGTATTCATGAATGAAAGTATAAGTCAAAAATTGAGTATATAAATCTGAGTTTTTCTGCGGATTAAGAGTTCTTCCTGATGTTTTTTCATGAATTTCCACCAAAGGTGGACAGGCGAGTCTCGCCATCCCGACATTTGAGCTTCATAACGATAAAACTTCTTATTTTGGTCGAGTATAATAAGGTAGAAGTTATCTCTAAACCGAGTCTCACTTGTCATTCTGAACTTGTTTCAGAATCCAGAAAGATGCTGAAATGAATTTAGCATGACGCATGTTGCGTAACATGAGTTAGTAAGTATAATTTGTATAAATCTGACAGCTATTTGTTAGTTTTTTTCTTTCCCCAATATTCCAAAATAGAAATAGTCAAAAGTTCAAGATTATTCGCTTCTTCCCGACAAGCATTAAAAATCAAGTAAAATCTATATTTAGATTGTCACAGGAATCTTATTGTTTTTACTTGAATAGGTCATTTTCAAGTAAAAATGCTACTTTGATTCGAGTTCATTTGAATGAGGAAGTCTATATTTGGTTGCTCTAACGTATCCAGATGAAGGTTTAAATGCTCTATTTACTTTTGTGTTGGGAGTTCATCAAAAGAAACCGTAATATATTCCGGATTTTCTATTTCTAGATCATTTTTGACAAACTCTTTAGTAGGATTCTCTCCAGCCAAAATAAGAAATTCACCAACATCGTCTATTAAATTAAAAATAATTTTAAAGTTTTTATAGGAATAAAATTTTCGCGAACCTTTCATTATACGTTTAACGCCATATTTTAAAGTCAATACTTTTTTGATTTCTTTTGCATTTTGAACAGCTTCATCTTTAACAACTTCAAACTTGCCATTTACTGCTTGAAAAATATTAACAAAGGCACCTTGTTTTTTTTCAACAATTTTATGAACGTGTCCTTGTGGTTGTTTGAAGTAAGTATCTAAAAAAGATGTTTCATCTGTAAGCTCTGCACCTTTTGCAATTAAGCTTTTTTCAATAATTTCATGGTTATGAATTCGTAATTTAAGTTCTTCTGACATTCTAATATTATATCAAAACTGTCATTAACCAGGATAATTAAATTGGTTTGGGCCATTCACAAAATCTTTATTTCCCCAATAATTTATAATCGAATAAGACCACCTACCCTCGCTTGCTCTCAATAGCCAGAACCTTGAGAAATGAAGTTTCAGTTTGAAGAGTTCCTCCCGATGTTTTGGCACGAATTTCTACGGTGTGTGTGCCGGTACTTGTTGTTATTGCACCACTTAATGACATTGGCATAGCTCCATTGGAAATTGGCATGGTGGCCTGAGTAGTAAGCGATTGATCCTGGCCATCCAAGAAGACGCCATAGGTATTTACATTTTGTGCCGTATCATTTTTGGATGTTGCATAAAAATCAATCCACAGCGTACATTTTGCTGAACAGACAATGTTTACAAATGTGTTCATGTCGGAGTATGCCGCTGAAGTGGTACTAAATGCGGCACCCTTTACCTGAGCCGTCGCAAGTATTATTTGACCTGCAATGGAGGCTGATTTTGTAACAGTAACTGCTTCTTTTGACTCGGATAAATCATCAATCAATTTTTGTTGATCGGATACAGCGTCTTCAAGAGCTTCGATATCATCAACCATAGACTTCACTCGATCGACGGAAATCGGATATTCAGTTGGCCTTTTGATCGATTTTTCTTCTGGAACGGCTGGGGTAATTGATAAATCCTGATTATTGCTTTGAAGAGTGCCCGACTGGTACATATAAATGATGACCAATAGGCCGACGATAATTGCCCCAATTATTATCCGTACTAAGACTTTTGTAGACATGAGTATCAGTATACAAGTTTTGAAATAATGAAGAGATTACTGATCACAGAGCACGAGTACAATATTGTCCTCATCCCGCCTGACGCATCCGTTATTTGGTGGGTTACAATATTCTTCTCGTCCATCCGAGCCGAAAGACAAAACTGCTCTGACAAATTTGCTCTTTTTGGTGATCGTGTCTTGCGGATTTTCAGGACCATAAATCACGTTTTCGCACCCTGCAACATCTGGCCGACATCGGTAATCGGGATCAAAGTAATAGGGATTTCCCCATGGGTCGGTTACTTCAGCAACAGTTAGTTGTTTATTATATGCTCCGCCATATGGCCATGTGTCACATACAAGTCCAGCTTCGCATTTGTTTAATTCAATTTCAAGATCGTGCACACAAGTTGTCGGAGGAGTCAATCCCCGTGGTAATTTGCCGGTGTTTACTATTAAGGTGTCAATTGCCACTTTGATTTTTTGCAGATCTGTATATACATTCCTTTCCCCAAACCCCGGTATCCGCAATATATCTCCTCCAATAATATTTACCATAAGTACCACGCTGAAGGTAAAGATCAGTCCTACGATAGATCCAGTGACATATCTCTTACCTCGTGCAATCTGCATCTCCGCCCCTTGTGCTGTAATCAATATGAATGATCCATAGATCAAGGTTCCAAATGCAAGTACTCCTGTTGCAGGAAATATAAGCTTTGTTAATATAAAGTTTAATACCCCACCGGCAGCTCCAGGATCAGAGAAGGAAGAAAAAGAAGTATCCACACACCCAAGTTGAGTAAAGTACTTTCCCCGAGCAGGAGGAACCGGTTGATTTAATGCTTTTTTTGCCGGATCAAGACGAGGATCATTTGGATTCGTAATAACCTCAAGTGTTTTGTTATTCGTTGCTGCTCCAATCACACCTGGATATAAGCAATCTCTACATGATTCCCAACTTTCAGGAGCTTCTCTATCTATACAATACCCACACGCATCACATTCTGCATATCGTACTGCATGAGAAGGAGTAGGAAGGAGGAATAGGAAGAGGAGGGATAAAACAGAAATCAATACGAGTCGATTGATAATAGTCATGAGCAAGTTGATATAATAATTAAGCACACGTATATCTGTCTAAATTCTATCACGTTTGGAGAATTTGGGAAAAATAGTCAATAGTATGAAAAAAATTAAGGTACTTTTTATTCATCATTCCACTGGGGGGTTGCTACTACACCAGGGGAAGATCCGAGAGCTTCTTTTGAAAGAAGCTCCACAGATTCAACTTTGGGATCATGGATACAATCTGAGAAAAAATATTTTCTCATTTTTGGCAGTACGCACCTTTCACACGGGTCTATCGGATCAGGATGGAAAAATGACCGGCACCGATTATGACATTAATCTGAGCAATAATTCACCAAAAGAGTATGACGAGATTTTTTCTCGTAGCTCTGTAGACGGAACGCTAAAAAAAATTCTTAGCTATGATATTATTGCTTTTAAAAATTGTTTTCCAACAACGAAAATAATCTCAGATGACATGTTGGAGGAGCATAAAAATTATTATCAAAATATTTCGGATAATCTCCAAAAATATCCTGAAAAAAACTTTGTTATTTTTACTCCACCACCTCTTCGATCAGAAGCAACAAAATCAACGTATGCAAAACGAGCTCGTGAACTTTCGAAATGGATGAAAGAAGCATTGACGCACCCAAATGTAAAGGTTTTTGATTTTTTTGACCTTCTGGCCAATAATGAAAATGTCCTCAAGCGTGAGTATTGTTCACCACTGTTTTTTGACTCTCATCCAAATAGACGAGCAAATAGTGAGATCGGACTAAAATTTGTAGAGATGTTAATCCAATCAGGGTGTAATTCCCCGATGCTCTGCGTCGAAAGATTGTCATTCCCGTGAAAACGGGAATCTAGGCTGGATCCCCGATCGAGTCGGGGATGACACGGGATACCCCGATGCTCTGCGTCGGGGAGTATCATTAAAGGAGTCTTATTGAGAGCTGGAATTTATTTTTGTATTTTTTGATTTTTTAGAAGATCCCAAAAATCAAAGAGAAGAATGGTAATAATTGACAGTGAACCGATTGTCAGTGCGAAAATAAAGAGAAATGGAAACAGCGATTTGACTAAAAATATTAACGCACATATCAAGAGGATCATTACAATCTGGGCAATATATGTTGTCATATGTGCGAGATATCTTTCAAAAATATTAGTGAAATTTACTGCTTCATATGAGAACGTAAAGTTCACCGCTGCACTAAAGACAAGTAAAAGTCCGATGAGGCCAAGAATACTTTCTGCATCTTGCCGATTCACTTGAGAGATGCCTTTTTCAATTCCCGGAATGAAAAAGGCCACGACAACAAGCATAAGAAGATTTTTGAATAAGTTCTCGATAATGTAATAGTTATGTTTGGCTTTCATCTAGCAATTATACTTTTATATCCGTTTTCTTCATGGTAGAAAACCACAGTGCGATCCGCAAAAGAATTACCACTGATCCAAAGAGAAAAACGATCAAACCGAATGAAGGAAAGATTGCATCACTTTTTCCGGTCATCCATGGCAGCCAGTAGGGGAGTCCTTTTACGCCGAAATGAAATAATGTAAAGACAAATGCAAGATGTCCTAGTCTCATAAGTTTCCTCCACCGTGCTGCTCCAATCTCATGAATCGCGAATCGATTAGAGATAGCAGTCATGATGAAAAATATAATGGTCGCAAGAACTGCACCAATAAATGACGCTATCCTCTTGTCTTCCAAGAAGTATCCGGGAAAGGGTGCATACGACGAAAAGGTGACTGAGAAAATGATATGAAAGAGCAAATATCCCACGCCCACAAGCCCCAAATGTTTTCGGTATATGATGTATTTGTCAGCAAAGTCCCAAAAATAACAAACACTGCTTAAAATGAGAGAAAGTCCGATCATAAGAAGCGCAACATCTCCCACTGCTCGATTGAGCACTTTTTCAGTAAAAGAGCCACTTGTTACGAAGTAGTATCCAGAAACAACAATAAACAAGATAATACTATATGCCATTGTCTCGCCCCACAAACGAACTTCGCGCGGGAGTGGTGAATACTTTAGGTGATTTTCAAGCTTTGATTGTATATTGAGTTCTGCAGGCATACAGAACTAGTATATAGTATATTGAATAGAGAATCTAGATTTATTTGTTGCTGTGTTGCGTTATGATTAATTTTTTACGAAGAAGTAGTGTGTATATAATTGCGATTGTTGTAGTAATGGTTGGATTATTATTACTTCAAATATTCAGTTCAGGAGAAAGTGATAAAAAGAAAGTATCAAACTATGGTTTATGGGAAAATTATAAAGTTGAAAATTTGAATATTGAAGGGACAGATTACAAGGTTGTCGTTGCTGATACCCCTCAAAATAGGGAAAAAGGATTGATGTTTGTGCGTGATCGAACTGAAGAGTTTGACGGGATGGTGTTTCGTTTTCAAGACCAAGAAACTCGAAATTTTTGGAATAAAAATACTTTTGTTGATTTAAAATTGTATTGGATGTTAGATGGAGAAGCTATTGGCACAAGCGACCTTCCTTCGATCGAACGGAGTCAAGATATTGTGACGGTTTTCTCACCTGGTCCGGCTGATACCGTCGTTGAAATTATTCAATAAAGTCATCCTCACTCTTCATGATGATACGTTGTCAGATAGCGCACCGTTTTTGAAACACTTCTCATTACAACGGAGTGGGTTAGGATTGATGAGGGATTAAAAATAACTCCGGGAAGCATTGGTCCATCAATCACCCCAGTTGCGGTAAAGGTGAGATTGTCTCCGCGTGCTAAATCTTCAGAGGTAAAAATAGTTTTGTCATCAAGTCCCATTTCTGCCATCTCTTTTCGATCCTCATCATTTCTTGGTTTTAGTCGGGCAAGGATTTCACCACCCATTATTTTCATAGCAACAGCAGCAAGTACCGCCTCGGCACTTCCTCCTGATCCAAGAAGCATGTCGATTGGACTTTCTTCTTGACACGTGGCAACCGCTACGGCAACATCACCATCAGTTATTAGTCTGACTCGTGCACCCGCTTGTCGAACTTCTTGAATTAAGCCTTCATGACGTGGTCTATCGAGCATTGATACGGTAACTTCGCCGACATTTTTGCCCAGTGCTTTGGCGACTTTTTCGATATTATCCCTGACTGACGCATCAAGATCTATGACGCCTCGAGCAGTTGGTCCAACAGCAATTTTATCCATATATGTATCAGGCGCTGACAGAAGACTTCCTTTTGGTCCAGTTGTTACTAGAGTTGTCGCATTGTATCTGCCGAAAGCCACACTATCGGTACATTCAAGTGGGTCAACAGCAATATCCATCTCTGGTCCATTGCCTGTTCCTAGTTCTTCTCCAACGTACAATTCTGGAGCTTCATCTTTTTTCCCTTCACCAATGACAATGCGCCCATGAAAATCAATGGTATTAAATCGCTGTCGCATTGCTTCAACTGCGGCGCCGTCTGCCTTTTTCCCATCACCTTTACCAATCCATTTGGCAGCCTCAATAGCTGCAGCTTCCGTAACGCGTACAAATTCAAGTGCAAGGTTGCGATCCATAGTAAGAATTAAATGGTAAATATTTTCACGTAAACCAAGACGTTATTTTTTTAAGGCTTCGATTCCGGGGAGGGTTCCTTTTTCAATGTATTCAAGCATGGCCCCTCCGCCAGTTGAAATATGGGTCAGCTTATCAAGGTATTCTTTTTTTGAAATTGCGGCCAAAGTATCTCCACCACCTACGATTGATACTGCATCGTCATTGTTTGTGATCGCATAGTACATAAAATCAGTCCCCTGTCGATAGTGAATATTTTCAAAATATCCGACTGGTCCATTCCATACAATTGTTTTTGCCTTGGCGATGATTGAACCAATTCGAGCAGTTGTTTCTGGTCCGATATCAAGGATTTGTTTATCTTTTGGCACCTCAGATACCTTGCAAACCATGCTACCATGTTCGAGTTCTTGCGCGTTTCCAACAACGCAATCTGATGGTAAAATCACTGTGGTGTTATTTTGTGCTGCTTTAAACAATAATTTTTGTGCAAGATCTGTCTTATCCTTTTCAAAAAGACTTGCACCGACATCAATTCCTTGTGCATACAAAAAGGTGTTAGCCAAAGCACCACCAATAATCAGACTGTCTGCAAGCTCCATCATTCGATCTAATACTTTAATTTTTGTTTCAATTTTTGCTCCACCAATTACGGCAACAAAGGGTTTTTCAGGTTTTTTTAAAACCATTGAAAGCATCTCTGTTTCTTTTTTCAAAAGAAGGCCGCCATATGAAGGAAGAATATGTGCAACACCTACAACCGATGCATCAGCTCGATGTGACACACCAAAAGCATCATTTACAAAGATATCAGCATGAACTGCCATTTTTTTTGCAAACTCTGGATCATTTTTCTTTTCTCCCGGATAAAATCTCGTATTTTCATATACAAAAATATCATCAGGTTTTTGATTTTTGAAAGTTGACTCCGGTTCGGTCAGAAAATCATCAATGAGAATAATATTGTATTCTGGAAGGTATTCTTTGAGTTGGTTGCACACAATCTGAAGTGAAAATTTGGGAACACGCTCGCCTTTTGGCCGTCCCAGGTGTGACGCGAGTATCAACTTGTTATTTCGCTTCAGTAAATAATTAATTGTTGGGATAACCTGTCGAATTCTTGCGTCATCTGCGATTGTAAGATAATTTGGATTCATACTTACATTGAAATCAGCTCGAAGGAGTATAGTTTTTCCTTCAATCTCAACGTCATCGATGAATTTGATATCAGACATACGTTTAGGCTAATTGCAACTTTTCAACCAGATCCACGATCCGACTCGAATATCCCCACTCATTGTCATACCATCCATATATTTTTACAAATGTTCCATCGATGACATCGGTATAGTTTGGATCAAAAATTGATGAATATGATGATCCAATAATATCTGATGAGACAATAATATCTTCAACATACCCAAGAATTCCTTTTAAAGCACCTTCTGATTCTTTCTTAAATATACTATTAATCTCTGCTGGTGTTGTTTCTTTTTCTACCACCGCGGTGATATCTACAAATGAACCGGTTGGAACAGGCACGCGCAATGACATGCCATTCATTTTTCCCTTAAGCTCGGGAATTACTATTCCAACTGCCTTTGCGGCCCCCGTTGTGGAAGGAATAATATTAAGTGCTGCAGCGCGTCCCCGGTCTGGTGATTTTGCCGCATCATCAAGTAAGCTTTGGGTTGCGGTGTATGCATGAGCAGTGGTCAAATATCCGCGAATAATTTTGAAATTATTGTGAAGTACACTAAAAAGAGGCGCCGCACAGTTTGTTGTACACGATGCATTAGAAATCACCTGTTCGTTCTGATCAAGTTCATTAACACCAAGAACGACATGAAATGTCTCTTTGTCTTTTGCTGGCGCAGTCAAGACAACCTTTTTGACGGTATTTCGCAGATGCTGAGATAAATCAGATTTTGTCACAAAGGCGCCCGTGGCATCGATAACTACCTGTACTTCTGCATCTCCCCAGGGGATCTGAGCAGGATCAGCGCAGATACTCGTAGTAATAGTTCGACCACTTATTTCAATGCCATCTTCAATAGCTTTCACTTCTTTATCGAATGTTCGGTAAACTGAGTCATATTTCAAGAGATAGGCAAGAGTTTTATTGGGAGTTTTTCGGGTGTTAATATGTACTATTTCAAACAATTCGTTTCCTTCAGCAATGCGGGTTACGGCTCTTCCGATGCGACCAAATCCGTTCAAACCTACTTTGATTTTTGACATGTTGTGTAAAAGAAAATGATAATGAAATTGATTATTTTCCTTCGTAAATTTTTATGGCTTCTTCAACAGTCTTATTTTCAACCGTTATTGCATAGGTTGCATTCGTGAATCGAATTGCTTCGTCCAGTGGTTTCTGATGAATATTGCGGCCCGTTGCATTGCCGATTGTTCCACCGATGTGAATCTGATCATACAATCCTTGCAAAAATGTTTCTGCAGTTGCAGATGAACCACCTGCACACACGACTCCGCTTCTTCCCGCAGCTTGAGTTGCTTCCTGAAGAAGTGAAGCATCACTTTTACCATCTTGACTTGGAGGATTGACTTTAATAAAATCACTTCCCAGAACGGCTGCGGTAGCGGCAGCTCCGGCTATGAGATGTGCATCTTTTTCATTAGGAACCGCTTTTCCGCGAGGATAGCACCACACCACTGAAAGGAGTCCATATTGGTGTGCTTCATAAATGGCTTGAGCTGCTTCGGTAAGCATTTGCGGTTCAGAATCCGAGCCAAGATACAATGTGTACCCAATTCCCAAGATATTTAAGCCACTATTTTCTTTAAACTCAGCAATTTGTTC
>Ga0210006_1001157_pt1 | contig 18495 bp, 14 predicted proteins | sample CryGey02umfilter_2_FD_185452 | JGI IMG/M metagenome (GOLD analysis project Ga0210006, IMG submission 185452) | Groundwater microbial communities from aquifer in Utah, USA - Crystal Geyser 4/10/14 0.2 um filter (SPAdes) (version 3) | ecosystem: Environmental > Aquatic > Deep subsurface >... | reverse complement strand
TCCATGGCCACCTTCTTCCACTGGCTGATCTGCGCCGGGTGGATTTGGTGTTCACTAGCCAACTCGCTTGTGGTTTTACCCCCTTCAGGGCCTCCAGCGCCACCTTCGCCTTGAACTGCGCACTGTGTCGTTTGTGTTTTCCGGGCATCGCTTGGCTCCTCGCTCTCGCCAATCATGCCCCCTCGGTCTTAACAAAACCTACTGTCCAGTTTTTGGGGTCCACTTCACAATATCCGTTGGAAGGTGGCTAAGGCGCTCATAACTTAAAGTTCTTGCTGATGTTGGCCAGATCCTTTTTAGGATCGCCCGAGAATTGATCCGCTTTAATCATCAACTTGATGTCGTTGAGCGAGTCAGCATGTTTGATGGCGGTCTCTTCGGTGATTTTGCCCAACTTAAAGAGATCATAGAGGTGTTGATCGAAGGTTTGGCAACCTGCGTCGCGACTTTTGGCCATGGTGTCTCGGATCTCGCCAAGCTTGCCGTCGATGATGAGTTCGCTGATGCGAGGTGTGTTGATCATGACCTCCACTGCAGCAGCTCGACCCCCCTGAGCTCCCGGAATCAAGCGCTGGCTGACGACAGCCACCAAGTTCAACGATAGTCCCTGTAATACTTGATGCCGTTTGGCCTCGGGAAAGAGGTTCACCACCCGATCAAGTGCGTGATAGGCGTTGTTGGCATGGAGGGTGGCCATGGTGAGGTGACCGGTTTCGGCCAATGTCAGCGCCTGTTCCATAAATTCGGCATCCCGAATCTCACCGATCAAGATGCAATCAGGTGCTTGACGCAGCGCGTTGACCAAAGCGTTATGAAAGGAATGGGTATCCATACCGATTTCACGTTGGGTCACAATGGAGCGTTTGTGGACATGCACAAATTCGATGGGATCCTCGATGGTGAGGATGTGTCCGGCCACATTGCGATTGCGGAAGTCGACCATGGCGGCCATGGAGGTCGACTTTCCCGATCCGGTGGCACCCACCATCAAGACCAGACCCATTTTGGCGGTCACAATTTTGTTGAGAATGGCCGGTAGTTCGAGCTCTTCAGTGGTCAAAATGGTGGTATTGATGCGACGGATGACCATCGCCACATGACCCTGCTGGCGCAGAATATTGACGCGAAAACGTCCCATGTCGCTGATCGACAAGGCCAGGTTCATCTCAAGTTTTTCGGAAAACTCGGCCTTCTGACGGTCGTTCAAAACCGAGTTGGCCAATTGTTCTGTATGGGGGGGGGCCAAAGGTGTTTTCCCCATGGGGGTGGCCACGCCGTTAATGCGAAAAGTCGGAGGGGCGCCGACCGTGATGTAAATGTCGGATGCCCCTTGGGCGACCATGATCTTGAGCAGGTCGCGTATGGTCATACGTTCCCCCCGCCGAAGAGCGATTTATTGAAGGCTTTTGCACGCGCCTCTTCGACCAAAATTACCTTTTTTTCAACCAGTTTTTTGAGCGAATCGTCCATGGTTTGCATGCCGTATTTTGAACCGGTTTGTTGCATCGAAAGAATCTGCGGAATTTTGTTTTCGCGGATCAGGTTTCGAACCGCAGGTACCCCGATCATGATGTCGTGGGCTGCCACCCGACCCCCCGAAGCTTTTTTACACAGCGACTGAGAAATCACCCCCTGCAACGATTCCGACAACATCGCCCGGACCATCTCTTTTTCGGCGGCGGGAAACACGTCGATGATACGGTCGATGGTTTTGGCCGCTGAGTTGGTATGTAGGGTGCCGAAGACCAAGTGACCGGTTTCAGCAGCCGAGATTGCTAAAGAGATGGTTTCAAGATCGCGCATTTCGCCGACGAGAATGATGTCGGGATCCTGGCGCAGAGCCGCTTTCAACGCATCGGCGAATGAATGGGTGTGTTCGCCGACTTCGCGGTGGGTGACCAAGCATGAGCGAGGTTTGTGGACGAACTCGATGGGATCCTCAATGGTGAGGATGTGACCCTGATGGTTTTTATTAATATGGTCGATCATGGCGGCCAGGGTGGTCGATTTACCCGAGCCGGTTGGGCCGGTCACCAAGACCAGACCCCGTTCATGTTCGCACAGGTCATATAAAATCTGGGGTACCCCGAGTTGCTCCAGGGTCAGGATTTCGGTGGGAATTTGCCGGAAAGCGGCACCAACACCCCGATTAAGGTAATAGGCGTTGACACGAAAGCGGGCGAGATTGCCCAGGGGGAACGAAAAGTCGAGCTGCCACCCCTCCTCGAATTTGGCCTGCTGGGCATCGGTCATGATGTCGTAGATCATTGCCCGAGTATCTTCCTGGGTCAGCGGTGGGACCTTGATGCGTTTGATATCGCCGTGCACACGTAAAATCGGCGGTTCTCCAGGAGAGATGTGCAAATCCGACGCCTGGGATTTCACGGCGAAGGCAAGGAGTTCGGAAATGTCCATGAGGACCCCTTTGTGGTTGAAGTGGTTGAGCCTACGAGCCCAGCAGCTATTGCGATGGTATCCGCTTTAGATGAAGAAGAAAGGTTGTCCCTGTGCCAAAGAACTCAAGCTCCGGTCGGGTATTTGCCGTAGTTGTGGCGGCTGGACGCGGCAGTCGGGTGGGTGGCCCCTTGCCCAAACAGTACCTTTCCCTGGCTGGACGCCCTGTTTTAGAACGTTCGCTTCAAACTCTGGGCAACCATGACGCCATCGCTGCGGTTTTGCCGGTGATCGGGATCAACGATGCCCCCCTTTGGCGCGATTACATCGACCCGAATGTGCAGCAGCTGTGCCGACCGCCTGTCATCGGAGGGCAAGAGCGCTTTCACAGCGTGTTGAATGCGTTGGAGGGATTGTTGGCGGATGAGGAGACCCACGACACCGACTGGGTATTGATCCACGATGCCGCACGTCCCGGATTGAGCAACCACGACCTCGACCGGATGCTCGCATCCCGCCGCTCCGGAGCGGGGGTGGTGCTGGGAATCCCAGTGGCCGACACACTCAGGCGAACCGATGTGGATGGGGTGGCGACCGAAACCATCGACCGTCGCGGCATGTGGCGGGTCCAAACGCCTCAGATGTTTCCCCTGTTGGGCCTGCTCGCTGCCTACAAAACGTGGGGGCAGTCCGACCTGGCCACCGACGATGCCCAGGTGGCCCAGGGGGCGGGGATGGTGGTACGGATGATCGAGGGGGGGGAACACCTACTTAAGGTGACGTTTCCGGGCGATGTGGCTCGGTTGGAACAGATGCTGGGGGAGGGGGGGGGCGTGGCGCCGTTTCGTATTGGTCAGGGGTTCGACGTTCATGCGTTGGTGTCCGAGCGCAGGTTGATTTTGGGGGGGGTGAATATCCCCTTCGAACGGGGGCTGCTTGGCCATTCAGATGCCGACGTATTATTGCACGCCATTGCCGATGCTCTTCTGGGGGCGGCCGGTTTGGGCGACATTGGCCACCATTTTCCCGACACCGATTCCACCTATGCCGGGGCCGATTCCAGGGTTTTGCTGCGCAGGGTGATGGAATTGGTACAGGAACGGGGATACCGGATTGGCAACCTCGATGCCACCGTCATTGCCCAACGTCCCAAGATCGCCCCCTACATCGAGGCGATGCGCAGCAACGTTGCCGAGGATCTGGCCGTGGAGATCGGAGCGGTTAATATCAAGGCGACCACCACTGAAAAGCTCGGTTTTACCGGTCGGGGCGAGGGGATTGCGGCCCAGGCGCTGGTGACGCTGGTGTCGCGTTGAGGGAACGCGGCGGTTACAAAAAACCCCGGCTCAGGGCCGGGGTTTTTTGATGCAGATCAGGGGGAAGGCTTATGCGGCCTTACTCACCCGATTGCTCCGAATGCAACGGGTGCACACGGTCAAGCTGAGGGTACCGGCAGTCGAACGAGCCTTTACCTTCTGCAAGTTGGGTTCCCACCGGCGGCGGGACTTGTTGTGGGCGTGGCTAACTTTGTTGCCGGTTTGGACGCCTTTTCCGCAGAGATCGCAGCGCCGAGACATGAGGTACCTCCCCATCCAATCCAAATTCAAAAAACCGCTAAGAAACGGATAAACCGTTGATTTACTTGTGTTTTGTCGAAAACCGAAGCTTCGGCCCTCTCCAAAGGGCGCGAAGACTAGCACCCAGCCTTCATCGTTGCAAATCCTTGCCCTGTCGGGCGTACGGCACTTTTCGTCGATTGCGCTGGCTTGTGGGCGTGGTGGTGATTTTGTGGGGCGCTGGGATTGGGATGGTTTGGGCCGAACCTGTGCTCCCCGCCATCCACGTTCTGCTTTACCACCGTTTTGACGAGCCCCAATACGGGGCGACCAGCACCTCATCCGGGCAACTCAAGGGGCAACTGGACCTTTTGAAAAAAGGGGGCTACCGCTTCGTTTCCCTCCCCGAGTTTCAGGCCATTGTTTCGGGCCAAAGCCCCTGGCCGAGTGTCCCCACAGTGATGGTGACCGTCGACGATCCCTACCGCTCGGTGGCCGCGGTGGCCGCCCCTCTGTTCCGCCGCGCCGGTATTCCGTGGGCCTTGGCGGTGAACACCGAGCCGTTGGAGGGGCAGTGGCCCGATTTTATGGAATGGGCCGATGTGGAAGGTCTGGCGGCGCAGGGGATTGCGATCCTCAATCACGGCCACACCCATATGGGCTGGGATGGGGAGGTGACGGCTATGGAGGTCGACCTGAACAAGGCATCGGCATTGTTTCAGCGCCACGGCATCGAACCCAAGGGGGTGGCCTACCCCTATGGACGCTACGACAGTCTCAATCTCAGTGGTCTTGCTGCGCAGCGGATTCGCTGGGGATTCAGCCAGGATCCGGGGGTGGTGGGGCCGGATGTCGACCGACTGCTCATTCCCCGAATCGCCATTGCCGGATTGAACCTCAAGGCGTTTGAGGAGCAATTGTTCCTGCAACCGTTGCCGCTCGTTGATCGGGTTCCCGTCCCCGGGGGGATTGTTCCCGACGACCGCCGGGTGCGGGGGCGGGTGGCTCATCCCGAGCGCTATGAGGGTGACGTGAATCTGTTCGTCTCGGGGCTGGGGGCGGTGTCGGCGCAGTACGATCCGAACATCGGGGTTTGGGTTTCGGATCCCATCCCCCCCCTCGTTCGACCAGTCATTCGGGTCAAGGTCAGCCTGAAACTCAGGGGAATCAACCGTTTTGCCCTGACGAGTTGGCGGGTGTTGGATCAAGAAAAAGGCCCGCCGGAGGGCGGGCCTTGAAGGCAACCGGAGGCAACCTTGTGGTGGTTATTCCTCGTTGTTGAGGAACCCCAGCAGTTGCAGCAGGCTGATAAAGAGGTTCAAGAAGTCGAGGTAGAGGGCCAGTGCCGCCATCGTAACCTCGTTATCGGGGTAGACCCGGGCGATCTGTTGGGTGTCGAAAAGGATGAACCCCGAGAACAACAACACCCCCACCGAGGCGATGGCCAGTTGCAGCACCGTCGATTGGAAGAAGAAATTCGAAAGCCCCGCCACAATCAAGACGATCAATCCCGCGAACAAGAACCCCTGCAAGAAAGAAAAATCCTTGCGGGTGGTCAGGGCGTACAGGCTCAATCCTCCGAAGACCGCCCCCGACAACACCAGCGCTTGGGTAACCACCGGCGCCGCCGAGCGGGCCGCATAAACCCCCACCAAGGGGGCGATGGTCAGCCCAGAAATGAAGGCAAAGCCGAAGAGGGCGAAGCTGGCCCACTGCGCGTTGTGGCGGGTTTTAAAGACGGCGAACAGGGCGCCGAGCTCCAACAGCAGCATCAGAAAGGGGTGTTCCCAGGCAAAGGCAAAGCTTTGTCCGACAAAGGCGCCCAATGCCCCCACCAAGAGCGAGCCGCCGAATAGGGCGTAGACCTGCTTTAAAAAGTCGACTCGGCTACCGGCTACGCCACTGTCGGGCGCGGTGGCGACTTGGACTTGAGCTTGTCGGTCGTAACGGGAGTAGGGACGGTTCATGGCCATGGAGGATCACCCTTGATCAAAAAATTAAACAGGAAACCAACAAAACGTGGATTTTGGCCCACGAGGTAAACATAGCGTGACGAACAACGATGGCAAGGGTTCCGCAACCACACAGGGTGAAAGAAATCCCACTTCCACGGAGCGCATGCGCAAAAATCCAGGGATGCAGCCATGATTTGGGATCGCTGGATTGCCGCCGGTTTCGGCTCGGGCCTCGTCCCCAAGGCGCCGGGCACCTGGGGTTCGGCGGCGGCGTTGGCTTTCGTGGCGCTGCTTCCCGAAGGGTGGTGGATCGGCGTTGGACTCATCGTGGGGTTCACCCTACTCGGCTGGTGGGTCACCGACCGGGTGTGTCGCCGCGAGGGGTTGCACGATCCGGGCTGGATCGTCATCGACGAATGGGCCGGGATCGCAGTGGCGACCTTGGGGGTGCCCCACACTCCGGCGGCGCTGGCGGCAGCGTTCATTTTGTTTCGGCTATTCGACATCGCCAAACCCTGGCCGGTTGGGTGGCTTGATCGCCATGTCGCAGGGGCTTGGGGGGTGATGCTCGACGATTTGGCGGCGGGGGGAATGGCCTTGGGTTTGGTGTGGCTGGCGCTGGGGCAGGGGTGGCTGTTGTGAGCGATGTACACGGGGTGATGAGCGCTTTCTTGGCGACTCGGAAGCCGGGAATTCGAGGGCAATGGTGGCTTGGAGGACTCGATTCACCGCCCCCTGGAGCGAGGGTGCTCATGCCTGACCTGGCCTTTGTGCCGGGTGATGGGAATCCGGTGACCCCTTTGGAGCGCCGCGTGATTGCGACCCTGGCCGGCCAGGGTCTCACTGTGGCGACCGCCGAATCTTGTACCGCCGGATTGATCGCCGCCCGCTTGGCCGAGGTGCCCGGTTCCTCTCGGGTATTGGATCGGGGCTGGATCGTCTACGCCAACCAGGGCAAATGTGACGAATTGGGGGTTTCGCCCCGGGTTTTGGAACAACACGGTGCAGTCAGTCGGGCGGTGGTTGAGGCGATGGCGTTGGGGGCATTACACAAAAGCCGGGTCGATCGGGCGGTGGCGGTGACTGGGATTGCCGGTCCCGGCGGCGGCGCCCCCGGCAAGCCAGTGGGGACGGTGTGGCTGGCGGTCGCCGAGGAGCCGTCCCCTGTCCGCTGCTTCAAACTGCAACTGTCGGGGCAGCGCAATGCCAACCGCTGGATCGCCAGCCAATGGGGCTTAAGGTTGCTGCTCGATCCGCAAGGTGCGGGCAGTGTCGGCCCCTGAACAACCCGGGCCGCCACGGCTTTTTGTGGCGTTGCAACCGCCCAAACGTGACAGCCACCCTAAGGAAGCGCTGATTCAAGGCACCCTGCCTTGAATCAGCACGCTTCGCAAAAACCAAAAGTAGGCGCCATGAGGCGGCGATGGTTTTTGCTCCGCTTGCATAAATCAGTCACTTACGTTCCTGATTTTGTCGGCCCATCCGTAGGCCGTTCGGAAGGGCCAATCAATCAGCGCTTCCCTAAAGACCGAACACTCAAAAAAACCGTGAGACATACCCAGCGCAACCGCATTTATCTTGGAGCCGCCCTCCTTTTCACCATCGGACTGGGCCTCGCCTCAAGAAAATTCCCCGCCTTGTTTCCTGCGGCACTTGAAAAATACCCCGGCGACGCCCTTTGGGCTCAGATGGTTTATTGGCTGGTTTGCATTTGCACCCCTACGGCATCGGTCATCAAAGTCGTCTTGTCCTCACTCGCCATCTCGTACGTCGATGAGATCAGTCAGTTGTATCAAGCGCCTTGGATCAACTCGATTCGGGCAACAACCCCTGGCCACCTGGTCCTCGGGTCGCACTTTTCCTGGATCGATATGGCCTCGTACACCATTGGCATTGCCATCGTCGCCCTGATCGATGGGTGGTTCCTAAGGAAGCGCTATTAAATCAGCGCTTCCTTAGAGGTGCCCAACAAACCGGGGGGGAAGCGTCGGTGTCATCAAACCTTTCAGCCCCAATAATATTGTTTATTTAGGGCTTATCCCCCCAAAAAAATCCACCCAATCCACCCCCATGAAATAACCCATGCCCCTCAATATTGTTTTCATCTTCATCCTCATCGTGCTGTTCGCCGCGCCCCCCCTTGGGCTCGCCCAAGCCGACGAGCCGAGTTGCCACTACACCACCTACCGTTGGAGCACCTTCGCCAAAAGCGCGGTAGATGTTCACTCGGTTCGCCACCCCTACGCCGAGCTGCAACCGACCGAAATCGACCCCGCAACCGGTTGCACCGTGTGTGAAGAGGATCAGATCGAAATCTCTCTTCCGGGGCTGGCCCCTTTTCGGGTGTGCAAGCGGATCAAGATTCAGGTTTGGGCGGCACTGAATCAGGTGCTGGCGGCGGGGGCGGAGATCGATTCGGTGGTGGGGTATCGGGTGGGGATGACCAAGGGGGCGGTGGACGACCGGGGCAATCGCACCCAATTCAGCAACCATGCCTTTGGCGTGGCGCTGGACATCAACGAACGACACAATGGTTTGTACGACCACTGCCCCACCTTCGGCCCCGGTTGCCGTCTGCTCCGAGGGGGGAAGTGGGATCCCGGCCAGATCGGCAGCCTCACCCCCGATCACCCCATCGTTCGAGCCCTCGACAACGTTGGCTTGAAATGGGGCGGGCAAATCGAGGGGTTGCAGAAGGACTTCATGCACTTTTCGCCCAGCGGATACTGATCGCGTGAGCGGGTGAGTCCCCGGATTTATCGGCCCTACCCATAAGCCGGTTCGGCCTCCAAGCGCCCCATCGAGCGTCGCCACCACCCAAGGAAGGAGCCCCATGTTCCCCATCCCCCGCACCCTCAAAACCCTTCTGACCCTGCTGCTTCCCCTGATCCTGATCGCCTGCGGCGACGCCGCGCCCCCTCCATCTGACAAACCGGCCCAGGCGGTTGCCCCGTTCGATCCCACCCAGCCCTTTGCGGTGCTCGATTGTTCCGAGGTGGAGCAGGATGGGCGGCGGGGACTGGCGTTGACCTTCTCGCTGCCGCTGGCCGAGGGGGTCGATTTGGATCACTTCGTTCAGGTCAGTGCCGGGGGGCAGGCGGCGGTGGATGGGGGGTGGGTGATCGAGGCGGGGGGGAGGTCGGCTTGGTTTGCCGCCATCGAGCCCGAAACCACCTATCGGGTCACCGTCTCGGCGGCCCTGGCGGGGCAGGGGGGGAAGCGGTTGGGGAGCGACTTCGTGCAAACCCTCAAAACCCGTCCGCTGGAGCCCTCGTTGAGCTTCGTCGGGCGGGGGATGGTTCTGGCGGCGGGGTTGGGCAAGGGGCTGCCGGTGGTCAGCGTCAACGTCGATGCGGCCGACATCGACTTCTTCCGCATCCCCCCCGAAAAGTTCGGCACGGTGCTGCGTCGCTTCGACGGCCACGGGGAGCTGTGGAGCGTCGAACACCTGACCGACAGCGGCAAACTCGCCTACACGGGGCGCTTTGACCTGAATCCCGAACACAACCGGGCCACCCCCCGCACCCTTGATGTCGAGGGGATCAACGCCCTCAGCCCGCCGGGGGTTTACCTGGCGGTGATGCGGGTTCCGGGCGACTTCAACCACAAACAGGTCACCTGGTTCACCGTGACCGACATCGGCTTGCAGGTGCGGCTCTACCCCGGCGGCCGCCTCGATGTGCAGGCCCAGTCGTTGAAAAGCGGCCAACCGCTCAAGGGGGTGGAGGTCGATCTGATCGACCGGTCGGGGAACATCTTGATGCACGGGGTGTGCAACGCCGAGGGGGCGCTCTCCCTGGATGGCAGCCCCCGTGGCGCGGAGCTGATCGTCGCCCGGCAGGGCAACCAAACCTCGCTGGTGGCGCTGAATCAACCGGCGCTGGATCTCACCGAGTTCGACATCGGCGGTCGCCCTCAACTGCCGATGGAGCTGTTCCTCTACGGCCCCCGCGATCTCTACCGCCCCGGCGAGTTGGTCCGTTTGTCGGGGCTGCTGCGCGACGGCGACGGCGCCCCCCTGCAACCCCAGGTGCTCGACGTGGCGGTGAAGCGGCCCGACGGCGCGGTCGCCAAGAGCTTCAAGTGGGAGGCCCAAGAGCTGGGGTACTACCAGGCCGACTGGCGCCTGCCCGACAACGCCCCGTTGGGGGTATGGCAGGTAGTGGTGAGCGGAGCGATGGCCAAGCCGGTGGTTTATCCGCTTAAGGTCGAGGAGTTTATGCCCGAGCGGATGAGCCTGACCTTCGCCCCCGGTCAAACCGCCCCCATCGTCTCTGCCGCCGATCAAACCCTGACCATTGCGCTGCAAGGGGCCTACCTTTATGGGGCTCCGGCGGCGGGCAACCGGGTGACCGGAGAGGTCCAGGTGCTGCACTGGCGCAGCCCGGTCGAATCGCTCAAAGGGTTCGAGTTTGGCGACATCCGCGACAACGACGCGTTGCAACATTTTGAGCTGCCCGACCTGACCCTGGACGACCAAGGGGCGGGGGCGATGAAGATCCCCTCTCGCTGGGGGCAGACCACCTCCCCCCTTGAGGTGCGGGTGATCGGCTCCCTGCTCGAATCGGGGGGACGGGCGGTGGTCCGCCCCTATTCGGCCCTGATCTGGCCCCGCCCCGCCCTGCTCGGCGTCCGTCCCGACTTTGGCGACAGCCATCCCGAAGAGAACGGCACCGTCGGCTTCGAGCTGGTTAAGGCGACCGCCGATGGGGACAAACTGGCGGCCCAGGGGATCGATGTGCGTCTGATTCGGGAGCAACGCAACTACTTCTGGGTGCACTCCGGCGAACGGGGTTGGCATTACGAGTGGAGCGATAAGGAGATCCCGACGGTGCAAAAGCGGGTGGAGATCCCCGAGGGGGGGACGGCGCGGGTCGAGATGCCGGTCGCCTGGGGGCACTACCGCCTTGAAGTACGCGATCCGGCCCAGCGGCTGCTCACGAGCCTGCGTTTTCACGCCGGAAGCGATTGGTACGACGATTGGGAAAACGCCCAAAATGGGGCACGGGCCGCCAAGCCCGACAAGGTCACCCTGGCGCTCGACCGGGGGGGATACCGCCCCGGCGATACCGCCCGGCTGAAGGTGGTTCCCCCGGCGGCGGGGGAGGCGCTGCTGATGGTCGAGGGGGATGTGCCCCTGTGGAGCGCCCGGATGAGCCTGCCCGCCGAGGGGGCGACGGTCGAAATCCCCATCGACCCCAGTTGGAACCGTCACGACCTCTATGTCACCGCCATGGTGCTGCGTCCCGGCCGCGCCGACGGCGGCACGATCACCCCTCGGCGCAGCCTGGGGTTGATCCACCTGCCTTTGGATCGCCAGGGGCAGCGGCTTGAGGTCGCCTTCCAAACCCCCGAAAAAACCCTGCCCAACACCCCCTTCACCGCCCGGATGCAGGTGACCCCGGTTCAAGGGGGCAGGCTGCCTGAGCGGGTGATGGTCACCCTGGCTGCGGTCGATGTGGGGGCGCTGAACCTCAGCCGCTTCGTCACCCCCGATCCCTTTGCCTTCTTTTTCGGCTCGCGCCGCTACGGGGTCGAAATCCGCGACCTCTACCACCAGTTGATTGAGGTCAGCCAGGAGGACCAAGCCAAGCTGCGCTTCGGCGGCGACGCCGATCTTTTCGAACCGGTGCGGGGGGGGGACCAACCGGTAAGCGACGTGCGGATCGTCTCCCTCTTTCAGGGGCCGGTGGCGGTCGCCCCCGACGGCAGCGCCGAGGTGGTGCTGGATCTCCCCGACTTCAACGGGCGGCTGCGTTTGATGGCGCTGGCCTTTGGTCCGGCCCAATTCGGCAGCGGTCAGACCGAACTGACCGTGGCCGCCCCGGTGGTGGCGCAGATGGCGATGCCCCGCTTTTTGGCGGGGGGGGATCGCTCCACCCTGGCGCTCGACCTGACCAACCTCAGCGGCGCCCCCCAAACCCTGAAGGTCGACCTGCAAGCGACCGCCCCCCTGGCGCTGACCGCCCAGCCTCAAACGGTGACTCTGGCCGACGGGGCCAAGACAACCCTGCGTTTTGCGGTGGAGGCGCTCCAGGTTGCGGGGAGCGGAACGATCAATCTGGCGGTGACGGGGGAGGGGCTCGAACAGCCGATTGCCCGGCAATGGCGGTTGGGGGTCCGCCCCCCCTATCCGGCCCGGTTCGAGCGGATCAGGGCGGTGGTGGCGCCGGGGGAGGACTTCACCCTCGACCCCGAACAGACCAAAGGGCTTTTGCCCAAAACCCTGCGCGGGGTACTGACCCTTTCATCCACCGTCGATCTCGATCTGGCTGATCGGCTCGAATCGCTGATCGACTACCCCTACGGCTGTTTGGAGCAGGTTTCCAGCCGGGCCTACCCCCTGATTTTGGCCGCCCCTGAAGATCTGGCTCGGTTCGACATCAAGGCGCTCGATCCCCAAAAACGGGCTGAGATGCTGCAAGCGGCGGTCGACAAGATCGTGGCGATGCAGAAACCGAGCGGGGGATTCGGTTTGTGGGACCGGGAATCCGACGAGGAGTACTGGCTGACCCCTTACGCCACCGGGGCGCTGCTGGGGGCCCGCGATCTGGGGATGGCGGTTCCCCCCACGGCACTCGACCGGGCGCTGAACCGGCTGGGGGAATACCTCAACCGCACCTCTCCTTTCTTCGACGAGCATTGGACCCGGGAGCCAGAGCACGACCGGCTGGCCTACCGCAGCTACGCCGCCTACGTGCTGGCTGGGGTCAACCGGGCAACGCTCGGGGCGCTGCGCCGGATTTACGACCGCACGGCGGGGGATGCCAAATCGGGTTTGCCCTTGGTGCATTTGGGTTTGGCGCTGATCGCCATGGGGGATCGGACCCGGGGCGAGGCGGCGTTGGATCGGGCATTGGCCCTGGAACGGGGCGATCGCTACATGGCCGATTACGGCAGCAAGCTGCGCGACGCCGCCCAGATGACGGCGCTGCTGCTCGGCAACCCAGAGACCGCTGCGCGGGGTCTTGATCTGGCTGCCCGTATCGAGCCGCTGCTGCGCGAACGGCGCTGGCTGAGCACCCAAGAGCTTTCGGCCCTTTTTCAGGCGGGGATTGCCCTGCAACGCCGGGGCGCCCCCCCGTGGGCGGCGACGGTGACGGTGGGGGGGCAAAGCCAGAAGACGCAGGGGGATGTGCCCCAGCGGCTGGGGTGGCGGGGGGAGGCGCTGCAAGCCGGATTGGTGGCGACCAACCGGGGAGAAGAGCCGCTCTACCTCAACCTGGCGATCTCGGGCCATCCCGACACCCCCCCTCCGGTGTTGGAACAGGGGGTTTCGGTGACGCGGCGCTGGTACACCTTAGATGGCCAAGAGACCACTCCGGAGCGGGTCGAGGTCGGGACGCTGCTGCTGACGCTGCTTGAACTCAAGGCTGAAAGGCGGGTGCCCGACGCCTTGGTGGTCGACCTGTTGCCCGCCGGGTTTGAGCTCGAAAATCTAGCCTTGACCCCCTCCATCGACCTGGACGCCATCGAAATCGAGGGTCGCCCGCTGCGTCATTGGCTGGGTGGGGAGCGGCTGCGCCATCAGGAGCTGCGCGACGACCGCTTCGTGGCGGCCCTCGATCTGCATGAGAGCCGTTTGGTGTACCTCGTCCGCGCCGTCACCCCCGGCCTCTACCATCTTCCCCCCACCCAGGTAGAGGACATGTACCGCCCCGAAATCCGGGCGGTTGGGGCGAGCATGAAGCCGATTGAGGTGGTGGATCGAGGGGGGTGAAGGGTGGTGTTGTAGGGTGGATAAGCGCAGCGCATCCACCGAATGTTCAACCCATCGCCCCAAGGACGGCGCACCACCAAACCGTTCAATCCAGTTTGTGGGAGGCGACCTCTGTCGCCGAAGCGAAGCCGGGTTGTTTCAGTCGGCCCAGGTTGTGGCAACGGGGGTCGATCCTGCCTTTTGGAGGGGGGCGCTCCGTCGTGGCCGCTTTCCCCCATCGCACAAAAAGCGGACGCGATGCAGCGCGTCCACTCCAGGGGGTACTTGGTGGGGGCGGGGGTCGAGGGGGTCGGGTTGCCTCTTCATTCGCGGATAGAAATCCGCTCCCACAAAACCAACCCCCCCCCAAAAAACCGACCGTCGCTTTTGCCTGTGGGAGGCGACCTCTGTCGCCGACGCGAAGCCGGGTTTGTTTCATGGGTCGGTCGGTTGAGAAGGCGATTCGATGTCGGGTTGTTGATGGATGCTTATCCACCCTACGGTGAAGCGAAGCTGCGATGAATCGACCAGGGGCCTTCCAAGCCACCCCTATTTTCAGGCACCAAAATTTTCCCCCACAATCAAGAGCCACCACAGCTTCCAATACCCCTGTCTACCCCCGAGCCCCCCATGCCTCAACCCTTGCCTCTGCAAATCTGGCAACGTCGCCGCCGCTTCTGGCGGATGCTGCTGGTGTTGGGGTTGGCGTTGGTGGGGCTCGACCGCCTCTTTCCTTTACATCTTCCCGACCCCTCCACCCTGTTTGCCCAGGTGGTGGTCGACCGGCAGGGGATCCCTTTGCGGGCCTTTGCCGATGCCCAGGGGGTGTGGCGCTACCCGGTGCGTCTGGACGATGTCTCCCCCCACTACATCGAGGCGGTGCTGGGGTACGAGGATCGCCGGTTTTACGACCACCTCGGCATCAACCCCTTGGCGCTGCTGCGGGCTGCCGGGCAAAACCTGGCGGCGGGTCGGGTGGTTTCGGGGGGCTCGACCCTGTCGATGCAGGTAGCCCGGTTGCTCCATCCCCATAGCCGCACCCTGTGGGGCAAGGCGATTCAGATCGCCCGCACCCTGCAACTGGAAGCACACCTGAACAAACAAGAAATCCTCAATCTTTACCTCAACCTAGCCCCCTTCGGAGGCACCATCGAGGGGGTGCAGGCGGCCAGTTTTACCTACCTGCACAAACCGGCCCGCGATCTGACCCTGGCCGAGGCTGCCCTGTTGGCGGTGCTGCCTCAGGCCCCCAGCAACTACCGCCCCGACCGCTACCCCGAGCAGGCGCAACAGGCCCGCGACAAATTGCTGCGTCGCCTGGCCCGCCAGGGGGATTGGACTGCCGAGGCGGTGGCCCAGGCGCTTGAGGAACAGGTTGTCGCCTTCCCCCCCCGCCATCCGCAACATGCCCCCCTGCTCGCCCGCCGCCTGATCGCCGAGCACCCCCAAGAGGCGGTTATCCGCACCACCCTGGAGGGCACGTTGCAACAGGGGTTGGAGGAGTATGTGGCCCAGTATGCCGCCACCCTGCCCCCCCACAGCTCGGCGGCGGCGCTGGTGGTCGACAACAACACCGGGGAGGTGCGCGCCTACGTGGGCAGCGCCGGATTCGGCGACGCCGAGAGGTTCGGCCATGTCGACATGATCCGGGCGATCCGCTCCCCCGGCTCGACCCTCAAGCCGTTTCTCTACGCCATGGCGCTGGACGAGGGGTTGATCCATCCCCAGTCGTTGCTCGCCGACGTTCCCCGAATTTGGGGCGCCTACCGTCCCGACAACTTTGGGCAGGGCTTCAGCGGTCCGGTCACGGCGGCCAGCGCCCTGCAACGCTCCCTCAACCTGCCGGCGGTCGATTTGCTCGAACGGTTCGGTCCCAAGCGGTTTGCCGCCCGGCTCGAAAACGGGGGATTGCCGCTGCACATTCCGGGGCAAATCCCAAATTTGGCGGTGATTCTGGGGGGGGCGGGGTGCCGGTTGGAGGATCTAGTCGCAGCCTATCGGGCGCTGGCCCAAGGGGGAACAACCGGACCGCTGCGCTTCGAAAAGCCCGAGACGCCAGGGCAGTCGGGCGCCTTCGTCGAACGGCGCCTGCTGTCGCCCCAAAGTGCCTGGATCGTGCGGGAGATCCTGGCCGAGATCCCCCGTCCTGGCGCCTTGTCGCACGCCGTGGGGGCAGCCCCCCGACCGGCCTGGGGCTGGAAAACCGGGACCAGCTACGGCTTTCGCGACGCCTGGGCCATCGGGGTTGGAGCCCTCTACACTGTGGGGGTGTGGGTCGGGCGACCCGACGGCACCCCAATGCCGGGCAACACCGGACGCAACGCTGCCGCCCCGCTGCTCTTTGCGGTGACCGACCACCTCGATCCCGACCCGTTGCCGATCCCCCGCCCCGAGGGGGTGGTTCGGGCGACCATCTGCTGGCCCAGCGGCACCCCGGTCCAATGGCTCCCTGATGCGCAATGTCCCCGCCGCCACGAGGGGTGGGCCATCGCCGGATCGCTCCCCCCGACTTGGCACCCCGCCGATCAAGAGGCGGGGCGGGGTGGGGCGCTGAGCTTTCGGGTGGCGAGCGATACGGGGCTGAGGATCGATCCCGGCTGCACGGTGGAACACTCGCAGGCGCGCACGGTACAGCTGTGGCCCAAGGTGCTCGAACCCTGGCTACCCAAGGGGCAGCGCCGCGCCGGATTGATCCCCCCCTTCGACCCCCGCTGCACCGCCGCCCTGGCGCAGCCCACCGCCACCTTGAAGATCGTCGGCATCGAGCCCGATAGCCTGTTTTACCGGCCGGGGGGGATGGGGGAGGGGCCGCGGATTGCCTTGCAGGCGTTGGGGGCGGTGGGGGAGGTGGCGTGGTACGTCCACGGCGGTTTCGTTGCCCGCGCCTTGAGTGGCGAGGTGGTGCACCACCATCTGACACTGCGGGGACGGGTCGAGATTGCGGCGGTCGATCAAGGGGGGCAGGTGGATCGGGTCGAGGTGGAGGTGCGGTAGGTGGGGGGGCGGCTTTGGTTGCGGGGTGGTTTGGTAAGAGAGGCCCTTAAGGAAGCGCTGATTGATGCGCGCTTCCGAGCGGCCCAGGGATGGGCCGCCACGTGGTGCGCTGTCGTAGGAGGCGACCTAAGTCGCCGAAGCTCTGCTGATTTTGCAAGCGAAGCCAAAACCATCGCCGCTTCATGGCGCCTACTTTTGGTTTTTGCGGAGCTGCCGATTCAAGGCAGGAGCCTTTAATCGGCGTTTCCCTAACCCCCTCCCCGTGAGGCTTGCATCCATCCTCAACTCTGTCTACATTCGTATGCATCTGTAGACAGATTTGGATGTGGTCACAAGGAGGAGGCTGTCATGAAGTCGGTCCCCATTAGTTTTCGTATCTCCCCCGACGAGGCCGAGTTTCTCGCCCGGTTGCGCGTGCCCAACGCCACCACCCCCAGCGAAAAACTGCGCGCCATCCTGCAAGAGACCCGCAAGCGGGCCGAAGGGCCGGTCGACTACGCCGAGGCGTTGAGCGAATCGGTCCGCACCCTCGCCCCGGTTTTTCAGGCCCTGCAAGCGGCCGAAAGCGACCACGAGCACTACTCCGATTTGGTCGCCCTGATTCGCGACTGGCTGCCCGAGTGTCTGGCCTTCGTGCAGACCCAGGCCGGCCGGATCTCCTCCCCCTCCCCCGATACCTTGGCCCTCTTCGAACGGGGGCTGGCCGACCGCCTGTTCCGCCTGAGCGAAGGCCTCTTTAAACTGGCCCTGACCCCCCAATGCCATTGCTATGACCCCGAAGTGGTCGCGGTGCGCATGGCGCGATTGCGGGGTTTGATCGCGTTGGTCCTACAGCAACAATCCCCTTCCAAGGAGGCGTTATGAAAGAGTCCCTGAGCAGTCGTGTGGGTCGGATCGTCAGCGGCAGCGTCAACGCCCTGATCGACGCGGTGGAAAACGCAGCCCCCGAGCTGGTGCTTGAAGAGGTCATCCGCGAGGTCGACGGCGCCATCGACGAGGTGCGGGCCGAGATGGGCAAGGCGGCGGCGACCAAACATCTGGCCAATACCCGTCTGATGGAGGAAAACCGCCGCCACGACGCGCTGGCCGAGCAAATCCAAACCGCCGTTGCCGCCGGACGGGACGATCTGGCCGAGGCGGGAATCGCCCGACAGCTCGACATCGAAGCGCAGATTCCGGTGCTCGAAAAGGCGATTGCCGAGGCGGGCGATAAGGAGCGCGAACTTGAGGGGTACATCCAGGCGCTTCAGGCCAAACGGCGCGAGATGAAAGAGGAGCTGGCTCGGTTGAGCGAAATGCGTCGCGAATCCAGCGCCACCCAAGCGACCACCGGCCCGGCGGGGAGCGCGGGGGGATCGGGGGCGGCCCACAAGGTGGCCAAGGCCGAATCGGCCTTCGACCGCATCATGGAAAAGCAAACCGGCCTCGGTGGCGGCGTGGCCACCCCCGGTGCGGGGGATGCCGCCAAGTTGGCCGAGCTTGAGGCGCTGACCCACAACAACCGGATTCAAGAACGTCTGGCGGCGTTGAAGGCCGATTCCGGGAAGAAGTGATGTTTGCTTTTCTTGGGGCCGACCAGAACTTCCCCTTCATGGTGGCGCTGGGGCTGATGGCAGCGCTCGCCCTGCTCGAAGGGGTTGGATTGCTGCTGGGGGCGGGGCTTTCGCAGTTGCTCGAACGGATTTTCCCCAGCGTCGATCTCGATGTCGACGGCCCCGACGTCGATTCTCCGGGGGTCATCTCGCAGATCCTGGGCTGGTTTCACATTGGCTGGGGTGGACCCCACTCCTTGGACAGTTTGGGGGCGAAAATTTGTAAACGGTTAGTGGCGGTGGGTGGTTCCGCCGTGGGTTTGATGGACCTGTTCTGGGGTCTTGCCGCCGAGGGCACTGTGGGG
>Ga0210006_1001153_pt1 | contig 18560 bp, 18 predicted proteins | sample CryGey02umfilter_2_FD_185452 | JGI IMG/M metagenome (GOLD analysis project Ga0210006, IMG submission 185452) | Groundwater microbial communities from aquifer in Utah, USA - Crystal Geyser 4/10/14 0.2 um filter (SPAdes) (version 3) | ecosystem: Environmental > Aquatic > Deep subsurface >... | reverse complement strand
GGAAGCCCACCTCAAGATAAGTTCTCCCGGACGTAAGTCCCTGAAGGTCCGTGGAAGACCACCACGTTGATAGGCTGGGTGTGGAAGCGTGGCAACACGTGAAGCTGACCAGTACTAATCGACCGTGAGGCTTGGTCATACAATGAGTAAGCCCTCAGTACCACTCACCAAAAACCAATGCCGATTCTCCGGCAAGGCTTGCGCCCCAACGGATAATCGCCAACCCTTCTTGGGGGTTAAGCAGCGGGGTAACACCTGATCCCATTCCGAACTCAGAAGTGAAGACCGCTCGCGCCGATGATACTTGGTCTGTATACGTCCAGGGAAAGTAGGTCACCCCCAAGATCCTAAATTGCTTGAACAAGTGGCAATGAATCTGGATGATTCGCGCCGTTCAAGCGCCGGGAATGCCGGCAGAGGACGATGCGGGAGTAGCTCAGCTGGTAGAGCACGACCTTGCCAAGGTCGGGGTCGCGGGTTCGAATCCCGTCTCCCGCTCCATCCTCACAAGGTGAATGCAGGCTCGGGACACGGCAGGGTAGCAAAGTGGTAATGCACCGGTCTGCAAAACCGATATTCGTGGGTTCGATTCCCACCCCTGCCTCCATCCTCATCGACAACGAAAGCCCGGTCCCTCAAGGTCCGGGCTTTTTTGCATCCTTAAGGAAGGGACGATGTGCCGGGGTGGTGGAATGGTAGACACCGGGGACTTAAAATCCCCCGCCCATTGGGCGTACCGGTTCGAGTCCGGTCCTCGGCACCAGTTTTATACGTTGGAACAACCCTTTTATTCCAGGTGGTTGAGTGTGATGCACCCCCGGTGGCCCTCGCGGGTTCGGGTGCGGAACAACCACCTAACATCAACCAAAGAGAGTGAATTATGGCCTACAACGTCACCATGAAGCAGCTGTTGGAAGCAGGCGTCCACTTCGGTCACCAGCCCCGCCGTTGGAACCCCAAGATGAAGCGTTTCATCTTTGCCGAGCGCAATGGGGTCCACATCATTGATTTGTCCAAAACCGCGCGCCTGTTCAAAAACGCCTACCAATTCGTCCAGGAGACCGCTGCCAACGGGGGATCGGTTCTGTTTGTCGGAACCAAGCGTCAGGCGGCCGATGCCCTGCGTGAAGAGGCTGATCGCTGCGGCATGCCTTTCGTTAATTACCGTTGGTTGGGTGGCATGCTCACCAACTTCAAGACGATTCAAGGCTCCATCGAGCGCCTCAAGCGCATTGAAAAGGAGATCGCCGAGGCAGGTGAAAGCTCTGGCTTGACCAAAAAAGAGCTGGTGCTCAAGCAACGGGAGCTTGAAAAGCTTGAGTCCAACCTGGGCGGTATCCGCGATATGGGGCGTTTACCCCGTGCCTTGTTCATCGTCGATCCCGATCGCGAAGACATTGCGGTGAGCGAAGCCCGTAAACTCGGTATTCCGGTGGTTGCGGTGGTTGATACCAACTGTGATCCCGACCTGATCGACTTCCCCATTCCCGGCAACGACGATGCCATCCGTTCGGTTCGCCTGATCGCCGGCACCATTGCCGACGCGGTGATCGAGGGTCGTGGCGCCCGCTCCGAGGGGGCTGTTGAGGGTGCCGGCGGATTTACCGAAGATGAGTTCGTGGCTGTCGAAAACGCCGAGGAAGTCGGCGCGGCGCAGTAACGACGATTCACCCAAGAAGACTACGAACGGGATAGGTTAGACATGGCGACTGTAACTGCTGCAATGGTGAAAGAGCTGCGCGAGAAAACCGGCGCTGGGATGTTGGACTGCAAAAAAGCGTTGGAATCGACCGATGGTGATATCGAAAACGCCGTCGATTTTCTGCGCAAAAAGGGGTTGGCCGCTGCTGAGAAAAAAGCGGGTCGAGTCGCCGCCGAGGGGATCGTTCTGGCCAAGGTGTCGGACGACGGTCGCCAGGCGGTGTTGATCGAGGTGAACTCCGAGACCGATTTCGTGGCTCGGAACGACAAATTCGTCGACTTCGTGGAGCAGGTGGCCGATCTAATCGCCGCCGAGCGTCCCGAATCGGTGGAGGCTCTGTTGGCGTTGGGAATGCCGGGGACCGACGGTCTAAATGTGGCCCAGGCGCTGTCTCAGCTGATCGCGACCATCGGCGAAAACATGAGCATCCGCCGCTTCACCTTGATTGAAACCGAGGGTGACGGTTACGTTGGGGCCTATGTGCACAACGGTCGGCACGGGGTGTTGGTCGAGCTCAATGGCATGGCCAATGGCGGGAACGAGGCGGTGGGTCAGGCAGCCCGCGACGTAGCCATGCAGGTGGTGGCTGCTCGTCCGAAATATGCCACCCGTAAGGATGTTCCCTCCGAGGATCTGGAACGCGAACGTGCTGTGCTCAGCGAGCGCGCTGCAACCTCAGGTAAGCCCGAGGCGATCATCGCGAAAATCGTCGAGGGTCAGCTGAACAAGTTCTACCAGGACTTCTGTCTGCTCGATCAGGCTTTCATCAAAGACAGCGACAAGAGCGTGGCCCAGATGCTTCAGGCGGTTGAGAAGGGTTTGGGGCTGGCGCAGTTCGTTTCGTACGAGCTGGGCGAGGGGATCGAAAAGCAGGAAACCAACTTCGCCGAAGAGGTGATGAGCCAGGTGAAAAAGGGATAAACCGGTGGAGGCATCCTCCATGTTCGGTGCGTGGGATGTCGCCACGACCGCTGGTTGAACCTAATGAAAGGGGGCTTTTGCCCCCTTTTTTTTTGAGAAAAATACCTTTCAACGTTGATTCCATTGGGGGGGTCGTCATGAGTGAAACCCGGTTCCGGCGCATCATGTTGAAGTTGTCCGGTGAGGCGCTGATGGGCGGTCAGGGATACGGCATCGATCCCGAGGTTGTCCAGCAGATCGCCCGCGATGTGGTTGCGGTACACGCGCTTGGGGTCGAGATCAGCATTGTGATCGGGGGGGGGAATATCTTCCGCGGTGTGGCAGCCGCCACCAAGGGAACCGACCGGGCCACCGCCGATTACATGGGGATGTTGGCGACGGTGATCAACGCCTTGGCGCTGCAAGACGCCCTTGAAAAACAGGGGCTTCAAACGCGCGTTTTATCGGCCATCGAGGTTCAGGAGATGGCCGAGCCCTACATCCGTCGCCGGGCCATCCGCCATCTTGAAAAGGGGAGGGTGGTGATTTTCGGAGCCGGGACCGGCAATCCCTTCTTTACCACCGATACCGCCGCAGCGTTGCGGGCGATGGAGGTGGGGGCCGAAGTCGTGTTGAAGGGGACCAAGGTGGATGGGGTCTACACCGATGACCCGGTGGTTCATCCCGATGCGATGCGGTATCGTTCCTTGAGCTTTACCGAGGTGTTGACCCGAAATCTCAAGGTAATGGACGCCACTGCCATTAGCCTTTGTCGCGACAACAACCTGCCCATCGTTGTGTTTTCGATCCAGAAGCCGAATTCCCTGAAAGAGCTGATGTTGGGTGCCGATTTGGGGACCCTCGTTCACGGAGGTTGAGTTGTGAGCCATCCTGTTTTGACCAACACCGAAGAGCGGATGAACAAAACCATCCAAGCCTTTGCCCACGAGCTTTCTGGGGTTCGTGCCGGACGTGCCAGTCCCGCCCTGGTCGATGGGGTGACGGTCGAGGCCTACGGCTCACCGACGCCTCTCAAACAGATAGCGAATATTTCGATCCCCGAACCGCGCCAAATTGTGATTGCCCCCTGGGACAAGGGGATGGTGCGGGCTATTGAACGGGCGGTAAACGATGCCGGACTCGGGGTCAATGCCATGGCCGATGGCGATGTGGTGCGGGTGCCGCTGCCCGACCTGACCGAGGAGCGGCGTAAGGAGTTGGTTAAGGTAGTGCGCAAGTACGCCGAGCATGCCAAGGTGGCGGTGCGCAACCTGCGTCGTGATGGCAACGATCAGCTCAAGAAGCTCGAAAAGGACAAGGAGCTCAGCGCCGACGATGTGCACAAGCTGACCGACGAGGTCCAAAAATTGACGGACCGTATGATCGCCAAGGTCGATGAAATGACCGCCACGAAGGAAAAAGACATCCTCGCCGTCTAATGCCCGAATCCCTTCCCCATCATGTCGCCATCGTTATGGATGGCAATGGTCGCTGGGCCCGCTCCCGCGGGTTGCCCCGTATCGAGGGGCACCGCCGGGGGGTGAAGTCGGTCCGCGCCGTGGTGGAGCACGCCTCCAACCTGGGCGTCTCTTGGCTGACCTTGTTTGCCTTTTCAAGCGAAAATTGGGCCCGTCCCCAGGAGGAGGTCAGTGGGCTGATGCGCCTGCTGGTCGTCTCCCTGACTCGGGAGCTGGTGGCTCTGCACAAAAAAGGGGTGCGGATTCGAGTGCTGGGCCATTGGCGGGATCTGCCGACCGATGTGGTTGAATGTCTGCAAAACTCGATGGCCCAGACCGAGCACAATACCGGGCTCAATCTGGTTTTGGCGCTTAATTATGGTGGTCAGCAAGAGATCCTCGATACGGTGAACCAACTGCTGCGGCAGGGGGCATCGCAAGGGGTCGACCGAGTTGCTTTTGAATCCGCCATGCCGATGCCCGAGTTGCCTCCGGTTGATCTGTGCATCCGCACCAGCGGGGAGCAGCGGATTTCGAACTTTCTGTTGTGGCACCTGGCCTACGCCGAACTCTATTTCACCCCGATCTACTGGCCCGAGTTTCGTGAAGAGGCCCTGGATCGCGCTTTGGAATACTTCGCTGCCCGCGACCGCCGCTTTGGGGGGGTAAGCACTACATGAGTGCACAAGAGACCTTGATTAGGGCCGGCTCGGGGGTTGCAGCCGGCTTTTTGCTGTTGGGGATTATCCTCTGGGCGCCGGTATGGCTGTGGGCTCTGGTGGTGGTGGCAATCGGGTGGCAGTTGTGGCGCGAATGGTTGGGTTTACATCCCCAGTCGCAGGTCTTCCTGACCACCCCGATCCTCTGGGGGCTCGGTATTGCCGCTGCGGCGCTGGGGGCAATCGGCTTGGGAGTCTTGATGGTTTGGGTGGGAATGGCTTTGATGGTGCTACGTGGCATCGACGCCTTCGAAGGTGAGGAGTCGGCCTTTGGCTTGCTCGCTCCATATCTGTTGGCGGCGGTTGCTTTGGTGCTGCCGATGGTGGCGCTGGCTTGGTTGCCCCAGGCCCCAGGCGGTTCGGGCGCCTTGATTTTGCTGCTGGTCATCATTTGGGGCGCCGACAGCGCCGCCTATTTTGTGGGACGGGCGGTCGGACGCACCAAGGTTGCCCCCGAGGTGAGCCCCGGTAAATCTTGGGAAGGCGTGGTGGGTGGTGCGCTTGCAGCGATGGTCCTAGCTGGGATCGGCTGCGGTATCCTCGATTTGCCCCTCTCCAGCTCTCACGCTGCCTTGCTCGGTTTGATGTTGGCCCCCATTTCTGTGTTGGGCGATCTTTGGGAGTCTGCCTGGAAACGGCTGGCCGGGGTGAAAGATTCCGGCGCCATCCTCCCAGGTCATGGGGGGATGCTTGACCGTATGGATGCCCTGCTCTTCGCCGCCATTCCCTACACACTTTTGTACCTCTGGTTTGTGGCGCTGGCCGAATGAAGTCGATTGCCATCCTTGGGTCGACCGGTTCGATCGGCTGCTCCACCCTCGACGTCATCGCGCGGCATCCCGACCGTTTTCGCCCTGCGTTGCTGACGGCGCGCCGCGACGACGCCACCTTGCTTGAACAGGTCCAACGCTTCACCCCCCCCTTTGTGGCGATGGTCGATGTTGCCGCCGCCGCCCGGATTCGCCCCCAACTTCCCCCCGGAACCACCCTGTTTGTCGGTGAAGAGGGTTTGATTGCGGCGGTCGAGGCCTGTGGCGCCCAGATGATGGTGGCCGCCATTGTCGGCGGCGCTGGGCTGCGCCCGACCCTCAAAGGGGTCGAGTGCGGTATGGACATTGCCCTGGCCAACAAAGAGTGTCTGGTGATGGCGGGGCCGGTGTTTATGAACGCTGTTCGCCAGGCTGGGGTTCGGTTGTTGCCGGTCGATTCGGAGCATTCGGCGATTTTTCAGTGTCTGGCAGGACAACCCCGGGAGGCGGTCGCCTCGGTGATGTTGACCGCCTCGGGAGGCCCCTTCCGCCATACCCCGAAGCAGGCGCTGGCCGACATCACCCCTGAGCAAGCGGTGCGTCATCCCAACTGGTCGATGGGGCGCAAAATCTCGGTTGATTCGGCCACCCTCATCAACAAGGGGCTTGAGGTGATCGAGGCCCGCTGGCTCTTTGATCTAAACCCCGATCAAATCGAGGTGACGATTCATCCCTCCTCGGTGGTCCACTCCTTCGTTAAATTCGTCGATGGCTCGGTGATGGCCCAGATCGGCCATCCCGACATGCGTGCGCCCATCGCCCTGGCGCTGGCCTGGCCACAGCGCATTGCCTCGGGGGTCGCCCCCCTTGATCCCAGCGGGAGTGAACCGTGGGTGTTCGAGGCGCCCGATGTGGAGCGTTTTCCTGGGCTGCAACTCTGCTTCGATGCCCTGCGGGGCCCAGCCTCGGCCACTACGGTGCTCAATGCCGCCAACGAGGTGGCGGTTGAGGCCTTTTTGGAACGGCAGATCCCCTTTACCGCCATTGCTGCGGTGGTGGGGGAAACCTTGTCCCGTTTTGCCCATCATGAGCGGCTCGAATCGTTGGAAGAGGTGCTTGCAGTCGATGCCCAGGCCCGCCGTTTGGCGACCGAGTGTCTGGCTGATCACCCTCTGCCCGTCGCCGCCCCACCCGCGAGTATCTAACCCCCCATGCTGATGACCATCTTCTGGGCCCTGGTGGTATTGGGGCTGCTCATTTTTGTTCATGAATTGGGCCATTACCTGGTGGCGCGAGCGGTGGGGGTCAAGGTACTGCGCTTTTCGATTGGTTTTGGCCCGGTCGTCTGGTCGCGTCGCGGTGGCCCCGATCAGACCGAATACGCTCTGTCGATCATCCCTCTGGGCGGCTACGTCAAGATGTTGGGGGAGGGGGGCGACGAGCCGGTATTGCCCGAGGAGCGCCACCGCGCCTTCGAAAACCATCCGGTGCGTCACCGCCTGGCCATTGTGGCTGCTGGCCCCTTGTTTAACCTGCTCTTCCCCATCGTGGCGATGACTCTGCTGTTCATGATCGGCGCCCACGAACTGCCCCCGGTGGTCGGCAAGGTGATGGACGACAGCCCCGCCGCCGCTGCGGGATTAATCCCCGGCGATCGTATCGTCAGTGTCGAGGGGGTAGCGGTGCGGACGTGGGAGGATCTGACCCAAGAGGTCCGCGCTTATCCCGGCAAGGGGGTCACTTTGCAGGTCACCGCTCAGGGGATTGAGCGAACCGTCACGGTGCATCCCGAGGCGGTGGAGGGGCGGTCGATTTTCGGCGAGAGGGTCACCCAGGGTCGCTTGGGGATCGCCTCCAGCGGTGAGCGGGAGGTCCAGCGCTTTGGGCCGGTCGACGCCTTTGTTTTGGGGTTGGAACGCACCTGGTATTTCATTGATTTAACGGTGCAGTCGCTCGGCAAGTTGATCTCCCGGGTGATCCCGATGGATCAAATCGGGGGGCCTATTTTAATTGCGCAGCTGGCGGGTCAAACCGCCGATGCGGGGCTAACCCCCTTCCTGACCTTCATGGCGCTCATCAGCGTCAATCTGGGGCTGCTTAATCTGTTGCCGGTCCCTGTTCTGGATGGCGGCCACTTGCTTTTCTACAGTATTGAAGCGATCCGGGGTCGTCCTGTTGGCCCCATGGCCCAGGAGATGGCCTACCGCGTCGGATTTTTCCTGCTCATCGCCTTGATGGGCCTGGCCCTCTACAACGACCTAGCCCGAGTGTTGTCCTGATGCGTATGTTGCTGATAGGGGTGTTTGGCGCCCTGGCCCTTGGTTCCTCGCTGGCCTTTGCCGACGACGTGGTTTCCGGTATGGAGATCCAAACCATTTCGGTGGTGGGGGCCAAACGGATTGATCCCGCGACCCTGGTGTTGCAAAGCGGTTTGGAACGGGGAGAACAGCTGACCGGGCAGCGGGCCAGCGACGCCCTGGCGGCCATCTACAAGGGGGGCTTCATCGAAAATGTCGCCCTGTATTCGCGCCTGATCGAAGGGGGGGGGATGGAGGTAATCCTCAAGGTTGAGGAACGCCCTCTGATTGATTCGATTGCCTTCGAGGGCAACGATGAGCTCACCGATAAACGGCTCAAGGAGCTGCTCAAGATCAAGGAGCGTCAGGTCTACAGCCGCACCAAGGTCGAAGAGGCGGTGGCGCAGCTCAGCGCCAAGTACCATGGGGACGGTTATTTCCTGGTGCGGATTGAACCCATCGTCAGGCCGTTGAGCGACAACCGGGTGACCCTGGTTTTTCAGGTGCAAGAGGGTGAAAAAACCCGCATCCGCACGGTCGACATTATCGGCAATCACCGATTCGACGATGTCACCCTGATGAGGTCGGTCGACTCCCAACCGATGGGTTTTCTTTCGTTTTTCTCATCCTCCGGCGTTTATGAGCGGCAAAAACTCCTCAACGACGTCGAAAAAATCCGGGGCTATTACATGGATCGGGGCCATTTCGATTTCGAAATGGGCGCCCCCCAGGTGATGTTGACCCCCGATTTGGCCTACATGGACATCACCTTCGAATTAACCGAAGGGGAGATCTACAACATTGGGGACATCGACGTCACCGGCGATTATCAGCAGCCCAAAAGCGAGTTGATGGCGCTGGTCGGCATCCACCCCGGGGAACCTTTCTCCCGCTCGAAGGTGGGACAAACCATTCAAAGCCTGACCGAGGCGGTGGCCGACCTTGGCTATGCCTACACCAACGTGAACCCCCTGACCCAGGTCGACGAGGAGCACCACACCGTCAGCTTCACCTTCGATATTCACAAAGGGGAGCGGGTTTACTACCGCCGTATCGAGATCATCGGCAACAGCAAAACCTCAGATGCGGTGATTCGGCGCGAGCTACGGATCAACGAGGCCGAAAAATTTGCGTTCTCGAAATTGCGGCGTAGCCGCGAACGGGTGCAGAGACTCGGCTATTTTGAAACCGTCGATTTCAATACCCCCCGTGTTGATGGGGTGCTCGATCAGACCGATGTTGTGATCGACGTGGCCGAACGCTCCACCGGGCAGGTCTCGGTCGGTATGGGGTATTCGTCGGTCGACAAGATCATCGGACAGGCCTCAGTGCAAGAGAACAACCTGTTCGGGCAGGGGCAGAGCCTCAAGGCGTCGGGGCAGTTCAGCCGCTCAACGATGGACTACAACATCTCGTTCACCGAGCCCTACCTGTTCAACCAGCCGACCAGCATGACCGCCAATGTGTACAACACCCGGCGGCTCAACGTGGGCTCCTCGGTGGCGATCCGCGACTACGATCAATTGACCCGGGGCGCCAGCCTCAACCTGGGCAAGGAGCTCTCGGAGTTCCTGCACGAATCGGTCAGTTACGGCATCAGCAACACCAGCATCAGCAACGTGGGCAGCAATGCCCCGCTCTACGTTCAGGCGGGGACGGTGGTGACCGGGATCCTGGGGCATGCCATCTCTTGGGATACCCGCAACTCGACCTACTTCCCCACCGACGGAGGGGTGCAGACCTGGCGGCTGGAATATGCTGGATTGGGCGGCGATAGTCGGTTTGTGCGCTCCTCGTTGGAGACCACCGATTTCATCCCCCTCGACAAGGACCAGGATTGGATCGGTTCCTTCCACGCCCGTTATGGTCGGGCGGTGGCGACCAGCAGCGGTGGTATTCCCTACATCGAGCGGTATCAAATGGGCGGCGGCGGCTCGGTGCGCGGTTTCCAGTACTACTCGCTCGGTGCCAAAGACAGCAACAACATCACCTTGGGTGGAACGGTCGAGGTGGTCGCCAACGTGGAGTTGCTTACCCCGGTGCCGCTGCTCGCCGATGCCGGTTTCAAAGGGGTTCTCTTCGCCGATGTGGGGCAAGTGTTTCAGGAGTACGAACGGCCTTCCCCCCAAAAGCTGCGCCGCAGCGTGGGCTTCGGACTACGCTGGATGTCGCCGGTGGGGCCACTGCGGTTCGAGTGGGCCTTTCCCCAGGGGGTCCGCTCCGGCGACAACCTCTTGACCTTCGAATTCAACATGGGCGGGATGAGTTTCTAATCCCGGCCGAACCCCCAAGGAGATCGTAATGAAACGGTTATTGTTGGCCTCGGCCGCGACGATGGTGATGGCGTTTTCGCCTTTGGCGGCCCAGGCGGGTGGGGTCGGGGTGGTCAACGTGCCCAAGGTGATGTCGATGAGCCAAGAGGCGCAGGCGGTCGAGGCTCAGCTCAAGAGCAACGTCGAGGCGGCGCAGCTGAAGCTGAAGACCAAGGCCGACGCCCTGAGCCAATTGCAGAGCGAACTCAACTCCCCCCGCGCCGCCCTGCTCAGCCCCGAGGCCAAGCAAAAGAAAGAGGATGCCCTCGACCAGGGCTCCCGCGAGCTCGACGGTATGAAGCAGGACGCTCAGAAAGAGCTCAACCGTCAGCGTGAGCGTTTGCTGCAAAACATCTTTGCCCACCTGCGCGAGGTGGTGGATCAGGTGCGTCAGGCCAAGGGGCTCGACGTGGTATTGGCCGCCGATCCGGCGGTGGTGCTCTCGTTTGCCGATGCTGCCGACATCTCAGAAGCGGTGGTGAAGGCCTTCAATCTGAAGTATCCCGGCCAAGCCAAGTAAACCATGGCCCGATTGAGCGACTTGGCCCAGGTGTGCGGTGGGCGGTTGGAGGGGGACGACATCGAGGTGGTCGGGGTCGCCCCCTTGGACAGCGCCAAGCCGGATCAGCTTTCGTTCCTGAGCGACGCCGGATACCTCGTCCAGGCGGCCGCCTCTCGGGCAGGCGCCCTGGTGTGGCCAAGCAAGGTGAGCGCGCGCCCCGACCCCCGTCCGGTCATTCTGCATCCCAACCCCCCCCTGGCCATCGCCCGCATCTTGGCCCATCTTCACCCTGAACCGGCTTGGCTGCCGGGGATCGCCCCCCAGGCGGTGGTTGATCCCAGCGCCAAGATCGACCCCAGCGCCCACATCGAGGCGCTGGCCTGGATCGGCCCCGGTGTGGTGGTGGGGGCGGGGAGTGTGATCGGTCCCGGCGTGGTGCTTGAGGCGGGGGTGAAGGTGGGGGGCGATTGTCGTTTGTGGGGCAACGTGGTGGTACGCCATGGCTGCATCCTGGGCGACCGGGTGATTGTGCAGCCGGGGGCGGTGATCGGCTCCGACGGGTTCGGATATGCCCGCGATGGCGTTCGGCAGGTGCTGATTCCCCAGGTTGGGCGGGTCATTCTTGAAGACGAGGTCGAGGTGGGGGCCGGAACCGCCATCGACCGCGGCGCCCTAGAGGACACCGTCGTCAAGCAAGGGACCAAAATCGACAATCTGGTTCAGGTCGGCCACAACTGCATCGTCGGCCCCCACGCCACGATTTGCGGTCAGGCGGGGCTTGCGGGCAGTTCCATCGTCGGCGCCAACGTCACCCTGGCGGCCCAGAGTGGGGTGGCGGGCCATCTTGAGATCGGCGCCGGGGTGGTGGTGGCGGCCCGTGGCGGGGTGACCAAATCGATTGAACAGCCGGGTTACTACGCCGGGTTTCCGGCTCAGCCGGTGGCCGAGTGGCGCAAGGAGGTTGCCGCCCAGCGCCGCATTCCCGAATTGCGCTCCGCCCTGCGGACATTGAGCCAGCGGGTTGCCGCCCTGGAGCAAGAATTTCACGAACTCGAACATGCGGAGACCAACAACGGTGACTGACCCATTGCCCCAAACCCTCGACATCCAGCAGATTCTTCAACGTTTGCCCCACCGCTACCCCTTCTTGCTGGTCGACCGCGTCGTTGCGTGGACTGCGGGGGAGAAGATCAAAGCGATCAAAAACGTCTCGATGAACGAGCCCCATTTTCAGGGGCACTTCCCCGAGTTTCCCATCATGCCGGGGGTGCTGATTCTTGAGGCGATGGCCCAGGTGGGCGGGGTGCTGGCCTTTTTGAGCGAGCCCGACACCACCGACGACAAACTGGTTTTCTTCATGGGGATCGACGGAGCCAAGTTCCGTCGTCCCGTCACTCCCGGAGACCAGTTGGTCATCCACATGACGGTGATCAAACACCGGGGCAAGATCTGGCGCTTCAAGGGCGAGGCCTTCGTCGATGGGCAGCTGGCCACCGAAGCCGAACTGATGGCGACCATTACCGATAAGTGAACCGGCGAGGTCCATTGCCATGAGTGCCACCATCCATCCCACCGCCATCATTGATCCTGGTGCCCGCTTGGGGCACGGGGTTCACATCGGTCCTTACGCCATCGTCGGCCCCCATGTGGTGCTGGGCGACGGTTGTCACATCGGCGCCCACAGCGTCATCGATGGTCACACCACCCTGGGATGCGAGGTGCGGGTGTTCCCCCACGCCGCCGTCGGTTTGATTCCCCAGGATTTGAAATACCACGGCGAGCCATCGACCTTGACGGTAGGCGACCGTACCCAGATTCGCGAGTTTGCCACCCTGCATCCCGGCACCGAAGGGGGTGGGATGAAAACCGAGGTGGGGAGCGACTGTTTGCTGATGGCCTACTCCCATGTCGCCCACGACTGCATCCTGGGCGACCGGGTGATTCTGGCCAACGCCGCCACCCTGGCGGGGCATGTCACCGTCGAGAGCGGCGCAATCATCGGCGGCCTGACCGCCATCCATCAGTTCGTGCGGGTGGGGGAGGGTTGTATGGTCGGCGGCGCCTCGGCGGTGGTGATGGACATTCCCCCCTACACCATGGCTTCAGGCAACCGGGCCGAGCTGCACGGTTTGAACAGCGTGGGTCTCAAGCGGGCCGTTTCCTCGGACGACGAGATTGCCGCCCTCAAACGGGCCTACCGCCTTCTGTTTCGGGGTGAAACCGCCCTGAAAGAGACGGTCGTCCAGCTGCAAGCGGAGGAGCACAACTTCCCCCGTTTGACCCATTTGCTCGACTTTCTGGCTGCCTGCGAGCGGGGCGTCACCCGTTGAGCCAGCCGCAGGCCTCCCCCCCCATCGGTCTGATCGCCGGGTACGGCCGCTTTCCGCTTTTGGCGGCCCAAGCGATGCGTGCCCGCGGCTTGAAGGTGGTGGTTGCCGCCATTAAAGAGGAGGCCGATCCCACCATCGCCGAGCAGGCCGACGAGCTTCATTGGCTCCACGTCGGGCAGCTCGGCAAGATGCTGAAGCTCTTCCACAAGGCGGGGGTGGTCGAGGCGATGATGGCGGGCAAGGTCCACAAGACCCATGTCTGGGATCTGCGCCCCGACCTCAAGGCAGTCTCGGTTTTGATGCGAATGCGCAACAAGAAGGACGACACCATTTTGGGGGCGATTGCCGACGAGATGGGGCGCGAAGGGATTACCCTGATCGAGTCGACCCGCTACACCGGCGACCTCATCCCCGGCCCCGGCCTCATTGCGGGCAAAATCACCCCCGAGATCGAGGCCGACATCGCTTTTGGATTTCCACTGGCACGGGCCATCGGCGGTCTCGACATCGGCCAAACCGTGGTGGTGAAGAATCAGGCGGTGATGGCGGTCGAGGCGATTGAGGGGACCGACGCCGCCATTCGGCGGGGCGGTGAGCTCGGCAAGGGGGGGGTGACGGTCTGCAAGGTGGCCAAACCCAATCAAGATTTGCGTTTCGACGTGCCCGCCATCGGCCCCGATACGCTCCGCGCTCTGATCGCCGCCGGTGGTGGCTGCCTCGCCTTCGAGGCCGGGGCGACCTTCTGCTTCGACCGCGACGAGGTGGTTGCTTTGGCCCAAGCCAACGGCGTGACCGTGGTGGCGTGGGACGGATTAGCGACCTGATGTCGCCCCCCCCCACCCGTATCTTCCTGAGTGCCGGGGAGCCGTCCGGTGATCTGCACGGTGGATTTTTGATTGCCGCTCTCAAGCGCTGGGGCGAGGTGGAGCTCTCTGGGGTGGGTGGTCTGCGGATGGCGCAGGAGGGGATGCCCTCGGTGATCGACCTGGCCGAGCTGTCGGTGATGGGGCTGAGCGACGTCGTGCGTTCGTACGGGCGGCTCAAAAAGGTATTTGAGCGGGTGGTTGGGGCGATGCTCGCCTTCAGGCCCGACCGTCTGGTGCTCATCGACTTTGCCGGGTTCAACCTGCGTCTGGGTCGGGTCGCCAAGGCCCATGGCATCGAGGTCCACTACTACATCCCCCCCAAGGTCTGGGCCTGGGGAACCTGGCGGGCCGCCAAGGTGTTGCGCTCCTGCGACCGCATTCACGCGATCTTTCCCTTCGAAGAACCTTTCTGGCGGGCGCGTGGCATGGCGGTCGACTACGTCGGCCACCCCTGCGTCGATCAGACCACCCCCGAAGAGCCCCCCGGCGAGTGGCGGGCACGCCACGGATTGGGCGACGCCCCGGTGGCGCTGTTGCTGCCCGGATCGCGCGGCGGCGAACTCAAATTCATGATGCCGTTGATGGCCCAGGTGCAGGCCCGGTTGCAGGCGACTCGCCCCGAGGTGCGCACCGTGATTCAGGTGGCACCAGGCCACACGGTGACCGATTGGCAAACCCGGTTTCGGCACGCGGGGGGGGATTCCGAGACGGTGGTTTGGAGCAGCGATGCCCCCCACGCCGCCATGCAGGGGGCGACCGCCGCCGTGGCGACCTCGGGGACGGTGAACCTTGAACTCGCCCTGGCCGGCACCCCGATGGTGGTGGTTTACAAGGCCGATCCGGTGACCTGGGCCATCGGGCGCCGTCTGGTCAAGCTCCCCCAGGTCGCCCCCTCCAACATCATCGCCGGATGTGAGGTTGCCCCTGAGCTCTTGCAGGAGCGGGCCGAGCCCGAGGGGGTGTTTGCGGCGCTGCTCCCCTTGCTTGATCCCCAATCGCCCGAGCGGCTCAAACAGCTTTCGGGGATTGCCGCGATTCGCCGCCTGGCGGGGCCATCCGGGGTGGCTGACCGAGCGGCACGATTGATTTTGGCGGGGAATCGGTCAAGGTAGCGGCCGAACGAAAGTGGTTTTTTGTTGGCATTATTTGCACCTTCGCCGATACCCCGATCACGGAGGATCGCCCGTGCCCCAAGCCGTCCCCCCTTTTCGCCGCCTCAGTGTCCGTTTCGTTGCTGCCCTTTCCCTGGTGCTGGTGTTGATGCTGTCGTTGGGAATCGGCTTCATGCTCGATCAGGAGCGGCGCTGGATCATGGAAGAGGAACAAGCCCGGGCCGCCCTGTTGGTGCGGGGGCTTGAGGCCAGTCTGCAAACCCTGATGGTGACCGGTGACGGCCCCCTGGCCCGGGAGTGGTTGGGCCGGGTGAAACAGGAGCCGGGGGTGGTGAAGGCCGAGGTCATCCGCCGCGACGGCACGGAGGCGTTCCGCGATCTCGAAACCATCGACAAGGTCAATCGCTTCCTCGACGCCGATCAATTCCACCGTAACCCGCTGCCCTCCCGCACGGTCGACGACATCGACCTCGCAGCCTTCCAGCAAGCGCTGAACAACACCCCCGCGACTCTGCGCGACGATGTCGCCCAGACCTTGACCTACCTGTTTCCGGTGATGCGCAACGACGAGTGTTTGGGTTGCCACGGCTACGAAGAGGCGCCGGTGCGTGGGGTGCTGCGGGTGACCACCTCGCTGGCCGCCGCCGAGGGGCGGATTGCCGAGGCGTGGCGGCTGAGTGTGATTGGCGGCGCGGTGTTGCTGCTGATGCTGGGGGGGGCGGTGTATGCCCTGGTCCTGAAGCAGGTGATCGCCCCGGTGCTTGAGGTGGTGGGGGCGACCCGGCGGGTGGCCGAGGGGGATTTGCAGACCCGGCTGACCCTGGAGCGCAACGACGAATTCGGCGAGCTTGAAACCAGCTTCAACCGCATGGTGGCCCATCTTGAGGGGACCACGGTTTCCCGCGATTTCTTCGACGACATTATGACATCCTTGGCCGAGCCGTTGCTGGTGCTCGCCCCCGATTTGCACATCCGCTCCGCCAACCCGGCAACGGTGCAGTTGTTAGGGCTTGATGAGGCGGTCCTGGTTGGGGCGCCGGTCGAGAGTCTCTTCGACCCCTCCGGGTCACTCAAAGCCGAAGAGATGCGGGCGCTGCTCAAGGGGCAGGGGATGCACGGTCTTGAAAAACGGTGGAGAACCGGCGACGGACGGATCGTCCCGATTCTCTTCTCGTTTGCCCCCCTGTCGGGGCAGATTGGCGGTTTCGTTTGCGTCGCCCAGGACATCACCGAGCGCAAGAAGGCCGAAGAGAAGATGGAACTGGCCGGCATGGTCATGGATTCGGCCATGGAGGGGATCATCATCACCGCCCCTGACGGTGAGATCGTCACCGTCAATCCCGCCTTCACCCATGTCACCGGCTACACCCTGGACGAGGTGCGGGGGCACAACCCCAACCTGTTGCAATCGGGCCGCCACACCCAGGAGTTCTACAAGGGGATGTGGCACGGCTTGCTCAAAGAGGGGTATTGGCAGGGTGAGATCTGGAATCGGCGCAAAAGCGGCGAGGTGTACCCCGAGTGGCTGTCGATCCGGGCGGTTTACAACGCCGACGGGTTTCTCAGCCACTTTGTGGGGATTTTTTCCGACATCACCGAGCGTAAGCAGTTTGAAGAAAAGCTGACCTACCTGGCGACTCACGATCCGATGACGACGCTTCCAAACCGCACCCTGTTCAACGACCGGTTGGAGCAGGCGGTTTTGCAAGCGCAGCGCTACCACAACCTCTTTGCCCTGCTCTTTGTCGATTTGGACGGCTTCAAACAGGTCAACGACAGCCTGGGGCACGACAAGGGTGATCTCTTGCTGGTCGAGGCGGCTGCCCGGATGCGCCGCCAGGTTCGCTCCAGCGATTCGGTGGCGCGATTGGGGGGGGACGAATTCACCATTTTGCTGCTCGACCTCAATCAGGCCGAGGATGCCGAGCGTATCGCGGCCAAGGTGGTCGATGCGCTGGGACAACCCTACGAACTCGACGGCACGATGGTCGATTTTGTCGGCGCCAGCATCGGGGTGGCGATCTACCCGACCCATGGCAGCAATGTCGAGGCGATCCTCAAGGCGGCTGACGACGCCATGTATGCCGCCAAAGGGGGGGGGAAGGGGCGGTATTGCTTGGCCGAGGTTGTGGGGGGGCAAAAGGGGGAGGGACAAGAGGGATGAGGGGAATACGTGCTGCTTTGGTTTTGCTGGTATCGACCCCCTTGTGGGGCTGCGCCAGCATCTACCACAGCGATGTGGCCCTGGTTCCGGTCACCTCGACCCCTTCGGGGGCGACGGTCACCGTGGGCAACCAAACCTACACCACCCCCGCCATGGTTCCGGGACGGCGCGGCGAGGGGGGCTTCGTGCTGGAGGTGAGCAAGCAGGGGTATCTACCGCGCAAGGTCGCGGTCATCGACAGCCTGGGTGGCTGGATCTGGGGCAATCTATGGCTCGGTTGGCCCGTAGGTGCTGCCATTGGTGCGGGGATAGACGTGATTTCGGGCAAGGGGTACGGGTTCGACCCCGAGATGGTGCATGTCGATTTAACGCCGGAGGCGGCGCGGTAGGAGGCGGTTTGTAGGGTGGATAAGCGCCAGCGCATCCACCAACAGGGGATCGATTCGGCAACGACGGTGGCTTGGCGGAAAAAGGTGGATGCGCTGGCGCTTATCCACCCTACGCAAGGGCAATAGGCCAATTCCAGGGAGGGAACAATGAGTCAATATCGCAGGGTTTATCTGCCCGGCGCGTCGTACTTCTTCACCGTGGTCACCTACCGCCGCATCCCCTGGTTCAACACACCCGACAGCATCACCCTGTTCGGCGCAGCGCTACGCCATGTGATGACCACCCGCCCTTTCGAGGTGGAGGCCATCGTGGTGTTGCCCGATCACCTGCATTGCCTGTGGCGGCTGCCTGAGGGGGATGGCGACTTCTCGGGGCGGTGGCGGGAGGTCAAAAAGCGGGTTTCCCGGGGGATTGCCCCTCACGGCAACGCACGCCGGGAACGTCGGGTATGGCAGCGGCGGTTTTGGGAACACCTGATTCGGGACGAGGAGGACTGGCGGCGGCACGTCGATTACATCCATTTCAACCCGGTGAAACACGGGCTGGCGGCACATCCGGCGCAGTGGCGCTGGTCGTCGTTCCGCCGCGCCGTGGCCAAGGGTTGGTACCCCGCCGATTGGGGCAATGCCGAACCCGCCGCCATCGCCGAGATGCTACGGGAGTAAGCGTTCACGAGGGGGGGCGTAGGGTGGATAAGCGCAGCGCATCCACCAGCAGGGGGTGCATCGAGCACGAGCGCCGGTTTCGGCCCAGTCGCCCCCACCAACCGCCGTTCAACCGTGAGGCGCCCGTGGGCCACAATGGTTGTATGAAGAAAACGGGGCCATTGGCCCCCGTTGTTTGTTGGATGTTTGTTGGTCATTTGTAGGGTGGATAAGCGCAGCGCATCCACCAGCAGGGGGCGCATCAAGCACGAGCGCCGGTTTCGGCCCAGGCGCCTCCACCAACCGCCGTTCAACCGTGAGGCGCCCGTGGGCCACAATGGTTGTATGAAGAAAACGGGGCCATTGGCCCCCGTTGTTTGTTGGGTGTTTGTAGGGCATTTGTAGGGTGGATAAGC
>Ga0210006_1001151_pt1 | contig 18595 bp, 12 predicted proteins | sample CryGey02umfilter_2_FD_185452 | JGI IMG/M metagenome (GOLD analysis project Ga0210006, IMG submission 185452) | Groundwater microbial communities from aquifer in Utah, USA - Crystal Geyser 4/10/14 0.2 um filter (SPAdes) (version 3) | ecosystem: Environmental > Aquatic > Deep subsurface >... | reverse complement strand
TGTATTCTACGGTTGTGTTGCAGCTTGTTGGGCTGGTCGGGTTGATACTTGCGCTATCCGAATCGAGCGTCCACTCTGCGGTGTCGCATGTCCAGACGTCGCCTTCTGTGTCGTAAGTTTCGATCTCAATATCCATTGTATAAGCTGCGTCCTCTGTTGTGAGTGTGCCGCTTGGGTTGATAGTCATGTAGTCGCATGTGATTTCTTCCTCACATGTGAAATTCGTCTCTACAGTTACTGTTTGCGTGTTCCAGTGCTTACCTGAATCGCCGTCTTCTTCTATGGCTTCCCAACATGCTGAATCGTCAGGGTCGCCGCAGTCCCTATCGTAGTTCCAGAACTGTATGTATACGGCTGATGTTGTTATTGCTGTTCCTTCTGATAGGCTGTCGTCAAATAGAAAATATACATATTCCGCCCAGTCTCTATCATCTTCGGTTGTATCTATACTTCCGTCTTCGTCGTAGTCATTCTTGCCCGGTATGAGTGGTTTTCCTGTGATGTCGTCGACACCATACTCCCATTCTATATACGTCTCTGATGCCGTATCCGTCAGTGTAGTTGTGACTCCGCCAAATCCTGATGAGTCATATCCTCCGTCACATGATATCCATGCACTATATCCGCTACATTCTAATGTGCTCATATCTACATCATCGAATTCGTCATCTAGATACATTCTGAATTTATGTACTACCATATAATTGCTATATCCTGTATCTGGTTGCGTTAGATTCTCATATCCGTGTGCATGTGTTGCATCGAGAGGATCTTCACAGGCTATTGTTTGAGTAGAGTCTGACTCTAATAGCTCCAAAGTTGCCTCATCGCTACCAGACGATCCGCGCGTAGGGCTGCTTGGAGTTCTACTTCCTGCTCCGAATGCAATGGTGGTTATCGCTAATGATATGAATAATGCTACAAATCCTAATTTGATTGTTCTAAATTCCATCTTACTGGGTTAAAAATGATGGCGCCTCCGGCACTTCTTCTGATTCCGATATGCTTTTGTTGATTTCCGGCTTGTCTGTAATATCTTGTGATGCGCAGCTAGTTGTAACCAACATTATTGCTATGAATAGTACAGTTGTTACTATTTTTGTCATATTTTCATTGTTTATTAGAATATACCTGATCCTTCCCCTGGTGCTTCTTCTCCTCCTCCCTCGAATAAACCAATATCTCTATCAAATTTTTCCGGAGCTAATTGGTAATCTACTTCTCCTCCTTCTTCTTCTTTGATGGCTTCCTCAGGTTGGCCACGCCTTACAGTAGTTGGCTGATCCTCTCTTGTGACGGCACCTGCAGCGAAGAATTGGTAAATCTCTTTTTGGACTGTTCCGGGTAATTCCTGGATGCTTGTCCTTAGTCCTGCAAGAGTTGTTCCCTCAGGTATTCCTAATCTTATTCTTTCATTTACGACCATTGTTGGGTTGTCACAATATCCGAGACTGCCTCCCCATATTTCGGGTGACATTTGTGCTACGAATTCTACCCCATAGTCTGTTCGGATTACAATCTTATCTCCCGTGATTTCCGCGGCTCTAAGTTGCAGGGCGAGAGTCTTGAATTCGGCGAAGATCGCTTTGTAGGCAGGCCTCTCGAGCAAAGCAGGATTTTTGTAAATCGCTTGCATCTTTACCGCTTTCTCAGGACTTTTTAGTAAATAGTATAGTTCCAGAGTGTTTGTTGCGATTGATGTTCGCATGAACTCAGCATCGTTTTCTGGCATAGCCCTCAGTCTTGTTAGGACTTCCATCCTCATTGCTGGATTATTTGAGTAGTCTGTGGCATTCAGGAGCTCTACGTTTTGCATTGTGTCCGCTCTGAGGCCCTCAGCTCCGTTATGTCCTACTACAGTGAAAATTTCTGCTGTTGCAGGGACCTTTTTTGGTGCTTGTCCTTTGTTTCTCTCTATGTCTGAAAGGAACTTGGCTGCCAGTTCCGGTGAATAATGTTCCGATAAAATTCTGCTGAAATATTGCTTGTTGTACTCTCTGTACGCTGCTTTTTGTTCTGGAGTGCGCGGAGACTTAGGGTGAGCGTATGTCTGTTTTCTGATAACTGTTAAGACGTATGCCATCTCAAGTTCCGAGATATTGGTGATAGGAGGCGATGCTGCGGCTAAATCTGTTCTTATTTTTGCCTCAAGTGCGGATAGGTCAGCTCCCATGTCTTTGTCAAACAGTGTAGCCTGCGAACACAGCTCTTTGTTTGCTTCGAAGAATTTGATTGCAGGAGCTTCGAGATCGTTGACACGTATTGTCTCTCTCGAATCGTCGAATATTTCGACATAAAGTCTTTGTAGATCTGCTTCGTATTCATCAAGACTCAGTGTTGTCAGGCCTGTCGCAGCCAGTTCGTCTTTTCTTGCTAAGTATTCATCCCATATCAGTAGATTGTCCTGATCTGTGCTGTCAATGTCGAGGTTACTGTCGTTACGTAGCGAGATCATTGGGCCACCAAGTTCTTCGTAATCCGAGAAATAGTTTCTTTGGCGACTTCTTTCTGCTTGGGCGGGATCAACGGCTCTAATTGTAAGTCTTGTGTATTTGTATTCGCCGCCGTCTTTATGTCTGGTGATAAACTCTTCACGGGTTATGACGAGATTACTGCCGATTGCCATTTGGTTAAGCGCCAGATAAAGATCTCTGCTTGTAGGAGGCTTTTGACTGCCTACTACGAGATATGCTTCCATGCTTGGATCTAATCTGATGTCTACGTTCCCTCTTATGCCGTTGACGTCCAGGTTAAGCAGTCCGCGCTCGTCTCCATCAGCTGCACTTAGGTTGATTCCGATTTGATTCAGTTCGTCGTTTCTTGCCTCAAGATTGCCTGCGAGTATGTCGCGCATACTTACCGGGAACTTTTGTCTGCCGGTCATATATGGCTGGTCACTTGGACCCATTTGAGTCATTAGTATTGATGTCCTGTCGAGTAGACCCGTATCTGTGATACGGACCTTCTGTCCTTCTCTTTTGCTAAGTTCCGCTGCAAGCTCTTGTTGTAAGCTCTTATTAGAGTCCGTATATAGTTCGTTCGGATCTCCCGGAGTTGCGAAATATAGTTTGGCTCTTCCTGCAAATGCGAAAGACACCATAGGTACTATAAAAGGTGGGTATGGCATTAGAGTTACGCTAAAACCCGTGATAGGTGGTGGCGTTAGCTCTGCGATCGCCACATTTCCAACGTGATTCGCATACTGTGTGAACATCTCTATTAATATCTGTTCTCGCACCGTAGGTGAGACTTGTGCCAATTGATCTGATATCTCCTTGAAACCCGGTACCTTCGCTATCGCATCTACTTTTTGTGCGTTTGTGAGATCTGTTGCTTCGAGTATGTCTGTGCATGTTCGGAATTTGGCTTTGTCTATCTGTCTCTCTCGGTATCTGTCCATATTTACTCCGGCTCCTACTGTTACTGCGCCACCCAGTACGATTCCGTCTTGCAAGCTTAGTTTGAAACCGCCTGTTGGGCTGACTGAGAAATCCCATACGCCGCTTGTAACCGTGAAAGTCTCTGTTATCGTTGCGCCTACATACGTTTGTGCCCCTTTGAATCCGGCCCCGATATGTAGGCTGGTTGTCATGTGGAAGTTCGGATCCACTTGCAAATTGTAAGCTACTCCTGCTCCAGCTTCCGCCTCAAATCCTGACTCTTCCGTGAATCCTCCGCCTATTCCTACCGACATTGATAGTCCTTCGATAGGTAACTGTATAGGTATATATAGTCCGGCTCTGCCGCCTGTGATTCCTTCTCCCTCCATTGTCTCCAGCATTCCTCCTACACCGAATATGTATCGTGATCCGCCTGTTTCGGCTTCCGCAAGCTGGGCCTGTATCTCCGCTCCTCTGCGTAGTCCGACGTATACCGCATCCACGCAAGCCTGAAGTTGATCTACTCTTATGTCTGGTTTTGATTTAACGATTGTATGCAACATAGGACCTACAAGAGGGTCGTTTCCATACTGCTCTAGCAGAGCTTCAACTTGCTCAGCGTTTGTTGCGTCAATACGTTCATCCATCCTACGTCCTTCGCTTATTGCGTATCCGTTGTGTATGAAAATTTTCTGCCAGTCGCTTATTTCGGAAATGTCATCTGTAAGTGCCAGTTTTGTTTTGAGCTGATCAATGCATGAAGGATTGCCTGATGTAAAGATAGACATTCGAGTAGCTATATCAGCTTCGTTTTTTGTTCTCAGATGACTAATTTCGCGCTCCAAATCTTCTATTTCACGTGCTCTGTCTGCCGACCATCCTTGATTTTTTTGTCGCGTAAGCTTGTTGTCGATTTGCATTCGCTTTCTTGCCGCTTGCCTTGTTCTTTTGTTGATTGCTTTATCGAGTTTCTTGACCTGCTTCGCGGTCTCTTTTGGCAGATCTATCCCCAGTTCTTTGAGGACTTCCACTATGTCTATCTCTGTATCTTGGAAAAAATTATCAATTCCTGTGTTTAAGAAATATCGCATGTCTTCCATTAATTCTTCTTCATTGATAGTCTCTTCGCCAGTAGCAGGGTCGAATTCTCTCCTGTGTGTTAGTAAGTCTTCGAGTGCCGACTCAGCATCTCCGACAGATGCCAGCATGTGTTTGGCTGTCTTTTTGTAAATTGCCTTCTCTCCGGCTGCGATATCTTCCATTGTGAGTGTATCGCCTTGATTTTGGAAAACTTTTGCCGCCAGGGCGCGTGTATACGCTTCTTTCCCTTCAGAAGTTTGGTCTTTGGAAAGCCATGCAAGTTTGAAAGCGCCGGCTTCCTCGAGGTCGAATGTGAGGATCCAATCATCACCCCTGTCGATTTCATGCATTTTGAAACTTTCGGCAACCGCTGTCAGATTTGTTTCTGCAAAATTGTCCGGCAGCTGTTTTAAGTAGAGTGAGCCTGTCTCCGTATCTTTGACGATAGAACCTGTTCTGACTAAGTTGTCTATTCCACACGTTGATACCATCAGCTTCAAAACAAACGCTTCGTCCATGTGTTTGAGATGCTTGTCTTTGACGCCCATCGTGTCGAATCCTTGCCTAACTTGCGCCACTACTTCGGTTGTTGTGCCAAGTCCTTCGTGTCCTTCTTCAACCACGACTGTTGTGCCTATCAGCAAGTCATCTATGTCGTAAATTGCTGTTTTGTTTTGTACCGCCTCCGAGGTGGTAATCTCTTCGTTAAATCTTCGGAATGCGTTCTGCTCGAGTTCGCTGCCTTCCGCAATCTCTCGCATAGCTTGCAATATCTGAAAAGCTTGGACCATGAGGCTCTCGCGGAAAGCGATGTCTTCTTCGAGGTCATGTGCTTTTGTTAGGGCCAAACTCTTTTCCAATATTTGGTCGAGTTTCTCGTTTGCTGTTTCGAGTCTCGAAATTGTTGAGATGACTGCACTCTTCTTGGGTCCTTCTATTGCTTTCGCAGACGAGATTCTGCTCCGCCACTCTTCGTATGATTCATTTCTCTCTTTATGGAGTTCGGGATGGTCCTTGAGCTGAGTTTGTAGCTCCGCTTCGATATATCCTATTACTCCAAGTTGAGTGTTGATTTTTGCTTCCTCTTCCTCTGCTTGCGGCTTAACTGCGGCAAGTTCACCTTTGGCGGCTTCGTATTTCGAGAAGAACTGAGATTCCTTCTCTCCAAGTTTGTGCTTGGTTATGTCGTCAAAGCTTAATTTCTTGTTTCCTCCTTCTCTAACTGCGCTACGTAGTTGGCTTGGTCTCCAGCTTAGAGGTTCGTCGTCTATTAGTAGCACAAGTCTTTTTGTCTCTGGATTGTCTCCTTGTTCCGCTCTGCGAAGTAATTCCGCCCATTCGTCATGTCCTGTCTTTTTGAAATTTCCTCTTAGGAATTTTGGCAGATCGACTACTTTCCCTTGAAGATTTGCGCGATAATTGCCTATAACGCTTTCGTGAAGTTCGCTGTGTTTAGCTTGAATTGTGACTAGTTGTTCTTGAGCTCTTGCCCTTAGCTGTCTATCTCTCTCGGTTAATACGTCTTCCAGTCTTGCGGCTCCGCTTGAGCTTATGAGTTCTCTTTGAGCTTCTTCCAGCTCAGCTTGTTTCGCTGCAGCTTCCGTTGGATCTTGCGGAACCAGAACCGTGTCTTCTTTGAGGCACCATCTTTTTCCTTCTTTTCCGTTAACGTGAAAATTACTATTGTTGTTGTCTATGTTGAACTGAATGAGCTGGGCTTCTGTCATCCTGTGTGCCTGAGCGGTTTCCTCAAGGTACATGTCGTGATATTCCGCGGCTTTGAGTACTCGAGTTGGCGAAATTGGATCAGATGCCGTTACCGTTGCAACCACTCTTGCATCGAGTTGTGCGTCGATCAGGTCGCGTAACAGTGTCTCGATCTCTTCTTTTTCTTCTTCCGTGATCTCTTCTGCTCCTCGAGAACTCCCCTTTGTCATTACTTCGAAGATGGTTTTAATTGCGCGTAAAGCTTGCTCAAAATGTTTGGCTTGTCCTCCAGTAGGATCTAGTCTTAGGTCGTCTATCTCTTTTTCTTTCGTGTCGATAATGGCGAGAGCAGCTCTCTGAGAGCTGTTAGATAAACTGGCTTGTTCATCAATCCGTGGATTCCTATCAATTTTACTGCTGAAAATTTGCAGTACGAAGTTTCTTAGTATCATCTTGTGGAAGTTTTATTTTTTTCAATCTTAATATTTTATCACAAATTGTCCGTCTGTTCAATAGGTGGTAGTATCTTTTTCGGGAGTCTCGTGCATCCTTGTAACAAAAAACAAAAATGGATATTCCCGTAATAATTACGAATTTCAAAACTTATGAAGAGGGGATGGGTAGCAAAGCGCTTGAACTCGCCAAAATTCATGCCAAGGTTGCCGTGGAGTGTAAGGCCTCCATGGCTATCGTCGCTGCGCCTACCGATATCGCTATGTTGTCCGCCAGTGTGAGTTTTCCCGTTTTCGCGCAGCATGTTGATCCTGTCTCTGTCGGCGCGAATACTGGAGCGATTCTGCCGGAGGCCGTGAAAGATGCCGGTGCGTGGGGCACTCTCATCAACCATTCTGAGAAGAGGATGTCCATGGCTGATATTGAAAAGGCTGTCATGCGCGGAAAGGAGGTGAAGCTTTTTACAATCGTTTGCGTGAAGGATGACACTGAGGTTGCGGAGGTTATGAAATTTAATCCTGACATGGTTGCTGTAGAGCCGCCGGAATTAATTGGCGGAGACGTCTCTGTATCTACTGCTGATCCAGAGCTGATTGCTCGTTCGGCTAAGGTTGTAGGGAAGGGTAAGCTTCTAGTTGGTGCAGGGATTAAGACCGGCGAAGATGTGCGCGTCGCGCTTGAGCAAGGTGCCAGCGGCGTTCTTCTCTCTTCCGGTGTTGTGAAAGCGCAAGATCCCGAGGCTGTTCTGACAGACCTCTGTAGTGGGCTTAGGAGCTCCTAAATAATCACAATTATGACGACGAGGCGAATCAAGAATGTTCTTACGTGGTGTATCAAGCTTATGCCTCTTATATTTCCGTTGTATTTTTTGGATTTTCAGATTTATGGAGTCCCGTTTACGGCTGTTGAAGTCCTGGTTTACATCGTTTTTGCAGGTTTTATCCTGAGCGGCATGTTGCCGCGAAAAATCGCGCGTGATAAAGCGACGATCCTCATCGCTCTGTTTTTCTTTGCCGCCGTCGTGTCTACGATTATTGTCCCTGCAACTTTTTATGATATTACAGGCACATTTGTTGATTCTCAGCGTACAGCACTCGGTGTTTTGAAAGGGTGGGTTTTTATGCCAATTCTGTATTTCTTTATGGCGTGGTCTGTGATTCGTGATGACAAAGATCGCAAACATATGATTGTCGCTTTTGCTTGGTCTGCGATATGGCTTTCTATCTGGGGACTGCTGTCCTGGACTGAAGACTTCCGCGCACGTGCTTTTTATGAGTCCGCGAATTATTTAGCTCTATATCTCGGACCTGTCTGTGTCTTTTTTGGAATCGGATTTTTGGAGTCGATAAAATCTAAGCTCCTTGCGCAGAATGCTCTTTTTCTGTTTCCCGGAATTTTGGTTTTTGCTGCGATGTTTGCTACAAAATCTTATGCCGGAGTGATAGCTGTTGCTGCTGGAATATCTTTCTACTTAATGCTGAGTAAAAATTTTACTCGCAAATTCAAGTTTGCATTTGCAGGACTCGTTATCTTGCTGTGTTCGTTTTTTGCTTTGTCGCAAATTTCGACCGAAAAAGGGAAGGAGTTTCTGGAGTTTGATGATAGGTCTTCGTCCAGTGCCAGAATACAAATTTGGCATGCGTCTTACGAGATGATTACTCAGAGTCCTTTGCTTGGCGTTGGGCTTGGTCAGTACCAGCTTAATTATCAGTGGAAGATGACTTATCTTTATGATCTTAATACTTATGAATGGCTGATCCCTCATCCTCATAATTTTCTTATGGGTATTTGGCTCAATTTCGGTTTGCTTGGTGTCATTACGATGCTGGGGATTGTCATATTGGCTTTTTCACGCACAAAAGGTCATATGAAGCTTGTTTTGGCTGCGATGCTCTTTTCCGTACTAGTTCACGGTCTTTTTGATATGCCTTTTATGAAAAATGATTTGGCTATGGAGTTTTGGCTTATAATTGCGCTGCTTCTATGAAAAAATTCAAAGGAAAAGTCATTAAGGGTCACGGTCTTGGAAGGAAGCTTGGTTTCCCGACTATTAACTTAGAGAGCATGGAGCAAGACACAGATGGCAGAGAGACCGGTGTTTTTGTGGTGCGAGTTACGATAGATGGTCAAATGCATTGGGGCGTGATGCATGCAGGTCAAACCATTAAGGGGAATAGCTCGTGCGAGGTGCATATATTGGATTTTAGCGGAGATGTTTATGGCAAGGAGGTGTCTGTTGAAGTGCTTGAAAAGATACGCGAGACATGGAAATTCGATAATCTTGAAAACTTGCGCGAGCAGATAGAACTTGACGTAGAGCTTGCTAAGGAGAAGGTGCTTGATTTAAAATAACCCCTGACATGATCAATTTTTTACGGAAAATTTTCCCGGACACTCATCCTATAAGGCTGCTATATCACAAGGCGGTAGCTATAGTTGCGGCTATTTATTACAGGTTTCCGAGTAGTCGTTTGAGAGTGATTGCTGTCACTGGTACGAATGGTAAGACGACAACTTGTAGTTTGATTGCTCAGATCCTTGAGGCTGCCGGGCATAAAGTTGGAGTTACTACGACGGTGTATTTCCAGGTTGGAGACCGCAAGTGGACCAACCTTACAAAGCAGACGACTCAGGGGCGTTTTGAGCTTCAGAGGATGCTTCGTCAAATGGTAGATGAGGGATGTTCGCATGCTGTTATCGAAGCTTCTTCCCATGCGATGATTCAGTCAAGACTCTGGGGTGTTAATGTCGATACAGCGGTTTTTACAAATCTAACTCGTGATCACGTTGAGTATCATGGATCTATCGAGGCTTACAAAGAAGCAAAAGGTATGCTTTTTGACAAACTGAACAGGTCCAGTCGCAAATCCGGTGTGCCGAAGGTTTTTGTTGTTAACGAGGATGATCCGGCGTCTGAGTATTTCTTAGAATTTAGAGCTGATCAAAAATATACATGTGGTATCCAAAAAGGTATTTACACCGCCCGCAATATCAGTGCGACTCCTAATGGATCACGTTTTGAATATTCTATTCCAAATGGTAAAGTCGAGATCAGTTTGCCTCTACCCAGTCGCGTTAATGTGTACAATGCCGTATGTGCGGCTACGGTGGCTGTCTCCGAGCACATCGCTCTTGAGACTATTAAGTACGCTCTCGATAATGTAAAAGCCGTTCCCGGACGGATGGAGTCGGTTGACGCTGGTCAGTTATATTCCGTGATTGTGGATTACGCGCATGCACCGGATTCTCTTCAGACTTTGATCGATATGTTCAGACCAATGACTACCGGGAAATTGATCCTTGTTTTTGGTGCGACGGGAGGGGGGCGTGATAAAGGGAAGAGACCTGTTATGGGGCAAGTGGCCGATAAAGGTGTCGACAATATCATCCTTACCGATGACGACCCTTATGCGGAGGATAATATTGGTATTATCGAACAGGTTGCTTCCGGTATTGAACGTGGCGAGGGTGATCGTTTTTGGAAAATACCTTCAAGGCATGAGGCTATAAGGTTGGCCTTGGCAATGGCCAAGGAGGGTGATACAATTTTGATTGCAGGTAAAGGCGGAGAAGAGGTGCAGGTTACGAAAGATGGTGTTTTGCCTTATGATGATCGTCAAATTGTCAGAGAGCTTCTTTCTAGGCAGATTGATGTCGAGATAGAACCTGGTAAGGTCGCTACGGTTAATAGATGTTTGGAGGGGTAGTTTTATAGGGTGTAGGGGATAGGGTGTAGGGCTAGAGTGAATGGAATCTTTTAAATATATTATATTTTTCTGAATACTGACTATCATGGATATGGATGGTTTTCTGGTTATTGATAAGCCTAAAGGCAAGACATCTTTTGATATCGTTGCTGAGCTTCGCCTTCTATTGGGGATTAAGAGGATAGGGCATCTTGGAACGCTTGATCCGCTTGCTACCGGTGTTTTGGTCGTTGCCATTGGCAAGGCTACAAAACTCAACGAATTTCTTATGATTATGGATAAATCTTATGAAGCGGAAGTGGTTTTAGGTGCCAGTAGTACGACTTGCGATGGAGAGGGTGATTTTGATTATGATCCCGAGTATGTTAAGGCTATTTATAAGGAGAAAAAAGAGGAAATTGATGTAAAAAAAGTTGTTGCCGCTTTGGACGATTTTGTTGGCGTTATTGATCAAGTCCCGCCAAAGTTTTCTGCTATTAAAATTGGGGGCAAGAGAGCTTACGCACTTGCTCGAAAAGGGATGCCGGTCAGATTGCCATCTAGGAAGGTTAAGGTTCATGAAATCACTGATATTGGACTTAGAGTAGATGATTTTGGATATGGCATTATGACTACAGGGATGACGGAGCCTGCTACTTTGCCTGTTCTTGCTTTTACAATAAGGTGTGGAAGCGGTACGTATATTCGTAGTATCGCTCGTGATCTTGGTGAAAACCTAGGTTGCCGTGGGTTCCTTGGCTCTCTGCGTCGCACTCAAGTTGGTCAGTTTGGTCTTGATCAGGCTATTAAGTTGGAAGATATTAATCTGGAGAATCTCGAACTAATCTCTATGGACAACGTTCTTCAAGGATGGGCGCGTATTGATTTGAATGGTACTGATTATCATCGTATTATGAAAGGCCAGAGGATGAAGGTTGGTGGAAGTTTTCCTGGATCTTATGTGTCGGGATATTATCAAGGTAAGCTTGTTAGTATCCTCAAGTATGATAATAAGTTTGGGAATCTCCGAGTTTATAAGAATCTGTAATTGTTTATTTCGCTCGCGGCATCGGCCTTTCAGGCCTGCTGATGCTCTCTCAATAATCAATCACAGATTTGGTTTTTGATTTTGTGCAGATATCTTCGCGAAAACAATTAAAGATTGGTGTTGCCTTCGAAGCGGCATCGCTTTCTGTTTCTTCGGTTTGTGCTAAAATCTGAGCATGGACGCAATTATCTCTTACATTTGGCCCGGTTTGACGGCGTTTGTTTGCACGCTTGTTCTGACTAAGTTGGCGCTATATTTGTTCCCAAAAGTGGGGCTTGTAGATAGGCCAAAAAAGTATGGGCTGCTGCGTAAGCCGATTCCTTATGCGGGTGGGGTGATTTTTTACATTGTGTTTTTGATTATTGCAGTTTTTTTCATGGAGTGGAATGCGGCTCTGTGGGGTGTTGCTATCGGGTCACTACTGCTACTTTGCGTTAATTTTTTGGATGATATCCGTGGTCTTTCTCCGTGGCCTAGACTTGGTGCTCAAGTTGTTTCCGCCTTGATTGTTGTGCTTTCCGGAGTGAGGGTGACTAATTTGACTAATCCTCTTGGGGGGACGATTGATCTCAGTGGTATGGAGATGAGTTTTGGAATAGGGGAGTATATGATTGTTGTTTCTATAATCTCGCTAGCTGTTACGGTTGTTTGGATTATGGCTATGATTAACACTATGAATTGGCTTGATGGATTGAATGGTCTTCCGTCAGGTGTGACTTTTATTGCTGCGTTGACGATTTTTGCGCTTGCTGTACGTCCTGATTTCCATTACATAGATCAAACTCAAACTGCAATTCTTGCGATTGCCGTTTCTGGTATGGCTCTTGCTTTTTGGATTTTTGATTTTGCTCCGGCCAGAATTTTGATGGGTGATACCGGAAGTATGTTCTTTGGCTATATGCTTGCTGTTTTAGCGATTTTATCAGGAGGAAAAATTGCGACCGCGTTTCTTGTTATGGGATTGCCGCTTCTTGATTTCATTTGGGTTATTGCGAGGCGTGTTTCTCAGGGCAGATCTCCGTTTAGAGGGGATTTGAGGCATTTCCATCATCGTTTAATAAGGGCTGGACTGTCCGAAAGGCAGGCTCTTCTCATTGTTTATATGGTTTGTGGTGCCTTCGGAGCCACTGCTCTGTTCTTGGGTACTGCGCAGAAAGCAGTAGCGCTTGTGGTACTCGCAGTGATGGTTGCGGTAATCGGCGGATGGCTTGTTTTGGCAGAGAGGAAGTGAGCTTGCGAGAGTGTGCCTATTTGTGTATGATCCCTCCTTATTTTTGTTAAATATCGCTCAAGTGATTGAGAGGGCTCGCACAATCGAAACAGGGGTGTGTGTGCATGGTCGTGGGAACGAGTTCACTGTGCGCGATCTTCATGAAATGAATGGTGTGGTACCAGAGGCGCGTACTGTGATCAAAGAACCTAATCGTGCTTTTTTTGGATGGCAAACTCCGCGGCATGCAGATATGTCCGAGTATCTCAGGTTGCTTACGGAATATGGATTTCGACTGCGTCAGAGTCTTGAATTGATTCAGCTTGATGAGGATGTCGAAATCACACGCGTGCGTGATTGTACCAGAAGTGCTCTTCTAGCGAATATTGCGCGACAGGTCACGATTGGTGCGATATTAAAGCTTCTTACCGCTCAGCTTGGCAAACGTGGTGGTATACATGATTTTGTTGTTACTGAATTGTATTCCGATCAGCATTGTATGGTTATGAGCGATATGGCTGATTCTGCCTTAGGGCCTAAGCTTTGCAAACTGCTCGAACAGGGAGAGAGGCTTTATGCTGAACATGGATTGATGGTCGATCCATTGGGTGGAGCTGCGATTTCGCAAGCTATTAGGTATTTATTTAATCCTGCACAAGAGCCGATCTTGAGTAATCTCGAGACGCTAGATGCTGGCGAAGTACTGCTTACAGATCCTGGGCTTATGAATGTTCGTGATGGAGAGAGAGTCTCAAATATACCTGGTACCAAGTGGGCTATGGCTTTGGCTTTGCGCCTTGTTGGAGAGCTTAGTTTTGAAGCGATGAATATGGCTGTGCGCGATCATGGCAATGATATTGCTCACAGACCTCTTGGTGTGATTAATGCAGCACCTAAAGCTGCCGCATGGGTTGGTTATACATGTGTGAAAATAGCTCGCAAGTTTTGGAACTCCAAAGCTGGTGATTTGGCACAAGGTTTGGCTCAGGAGATGCTTGTCTTGGCGTAATGCATCCGCTGCGTGATTTTGAGTGCATTTTGTTGAGGTATCTGCTAAATTGTTAGTCCTGGTTATTCTTCTGCCTCAATTATGCTCGATCCAATAGATGAAATAAAATCTCGACTTTCCATTGAGGATGTCGTAGCGCCATACGTGCAGCTCAAACAAGCTGGGCGGAATTTCAAAGGATGTTGTCCTTTCCATCAGGAGAAGACTCCCAGTTTTGTTGTTAGTCCCGAGAAGCAGCTTGCGTACTGTTTCGGCTGTCATAAGGGAGGTGATATGTTCAAATTTATTCAAGAGATTGAAGGTGTGGATTTCCCAGGGGCACTTGAGATTTTGGCTGATAAAGCTTCTGTCGAACTGGCTAAGTTCAAATCGAAAACTCCTTCTGTTACGAAGGACGAGAGAGATATTCTAACAGAGTTACAGGGAGAGATAGCGGATTTGTATGTCCGTAATCTGAAGGATGAGTCTAAGGTGCTTGCCTACCTTCGTGGTAGGGGAGTCTCAGATGAGATGATTTCCGAATTCAAGATAGGTTTTGCGCGAGACGATTTTGAGGAGGCTTATAAATATTTGCTTGATAAGGGGTACAAGAAGTCTGATGCAATCAAAGCCGGAGTTTTGATATCAAAGGATACGGCATCTGATAAGGTTTATGACAGATTTCGTTTGAGACTTATGTTCCCTATATCGGACGAGATGGGGCGGGTTGTTGCTTTTGGTGGGCGTGCTCTCAAGAAGGACGATCAGCCAAAATACCTTAATTCTCCTGAATCCGCCGTTTATCATAAGGGTAATGTGCTTTATGGTCTTCATTTGGCTAAGAAACATATTAAAGAGCAGGATTTGGCTATTGTTGTCGAAGGTTACATGGACGTGATCTCTTCGTATCAGGCTGGTATTCGTAATGTTGTTGCCTCATCAGGTACAGCTCTTACGCTTAAGCAGCTTAAGCTTCTTAAGCGTTATACTAAGAATATTTCTTTTTGTTTTGACAGTGATGATGCCGGTCAGGAAGCTCTTTTGCGTGCTTGCGAGAATGCTCAATCCCTTGATTTGAATCTCAAAGTTATAACTCTTGATGGCTACAAAGATCCGGACGAGTGCGCCAAAGATAGTGCTGACAAGTGGCGTGACTCGGTTTCCGGTGCGAAGTATTATCTGGACTTCTATCTGGATAAGCAGCCTTCCGGTCTTGAAGCGGTGAAAGATTTTTGTGATTTTTATTTGAGGCTTCTTGATGGGGTTCCGCATCCTCTGGAAAAGAAAGAGTATCTGGCAAAACTTGCCAAGAAGATTTCTCTTCCGGTTCCTCAGCTTGAAGAAAGGATGGAGTCTCTCAAAGGACAAGTTACAAGGGGTAAAATTAACAATGCAGACAGCGTGGAAAAAGTCGGCATTTCTGCGGGTGAATATTTGCTTGGTCTTGTGATGCATTTCCGCGGCAAATTTGATGATCAAATCAAAGAGGAGCATGCTGACCTGTTTGATGCTGACCTGAAAAACATTTACAAACAGATGGCAAGTTATTATAATTCTCGAGCTTGTATCGATGATGGCTTATTGGACGGCGTCACAGAGGAAGAAAGGAGCAAATTACAGGTTTGGGCTTTGTATGTCGACAATCGAATAGGGGAGTGGAGTGATAAAGACGTCAATGATGAATTTTGGAAAGCATTAAGGAAGCTTCAAAACAATTGCTCGAAACGTAAACAGATAGATCTGACATCTCGGATTCGTGAGGCGCAGATGAATGGTGATTCCAAACTAGAGCTTGAACTTATGCAAAAGTACGCAAAATTTATTTCTTAAAACACCTAAATGGCTCGAACTAAGAAATTTATCACAGGTGTTTCGGACGAAAGATTGGCCAAGTTCCCGGAAGAAGTGCGTGGTCTTGTTAAAAAGGGCAAGCACAGGGGTTTTGTAACCCAACAGGAACTTCTCAAGGCCATGCCATCTGTTGAGGAAGATGTTCTCTTACTAGATGAAGTTTATACTCTTTTCATGGATCTTGGTGTCGAGGTTATCGACGTAAAAGATGCTATGATCTGGGGTAAGAATGCTGACAAGGACGATGGTCCTAAGAGTAAGAAAGGGATCGATGATGACGAAGATGACGAAGATGACGAGGAGGCTAAGCAGCGAGCGGAAGAAGAAGAGGAAGATAAACGTGTCCAACTTCAGGAGATCGCTAATGATTCCATTAGGATGTATCTATGTGAGATTGGGAAGGTTAATCTTCTTACTGCGAAGGAAGAAGCTGATTTGGCTCGTAGAATCGAGAAAGGAGATCAGTCTGCCAAAAAGCAGCTGGCGGAAGCGAATTTGCGTTTGGTTGTCAGTATCGCTAAAAAATATATTGGACGTGGACTTTCTTTCCTAGATCTAATCCAGGAGGGAAACATAGGTCTTTTCCGCGCTGTTGAGAAGTTTGATCCGGAACGCGGTTTTAAGTTCTCAACATATGCTACATGGTGGATCAGGCAGGCTATTACTCGTGCTATCGCTGATCAGGCTAGGACGATTCGTATTCCTGTCCACATGGTGGAGACCATTAATAAGCTGACTCATACACAGCGAAGGCTTGTTCAAGAGCTTGGTCGCGAGCCTCTTATCGAAGAGCTTGCTGCCGAAATGGATATGGATGTCAAAAAAGTTCGTCATGTTCTCAAGATTTCTCAAGATATCGTTTCCCTTGAAGCTCCTGTCGGTGCTGAAGAAGATAGCAAGCTTGGTGATTTCATTGAAGATAATGATGCTCTTTCGCCGGCAGAGCTTACTAATCGTCAGCTTATCAAGGAAAATATCCATGAGATGCTTCAGTACCTTTCGCCTCGTGAGCGCAAAATAATCGAAATGCGTTTTGGTCTACGCGATGGTATTGGTCATACACTTGAGGAGGTTGGACGTGAATTCGGCGTTACTCGTGAGCGTATTCGTCAGATTGAGGCCAAGGTACTCCAGAAGCTTAGAGAGCATCCTACAAGCGTTAGAATTAGGGATAATTAGGATTTAGCGTTTAGGGTGTAGTGAATGGAATTCTATTATTTAAAACTTAAGAAAATATGAACACTAATGCAGGACATACTGGTGGTGATGATGAGAATGTTGTATATGTGACCAAAGAAGGGCTGCAGAAGCTTGAAGACGAGTTGGAGTCTCTAAAAACCGAGAGGCGCAGGGAGGTTGCACAGCGTCTTAAGGAGGCTATCTCTTATGGTGATTTATCCGAGAATTCGGAATATGAAGAGGCTAAGAATGAACAGGCTTTTGTTGAAGGTCGTATCTTGGAGCTTGAAGATCAGGTTAAGCATGCAAAAATCATTACCGAGAAGAAGAAAGCTGGGAAGCTCGTTGAGCTTGGTAGTCATGTTGTTATTACTCTCGTCAAGTCTGGCAAAGACAGCGAAACCGAAGAGTACACAATAGTAGGTTCAACAGAAGCGGATCCGCTTTCCAATAAGATGTCTAATGAATCACCGGTTGGTGCGGCTATTATTGGCCACAAAGTTGGAGACACGGTTGATGTCAAAGTGCCCTCCGGCAAAGTAAGGTATAAGATAGACAAAGTTAGCTAGGGAGTTTTTAAGAACTCAAGGTCAATAAAACTCAACGTAATACCAATTATCAATCTCTGGCGAGTATGATCAACACACACACAATATATCATCAACAAGAATGAGTTTGTTGAAGACGTTTCTCGTATTTTATCCTGCGTCTCGGACTTAGAAGTCTTGTACTCTAAAAATAGATCTTGATAAAAGTGATCAAAACAAAATAGCCAGCCGCATATATTAGGTTGATTCCGGCGAGAGACAATAGGAGTATTTTGGTGGATGTGAGAGTGAAAAAAGGTTGTATGAAGTATTTTTTCAAGAGGATCCAGGCTAGATAGAAATAAAGTGCCAGGAAGACATGAAATCTGGCAAGTGAGTATGAAGTATTTATTTCACCAAGAAATTCAGCCGACTGCATTAACGGATCAAAAATGATTTCACGGGTCTCCGGTGTCGAAACCGAAAAATAGGTCTCGCCATCGATGTTTTTCCCAAGAAGATACAAGGTCTCGTTAGTTCCCCAAGCATCATACCGAATAGTCATTGACTGATTACCAGATAAGAGATGGATAACAGCAAATAGAAGCGGCTTGCGTACGGAATCGACGATGGCATAGGTATCATTACCAGTGTTCTCCAGAGTGATTATGCTCATTGTTGATGCGGTCCGATTTTCGATCACAACCCCAATCTCATCCGAAGCGGTTGTCCCGAAAGGGATTACAAGAAAAAAGGTCAGCATTGCCACCAAGAAAGTTAGAATTAGGACTGCTGCCACTAAAAGTATTTTGATGGTTTTTTTCATCATTTTTTAGTTACTCTTGTCGACTTCATTATAGTTCTTTTCATTGGCAGTGCTACTATTTTCGGGGATGTCTTCGTAATTATTAGCATTTTCCGGATCAGTTGCGCCAAGGGAAGTAAAGAAGTTATTCAGCAATTCTTCGAACGAGTAATTTTCTCCTTCCATCTCTTTGGCAAATTGCCCAAACATTATCCCCAATCTGTCTGAAGTTATGTCTTCATAAGAGAATGCACTAGGGTTACCTCCAAGGTGGAAATCAATCCCACCATTTGCTTTGTCAATCTCTACTCCTAGCCATTGATACGCTTCGCTTCCGTAAGCTCCGAATACAGAGATAGGACCTCCGTATTCATATGATTTGTCTGCAAAATAAAAGAAGTGTCGCATATCAACCCATCCAGCTTTCGTAGTGTAAACATATCTGATCGTAGACCCGTTTATAGCATTATTATTGTAAGCATTAAGAAATTTATTTATTACCGCTGAGTTACTAGCTTGATAGCTATAAGAGGTTGGTAGCATACTATTCCATACATCTCCTACCGTTCCCGCCTGAGCCTTATTCGGTTCCTCCCCGCTCGGATCAATATACTTGATCGGATTGTTCCGTACATACGCGTATGTGTTGAAAGACTGCGGATCTCTGAGCATCTCAAGGAA
>Ga0210006_1001150_pt1 | contig 18605 bp, 21 predicted proteins | sample CryGey02umfilter_2_FD_185452 | JGI IMG/M metagenome (GOLD analysis project Ga0210006, IMG submission 185452) | Groundwater microbial communities from aquifer in Utah, USA - Crystal Geyser 4/10/14 0.2 um filter (SPAdes) (version 3) | ecosystem: Environmental > Aquatic > Deep subsurface >... | reverse complement strand
CATTATTAGAGAGCAAAAAGACAAAGGTATCAATTATTGGGGCTGGGAGAGTGGGCATAACTGCGGCTTTTACCATGTATCTTAAGAATACCGCGCAAGAAATAATGCTGTTTGGACGTGACAAAGACAAACTCATTGGAGAGCAATCCGACTTCATGGACAGTCTCTCCTTTTTAGGCACAACACATGTCACGGTGGGAGATGAGATGAGCGATTTAGCAGGATCAGATGTGATTGTTTTCACAGCAGGAGCAGCTCAAGAGCCAGGCGAAACACGTCTCGATTTGGTAAAGAAGAATACTGATATTTTGGCAAGTATGATTCCTGAAATAGTCAAATATGCTCCTGAAACGATTATTGTAATCGTCACCAACCCGGTAGACGTGCTTACCTATAAAGCTGCCACGATGGCACAGTTCCCAAGGGGGAGAGTGTTTGGCAGTGGGACAACACTTGATACTGCTCGTTTTCGATTTCAACTGTCAAAGTATCTGAATGTAAACCCAAAAAGTGTTCATGGCTATATCCTCGGCGAACATGGCGACAGTTCTTTTCCCACATTATCTACGACAAACGTGGGTGGACAGTTGATTTCATCGATGAAAGATTTTTCAGATGAAAAAGCGCACGAAGCGTATGTCAAGACAAGGGACGCGGCATATAAAATAATCGCTGCAAAAGGGGCAACCTATTATGCTATCGGCGTTGTGATAAACCAACTAGTTCATTCGATACTCACCGATGCAGGGCGCGTGTATCCATTATCAGTCGTCCTTGAGGGAGAATATGGGCACACAGGGGTGTCTTTAAGTGTTCCTTGTGTCTTGGGAAGACGTGGAATTGAGCGTGTTATAGAAATTCCTCTTTCCGAAGAAGAAAAATTGAAAATGCAGCTTTCCGTAGAAACACTCAAAAAATATTTATAATTTGATAGACTATACCTATGTTTATTCCAACAGTGAATGCTCAATGCCCCGTTTGTATCGTCACCGTAGGAGGGGGATTGTTTATTGCCAAAAAACTTGGCGTAGATGATTTACTCACTGCGCTTTGGATTTCGGGCCTTAATGTTGCAATTTCTTTCTGGTTTGTAACCTTTATAAAAAAACCAAAATTTTTGAGAAATCCGCTTCTGTGGACAGCCATCATGTTTGTTTCTACCTATGGGTATTTAGCAGCGACAAAGCAGATGTATCATAAAAACAATACGTTTATGCATGTCGATAAAGTTCTTGTAGGATTAGTACTGGGGACACTGGTTTGGCTATTGGGGATAGGCATAGATAAATTAATACGTAAATACAATAATGGAAAAGTCCTCTTTTTTTACCAAAAAGTTATCGTGCCCTTATTTTTATTATTAGCTACATCGGGACTCTTTGCGGTCCTTATTAAAAATATTCGAATCTAACTATGGATGACAACAAACTGAAGGAATTCATGAATAAAGTTAAAACAATGGAAAAAGGGGAAAAACTTGATTTATCTTCCGGAGAAGATCTTTCTATTGGTGTTATGAATCTCATATCTATTGAGGAACACCTCTTTTTTTCGGGAGGAAAAACAGGAGCGACAAAATATTATGATTTACTGAATGAGGTGAGAAAGATGCGCGTTGAACTCATGAAATCGATGATTAAAGAGTATGAGGGGGAAGTCTGGTGTATAAGCAAGCATTTGCTCGCCGCATCGATGCGCGTCATGGAAGTAGGAACAAAAGCCTTAAAAAGCAATGATGCGCCGAAGGCCCATGGTTTATTCCGAAAATCATACGATTTATACAATATGTTCTGGGCATTGAATTTAGGGGTGATGGATACAAAAGATATGAAAAAGATAGAAATTCCCGAAAAAGAAAAACCTATTGAATACAACGATGAAAAGGGAACAAGTTTTTTGGGAAAGATGAGTGGAATGGTGGGGAAGCTGCTTGATTGTTGCAGGGAATAACTGATATCATGAAAGCATGACCTTAACTGAGGTATCGTATTATTCTCGCAAATTAGCTCCTTTCGCGATTTTCGCGTTTGTCGTCGTGCTTATCTTCTTTTATTCGATAAAGCTTCTGTTTTTGCTTTTTTCATTGAATCAACCAAAAGTTACCTATATCAATCCTCTATTTAAGGAGATTAAACCGCTTTTTCTCAAGAATGATGCAACGACAAGTGCAGGATTTTCTTTTACGCTTGACACCATTGAGGGGCAGCCTATCACCGCAACTGATACCGCTCAAGTGCTTTTATTCCCTCCCTCAAAATTTCAATTTGATTACTTACCGAAGGTATATGTCATGGCAAAAATGCTAGGATTCGATACGGAGCTTGTCAAACACAAGCTAGTTAACAACGAAGCGGTATTTCTTGATGGGAAAAGAAGATTGGCGATAGATATCAATACCTATAATTTCCGTTACGACTACGACTTTCGTAAAGATAATGAATTGATTGAATCCGTAGCAACCCCAGATCAAGAAAGTGCTGAGAATACCGCGATTAATTTTTTGAAATCTATCGATAGATATCCAAAAGACCTCGCCATGGGTAAAACAAACCCCGTTTATATGTTCTATGATAAGACGTCTTCGAGCGCGGGTATTATCGATAGTCCGCAAGAGTCAAACATGATAGAAATAGATTTTTATCGTCCGGATGTGGCTCAATATCCGGCCGTTTCCCCCTCTTATTTCAATAGTCAGAACTATGTCATGTTGATGTCCAATAAGAAAGGGGTAACGGTTATCAGTGCCCAGATAAAATTCTTTGGCGTTTCTGAAACTCAAATAGGAGTTTATCCTCTTATAACCGGGCAAAGAGCATATGAGAAATTGTTAGGTGGGGAGGGAATATTAATCTCTGAAGGATCAGGTAAGAAGAATGTGACAATAAAAAAAATGTTCTTAGGTTACTTTGATCCAGATGTCTATCAGGACTATTACCAACCGGTTTATGTTTTCCTCGGAGATGACAATTTTGTATCATACGTTCCCGCAGTGTCGGAGAAATGGCTGATTGATGAGAGCAAACTTTAATTCAACGGCATGGAGATGTGAGTTACGTACTGATCTATCCATTGGGTAAGGCTTCTTGTATCCTCAAACCGGTCCAGGCTTTTCAGGACGACAATAATATATTGGTTGCCGTTTTTTTTGTAAAAACTCACTAAATTTTGTCCTGCGAGTTCCGTATACCCAGTTTTCAATCCACCTATTCCAATAATTTCTCCCAGTAATTTATTGACATTACTTAATTTGTGGAAATATTTGTAATCTACATCAGCGATGATAATTTCCTTTGTTGAAACAAATTTTGCCAAGTATGGGTCTTTTAGCAATGCGCGTCCGGCAAGCGCCAAATCGTAGGGAGACGTTAGTTGTTCTGGATCATCAATACCAATCGGATTTTTGAAATGCGAATTTTTCATTCCCAACTCGGCAGCCTTTTCATTCATTTTTCCTATAAATGTATCGTATCCGTATGCGTTGGCAAGAGTAAATGCCGCATCATTCGCAGAATGGACAAGAATGCCGTAGAGAAGGTTTTCGATTGTTATTTTTTCTCCAGTGACTAGTCCCATGAGTTGCCAATCCGGTTCATCTTGTTTGGTGATTTGTTTAGTTACAACAATGATATCAGTGGGTTTAAATACGTCTGCCACGACGAGAGCGGTAATGATTTTTGCGGTTGAGGCAGGATAAAATGCAAGTTTACTATTGTGTTCAAAAATAGGGGTAAAAGATGATAAGTCGGTAATATAAACTCCCTCCGCGGAAATAGGAGGGTAAGAAGCATATGTGCTGACCTCAGGAATCGGATGAAGCGAAAATTGACGGGTAGGTTTTTTTTCCCAGATATCCTGCTGAGAAAAAACACGAGTTAACCAGTAATCACCTGGATAAAAAAGAAGTAATAGGGAAAAAGATAAGAAAACAATGATGCGCAACAAATCCATATGTTATTGTACTTTTTTTTCCTCGGTCGAGGCAAGTCTTATATCAACTCGTTCCATATCACGGGGGAAGAGCGATGCTTCACGCACATTAGAAAGCCCGAGAATATTCATGGTAATTCGTTCCAGGCCCAGACAGAAACCTCCCTCTGGTGGCATTCCATATTTAAATGCCTGTAAATACGGGATTTCAAAGTTGTCAGGATTCTGGACCCATTTTTTAATGTTTGCAACCAAAGTATCATAGTTATGAATACGTTGTCCTCCCGTTATCCATTCTTGTCCTTTTCCAATAAGGTCAAAACTCAATGTTTCTTCTGGATTATCTGGATCAGGATGAGTATACATGGGTCTTTTTTTAGTGGGATAATGCGTTACAAATACCAAGTCACTCCCGTGTGTTTCTCGTGACCATTTTGACAATTCCCGTTCTCCTTCTGGGTCTAAATCAGGTTCTTTTCGAATATCACGACCTGTACGCTGGAAAATGATTTCTTTTGCTTCAGTTAACTTAATACGAGGAATGCTTTTTTCAATTCTGGGAATTTCAACACCATGATTACCAAGCACATCTGCATGATTTGCTTTTACCGCAGCAAAAATACTCTTGAGCATATGTTCGGCCATGTCCATAAGTTCTGTCCAACTATCTATAAATCCCATCTCCGCGTCAAGCCCTACGTATTCAGTGAGGTGGCGAGTTGTTACCGAAGGTTCGGCGCGATATGCATGGGCAACAGTGAATACTTTTTCGAAAATTGACACCATAATTTGCTTGTAAAATTGGGGACTTTGCGCCATAAAAGCCTTATGATGGAAATAGGAAACAGGGAATACTTCAGCTCCTCCTTCTGTTGCGGTTGCAACAATGGTGGGGGCTTGGATTTCCGTGAATCCCTTGTCTTTCATTATTTTTCGGAATGTTTGGACAATGGTCTCTTGGACTTTGAAAATGGAACGGATACTCTGATGGCGAAGTGTCAAACTCCTGTAATCCAACATGATGGGGAGAGATACATCCAATTTTTCCTTACCCATATCAAAAGGGAGTTCTTTTGCGGCGGCGAGAACTTCAAATGATTTTGCCTCAACCTCAATTGTTCCTGTCTTAATTTTTGTATTGACCAGTTTTGCGGGGCGTTCCTTTATCAATCCCCTAATGGAAACCACGGATTCAGGGGAAAGGGTTGCGTAGGTAGCATCGCCAACGACTTGCACTACACCAGTGCTATCGCGAAGGTCGATAAAAACGATTTTCTTGTGATTTCTTATGGTATTGACCCATCCCCGCAGTTCAACTTCCTTACCAACAAGGTTGGGAGTATCCGAGATATATACAGTTTTCATACTTTTTCATTATATCATTCAGGCGACAACTTTGATGAAGCACTTCAGTTGTCTTTTCCCTTGCCAATATTGAGAATCCACGGTGTAAGCTATTGATATTGTTGAACCGATTTTAATTAGTTTTTTTTGTTCATCACTGGGTGAAAAATAAACACATTCCAATTGCTTTGTTCGTTCAACGGGATCCTGACCTACAAATTTAAGATGCTCTTGTTTCTTTCCCATACTCTTTACAAAGAGTACTTTGATTGAACTTTGAAAAACGGGAGTAGGATTTCCAATTCCAAAGGGAGTAAGCTCTTGGAGAGCATCAACGAGTTTTTCTGAGACACAACTTAACGATATATCCATATCGACATATAATTCCCATTCCTTTGGTTCAGGGACCTCTTTCATATGGAGGTTAATCTGCTTTTCAAATTCATCCAATTGGTCATCCGTCAGTGAAAATCCCCCTGCTTGAGGGTGGCCCCCTATATGTTTCAGTAGTTTGAGCGACCGAAGAAACGCAGTAATATCAAACCCTTTTACAGAACGTGCTGATCCCTTCCATCCCTCTTCTGTCTTTGTCATAACTATTGAGGGGCGTTGATATCTCTCGGTAATCTTTGAAGAAATAAGGCCAATAATTCCCTCATTCCAATTTTCTTTCTTTTGCAGAATTAATTTTGGCACTGCCGTTTTTTCAATTGCTATAAAGGCTTCTTCTACAGCGAAATCTACCATTTTTTGGCGAGTGGTATTATGAGCTTGAGCTTCCTGAGCAAGGAGTTTTGCTTTTACTGCATCTTTTGTACAGAGCATGCGGACAGCCTCAATAGCATGTGAAAGTCTTCCTACTGCGTTAATACGGGGAGCCAGAGCAAAACCCGCATGATAGGTAGAAATTTCCATATGAGAAAGTCCAGAAACCGCAAGAAGTTCTTTAATTCCCGGCTTTGTAGCTTTTGAAAAGGCACGGAGACCATATTTCGCGATACTTCTTGAATAACCCGTGAGGGGAACAAGATCGGCAATGGTCCCCAGTGAAGCGAGGGCCAAAAAATCGGTAGTAAATAGTTGTTTCAATGTTTCATTATGGGCATCAAAATGATGCCAAATATCAAGAGCAGTAATATAAGCGAGTCCGGATCCGGATACAAGGGGACAGTGAATAATCGCTTTTGCCGAGGTTGGAAGAAGTTTTGGTTTGGTGTGGTGGTCGGTAATAATAACTGAAATTCCCTTATCCGAGGCATATTTCACCTGTTCACGAGCACTTATTCCATGATCGACACTAATAATCAGTTTTGGATGATATTTTTCTATCACAGCATCTATTCCTTTTACAGAAAATCCATAGCCCTCGCTTTGTCTATGAGGGACATAGGGGAAGACTTTGAATCCCACTGCATGAAGCGTTTCCCAAAGAATAGATCCTCCCGTAATACCATCTGCGTCATAATCTGTGTACACCACTACTGTTTCATTTTTATCCTTACAAGATTGAAGTTTTTGGAAAAGTATATTTAATTCCTTTTCAAATCCGAGGGATAGTAATGAAAAAGTAAGGGGATGAGGGGGTTTAAGAAATAACGCTACATTTTCAATTTTTCTTTTTGAAAGGAGCTGAGCTATGATTTGGTCAGGAGTCATGGAACAATTGTATCACCTTTACACAAGACCGCCGCCCTTGAAGATATTTGGTTTAAGCCAATCCTGGGGACTTTGTGCCCCTTCTTTGGACTGACTTTCCTGCGCTTCAACAGAAGTAATCGCTTGAACCTGCTGACGCTCAATACCTGGCTGTTTTACTGAAAACACGGGAGAAGAGACATTTTTTTGCAGTTGGATGACAGGTTGTTGAAATGATGGAGGTCTTGTCACAGGTTGTGGTGATATTTTTTTTGAGGCGCCCGCTTTTAACAAAGCAGCAATAGTTTCAAACGTTTCAGCATTGACAGAATACGAAGTAAATGTATTCGTTGCACCTGCAATTCCTGCATATAAATTAGTGGACATGTCTTTATCAATTTCACACTGCAATTGTTGGAGTACTTTATACACTAGTTCACATGTTGAAGAGCTCGTTTTGTTGATATAGTTAACAGTTCCAAAAAAAGCATTGGTCAAATGTCTGTCAATATTAATAATCTCTTTGCCTTGGAACTGGGCCTGATTTTCGGTATACAAAGTCCCCACAGCGTTTAAATTGGGGACATCTACCGTAATAATAAAATCAAATGATCCGCCTGTATAAGAATATTCTACTTGATTGGGATTAAGCTTGGGAAATCCTTGGCGGGGCGCAATGACAAGATTAAACTTTTCTCCCTGAATATGATAATCGATTTTATCGATAGTGCCATCTACATACGGAAACGATACGACCAAGTTATCACCTCCAATAGTGAGAGATGACTGTATTTTATCGGCTGCCATGGCATCACTTTTTATAGGGGAAGAACACACGAGAGAGACATTTTTTTGCATCTTGAGAAGTCCTAGATAGAGTGCTGTTGCTCCTGCAATAGCATCAGGAGAAGGATTTGTGGGGAGGACAATGATGCCGCTTGTCCCCTTAGCGATGATATCCGCTAATTTTGGTAGAGTGGTGTTTGTATTTGGAAACATATTATAGGATACATTTTACCACATCACCTACCCGGATGTCAAGTGCAGGGGAGAGTATGATGCCACACTCTTGTTCTTTCTTTACTTCTTCAACTTTCTTCGCTCTTATTTTTAATGAAACTATTTTTGATTTGCCTATAATAGTATCATTTCTATGGATTTCCAGCATATCTCCCAATTCAAACTTACCTTTTGATAATTTTGAGCCAAATACTTTCTCTCCCTCTATCGTGAATGTTGCCAGTATTTTAGCCTCACCTTTGAGGCTCTTTTCTTGCTGCTCTTTTTCTTGGAGTAAAAGGGCAACCTCTTCAAGTTCTTCAAGCAGCTCATAGATGATTGCGTATTGCTTAATAATGACTTTTTCTTGTTTGGCAATGTCTTTTGTTTCTTGATCGAGATGTGAGTTGAAACCAATTACGATAGATTTACTTGCTTTAGCGAGAAACACATCAGATTTGTGGATATCTCCAACGGCCTTAAGAACAATCTCTATATTGATGTTTTGAGAAAGAATAGCCTCCAGCGCCTCCAAAGATCCTTGAGAGTCGGTTTTAATAATAATAGAAAGTTTCTTTTGTTCTTTCTGGGGTGTTGCAAAAAAATCTTGTGCAGTAAACCCTTTTTTAGCTACAGGAACAACTTCTTCAGCCACACTATCGACATTTTCTGGAGAAATTTTTGATCCAACAAGGGGGGCTGATTCAAACCCAAGCAGTTCACACGCCTGAGATGGGAAGGCCTCTTGTATTTGTACATGCATATCGTCTGTTATAGAACGAATTTTAGCTTTAATTCCTCCCGCATAAACAGTATCCGCAACATGAAGTGTCCCATTTTTAACGACAACACTCACTGCGATTCCTCGTCTGTCTTTTTTTGTTTCTATTACATAAGCCTCAAGCTCTGCTTCTGGGTCATATTGCAATCCCTTATCTGTAGCTACAAGGAGAATGGTTTCCAATAGTTCAGGTACACCCTTTCCTGTCTTTGCACTAATGGCGGCTACCGGTACATCTCCCCCTTTACCTTCCACCATAATGCCATGACGTAATAAATCGTTTTTCACCTTTTCAGGTTTTGCTTCGGGCAGGTCCATCTTATTGAGAACGACAATACAGGGAACGCTAGCTTGCTTGATGTGAGAAATAGATTCGATAGTTTGAGGCATGAGCGAATCCTTTGCATCTATCATGAGAAGAACTATATCAGCCACCGTAGCTCCCCGAGCTCTGAGTTGTGAGAATGCTTCATGGCCAGGGGTGTCGATAAAGGTGATTTCACTGATAGGATATCCCTTAATTGCTGTTTTTGCCGTATATCCCCCTATCTTTTGAGTAATACCGCCATGTTCCTTTGCGGCAATACGGCTACTTCGGATATAATCAAGGAGAGTTGTTTTGCCATGATCTACATGACCAAGAATTGCTACGATAGGAGAACGTGGTTTCATACAGTATTGGGTATTTGGATTATATCTATAGTATACTCCGCAAGACGAGAAGCAAGATTGACGTTGACACCGCCCTTTCCAATCGCAAGAGGAGCTTGAGACTCTTCAACAGTTACCTTGGCATGCTTTGCTTTTTCATCGATTTCTATTGAAGAAACTTTCGCGGGTGAGAGGGCGGACATGATAAATAACTTAATATCACTATTCCATAAAATAATGTCAATTTTTTCTTTTCCTCCACACTCATCTGTCACCATCTGGACACGAACGCCTCTTTGTCCCACACAGGCTCCAACCGGATCAACTGCACCATGCCCTGTTGTCACTGCGATCTTTGCCCGCTCACCTGGCTCTCTCACCGTTTTTTTTATAAGGACAGAACCATTCGCAACTTCTGGGACCTCTCTTTTAAAGAGCTCTTCAATAAGGCGCACATCGTTTCGAGAAACGACAATACGAGGATTACCATATTTATCGTTGCCAATCTCTTTAATATAGATGGTATAGCTCGTATTAACGGAGTATTCTTCCTGCTTTATTTGTTCCTCCTTGGGTAAGACTGCTTCAGCTTTTCCTATATCGAAATATGCGTTATAGCCATCATACCGAATGACTCGTCCCTTAATACAATTTCCGATGTGGGATTGAAAATGTTGAACCACAGTTCTCTTTTCCACCTCCCTGATTTTTTGCAAGATTACTTGTTTTGCTGTTTGTGCGGCGATGCGGCCAAATCCAGGAGGAGTTATGTCTTTATCATCTTCAAAAAGGTGAGCCTCACCAGACTGTCTGTTGATTTTGGCAGTAATATTTTCACTGAGTTCGACTTCTGGATATTCTTTTTTATATGCGGCAACAAGCGCCAATTCAATGGATGAAAGAACATCCTCGGCTGGAATGTTTCGTTCCGCCGCTACCTGATTGAGTGCAAGCAAAAATTCCGATTTGACTACTGTCATATTTAAGTACTGGTAACTTAGTAAACATTATTCCTTTTGAGCCTCTTTTTTGGCTTCTTTCTTATCTTCCTTTTTATCCTCACTTGGAGTTGTCGCTCCTGCTTCTCCTTCACCTGGAACCTCTTGCTTTGCTGTCAACACTTCAGGCGTGGCTGCAGCAGTTGTTTCCGCCACGACACTTTCTTCTTTGTGTGCTGCTACGGATACGATCACTTTTTCAGGTTCAGTCTTAATCACATACGCAGGGTTTACCACGATATCACTCACTTTTATCTCGTTTCCTATTTCTTTCAACGAAGTCAAATCGATTTCAATATGGTTTGGAATGTCTTGTGGCAATGCCTCTACAGTCACTTTATCTGTGAGAGTGAGAATTACACCACCAACGTTTGCGGCAGGAGCAATTCCAACAAACGTAAGGGGAACAACCGCTTCTATCTTGGTGCTCAAATCAACCTTTCTGAAATCCGCATGCAGTATCAGTCCCTCGATGGGATCTCTTTGAAGAGAGGTTATCAACGTTGGGATTTCATCTTTTTCTGTTTTGACATAAACAACGCCTGTTTCTCCCACAATTCGAAACATCCGCTTGAATTCAACATAATTAACGGAAATAGCCTGAGAAGGGAAGTTTGTGCCATATATATTGGCGGGAAGAGAGCCAGTTTTTCGCAAGTTTTTGTTTTTTTTACCAAAAACTGTTCTTACTAATGCTCCAAGGATCATTTTTTTCTTCTCGGTTAGAGTTTTCTTCATAGTTATTCTTTCAACAGTTCAATAAAAAACACGCGATCTGTTGACAAGTCAGTATTATAGAGGATTAGGCTATTTTTCACAAGAGGAGAAAAGTTAGTATTTAATAGATGGATGTTTGTAGGGAGCTTAAGAGTAAAATGGACGTCGTTGGATTGTGCCCCAATTTGCTTTTGGATGACGAGCTGATAGGTGGCCTTGCCTTTTTTGAATTTAGTAGTTGAAGAATAGGATAGGGAAACTGATTTTTTTTGTTGGGGAAGAATTTCTAGAAGGAAACCTATTACCTTATGTTTTCCCGTTTCCGAATCGTAGGTGGAAAGTTGTTGGCCATCCACTTTTATGGAACTCACAAGGGAGTCCGCGGGAAGGAGAATCTGAAAATAGTTTTTGTAGGTTCCCCCAGGAAATACGCCCGACAGGGAATTGTTTGAATAGGTAATCGTGAGACTGGTAGTTATAAGGCCAGATGTATCAACTGAAGTTTGAACATCGTACAATCTATCGACAAAAAAATTTGTTTTATTTACTCCCATATTAGCGTCGAGTGCGTATTGAAAGTCCGCGTAACAGTTACTTTTTTCAGCACCTGAACAGTAAGGAGTAGCAAGCCGCCCGCTCCAATACAACTCGTCAAGGCTCTTTTGTGTCCTTTCATTATTCATAAAGAGAACCATATTTTTTTGATCAAAGCCCTCTACTATCGCTGAACTAAGAAGGAGGGGGTTGGCTGTTTCTGTCTGAGAAAGGAGTTGTTTTACGAGCGAAGAAAGAAAACTTTTTTTCTGTGTTGAACCAGGGAAAAAACCGTGCTCCGCATAGTATTGTGTCTTTATATAAAAGTTATCTTTAGTGATTTTTTCCTTGTAGTCGGGAAGGAAAATGGTTTCATAGGCTCCGATAATATTCCTTACTGCAGAGGTTGTTATGAGTGCGGCTCCATTCCAGGAGCTGAGGCCGAGTTCTTTTTGAAGGAAAAAAGTTGCCTGCTGGTATGTGTCATAAAAATCGGGAAAAAAAGCACTGTCGCGTAAAAACCAGTGAGGCTGATTTAAATAGTCACGAATAGGATTGGGAGGGGCAATATGGGCAGTGAGTTGACCGTCAGCATCGTACACATCAAGGATTTGGAAATCTTTCACACCGAAATACTGAGTTTTTAATATACCGAAAGAGCCTATAAATCCTCCTCCCGGGCGTATCTCCATATTATTGGCAAACAACAACAACAACGTCTGCTCCTCTTTCTCACCCAGTAAATCAGGGAGAAGAGCAAATAATTTTTTTGCTTTCCTTAATTGGGAGATACTTTTTTGAAATTCATTACGATTGTGGGTAGATATCAAAAAAGTTGGAATTTTCCTGTACATAGTCACGATGAGATTCTCTGATTCCGAAAGGAGTGTCTGAGTCGTATCAAAATGTAACCTTGTGTTGTGTGCGACAAAAGCATTTCTTGAGGGTTGTAGAATGAGGCGTGAGAGAATATTGGATTCCTCTGTGAGCGCCTGTAAGGTTTTAAGCAAGTTTGTTTGAGTCGTATTGATGACAAATAAATCATCAGAAAATCTCGCGAGAGAAAAAAATAAATAGAGGGGGCGTACGGGTTTGTACATGAATGATGCAAGAGAGAGAATATCTTTTTTACTGCTATCTATTTGTCGAGCATAATCCAATTTTTGTAATTGGATGAAACGGATTGATTGTAATGAATAATAGCATGACACTCCTAAAGGAATCCAAAATCCAAATACAAATACTAATAAAAACAGTGTGCAGACAGTACGGAACAAATGAGATGGAAATCTAAAATGCATTTGAAGCGTTTTTCGAAGAATTGACTTGCGTGGACGAGCGGGGAGAGTTGACTCCAAAGTCAAAATAGGGGAATGATCCTCATGGGACACCGAAAACCAGATGATGGTATTGATTTGTTTGACTGCATATTCTTCATCGCCAATAATGTGAATCAATTTTGAGTTTATGGGGAGCTTACCAGAATGAATGTGTTTTTTATGCAGGTGAAACGTAATATAGACAGTAGGAATGGACTGAATAGTATCTTTTAATTTCAAAGACTGTCCAATAATGAAACACAAATCAAAATGCTGACCTTCCTCTGGTGAGTGAGGGGATACGAAAACATGCATGTCATGATTGGTTAGGTGAGCTTTCAACTCCTTGACAAAAATGTCATTTTTGTCTGTCACGATAAGCACTCTCTGTTTTTGGGTCGTTTGTTCTGTAATAAATTGCGTTCTTTTCATGCTGTATAATTGTACTATGGATTTCCATCAGAAAATTGTCCCTCTTTCTCGCGTGGAGGAAATGAAGTTTGATAAAAAGAAAAAAACAGTACTTGCTGGAGGGTGTTTTGATATCTTACATTATGGACATCTCTATTTTATTCAAAAAGCCCGTTCGGCAGGAGATTTGCTTATCCTTCTTTTGGAGTCTGATGCTTTTATACAAAATATAAAAAAGAAAAAACCCGTACATACCCAACAGCAAAGAGCGGAACTCTTAGCGGCACTGGGTTATGTGGATTATGTGGTATTATTGCCATTGTTAAGGAAACCTGATGAGGAATATGAGAAAATAGTTCGTCAAATTAATCCCTCGATTATCGCTTATACGACAGGGGATATTCAAGAAGACCATAAGAAAAAGTTCGCTCAAAAAGTTCATGCCGACATATTATTAATTCCGTATTTGGAATCATTTTCCAGTTCTCAACTTATCACCTATGCGCCTATTTTTAGGGATTGAAATGCCCGTCTCCGAAAGGGAGTCTCTGTACACACAGATTCTTCCTCTTATCAGAAAATATCCTTCATTCAATTGGATACATCCTGATTTATATCATACGACGTTACAGTTTTTTGGGGAAGTTGAAGATGCAAAAAAACTTTCCGAATCGATAAAAACAACGTTGTTTGATAAGGAGAAATTTCATCTTTACGGATTGGGTTTGGATATGTCCCAAACGAATGAGTTGATTCTCCACATGACGTATCGACGAGAGAAAAAGATTGATTACATTGTTGATTCACTTGAAAAAACATACCCCACTTTCGTGAAACAACGGGCATTCGTATTCCATACCTGTATTGGAAGAGCTCCTCGATCCTCAAAGCAGCAATTTTTTCTTTTAAGAAAAATATTGGAGAAAACGTCTATCTCAATCTCCTATCCAGTAGATTCATTGAAATTATTCTCAAGTGCAAAAAATACTGAAGGAAGAAAATTTACGGTGCTGGAAGACTTCCCCCTTTTATAGTCAAGTTGTCACACAAACAGGTTCTGATTTCCTTAAACTTGAGGTATACTTCGGCAAGTTTATAGTGAGTTTATCGAACTACTCAGTATAAACCAACAAATTTAGTCTCACTTTTTACATACCCTACAAGAAATTCGAACTTTTTGATATAATTTGCCCATGAAAGACATTAAAGACATTGAATTTTCTGTTGATGGTCTAAAACTCAAGGGGAATCTTTTTTATCCCGATAAAATAAATGAAAAGAACCCTACAATTCTTTTTATTCATGGATGGACAAGTGAAAAGAGAAGAAGTTTTTAATATGCTGAAGTGCTAATAAATTTAGGTTATATTGTTATGGTTTTTGATATGCGAGGACATGGTATAAGTGAGGGAGATATAAATATCCATACTCCAAAGGAATTTCTGCGAGATTGTGTAGCCGCATATGATTATTGTTCTTCGCTCGATGGGGTTGATAAAGAGAATATAAGTATAGTAAGTAGTAGTTTTGGTGGTTATTTAAGCTCAATTCTTACTGAAAAAAGAAAAGTTAAAAATCTCGTATTAAGAGTACCTGCAGATTATGCAAATGACACCTTTGAACAGCCAAAAATGGGAAATGCTGGAGAAAATCCTGAAGTTTTTAAATGGAGATTAATTCCAAAAAAATATAATGAGACATTTGCTTTACAAGCTCTCCATAATTTTAACGGAGATGTCTTAATTATTGAATCTGAAAAAGACGAGATTGTTCCTCATCCAATAATTCAAAATTTCATAAACGCAGTGGAGGATAAAAGTAAATTAGCGCATATTGTGATGAAGGGCGCTCCTCATAGTATAAAACCGGGCCCATTCAAAGAAGAAGTAGTAAGAATTCTAGTCGATTGGTTTAAGAATAAAAAATAATAAGATTATTTAAACAAAACACATTCTTATTGCCTTGGCCTGGGGGAGTTAATCCATGAAGTAAACCCTATAGAAAAGTAAAAAATGATAGATTTGTTATGATTAAAGATATGGATTTTCCAATTATTCTTAATTTCATTTTTAATATCTTCATTTTTCTATCATTTATTTTTTTTATGGGAATGGGTGGTAATTCATCAGAAACAGCAAATGCTTTTAATCTATATATGATTTACGCATACAGCTTATTCTTTTCTCCTATTCCAGTGTATTTTTTAAGAAAAATATCTAAACAAGTGATAATAAAAAAGATTCTGCTCATTTTATCCTTTACCTATTTTATGTGGGGATATATTCTAATTGATATTGCACGGATACCGTTAGAGCCTATTTATAATTATGAAAAATATGAAATTTTAAAGAAAGTAAGCGTCAATATAGAAAATATTGATGATATGGGCTCGGTTGAGAATGAAAAAATAATGAAAATTACATTAAATGTATTAAACAGTACAAAAAAAACTTTTAAAGCAAAGTTGACCTTAGTTAAGAAGCCCAATATTTATCTCCTTTATTCAAGCTGCTTAATGGCTTCATACACATATACAAAGATTACACCAGGCCAAAATTCTACAACTTTTAGTTGCAGAATTGGGTTTGGTCCACAATCCGATATTAATCCCACAAATTTAACCTTAAAAGACTTAATGGGGAAGCTTGTTTTACAAGATACGCCAGTAACACAAATAGACTTTCCACTTACTAATTAAAAAAATATTTTTAGAGATAAAACACCTTCTTATTGCCTCGGCTTGGTGGAGCAAGTAGTATATAAGCCAAGAACTTAATTGACTATAGGAGAGAATTCCCAAGGGCTTGATACATTACCTGTTTCTTTGGCTTTAACGACACCCTTACTTTCTAATAGAAGCTCATGAATGAGGTGATGGTTTAGTCTGTTCAATTCCATATTTGTAGAAGAAAAAATGACATAAGAATAACCCGCATATTTCTTTAGCATACTTGGCTGTGTTACAAGAAAATTTGCAAGTTTATCTGACAATTCTATATTTAGCTTGATTTGCTGCCCTTTACTCATATTATGCTTTAATTATAAACTATTATTAATTATATATGTAACTATATTTAATTATTTAATTTTCATTTTCATTGTAATACTAATATTCATCTATCTCAATACCTTTAAGAAATACATGGTTTCGCTTCAGAAATTTGTGTTTATACATTAAATAATTATTTTTTATATCATTGATAGCCCACCGGAGAAGTTTAGTAAAATCACCCTTACGTTTTGTCCCTTCGTAGTCTACGATATCGGCTGTATTGTCGTAAGCGATGAGTGTATGTCTATGTAGAATTCCATCGTGATGATTATCATATCTTATAATTGTTACCCAATCATCATTTATCTGTATATCAAGTGACACGCATATAATTTCCATACATTGTTTTTTGGGTGAAAAGCCATATACATACGTAAGTCTATTACTCGGAGACAAACTAATTTGAGAAAGGTGCTTTTCATCAATTTTCTTAATCGCTCTTTTTTTCATTGAATTTATCCATTATAAAACAAAAACCATTCCTTTTAGGCTCAATAAATACTCTTCTTTTTTCAATAGTTTTGTTATAGATATGGTATATATTTCCCGTTATCAATGGGTGGGGACGACCTTGCATACGGAATAATTTTGGAGACAAGCATACTAATGTCAACGGATTATATGCTACAAAATACATGTTTTAGGTTGTTATAACAGTAAAAAATACACCTTAGAGGTGTTATTAAGTGTTATTAATTATTAACATATAAATAAGTTCTGATTATTCAACATCTTATGTACCCCTCTGCTTTCACATTACAGGGAGTATAATGCCCAACTGAGCTTTGATTTTGATTTAAGACTGGATTGTTAAACGAGGCTAAACTCCCCATTTGAAAGCTACGGTAGGTATATACCAAGAAGTTGTAAAATCAAAGCGGAGTGGTATAAATTGCTTCAGTTTTTCTTGGTATACTATTTTTATGACAATCCTTGTGTTCACGGAAGGAACGATTCTTGTATTTTTGTCCGGTAAAAATGTACCGAGAGAAAAAGTGGTACGCTTGTCTCAAATAGCTGCCCGCATGAAAATCTTAGAAAATATGAAAGCCGCAATAGCCATACCAAGAACATCACTTCCAAAAGGAGCAGTATATGATTTTGCGTCATATATTCCCATTGGTAGTGCTGTAGAAAAATTAACGAGTTGGAAAAAACAAGGAGCGACTATTTATTACCTTTCTTCGCGGCAAGTTAAAGAAGAAATTAATGCAATAAAGAATGTTTTACAAACATATAGGTTTCCAGACTGCCAGAACCTATCATATCGCAAACAAGGTGAGGATTATAAAGATGTCGCCGAAAAACTAATGCCGGATATCCTTATTGAAGATGACTGTGAAAGTATTGGTGGAGAGAAAGAGATGACGTATACACACATGAGTGATGATGCCAAAGCAAGAGTACATTCAGTGACAATTAAAGAATTCAGCGGAATAGACGACTTACCAGACAGTTTAAGTCAATTAAAAACATATTGATTACACTTTAGAGGTTTTTTTCCAGACTAATATCTATTTCCGAAAATCCATTTTTTTTATAAAATTCAACGGCCATTTTATTTTCAAAATATGAATTAACGTAGGTTTTTTGAAACCCATGAGAATGTGCCCACTTTAAGCATTCGTCCATCAACATTGTCCCAATTCCTTTGGAACGATACTCTGGTAAGACACCCATATTTTCAATTTCTAGATATCTACTTTTACGATATGCAACTATTTTCGGAGCCGCAACTATATATCCTACATTTCTCCCATTGTCTTCGGCAATGAAACAGCAAGCCTGAGGATTATTAAGTAATTTGGTGAAGTATGCTTTTCCTTTATTTGACTGTGTCCAACTCATATCTAAATCAGAGTCATATTTTTGGTTATCAATAAATACTTCATTATTTAAATCTTGAAGAACTTTTACTTCACTCCTGTTTGCAGTTCGAATAGTAAACATAATCAAATTATAACAAAGCAAGAGGTTATAATTGCCTCAGCTTAGGGGAGTAGCTTCAGTTTAGCTCTTCAAAACATCCTATTTGACTATGAGTTATTACACCTTAGAGTATTACACCTTAGAGGTGTAAGTTTGACTGCCCAGACACTCTTTACCACTTATTTGAGTATTTACAATATTCAAGAGTTTTTTGATACTCGGCGTTATCCAAAACAAAGTCATGATATCTTTTCCTATCACCATCAAAAAGAGAAAGTATAATAGTTGGGTCACATAAAGATCTTCCT
>Ga0210006_1001147_pt1 | contig 18618 bp, 18 predicted proteins | sample CryGey02umfilter_2_FD_185452 | JGI IMG/M metagenome (GOLD analysis project Ga0210006, IMG submission 185452) | Groundwater microbial communities from aquifer in Utah, USA - Crystal Geyser 4/10/14 0.2 um filter (SPAdes) (version 3) | ecosystem: Environmental > Aquatic > Deep subsurface >... | reverse complement strand
TCTGCAAAAAAGTAATCAAGACGCCAGCCAATGTTTCTGTCTCTTGCTCGAGTCTTTTGATCCCAATATGTATAAGCCCCAACTTTATCTGGATAAAAATATCTAAAAACATCTATAAAATTATTTTTTATAACTTTACTAATCCAAGTACGTTCTATGGGTAAGAATCCTGTATTTTCTTCATTTGCTTTTGATCGTGCGAGGTCTATTGGGGTGTGAGCTGTGTTTATATCTCCACAGAAAATAACGTGTTCACCATTTTTACGAAGTTTTAAAATAAATTTTAAAAATGCATCATAGAATTCTAATTTGTATTTTAACCTGTGTGGACCACTTCCACCATTTGGAAAATACCCAGTTATGATTGTTAATTTTTTATTCTTATTTTTATTCTTGTTTTCATATTTTGTAATTAATAATCTACCTTCATCATCAAATTTTTTAATTCCCATTCCGTATAAAACTTCTTTTGGTTTTTCTTTTGAATAAATTGCGACACCACTATATCCTTTTCTTAATTTAGAATATGCAAAGTAAGAATAATATCCAGGAATGTTTTTCACAGTTTCATCTAATTGTTCTGGCTCTACTTTTGTTTCTTGTAAACACAAAATATCTACTTTTCCTTTTTCAAATATGGGTATAAGAAATCCCTGTTTTGCCGTTGCCCTTAATCCATTTGTGTTCCACGAAACTATTTTCATATTATTTTTTAGAATGAAACCTTTTATGAATTTCTTGTAATTGTTTATCTGTGATATGTGTATATATTTGTGTAGTAGAAATATTTGAATGCCCGAGCATCATCTGCACACTTCTTATGTCTGCACCATTTTGTAAAAGATCAGTAGCAAAACAATGTCTGATAATATGAGGTGTAACTCTTTTTGATATTCCAGCTTTTATCGCATAGTGTTTCACTATCCTTTCTATCGATCTTCTTGCTAGTCCTTCTCTTTCATTTATACTTTTCTCTTCAGCTATTTTTACAAACAATGCATCATCCATATCTTTTCTATTTTTCAAATATTCTTTTATGGATTTATTTGCTTCTTCTGAAACAAAAACTACTCTAATCTTGCTTCCTTTCCCGCGTATAGAAAATTCTCCAGCAGAAAAATTTAGATCTCTTGTGAGTGAACATAATTCAGAGACACGAAGACCTGTAGAAAAAAGCAGTTGTAATATAGCTCTATCTCGAAGTGATTTTAAACTATTTCCTTCTGGTGCAGAAAGTAAACGCTCAAGTTCTATTTGAGATATGAGATCGAGTTGTCTTTCGGGAACTTTTGCTAGTTCTATTCTTTCTGCAGGAAGAGATTCTATTTTTTTCTTTGTTAAATATTTGAGAAATCCTCGTATACCTATCAGATAATAATTTTGAGTTTTCTTTTTTAATGTTTCACCTGTTTGTCTGTTGTTGCCTGCACATTGTCTATTTAAAAAAAGTCTAAACTCTCTTACGTTTTCATCAGTTATATTTTTTACGTCTTTTACTTTTATAAATTCTAAAAAGCGAGTGATATATCTATCGTAATTTTCTATAGTTTTTAAACTTGAACCTTTTTCAATTTCTAGATATTCTAGGAATTCTCTTTTTAATTTATATGCATCAGAGGTCATATATTTATCATAACATGTCGCACAATATTTTTAAAACGCTACCTTGCATTTTTCTCAGCTTCATGCTAAGATAATTTCATGTTAACTACAAAGAAAAAGCAAACTGTTATAAAGAAAAATCAAGTTCATGAAAAGGACACAGGGTCTTCTGTAGTTCAGGTGGCTATTTTGTCTACACAAATAGAAGAGTTAGCAAAGCATTTAAAGAAACATAAAAAAGATAATAATTCTCGTCGTGGACTCATTAAGATGGTTGCTGATAGACGTATTCATTTAAAATATTTAGAACGAAAAAATAAGACTCAATATAATGTAGTAGTTAAGAAAATGAATCTCGCATAGTTTTTTAGTTTCTTTTGTTAGAAGAATTAGCTCACCTCTTTACCCCTTTCTTTGATAAGGAGAGGGGTTGGGGAGAGGTGAATTATCTGATATACTTAATTTATGACAGTTATAAAAAATAAAGAACAGAGGGTTGGAGTTTTTATTGATACACAAAATTTATATCATTCAGCTCGTAATTTATACAAAGCACGAGTTAATTTTGGTGCAGTTTTGAAAGAAGCAGTAGCTGGAAGGAAGCTCGTCCGTGCTGTAGCATACGTTATCACATCTGAAGCAGGAGATGAAAAGAATTTTTTTGAAGCACTTGGTAAGTTGGGAATTGAAACGAAGACGAAAGATTTACAAGTATATTATGGTGGTTTCAAAAAAGGTGATTGGGATGTAGGTTTGGCAGTTGATGCTATTAAATTTGCACCGAAGCTAGATGCTGTCGTATTAGTAGCTGGTGATGGGGATTATGTGCCTATGGTTGAATATATTCAGAGTATGGGAGTACAGGTAGAGGCAATTTCGTTTGGTAAATCAACTTCTGGTAAACTTCGTGAAGCCGTTGATGATTTTATAGATCTTTCTTTGAATTCAAGGAAATATTTAATAGGTATGAAGTAGTAATTATAAATTAATCGGTTCGCGTTTAGACAGAAAGTAGTGTTCTCTATATTATATTGAGGAACAATACTGTAGTCTCAACACGAACCAAAACCTCAGATTTTTTTGAGGTAAAAATAATATGCAAAAAAAAGAGTATTCGGTAGAGATTGGTGGTAAAACAATGACCGCCATTTTCTCAGATTTAGCAGAGCAAGCTCATGGTTCAGTGATTTTAAAATATGGTGAGACTATTGTGCTCGCTACTGCTTGTATGTCAAAGGACAAGCAAGAGGGTTTGGGTTTTTTTAATTTAACGGTAGATTATTTAGAAAAATTTTATGCTACTGGTAAGATTTTAGGGTCTAGATTTATGCACAGAGAAGGTAAGCCATCAGAAGATGCCGTGCTTGCTTGTAGGGTAATAGATAGGACACTTCGTCCACTTTTTGATCAATCGATGCGTCATGCAGTACAAATAATAGTTACTGTGTTGTCGCTAGACCAAGAAGACCCTACTATTTTGGCTGTTAATGCTGCCTCACTTGCACTTGCTGTATCTAATATTCCATGGGCGGGTCCTGTAGGAGCAGTACGTGTTGGTAAGTATGATAGCGACACCTTAGTAGTAAATCCAATTCAGTCTTTAAGACAAGATGATTCTAAATATAAATTTGATTTAACTATTTGTGGAAAAGATGGAAATATAAATATGATAGAAGCTGCAGCTCATCAAACGAAAGAAGATGAATTAGAAGAAGCATTTAAGGTGGCAAGTCTTGAAATAACTAAATTAGAAAATTTTCAAAAGAAAATAGTTGCTGAAATAGGTATACTTAAAAGAGTGATAGAAAAAGAAAAGATAAGTAAGGAGTCAGTAAAGTTATTTAATGAAAATATTTTACCTAAAATGGAAGAAGCTTTGTTTTCTGGAGTAGGAAAAAAGAAGATAGATGAGCTTCATAATGTTTGGAATAAAATAGTAAAAGATAATTATCCTGATAGAAAAGATTTTGCTGTAGAAGACGACCTTTTTGATAATACAGAAAATAGCATGTTGCATACAAAAGCTATTGATGAAGATAAGCGTGCTGATGGAAGGAAAATGGATGAACTTCGCGGTCTTTATGCACAAGCTGGAGGACTTTCTTCTATATTACATGGTAGTGGAATATTTTATCGTGGTGGAACACACGTGCTTTCTGTGCTTACTTTAGGTGGCCCAGAGGAAAAACTTTTAGTTGATGGAATGGAGCTGAAAGAAGAAAAAAGATTTATGCATCATTATAATTTTCCTCCATATTCAGGCGGTGAAGTAGGACGTGTAGGTAATACTAATCGTAGAGAAGTCGGTCATGGAGCTCTTGCTGAAAAAGCTTTAGCTATGGTGTTGCCTTCTGTAGAAGAATTTCCTTATACAATGCGTATTGTTTCTGAATCAATGGCTTCAAATGGTTCTACTTCACAAGCTTCTATCTGTGCATCTATTCTTGCACTTATGGATGGAGGAGTACCTATCAAAGCACCAGTAGGTGGTATCGCTATGGGTCTCATGATGGAATCAATTACGAATGAACAATTACGAATTACAAATGAACCTAGATATAAGATACTGACAGACATTCAAGGACCAGAAGATCATCATGGAGATATGGATTTTAAGGTTGCTGGTACTAGAGATGGTGTCACAGCTATTCAGCTAGATGTAAAAGTGGAAGGAGTACCGATAAAAATATTAGGTGAAGCAATGAAACAAGCTAAAGTTGCGAGACTTACTATTTTAGATAGGATTGAAAAAGAAATTCCAAAACCTAGAGCAGAAATTTCTAAAAATGCACCAAAGATTTTAATTATAAAAATCAAAATGGATCAGATAGGTATGGTAATAGGTGGTGGCGGAAAGACAATTAAAGATATAAAAGAAAGATCAGGATCTGAAATAACTATTGAAGATGATGGTACTGTATATCTTACAGGTAAAGATGGTGCAGCTGAAATCGCAAAGAAAATAATAGAAGAAATGACACATGAATTTAATGTTGGTGAGATTTTAAAAGGAGAAGTTGTAAGAATTGCAGATTTTGGAGCTTTCGTGAGACTTAATTCTTTCACTGATGGTATGGTTCATATTTCTGAAATGGCACCATTTCGCGTAGAGCGAGTTAGTGATATTATAAAGGAAGGTATGATAGTACCTGTGAAGATTTTAAAAGTAGATAGAGAACAAGGTAAGATAAGTTTATCTATCAAGGAAGCAGATAGCGGTTTTTTTAAGAAATCTTAATCTTAGTAATGGTGTAGTATGTTGCTTTTAATTTGTACATTTTGTACAATATGATTATGAATATAAAAACACTTTCTACAACAGAAGCGAGAGAAAGAATAAGTGATCTTATAAATATTGTAGTTACAAATCGCAAATCTATTGTCATTGGACGTAGGAATGTTCCAGAGGTTGTTTTAATTCCTTTTCCAGAATTTTGGAATGGGAGACTTTCAGAAATAACAAACATTAATACATATTCAAAAAGTTTTGATTTTTTAACGAATGAACCTGAAATTTATTCTATAAAAGATATAAAAAATAAATATGTATAAATTTGGTGATATAGTTTTAACACCTTTTCCATTTACTGATCTTTCTGGCAATAAAGTTCGTCCGGCTCTTATTCTTGGAATTCAAAATAAAGGAGGCGATATTACAGTTTGTTTTATTTCTTCCAGTTTTAAAAATGGGGTTGATAAATTTGATGTTTTAATTGATGAAAAAGAAAAAGAGTTTAAAAAAACTGGGCTTAAATTAAAATCAATAATTAAAATTACAAAAATCGCTACACTTGATAAAGTAGTGGTTCTTGGTAAAATTGGAGAGTTGAGTACTAAAAATATTCAGAAAGTAAAAAAGGTTTTAAAAACTTATTTTGTATTATAATATAAGTAATTATGGATTATGGAAGATAGTAAATTAAAAAATAAAAATGTAGAAACTTTTGCTGAAGATATGGTGAAAGCTATTGAAAATGACAGAGGTGGCTTAATAAAAAAGATAATTCATGAAGAGGAAGAACATGAAGCTCAGAAGAAAAATCTATCTCCAGAATCAGCAAAGAATAAGACTTTTTTGTTGATAGGTTTTTTGTTATTGTTTTTAGCTTCTATTCTTTTTATTTTTTTATTTTTTTTTAATAAAGAAATAAATACTGTTTCAGTTGCTCCATTATATAGTTCTATTATTTTTACTGATCAAACTGATTTTTATGCAATAGATGGATTTACTGAAGATAAAATAGTGCAGATTATTTTTAATAGATCAAATAATACCAAAGTAAAAATTGGCGGAGTGAATGGTATATATCTTACAGAAAATAAAATGGTTGTAAGTTTTAATAAATTTATGACTTTTATAAAAGGAAGCTTGAACAAAGATCAGTCTAATTTATTTAGTAATAATTTTTTAATTGGTATATTCAAAAGTGGAGCAAGTTCTGTCTCACCAAATATTGGTGATTTATTTATTTTATTAAAAATTAGATCTTTTACTGATATTTTCCCCGTAATGAAGGTTTGGGAAAATAAAATGTTATATGATTTTTATGGATTCTTTGGTGTAGATCTAACACCAGAAACTAATTATTTATTTACAAAAGATTGGGAAGAAGGTATTGTCAGCAATAAAAATGCACGAATTCTTAAGGATAATGATGGGAAAATAATACTTATGTATGTATATCTTGACGATAATTCTATTGTGATTACTGATTCAGAAAGTGCAGTAAATGAAGTAGTTTTACGCCTTAATTCTAGTAAGGTGAAGAAATAAAAAAATTTATAATAGTGTTATAATATTTAGTGTTTTTTTAGTTGCCTTTTTAATTGAAAGTGTTAGTATTTGTGTATGTTAGATAAGAAAAAAATTAAAGAAAAGTTGGAAAAAGAAAGAGATATGCTTCTCGACCAAATTCGTGATATCGGAAAGTTAAATCCTGAGACAAATGAATGGGAAGCTATTCCAGAAGAGATAGATTCAAGAGAATCAGACCAAAATGATATGGCTGATAGATTTGAAGATTTTGAAGCTAGAAGTACTATGATAAAAGTTTTAGAAACGAGACTAAATAATATCTTAGGTTCGCTTGATGGATTAAATAAAGTATCTTTTGGTAAATGTGAGGTATGTAAAAAAGATATTGAGGTAGCTCGCATGGAAGTTAACTCTGCTGCAAAAACATGCAAAAAACATTTGAATAGTTAATTGGATTTAACCAGTAGAAGTTGTTAGATTTAAAGAATTTTAATGGAGGCTTAGAAATTCTTTGAAAGCTAACAACTTTTAATTTAAAATTATTATGAGTTTTGCAAAAGTTTATTCAGCACAAGTAAATCTCCTTCTAGGGCAGATCGTAACGATTGAGGTTGATTTGTCGAAAGGTATGCATACTTTTAATGTGGTAGGGCTTCCTGATAAAGCCGTGGATGAGTCGAAAGATAGAGTCAGCGGGGCTATAAAGAATTCTGGATTTAAATCTCCAAAAGCAAAAAATCAAAAAATAATAGTTTCACTCTCACCAGCCGATTTAAAGAAAGAAGGGCCGTTTTTTGATCTTGCTATTGCTCTCGCATATATGCTCGCATCTAGTTATGTAAAATTTGACCCTGAGAAGAAGATTTTCCTTGGAGAGTTAGGGCTCGATGGAACCTTGAGACGCATCAGAGGTGCACTTCCTCTTGTAATGGAAGCTAAACGTGCTGGATATGAAGAAATTTATTTACCAAAAGAAAATGCTGTTGAGGCAGCACTTGTAGAAGGTATAAAAATATTTGGGGCTAGTAGTTTAAAAGAAGTGGTTGATCATATTGATATAATATCTTCAAAAATTAATGGAAAAGTAAATAAAAAAATATCAGTACAACGTAAAACAGAAATAAATTATAAGAAAGAAAATAAAGGTTTAGATTTTTCTGATGTGAAAGGTCAAGAAGGTGCTAAAAGAGGACTCGAAATAGCAGCTGCTGGTGGACACAATATTGCTATGTATGGTCCTCCTGGCACAGGTAAAACGATGCTTGCTCGAGCCTTTTCAGGATTATTACCAGATTTAGTGCTTGATGAAGTGTTGGAAATTACTGGGATACATTCTGTGGCTGGAGCTTCACAAGGCGAATTGATTTCATCTCCACCATTCCGCTCGCCTCATCATACTTCTTCTTATGTATCTATAATAGGTGGAGGGACTTATCCAAAACCAGGAGAAGTGACACTTGCCCATAGAGGTGTTTTGTTTTTAGATGAATTTCCAGAATTTGAAAAAAGGGTGATTGAATCTTTAAGACAACCATTAGAAGATAACATTGTTTCTATTTCTCGCGCGAAAGGCACAGCTACATTTCCTTCAAATTTTATTTTAGTTGCAGCTATGAATCCTTGTCCTTGTGGGAATGCAGGAAATAAACAGAAAGCTTGTATCTGTAGACCTTTTGATTTGGATAGATATAAAAGAAAATTATCAGGTCCTATTATGGATCGTATTGATTTATGGGTTTCAGTTGGGAATGTTGATTATAAAAAATTAGGAGAAATAGGAGATGGAGAAAAAAGTGAATGGATAAAAAAGAGAGTGATGAATGCTCGTGAAATTCAGAAAAAAAGATTTGTTAAATATGACAGAAAAATAACTACTAATAGTGAAATGAATGTGAAAGATTTAGCAAACATAGTTAAGCTTAATGATGATGTGAGGAATTTGTTAGATGATAGTGCTGAACGTTTGGCATTATCTGCAAGGGCGTATCATAGAGTAATAAAAATAGCCCGCACAATAGCGGACCTTGAGAATTCAGAAGAAGTAAATTCAAATCATATTTTAGAGGCTATACAATATAGACCAAAAGTTAATTCGTAGTTATTTCCCACACCTATAATATTGTTACTCTGCTTTTTAAAAAGAGGAATAAAGTAATCTATTTTACTATTTATAAAATAATTTTTCTTCTATCTTGTTTGGCAGAATAAAAAGAGACAGTATTATAGGTGTGGGAGTTATCCACAGTTATATTATTGACAGTGAACGCTCGTTCACTTATACTATTTACATTAGTAATTAAGTGGCTGTTCGGTCTAAGTTCTAGCTAATGCCTAGAGCCTAGTCTCCTAAAGCCTATTAATAACATGTCACAAAAACAATATTTTAAAACAATAGAAAGAGAGATACAAAGAATTAATAGAATAATTGATTTAAAAATTCTTCGCGGAGAAGAATATATCAAAGAAGCTCGAGATCATAAACTTCTTTTAAAGAAAGTACGTTTTTACAATAGGCAAAGTTTCTTGAAAAGATTTCTTTTCTCTTCCAGCTCTAGAATTGCTTCTTTTTTTTAAACCTGTCCCGTTAGAAGCCACGGTCGCAGTTTGTAACGGAGATTAAAAGTTATTATTAATGACAGCGACCTGCTTCTAACGGGATGAACAAAAATCCTTATCAAATAAAATTAGAAACTTTTTACAAAAGAAATAAAAGAATGCCCACATATTCTGAGATGATGAAGCTTTTTAGTTTTAAATCCAAGAATGCTGTTTTTAGAGTTGTTGAGAAATTAATAGAAGCTGGGCTTGTATCTAAAGATCATTTAGGTAGGTTAATTCCTAGTGAAACTTTTGAAGAAAATATTGTTAATGTTCCAATGCTTGGTTTTGTGACTGCAGGATTCCCAGCTACCGTAGAAGAAGAGATGACTGACACTGTGAATCTAGATGATTTTTTAATTAAAAATAAACCACTTACTTATATGTTGGAAGTTGATGGTGATTCTATGATAGATGCACATATAGAAAAAGGGGATATGGTGCTCGTAGAGAAAACAAACGTAGCGAAAGATATGCAGATAGTGATAGCAGAAGTGAATGGAGAATTTACAATGAAGTATTTTCGCCGTTCGACTACACTCACGGCAGGAAAAGTGACAGAAAAAGTCTGGCTACAACCAGCAAATAAAAACTATAAGCCTATATATCCGACACAAAGCTTGAATGTGGTAGCTGTCCTCAAGGCTGTGGTTAGAAAATATTAATTTGATATATAAAACAAAAAATCCCCTTTAGAGGGGATTTTTTGTAGTCAATTTACTTTACATGACCTGCCTGCGCAGACAGGAAAGATTTATGCGACTGAGTCTTTTAGGGCTTTTGCAGCTCTAAATTTTGGAACTTTCTTTGCAGCTACTTTGACTTGTTCTCCAGTTTTTGGATTACGAGCCATTCTAGCAGCACGTCCTTTTACGGAAAAGATTCCAAAACCAGCAATTGATACTTCACCACCTTTTTTCATGGTGTCTATGATAGCACCAAATAATCCATCTACGATTTCCTCAGCTTGTACTTTTGTACCACCAAGTTTACCGTGTACCCATTCTGCTAATGCTTGTTTATTCATAAAAAATAAGGCGCTAGGCTTTAGGGAATTTAGGCTTTAGCATTTTTTGCTAGTACCTAGGACCTAATACCTAACATACTATTAATAATACTTTCGACCTTGCCCGCCTATGGAGGGCCAATTACTTATATAATTAACACCTATACATTATATATCAAGGGTTTTTTAAGGGCAAGGGTTTTTAAGGGCTTACTTTCGTTGCCATAAAGGCAGACCATTTAGATAATTATCTAGCGTATTCTATAATTCTAGTTTCTCGTATCATTGTGACTTTTATTTCACCAGGATATTTGAGTTCTTGTTCTATTTTTATCGCAATATCGTGAGCCATTATCTTTGTTTCTGCATCAGAAATCTTTTCTGGAGTGACAAATATACGAATTTCACGTCCAGCTTGTAATGCATATGATTTATCTACTCCATCAAATGCATTTACTAAAGCTTCTAGTTCTTGCAATCTCTTTAAATAATTTTCTACTGAATCACGACGTGCTCCCGGCCTACCTCCTGAGATAGCATCAGCTGTCTGAACTATTATTGATTCTATTGTTTCGTATGGATAATCTTCATGGTGAGATTTCATTGCTGTGATTACGCGTTCATCTGCTCCGAATTTTTGCAATATTCTCATTCCTATCTCTATGTGTGTACCTTGAACTTCATGATCAAGAGCTTTACCTATGTCGTGTACAAGTGCACCTGCTTTCGCTATTGCTACATCTACACCTAATTCTTCCGCAATCATTCCAGCGATATGAGCCATTTCTATGGAGTGTTGAAGTACGTTTTGTCCATAACTTGTACGGAAATAAAGTCTTCCCAAGATAGCTACTATGCGTGGATCAAAATTAAATATTCCACATTCATATACAGCTTGCTCTCCTTTTTCTTTTATAATTTTATTTATATCTTCTTTTGCTTTTTCTACTAATTCTTCAATTTTAGCTGGTTGAATACGTCCATCTAATATTAAATTTTCTAGTGCGAGACGAGCAACTTGACGTCTTATAGGATCAAAAGAAGAGATGATTATAGATCCTGGAGTGTCATCTACTATGAGCTCTACACCTGAAGCTCTCTCAAAAGCCCTTATATTTCGGCCTTCTTTTCCGATAACTTTACCTTTTATTTCATTATTTGGGATACTTACTATCGTTGTCATGAGCTCTGAAGCAGTACTTGAGGCAAGACGTTGAATAGAAGTGGCTAAAATATCTTTTGCTCTTCTGTCTAGTTTTTCTTCGTTATTATTTTCAAGTTTTTGAATTCTAATTAAAATATCTTCTTCGTATTTCTTTTCGATATCTTTCATTAATACTTCTTTAGCTTCTTCTTCTGTTAGCTTAGATACTTTTTCAAGTTCAACTCTTTTTTCTGTTTCTATATCAGAGACTTTTTCTTGAATTTTTTTAATTTCTTCTACTTTTTGTTTGATGTTTTCAGCTTCTTTGTTTATTTCGACTTGTCGAACATCTAAAAACTCATCTTTTTTGATAAGTCTTTTTTCAGTTTCCTTAAATTCTTGTTCGTGTCTTTTTTCTTCTTCTTTTAATTCTGATTGTCTCTTTTCTACTTTTTCTTTAGCTTCATCTGTTATTTTTTGCGCTTCTTCTTTAGCGCTGACCATCATTTGCTTTATATCTATTTCTATAGATTTTCTTTTTCCTAGTGCTACTATCACTCGCAGATAGTACCCAATTCCAACACCTAAAAGGAGTACAGCTACTCCTATCAGTATTACCATTAATGTGCTCATAAGCCTTGTGTCGGCTTATAAAAACAAGCCACTATATCTGCTTTATTTCTTTTATTAGAGAGATAATTAGATTTTTCTCTGATGTTTTAATTTGCAACAACATATATGGGGATATTTTTATAAACCAAGTAAAAATAAATTTGTAAAAGTCAACATAATTAATATAACAAATTATACTTATTTTGTCCATCTATTGTGTTTTTATTTGTTTTGTGTGATAATATATATAGAGTTCTTAACTAATTATTTATTCAAAATTTTGTAAGGAGTTATACATGTCTGATTTTAATGGTGCTACTCTTTTGGTTCTTGAGGATGATTCTGTTTCAACTACTTCAAAACAATATATTGAAAATTTGTTGGAACAGGGCAAAATCAACTCAGCTTCTTTGGCTTTGGCAAGATTGTCAAATGAGCTTGATTCAAATGATTTTGTTGCTCTGCGGGATAAAATTAATAATATTCCTGTAAAAAAAAGGAGGGGGATTTTCCCTCCAACTAGCTCTGGAAAGAGCGTTGGACACCATGGGCATCCTCATGGTAATGGTCATTGGTAAATGTTTTTAAACACCTCGTTGTAGAAACAACGAGGTATTATTTTGTCTTTTTTATAAAAAATTAAGATTTTGGAGTAGGAGTTTTGGATTTTGTTACTATTTCGTCTATTATTCCATATTTTTTAGCTTCTTCTGCATCCATAAAGAAATCTCTTTCTACGTCTTTTTCTATTTGAGTTAGTGGCTTGGCGGTGTTTTTAGCTAATATTTTATTTAGGCTATCTCTAGTTTTTAAAATATGTTTTGCTGTAATAGCTATATCTGTGGCTTGACCTTCTACACCTCCTAATGGTTGATGAATCATTACTTCTGCATTGGGTAAAATAAATCTTTTACCTTTTTTACCAGCAGAAAGGATGAGTGCTGCACCTGAAGCAGCGAGCCCGACACAAAAAGTAGAAATATCTGGGCGGACGTGGTTCATTGTGTCTACTATAGCCATAGTGGAAGTGACGGAACCGCCAGGGGAATTGATATAAAGTGCGATATCTTTTTTGGAATCTTCTGATTCAAGAAAAAGAAGCTGTGCAATGATGATGTTTGCAGTATGATCATCGATAGGGCCTGCTAAAAAGACTATTCTTTCTCGCAAAAGACGAGAATATATGTCATAAGCTCGTTCTCCAAATTGTGATTTTTCTATTACTGTTGGTATTAACATAAGAGTATAATAGCAAAAACTTGGTCTTTTGTAAAAGATAAAATAAAGAAATATCAAAATTTATAAAGCAATCTATCTGGCAAAGCTTTGGGAGCGTTCTGCTCGTCACTCAAGAAAATAATAAGTGGAGTACCATTTTTATTTTCTAAACTCCTGTGCAAGGCTTTCTAAGTTCTATATTTCTTTATTTTATTGTTGATTCTCCAAAAATTGGAAGACTTTTTCGTTAGTTAAGACATTTTCTGTGTGCATTTGGGCGCGTTCAGCGTCTGCATCTTTATAGTGTTCCAAAATCATAGCTACTTCATTAGCTACTTGTTCTGGATCTGCTTTTATCTTTTCTTCATCTGCAATTTTATTTAAAACTAGAGCGAGTTTAGCTTTCTTTTCTGCATCAGTTCTGAATTCTTTTCTTAAATCTTCTATAGTTTTGTTTAAATGTTTTAGATAATCCTCAAACTTTAATCCCATTTGTGTGATATCAGATTCCATTCTATATAAAATTTTATTTAATTCTATTTCTATTAATATTTCTGGAAGTTCAATTTTTAAATCATCAATTATTTTTTCAACAATTTTTAATCTTGTTTTTTCTTTTACTTGGTTTTCTTTTTCTAATTTTATATTTTCTTTTAATTTTTCCTTAAAATTTTTTACGTCTTTGAAGGGTCCTAATGCTTGTACAAAATCATTATTAAACTCTGGTAATTCTTGGGTGTCGGACACCGGGTAATTTTTGGTGTCCGACACCTGGTTTTCATGTTCACAAACTTCACCATCTTTATGTTCATGTGTTTGTTTTTCTGCTTCATCCTTCATGTGAATCTTAGGAGCACGTGACTTTCTAATATCCATGATTGTATCTTCTACTTCTTTTTCTGTTGGTTCTGTCTTTTTGTCTTCTTCTGTAATGTTTGAGATTACTTTTTTAGCAATTTCTTTGTAGTCAGGTAATGTCATTTCTGGCATTGTCGCAGTTTTTATTTTAAAACCTAATGGATTTTTACGAGCGAGCTTTGTGATAGAAATTTCTGGACGGCTGATAGCATCGATCTTGTTTTCGTCTAATATTTTTGGATAATGTTCACTTAAAGCCATTTCTGCCATTTCTCCTAATATCTGAGCTTCAGGAATTTTAGATAGTAAAACATTCTCAGGAACTTTTCCTTTACGAAAACCATCTACTTCTAATTTCTCTCCGATTCGTTTTAAAGCCTTATTAAAATAAGCCTCAAAAACATCTGTTTCAATCTCTCCCTCTATTTCCACTTCACTTTTTGGTAATTTATTGATTTTTATTTGCATTCTCCTACTTTATACTAAAAGTCATTTTTTTTCAAATAAAAACAAAAAACATAAATTAGATGCTTTCTCACGGCCCGCATTCGAACTTGAACGTGGTTTACGAATCTAATTGTGTATGCCGAAGGAAGTACTAATTTATGTTTTTTTGAAATACTTTAGTTAATACTATTTACATCAACATCAACATTAGTATCTGTCGTATTAAGATCTTGTTCTAGTGTATTTAGTTCTGTAGTATCAGCTGGAATTACATTTTCTTCTTGAAATTTCTTTTGTTCTAATACTTTTTGTACATTTGATTGCCAAACATATATTCCACCAGCTATGAGTATTATGATAATAATTATTGATCCAACTAACGCCCCATTTGATTTTTTTTCTGGTTCCATCCCGTTTAGAAATCATACCATTCGTACATATATATTTTATATATAAAGACAGTTGATTTATGTTATTTTTATAATTTTATCCCGTTTTGTAAATTTCTAACGGGATCCATAATTTTTTAGTTAAAATTTATAATAAATTATTTTTTTTAGTTTGTTGTTTCCGTGGTATTAGTGTCTGTCGTATTTGTAGTAGTGGTAGTTGTTGCAGTCGTAGCATCAGCTTCTTGTTTAGCTTTTACAGCATCTTTTAATGCCTTAATTGCATCATTCAATACTAGATGGGCTTCTTTTATAAGAGTTTGTGTATCTTTAGTTAATGTTTTTAGTGTTGCCTTATTCTCTTCAGAAAGTTGATCTGTTGATCTTGCTAATAGAGTATTTGCTTCTGTGACTTTAATCTTTGCATCATTTAATTTTGTTTCAGCTGTTGATACGAAATTTTCTGCTTTTGTAATATCTACACCTTTTATTTCAAGTTTTGCTATTTGTGCATTTATTTTATCTTTTAATCCGTTGACATTTTCTATAACTTTATCAAATCTTTCTAATGCTTTTTCTCGTCCCACTATTCTCTCTTCTGCTATTTTTGCCTTTACTTCATCTTTAATTTCACTTACTTTAGTTTTTAGTTCTTCCATTTTTGTTTTAGCTTCTTCTCTTTTTGTTTCTACTTCTGTTTTAATTTTTTCTTTAGCTTCTTTCATTTTTTCTCTTGCTTGTTCCATTACCTGTTTAGCTTCTTCCTTTTTAGCTTCTATTTGATTTTTAATATCTTCAGAGATTTCTCCATTTTGTTCTTCAATTTTAATTTTGAATTCATCTTTAGCTTCCTTCATTTTCTTTACGGCTTTTTCTCTTTCCATTTTCATATCAGATAATATTCCATCTTTTTCTTTTCTTAATTCTCTGACTTTATCTTTAAATTCCATACGTTTTTCTTTTATTAACATAGGAGATTTTTTTACTCCTTGTTCTTTTACATTTAGTATGCCGTCTTTATCACTATCGATATCAATGTTTTGATCATACAATGTTGGCACTGCTCTATCTTCATTATTATTTTCTTCTTCTGCTTTTATTGTTTTGACACTTATTGTGAGTGCTATAGTTAAAACTAAAAACAAACTTAAATATTTTTTCATCCCGTTTAGAAATCATACCATTCGTACATATATTATTTATATATAAAGATAGTTGATTTATGTTATTTTTATAATATTTTCCCGTTATGCCTGTCCGCCTCTGGCGGATAAATTTCTAACGGGATTCATAAATTTTTTATTATGTTAATTATTAATAATGTGATTTGTTTATCACAAGTTTAATTATACCATTTTAAGATAAAAAACATAGATTGGTGCTTTTAAAAAGCATTGCACAGGCTGTCGAGCCGACCTGCCCGCCAATGCCAAAACTATTTAAGTATTTACACAAATAAGTTTACTATACTTACAGTAAGTTATGAAGATAAGACAGTGCATTAAGCGATGGCAGGCGGGGCATAGCAAATTTTCAGCAGAAAATTATGTGTGGTTTTTAAAAGTACCAATCTATGTTTTTTTTGATAAGTTTTAAAAAGTGTATTTAGATTAAAAAAGCGACTATGAGTAAGGCAACGATGTTTAATATTTTAATCATTGGATTGATTGCTGGACCTGCTGTGTCTTTGTATGGGTCACCCACAGTATCACCAGTGACAGCTGCTTTATGAGCATCGCTTCCTTTGCCTCCAAAATTACCACTTTCAATATATTTTTTTGCATTATCCCATGCTCCTCCACCCGATGTCATAGATATTGCTACGAATAGTCCAGTAATTATTGAGCCCACGAGAAGCCCACCGAGTGCTACGGGTCCTAATATAAAACCAACTAATATTGGAGTAAGTACTGGGATCAATGCTGGTAATATCATTTGTTTGATTGCACTAGTAGTGACGATATCTACACATTTTCCATATTCTGGTTTTGCAGTACCTTCCATTATTCCTTTTATTTCTTTAAATTGTCTGCGTACTTCATCTACAACTTTTCCAGCAGTTTTGCCAACTGCTTCCATGCATAATGCACCAAAGTAATAAGGTAAAAGTCCTCCAATAAATAATCCAACAATAACCCTAGGATCACTCAAATCAAATTTCATCATTTCTCCTGTGATTGTTCTTATTTCTTCAGTGTAAGCAGAGAAAAGAACGAGTGCTGCTAGACCAGCTGAACCTATAGCATAACCTTTTGTGACAGCTTTAGTAGTATTACCAACTGCATCGAGAGGGTCTGTGACATCACGAACCTCTTTAGGAAGCTCTGCCATTTCTGCTATTCCTCCTGCATTGTCTGTGATTGGTCCATAAGCATCGATTGCGACTATGATACCTGTCATTGAAAGCATAGACATAGCAGCGATAGCTATACCATACAATCCTCCAAAATTATATGTGATTAAAATTCCAGCTACGATTGAAAGTAAAGGAAGAGCTGTTGATTTCATTGAAATTGCTAAACCTTGAATGACATTTGTTCCGTGTCCTGAGACTGAAGCTTTTGCTATAGATTGAACAGGGGAGTATTTTGTAGAAGTGAAATATTCTGTGATCATTACGAGTGCTCCTGTGACTAATAGCCCTGTGATTGCACAAATAAATAAACCCATTACAGAATAACTACCGGGATTATTTTCCATAAGTAATTTTGTAATTGGATAAAAAGAAATCGCCGCTAAAATACCAGAAGCAATCAATCCTTTATACAAAGCACCCATTATGTTGTTGTTTTTCCCTAATTTAACAAATAAAGTTCCTATTATTGAAGAAATTATTGCTACACCTCCTATTGCAAGAGGGTATAAAAGTGCTCCTTCAAAATTTACAAAAAGAAGAGAACCGAGAAGCATTGTCGCAACTGATGTCACAGCATAAGTTTCAAAAAGATCAGCAGCCATACCAGCGCAATCTCCTACGTTGTCTCCGACATTATCTGCAATGACAGCAGGGTTTCTTGGATCATCTTCAGGAATACCAGCTTCTAATTTTCCAACGAGATCAGCTCCGACATCAGCAGCTTTTGTAAATATTCCTCCACCCAATCTTGCAAAGACTGAAATGAGAGATGCTCCAAATCCAAGACCTATTAAAGCTTTTATGTCACCAGTAATAGCATATAATCCTGCTACACCTAAAAGAGCGAGCCCTACTACGAGAAGTCCTGTGACTGTTCCTCCTTTGAAAGCTATGGATAATGCCTCCTTTAAGCCATTTCTTGCAGCTTCTGTAGTTCTTACATTTGCTTTGACAGATACATTCATACCAATATATCCTGCAAAAGCAGATAGAAATGCACCTAAAATAAATCCAAGAGCTGAATTGATACCGAGTCCAAACCAAAGTATAAAAAATAAAACGAAGGCTATCATTCCGATAGTTTTGTATTGTCTATTTAAATATGCTTTTGCACCTTCAGCAATAGCATTTGCTATGGACTGCATTTTTTCATTACCAGCACTTTTTTTTAATATTGTTTTAGCTAACAATAAACCATAAACTATCGCTACTAGAGAACTAATAATTGCAAACAATAAAAATGAATTCATCCCGTTTAGAAATCATACCATCCGTACATATATTTTTATATATAAAGATAGGAGATTTTGTTATTTTTATAATATTATCCCGTTTTGTAAATTTCTAACGGGATTCATGATTTTTTTTATTTTTCTTCTTCTGTCATTTCTACATTCTCTCCATCAGTAGAAGCTACTTCTTTACTGTTTCCTTTTATGTCTATTCTCCAACCAGTGAGCTTTGCAGCAAGACGAACATTTTGTCCACCTTTACCAATAGCTAAAGAAAGTTGATCTTCTGCTACTTCTATTACTGCTTTATGTTCTTTTTCATCTATTTCAATTGAAAGTACTTTCGCAGGTGAAAGGGAATTGGAAACAAATTGCTTTTGGTCTTCTGACCAAGGAATTA
>Ga0210006_1001145_pt1 | contig 18636 bp, 22 predicted proteins | sample CryGey02umfilter_2_FD_185452 | JGI IMG/M metagenome (GOLD analysis project Ga0210006, IMG submission 185452) | Groundwater microbial communities from aquifer in Utah, USA - Crystal Geyser 4/10/14 0.2 um filter (SPAdes) (version 3) | ecosystem: Environmental > Aquatic > Deep subsurface >... | reverse complement strand
ATAATAGTAAACATTATAAAGCAGTTATATTATCTGATTATAACAGAGGTAAAAATGCTTAATCAATATTTGAATAAAATCATAAAAGGGGATTCTGTTGAAGTTTTAAAAAAACTTCCTGATAATTCAGTAGATTTAATCTTTGCAGACCCGCCATATAATTTACAACTTAATGGTGAACTTTGGAGACCAAACCAAACCAAAGTTGATGCTGTTAATGATGAATGGGACAAATTTACTGATTTTCAAGTATATGATAAATTTTGCGAAGAATGGCTTAAAGAATGTAGGCGAGTTCTGAAAAAAGACGGAAGTATTTGGGTTATTGGTTCTTATCATAATATTTTTAGAGTTGGAAAAATAATGCAAGATGTCGGACTTTGGGTTTTGAATGATATTCTTTGGATTAAAACAAACCCAATGCCTAACTTTAAAGGAACAAGATTTAACAATGCTCACGAAACTTTAATCTGGGCATCAAAAGATAAAGATTCAAGATATACCTTTCATTATAAAACTATGAAAGCATTTAATGATGATTTACAATTAAGAAGTGATTGGTATATTCCAATTTGTAATGGGGGAGAAAGATTAAAAGATAAAGAGGGAAATAAAGTTCATTCTACACAAAAACCCGAAGCATTGCTTTACAGGATTATAATTTCTACTTCAAATCCCGGCGATGTTATTCTTGACCCTTTTATGGGAAGCGGAACAACAGGGGCAATAGCAAAAAAATTAGGTAGAAATTTTATAGGAATTGAAAAAGAAGATAAATATATTAAAGTCGCAAATGAAAGAATAGAAAATGCAAAACCTTATGTTCACGATAGTTTGACTTATCCTTTTGAAGCAAAAAAACCAAAAGTCCCCTTTGGTAGTTTAATGGAAAATGGTTTTATTAAAGTTGGAGAAAATCTTTACTCAAAAGACAAAAAACATAAAGCCAAAGTTTTAGCAAATGCGACTTTAATTTCAGATGATAAATCTGGCTCAATTCATAAAGTAAGTGCTGAATTATTGGGTAAAACTTCTAATAATGGTTGGACTTTTTGGTTTGTTGAAAGAAACGATAAATTAAAAAGTATAGATGAATTTAGAGATGAATACATAAATAAATACATTACATTAAAAGGTAAATAAAATGATTATGAAATTTGAAGAATTTAAGAATATACTTAACAAACAGATATTTGAAGAATCAAAAGCGATTTTAATTGAAAAAATATCAAAATATCCGGGAAGATACATCGGGCTTTTTAGACCAACAAAACCAAAAGCCAAGATTTTACAAAATCTTTTACAATCTCACGAAATCCGTTTTGGAGATGCTTTTGAAATTCTAATTGAAGAATATCTTAAAAAATTTGGTTATGAGATTTTAGAAAAGAAAATTTCAATGGACAACGGAGATAAACTTAATGTAGACCAATGTTTTAAGAAAAGTGGAAAAATTTATTTTGTTGAGCAAAAAGTAAGAGATGACCACGACTCAACAAAGAAAAGAGGACAAATACAAAATTTTGAAAAGAAATTAAACGAGATGATTAACAAATATGGGGAGAAAAATTTAGTAGGAGTTTTTTATTTTATTGACCCTGAATTAAAGAAAAATAAAAATTATTATGATGCAGAATTAAAGAGAATGGCTAAAGATTATGGTGTTACTCTTAATCTTGATTATGGAGAAGAACTTTTTGAATTTTTAGGACATTCTGAAATTTGGAAAGAAATTTTAAAATACTTGGAAGAATGGAAAAAAGAAATTCCCGAACTTCCAGAAACTAATTTTGATTTAGATGCTGAAAGTAGTTTTGAAGAAATTAAAGATTTGAATCCTGCACTATTTAGAACAATTTTCAAAAACGATGAAATCTTTAATGAGATTGTTTTAACAATATTCCCTGAAAAGAAAACCCTAAAACTTTTATTAAAACATTTTGAAACTGAATCAAAAGAGAAGACAATATACAAAACTTTATCTGAATTATTAAGAAAAAGAATATAACGAAACTCCCGTCTTCTTTTTTAGAAAAAAAGAAGCAAAAAAAGGGGCTTCCTAAAAAACTGCGAGGGACAAACTCTAAAATTTTGCCTTTGGCATCGTTGCACTAAATTTTAGCCCTACGGGGAATATAACAGGAATTTAACGAAGTTTTTTCTCCTCGTGAGGCTCGGCAGCCAAAAGAATTATATATCTTTCCTGACTTATTACTTATAATATGATTGATTACCTTATTGTAATTTTAGTATCTGCTTTCTTAGGAGCAACTATGAAAATTGCAGATTTATTAGATGAACATAATTTTAAATGGTTTAAGTCTTCTGGTTTATTATTCGGATTATTGTGGGGAATATCAGGAGCTTATTTGATTACTATAAACCAAATTCTCGCAACCATCTGGATATCTGTATTATTTTGTTTTATTGTAAGATATAGATTGGATTATTTTAATCATGGAATTGCCGCCGGAATTTGGTTTATTACTATGCTTTACACAAATTATAGTTTATGGAATAATTTAATCCCCCTTATTTATTTTGCTTCATTATTTACCATAACTGGATTAACCCACGATTACTTTCAATACAAAAATCAGAATATTAAGGGAGTAATGAAATTTTTATTTATTGATTTTAAGTTATATTGGTATATAATTGCGTTAGGTTATTCATTGTATTCGTGGAATATTTATCCTATCTTAACTATCTGGACATTTGAATATGTATACGACTACTTTTCATCTAAGAAAGCAGAACCCTTATTGAGAAATTTAGGAATGATAAAAAAATAGGGCTTCCGACCTGTGTCATACTGTGCCTTCGCTACGCTTTTGCATTTTTTCTTCGAAAAAAGAGCATAACAGCGATTATCTGGAAAATCTCTGCGTGATTTTCCCAAATTCAATTTCAGAGCTGAAATTAAACTTCTTTAAATCGTGATGTTATGTCTAATTGTTCAAAGGCACTAAACTTGAAAATTAAAATTTTCTTATACAATTTTGTTATATAACTTCAAACTAAAAATATTTTTAAATATTAAAATATTGTAATATTTATATTTAAGTAGCTAATTTTTACTTATGTTGGCTTTATATACTAATAAAACCCCTCAAAACAAGGAGATTGACTTCCAAATCTTGAGTATGTATTTAACATTTCATCAAATTTGTTTTGCTTTTCTTTTAAATTCTTAAAATATTCTTTGATATGGTCTGGACATTCATCAATATTCTGGACAGTATTATAAGCTAAACTAAACATCCCTTGTTTTACTAAACTATCTATTCCACGAATAAATCCATCATGGTCTGCTATTTTGCCATTTAATGAATTAGATAATTCTGATAATACTCCTGCCATTTCTTCTCCTATTTTTTCAATTAATTCACTCATACTATTATATAATTTACATTTGTTTATATAATTTTATTATAACTTGTTAAACAAATGTTTATATTTATTAGATAAATTTAAATACATGTATACTTTTACTATGATTATTATACATAAATTAAACATTTTATACAATGAATTTGACTATTTCAGATAAAAAGATAATTAATGCGCTCATTGATAACCCTAGAAAATCTTATAGAGAATTAGCTAAAGAAGTCCATGTAAGTGTTGCAACTATTGGAAATCGCCTTAAAAATTTAGAAAAAAACAGCATCATAAAAAAATATTCTACTATTATTGATTATGATCAAATAGGGTATGATACCCATGTAATGATAAATATCCGTGTTTCCCGAGGTCAAGAAAAAACAGTTGAAAAAAAGCTTTTTAACTCTCCAAATGTTACAGCTATTTATGATATTACAGGAGAATTTGATATTTTAGTGATTGCAAGATTCAAAAATAGAAATGGTCTTGATGTATACTTAAAAACAATTCAGGCTTATGAATTCGTTCAAAGAACTCAAACTAACCTAGTCTTAAGCACAATTAAAGAAAGACCAATTCAAATTAGTTGAGATAATAAATCGATTTTATTATTAACCGCATAGTTTTTTAATACCTTTTTCCAAAATTATTAATGGCAGATGATATAATTAAAAAGCTGACACAAAAGCAAGTCTGGGATAAGATAGCTCCACTTTGGAATAAGTATAAAGTCAGGCCATTTGGAGATGATTCTAAAGGCAATTTGATAAAGGATTTTATTGATAAAAAAGATAAAAATATCCTTGATTTAGGCTGTGGTAGCGGGAGAAATTTTTCAAGTTTAATAGAATCAGGTTTTAAAGGCAAGATATATGGAGTTGATTTTTCTCAAGAAATGATTAAGTATGTGGCAGAGAATGCAAAAAAATTAGATATTGAATTTGAATTAAAAAAAGCAAATGCATGGGAAACTGGATTTGATGATAACTTCTTTGACAAGGTTATTTGTATTGCAACAATTCACTGCATTACTAAAAAATCAGACAGGCAAAATACAATTAAGGAGATATATAGAGTTTTGAAAAAAAGAGGAAAATTATTAATTACTGCATGGAATAAATCAAATAAAAGATGGAGAGGAGAGAGAAAAGAAAGGGAAGCTTCATGGAATTTGGGAAGCGAGAATGAAATGGATAAAGTGTATAGGCACTATTATCTGTATAACCAAGAAGAATTGATAAAGGAGCTGGAAGATGCAGGTCTTAAGATAATTAAGAAAAATTTTGGAACTGGAAGAAATATTATAATTGAAGCCGAAAAATAAAGAGTAGAGAATTTATATACCGATGGCATTTTTACATATATTGCCTATTGGGCATCTATCTTTCATTTTTATAATAAGTAGTTACTTTATTTAAAACTTTCACAAAATTAATACGGTCAATAAGCACTTCTCCTACAAACGCGAAGGGAATTACTATTAGGGTTGCTAATGAAACTACTGTGAATGTAATAGGATCTCCTAATGATAAATAAAATACTGTTAAATCTTCAATAATTCCAAGAACCACACCGAAAATAAGGAATTCAAAAAAGACTTCTAACTTTTTGTATTTTTTGTTTAGATTAAAAAGCTTTAGAAAATCAATCTCATCAACAATATACTCCCCTATAAATGCAAAAGGAAGAGTGGCTAAAAATATTATTCCGACCATTAAAAAAGTAAATGGCTCTCCTGTCAAGAGCTTTATTAAAATTAAGTCCTCTATTATTCCTAAGATAATTCCCCCTATTAAAAACTCAAAAAACACAAAAAATGTTTTACTCTTCATTTCATATTTACTAAGGAATCATTTACTACCTTTAAACATTCTTTTTGATTGCTCCAAGTTAGTCTTTTTATTGCTTTTTCATATGGCAGCCATAAATATGAAGAGTGCTCTCTGTGGTCAATTTTAACAACCCCTTCAATTAGCTCTACTGAATATAATTGATAGCTCTGTCCTTTGAAAGGCCTGTCCGGAATAACTTTTTTGTATTCATATTTTCCATAAACCTTTTGATTTGTTATCTTTTTTATTCCCAAACCAGTTTCTTCTTTTACCTCCCTTTTAACAGCCATTTTTTTAGTTTCCAAGAATTCTACTCCGCCTTTCGGAAACTCCCAACCTTTCCAATGTAACTTTCTTTTCAGAATGAGATATTTTATGTTGTCATTAATTATTTTGTATGCAACGATAAACAAAGCTTTTCTATACGGTATTTTATTATAGAACCTATTTATCATTTTAATTATAGTGGAAAAATGCTTATAAATATTACCTTAGAGTTTATGCACAACATCGAATAGGTTAATAGACTCAAATTTAAGCACAGAGTGATCTTCATCTGATATATGCATTTTTACTATTCCAACATCGCTTGTTATACAATTCAAGTTCCAGACTAATTTTCCGTCTAAATTCTGCAATACAGCTATTATTTTATGCAGTTTGTGGGTTACCATATGATTTTTCATTTCATCTTCAACAAGACCCTTTAAAATATCCAGGTCAAGGTTTATTTTTGTGCTTATTTCTATAGGCATTGATTGGTTTGAAGCTTCACTTTCTTTAATTTCAATTTTTTTATTGTCCATAGCAAATGTAATCATTTTTTTATTGTCAGGATTGTAATAATCTATTTGGTGCAAATTGCTGTTTTCTTCGAAATCCAAAACAAAAAAACCTGCTGAAAAATAGGATTTGGGATTTTTCGCTTTAAAGCTTTTAAACTCCTGTGAGTTATTCAGTTTGTCTATATAAGGCTGTATCTTCATTTTCCTCTTTTTATCTCTTTATTATTTTATCTGTCTAACATTTTTCAATTCTTGTATCTAGGTTATGTCTCTTAGCTAAATGATTAATTTCTTTTTTACCTTCTCTTTTGTTAAAGGTTATTGCTTGGTTAGGATCAACACCCCATAATCCTGATTGGTAGTCAATTGAAGGTAATTTTATGAGGTATTTCCCCAGTTCATTATTTTCAGTTATATTTCTAATGTGATATTGTCTCATTTTTTGTTATTATATTTAATAAATTTACCTATATTCCAAGGTCTTTTTCAATTCTGACAGTTGTACCACTTTGTTTTAATCTGTGAGTTATATCTTTTGCCTGTTTTTTACTGAAATCTCTCCAGTCCTCAGGGTTGCTTGACCATATTCCATACCTTTCATTTCTTAAATAATCTGTTAAATATATCTCATTTTCACTTGATATTCTTATAATATGGTATTTCATTTTTCTATTAGTGTTTTGGTTGTTTTTCTCTGTAAACTCAGTCTTCAAATCCTTCATGTCTATTTAGTATTCTTACTAAAGTTAATGAGTCAAACTTATCAAATATTTCTGCACTTTCAGGATTATTAGACCATGGATTACATACATTTAAATTTTTAGTTTTGAGATAATTCCCTTCTGATACACTTATTATATGGTATTTTCTTATAATCTTTGTGTTACCCAAGATTATTTTCGTTCTTTTATTTCCTTATCAATGTTTTTTATAAAATTATCTATACTTAACTGCTCTATGTTTTTTGAACCTCTTTTTCTTAGAGCTATTGTTTTTTCTTTTTCCTCTTTGTCTCCAATAACAATTATGTATGGTATTTTCATTAATTCAGCGTCTCTTATCTTTCCTCCCAACGGAACAGATGATAAGTCAGAGTCTACTCTTATTCCCTGTTCATTTAATTTTTCCATTATTTTTCCAGCATATTTATTATTCCTGTCTGTAAAGTTTATGACTCTTACTTGAATAGGAGAAAGCCATACTGGAAGGGCTCCATTTAGATGTTCTAATAAAATTCCAATGAATCTTTCCAAGCTTCCGTAAATAACTCTGTGAAGCATAATTGGTCTTTGTTCTTTGTTATTTTTGTCCATGTAAGTTAATTCAAATCTTTCTGGCATTGAAAAGTCCAGCTGTATTGTTGCACATTGCCAAGTTCTGCCTAAAGAATCTTTAATGTGGAAATCAATTTTAGGACCGTAAAAAGCCCCATCTCCTTTGTTTATTTTATACTTAATTTTATTTTTATTTAAAGTTTCTTCAAGTATTTTCTCTGCTTTTTCCCACATTTTTAAGTCCCCAATATATTTTTCAGGACGTGTTGATAATTCTAATGTATAAGAAAAATTGAATTTAGTATATATCTTATTTATTAGATCCATTATGCTTTTTATTTCAGGCTCTATTTGGTCTTCTGTGCAAAATATATGTGCATCATCTTGTGTGAATTGGATTACCCTGAATAATCCTGATAAAACTCCTGACAATTCTGTTCTGTGGACGACACCTAGTTCTCCCATCTTTAATGGCAAGTCTTTGTAAGATTTAGGCTTGTTTTTATAAACCAGTATTCCTCCTGGGCAGTTCATAGGTTTAACAAGAAAATCCCTGCTTTCATACTTTGTAGAGAAGTTATTTTCTTTGTATTTATCCCAATGGCCCGAAATTTTCCATAGTTTTGAATCAAGGATTTGCGGAGTTTTTATTATTTGATAACCTGATTTCATATGAAGATCCATCCAGTAATTTATCAATTCATTATAAACTACCAATCCATTATTGTGCCAGAAAACCATTCCAGGTGCAACTTCACTAAAACTGAACAAATCTAATTTTTGCCCTAAAATTCTGTGGTCGTTATCTTTTAATTTACTTGTATCTAATTTTGATTTTGATATTTCCCTCAACAATTGTTTGTAATCATATTTTTCTTCTGGAATTATCTTCTTATCAGATGTTTCTTTAGATATACTTCTTTCTCCAATTTCTCTTGATAATTCGCTTAGAGGATGCCCTTTTACTTTTAGCTCAAATTCTTTGTAATACCCGAAAGGAGCTCTTGTAACTTTATACTTTAATTTTTTTAATTCTCCTTCTGTTTTTTCTAAAATGTCCAGAGCTATATCTGGATTGCTGAGATTTGAAGATAAATGAGCATAAGGATAAAGAACTATAGCGTTTGCTTTAACCTGTTTTGCAATGTTTTCTATGTTTTTGACAAGCTCTTTTACCAAGTCTAAGGAGTCATTTTTTTCAACAGCTGTTAAAATAACCAAGCATTCATCTATTTTTATTTCTTTTTTTCTTTCTTCAGTTAAATTCTCAGGCTGCTTAAGTGCCTTTTTCAATGGCTTGAATTTTATATAGTCACAATGCAGACTTATTATTTTCATAATAACTAAAGAAAAACTTGATATTTAAATTTGGTGTCTATTAAGGCTTAGCTAACTGATTGCTATATCTGGGGTTAATTCAGATAATAGTTTAGATGCTGAATAATATTTTCTTTAAAAATTAACACATCTTTTTAGTTAAGACAGTTTCATAAGATTTAAAAATACCTGTTATTGGTAGTATTAGAATCTTTTTTAGAGATGCTTAATAGATTTTACAGATAATAGCCATTAATCTAAAGATTTATAAATGGTTTATATCAGATATTAACAATCGTTAAGGAGAGATGTAGAACAATGACAAGAAAAGTTAGCGAAGTTAAAACTATGAAACAATGGGATAGACTAGTTAGAACTAGGCAAAAACATCCTGGGAAGTCTGACAAGCAAATTGACGGAATTGAGTCCAGGAGAAGTTTTCTATTTAAGTTGGGAATGGGAGCTTTAGCATTAACTCCAGTTGTTGCTTACATATCTAATCATTATCAAAGGCAGAAAGAGCAAATATACAGGGAGATGGGAATGATTGATGTTAGAGTAAAAGAATTACAAAGAAGTATTGGAAGAAAAACTAAAATTGAAGAATTGGAAAACATATTGTCTGATCTAAGATTAAGCAATGAACAGTTTAAAGAATATATTGATACTTATGATGAAAGATTAATGGAAGAACTTGCTAAACTAAATGCTAAAAGAGATGAAGAAATGGAGATATACCAGTTTGTAATTGACGGTTTTTATGATTATGAAAAAAGAAACCCCGAAAAATACGTTTTAGGCGAGGGTTCAAGAGTACTTGATTTAGCCAGAACAATTTTTCCAGAGTCTAGAGGCGAGTGGGAAAGTGAAAAGTATCAAAGATATGTTGGAACAACTGTAATTGAAAGGGCCCATCTTACTGGAACGGATTTTCCAGAAGTAATAAGCAAAAAAGGAGCTTATGAATTTATGGACCCTGAGAACCCTATGTACAAAATTTTCCTAAATCCTCTTAGAGACAGAGAAGAAGAGGCATGGTTTACAACATTTGACAGATCAAGAACATTAATTGGATTACCTTATGAAGAATTAAATCCTAAAGTAACACATTATTTTGCTAGACCTATTAAAAATATGAATACGAATTTACCTAGTTGGGCAGATAAAGGAAAGCTTGTTGATGAGATTACTATAAATGGCAAGATTACTAGATTTAGAAATATTCCCGAGGACTTTTAAGAAAAGTGCTTAATTAAATATTTGATTTAAAGATATAATTCTAGTCAAAATCTTTTGATAGAAAAACAAATCTCACATATAATAATATTATTAATCCAACTGGATAATCAATAGCTTAAGAAGAAAAATCTTTATATAATCTTGTGGAGTATGTTACAAAAACCATAAACAAATATAATTAGTTATTAATAATTTAATCTAATCTTATTTCATTATAGTTACTCATTTTTCTTTATAGATAAACTTTTCAACGTCTTTTTTAGCTAACTCTCTTTTTTTCTGGAATTCTTTTAAGAAATCATTAATTTTTTCAATTGTGTATTTTTTCAATTCACCTGTAAGCATCTTTCCGCTTCTGTAATCTTTTTCAATTTGAGCCAGTTTTTTATCATCACTTTCAAAAAACATTTTTAGATATTGGAATGAAACATCTATATTTGGGTTTCCTCCTAATTTTCTATGCTCTTCTATAGTTGGCTGGCCTCCTGAAAAAGCATATTTATTTATCTTTTTTTCAACTTCTTTTGGAGTGTCTGTTAATGCAATGAAAGAGTTAGGGTCTGAGGCAGACATTTTTCCTCCACCTAATCCTGGAGCAAACAAATGATATGTTGATGATAGTTGTATAAATCTTGGTGATTTTATTCTTTGAGATATATCTCTTGCCAGCCTTAAATGTGCATCCTGGTCAATTCCTACTGGAATTATTACAGGAGCTTGAGATTCAAATTCTTTTAGCTGTGGATGCAGCATGTCTGAAGCCTGCAATAAAGCTGAAAGCATTTTACCAGGAGTTATATCTCCATAAACAGCTTTGAATTCATTAAATGTTGCATATCTGGCTAATAGGTTTTGCAACTGGTAGTATGCATTTGACTTTTTAGCATCACTAGACCTATTGCTTTGGAAATATATGTCTGCTTTTTTTAAGTCTAAACCTAAAGAAGCATAGCTTAAAATGTAATCTTCAGCTATTTTTTTACTATCTTCTAAACTTTGCCCTCTTGCATTGTAGGCTTCTAAATCTGCTACAGCGATATAAACTCTAGCTCCTAACTTTTGGTAGAAAACCATTTGCTGGGCAAGTATCATGTGCCCTATGTGGAATTTTCCAGTAGGCATTAATCCTGTCATCATCACAAATGGTTTTTTGTTTTTTACAGCTTCTAAAATTCTTTGTATATCTCTGTGGGCAAATATGATTTTTCTTCTGAATAATATGTTTTTATTAAATATTTCTGGAAGTTCTTTCAGAGGAGAAACTCCAAATTCTTTTATCAGTTTGTTATAGTCTATACTTCCAGAAACTTCCCAAGGAGTTACAACCTGTTTTGTCATGTATTAAATAGTAGAAGTGATTTTATAAAACTTGTCAAGAATGCTGTGAAGAACGTAATAGGATAATATTTATATATACATTTTTGCTATTTATGTTATGAATATGAAAAGAGAGGCATTGATTGCACTAATTTTAATGTCTTTATTTTTGATAAATTTTGTAAGTGCAGATATTTTTCTTGTGTCACAGCCAAAAGAGGTTTATAATTATGGAGACTATCTTGAAGTAATATTAGGAAGTGATGGAAGTGATGGCAAGACAACTATAGATCTTGTCTGTGGACAGGGTTCTATGAATATATACTCCCAGTATCTTCATTTGGAGACTGAGATACCTATTACATTTCCTTTTTCTTCTAACTTTCTGAAAGGTTTAACAGGTGAATGTTACCTTTCTATGGACTTCGAGGGCAATATTAAGAAAAGTTCTACTTTCCTTATAACTAATAAGATGAATGTTGATGTTAAGTTTAACAGAGAGGATTTTTTTACTAATGAAAATATAAGCTTTACAGGAACAGCAAGCAAGGCAAATAAACAGCCTGTTAACGGGGCTGCTAAAATAAATGTAAATAAGATAGACTTAGAGTCTATTGTTCCGGTTGAAGATGGCAAATTTTCAGGATATATTCTTTTCCCAGAAGATACAAAATCTGGAGAATATAATATGGAGGTTTATGTTTATGAAACAAAAGATGACCAGACTACAAATTTTGACAACAAGACCTTTTCATTAACTGTATTGCAAATGCCAACTAGCCTTGAGATTAGTTCTTTAGATGGTGTTGATCCTGGAAGTGAAATGACTTATTCTGCAATGCTTTATGATCAAGCTCACGATAGTATGGAAGGTTTTCCTGTTGCTATTAATATTTATGATGTTAACAGCCAGATTATAAAAAGTATTTTGCCTAAGACTGGAGAGTCAAGCAAGCTGATTATTCCGAAAAATGCTCCTTATGGACAGTGGAATATGACTGCTGAATCTGAAAAAATAGCAGTAAATAAGGTATTTTATGTAAGAGAGAATAAAGAGGCTGAATTTGAAATAACTAATAGGACATTGATTATAAGGAATGTTGGAAATGTTCCTTATGATAAAATTATACAGATAACTATTGGTAACACTACTAAAATTCAGCACCTTAACTTAAGCACTGCAGGTTCTTTGCTTCTTGAGTTGTCTGCTCCTGACGGAATTTATGATGTAGAAGTTAATGATGGAGATGTAAAGGCTAATGCAAAAGTTTCTCTTACTGGAAATGCTGTTGATGTAAGATCTCCTTATGATAATTCAGCACTTGGATTTATGAGCAAAGGATTTTTTGCTTGGGTATTTGTTTTTATTGTTCTGGGCGTATTTATTTTTATATTTGTAATGAAAGTTTATAAGAAAAAGTCAGTATTATTTTTTGACGGCTCTTTGCCTAAGAAAAAAGAAGAGGGTAAAGGAGGAGTTGTTAAATTAAGCTCCCCAACTGGGCCAGGTACTCCATATAATAAACATCAAATAGAGTATGTCAGCAGTGAAGCTTTGCCTTCACTTGTTTTAGATGGAGAAAAGCAGGATTCTTCAGTTATCACTTTGAAGGTTAGGAATTATGAGCAATTGAAAAGCAACAGATCTAATGCTGCAAGTGCTATAGAAGAAGCTGTAAAAGAGATTTCAGAGAATCGTGGAAAGATTTACAGAAAGGATGATTCAATTGTAGGCATATTTGCACCAGTTATTACTAAAAAATTTGACAATGAAGTAAGTGCAGTTAAAGTAGCTAAGAAAATTTCTGAATTACTTAATGAACATAATAAGAGATATGCTCATAAAATAGATTTTGGTATTGGAGTTAATAACTGCCATATAATTGCAAGCAAAGATAGAGGCAAGCTTTTGTTCACACCTGTAAATAATTCGATTTCAGGAGTTAGGACAATTGCTGATCTTGCTAAGAATGATTTTCTTTTAGGTGAGGCTATACATAAAAAACTTGGAGCTAAGGTCAAAACTGCTCCACACAGCCATAAAGGACTTAAAACTTATGCAGTTTTAGATATTGTTGAAAGAAAAACTGACGATGCCTTTATCAGAGGTTTTTTGGATAGAAACAAAGAATACAAAGACAACAGACCAAGATTTCAGAAATAAAATATTTCTTCAGTTTTTTTAAAGTGTGCTGCTAGTTCGGGAGGTTTCAAGCCGACCGAGAGGATAGCTTTTGAAACATTACACCTTCAATTAGAAACAATAAGTAAATAAGTTATTAGCGAGATAATTACAATAGCTCCTAGCGAATAAACAATTATTCCCATTCTTCTAATAGGTTTGTAAATATTTTGGACTTCTTTTGGAAAAGAAGAAAGATTCCAAAATAATTTAACATGTATGAAATAAATATTAGAATAATTTAATTTATACTTATATTTATTATTTAATAAATCTATGATTTTTTTGTTGTTTTGAAGATGTAAATTCCCCAGATTACTGAAGGAAGACCAATAGCAATTAGTAGTATTCCAACAAAAATTTGGTTGTCTAATATTGTTATACTATGACAATATAGAGATATTTATTTAAATCTATTGTTTAGGCTAGCCAGAAGTAACTAAGTAAAAGCTAATAAAGGACTTATATATTCAGATTTTTGAAGTGGAGGTAAAGCCTGTGAAATCTTTTTGTCCTTTGACTCCAATACTAGAACAATAAACCATATATTTCTAAAGTCTTTATACTCAATATACCCATCATTTAGATTTTGCAAGAATTTCTTATCTATATCTTTATTAAATAATCCAAGGAATTCGCTGGCATAGAAAATTTCCACCCCTATAACATTCCCTTTCTTGTCTAAATCAAGAATTATGTCCTTAGAAAATTCTACACTTTCATCAACTTCTTTTTCAGCATTCTGAATATATAAAACATCATCTTCAACATCATAATTAGTGTTATATTTTTCCATGATTATTCTAACTATCTTAGATATTTAAACCTTTTTTCTTGTATTTCTTAATAGTTCTTCTGCCAAGAGGAAAAGCTGTAATAATTCTTATATTATTATCTCTAAAAGTCAAAACATATTGCCTTCCTCTTTTATGAGTATATATAAAGTATAACACATACCTAACTTCATTATCTTTGGCTTGTTTGTCTGTAAAGTATAAATTCTTACAGGTAAATATCTCTTTTTCAATATTTTCTTTACTTAGTTCAATTCTTTTTATTATAAAATTTATTTCTTTCCCAAATACAATTCCTTTTTCTTTATAGTGATTTATTAATTCTTTCACCTCTTTTGAAGAATCTTTCATAAATTAAGCAGGAATTTGTTATTAATAAATTTTCTTTTATACTATTATTTTTTTTACTCAAATTCCCCACATTGTTTTATAATTATCTAAAGACGCTTCTGAATTCTACTACTAGTGATTTTTCACATCCAAGATTTTTCATTTTATGTGCAACTACTTTTGTTAACTCACTCGAAGTATTTTTCATGTGAGATTCAATTTCATTTTCTATTTGCGATCTGCATAGGGGAATATTCTGGTTGCCGGATATTTCCTTTGTTTCCAGCCAGTCATGCATTCCTTCAACCATTGCTTTTAGATAATTCCAATTATTATTTTTTGTTTGCAAGCCGTTTGAAGTTTTTTTAGAAGCCATGTTTGAAAGCTATACACAATCTAATGAAAGATGTGCGTATTAACAGAATTTAATAAGTCTATATAACACGGGAGTTACTGCTGAATGAAATGACCAATTCCCTGTCTTCATCTTGTAACTCCAATTATTCATACTTTATATAAGAAGTTCGTGTTTAAAAATATTTCTGTGTTTATTAATGTTTTTTGAGTAGTAAAAATTTCAGGAAAGATTTTATGGTTTTTCGTCTGTTTTTCCTATCTTGAATATTGATAAAGGATACATTACAGATTTTAGTAGTCCATATAATGGATGTGTTGGTCCATTAATCAAATGCAGATTTGTGATGTAGAGCAGAGGATTCTTTTTTCTAGGAACTATTTCTTTTCTTATCTCTTTAACGTGTGGCAGTAAGAAAGCTACCACCATCATTCTTCCTAATCCTGAAACAAGGAATATGAAAAGGAAAACGTTCATGAAACTTGGATGGAAATATTGTGCTGTTAGTCCTCCAAGTGAAGCTCCTATAAATACTGCAATTCCGTTTAGTAGGCTGTAATATGCAACAACAATTCCTCTACGCTGGACTGTGACTGCGTCATAGATAAAATTTGATGCTCCAAGATTAAATGCAGCCCAGCCTATTCCAGATATTAACTGCGGAACTAAAATAAGGTAAATAGGATTAGAATTTAACAGCCATAATATCGGAACAAATGGAACAATTAAGCTTCCAATTCTTAACAGCTCTCTGTTGCCATATTTATCTGCGAGTTTGCCCCATAATGGCATCATAATTACAGAAAATATACTTGCAGAAATATTGACAATAGTAAACCAGGTGTAGTTAAAGTGCAAATCTTTAAGCATATATACTGCGAAAAAAGGTCCTGCAAAGCTTACTGTTAGATTTATTAAAGCTACATATACTGCAAAATGCCCGAAGTTGTTATATGGAGCTTTTTTTATAAATTGGTAAAATGAAAAATAATATCCCTTTTCAAATTTTATTTTTGGGACATAATGCCTTGTAAAATAGTATGCTGAAATTGATCTGCCTATGGCTGATATTGAAAATAAAGTTATAAACCCAATTATTATTATGTCGGCTCTTTTTGAATAATCCAGCCATAATGCTGCTGAAACTGTTATTATAATAGCTATTGCTCCGTTTATTCTGTTTCTTTTAGAAAAATATGCCCCCCGCATTTTTTCCGGAACTATTTCTCCCATCAGTGAAAACCAGGAAGGTCCTACTAAAGAGCCGAATGTTATATTAACAATATATGAAACAATTAAAAAGGGGACGATAAAATCCGGAGCAATTGATTTTAAAAATAAGATTCCAACTAAAACAAATAATAGCCAGCTTAATGATTGCAGAAAAACAAACAGTACAATCATTTTTTTCCTGTCATATTTTTCCATCAGCTTACTGCCAAAAATCTGGGTTATTGGACCAAATAAACCTGGAAAACTTGATAAAAAACCAACTTCTGCATTAGTTGCATTTAAAGACAGGGCATAAGGAGTTACATAACTTTCTCCTGCACCTCCTGCAACTGAAGAGAATGAGCCTTCAATTATTGACAGTTTTCTTGTTTTCTCAAGGGCTTTTTCTATTTCAGCATCTTTATCGGCCTGAGTTTTTTCATCAGACACAGGGTTAGTAGGATTATCCAAGGTTATCACCTATTAATATTAACCTTTTATCCTGTTAATAAATTTTTTTGTTTTTAGAATATTTTCTTTCATAAACTTTATAAGTGGGGATAAGTGTTTAATAAGTGTAACAATAGTTAAATTTATAAAAACAGTTTATCTTGGAAAAATATGATTAAATACATTGTGAAAGGAGGTTAAGAATGGAAGAAAAGACGAAGAGCTTAGAAGGAGGTAGCGTTACTGTAAGCAAGTTGGCTATCTGGAAAACAGCTAGTTTTGTGTTTGCAGCCTTATTCATAATCTCTCTTCTTACAGGAGGATTTGGCTTGGGAGACAGTGTTACAGGAAATGTAATTAACAATGGAAATGTTCCATCACCCGAACCAAGCGCAGATATTAAAGTCAGTATTGGAAATGATGACCCTATACTCGGAGATAAAAATGCCGGGATAAAAGTTGTTGAGTTTTCAGACTTCCAGTGTCCTTATTGTGAAAGAGCTTATTCTGGAGCTGTTGCAGGCATAAAAGCCAGTGATGATTTTAAAAATGGAGATGTTGCAATTGTGTACAAGCACTTCCCATTAACAAGCATACATCCTTATGCACAAAAAGCTGCTGAAGCTTCTGAATGTGCAAATAGGCAGGGTAAATTCTGGGAATATCACGATACTTTGTTTGAAAATCAACAGGCATTAGATGTTCCAAGCTTGAAATTATATGCATCTCAGCTAAAATTAGACACTACTAAATTTAACAAGTGTTTAGACGGAGGAGAAGCTAGTGCAAAGGTTAACAAAGATTCGCAGGATGCACAAGTTGCAGGCGGACAGGGAACACCTTATTTTGTTTTAGTTAACAAGAAAGGAGAAACTCAAGCTGTTTCTGGAGCTGTACCATATGCAAACTTTGAAGCTGCAATAAGTTCACTCAAATAAGAGTTTTGTTTTTTTATTTTTACTATTTCTTGTTTTTTTATTTTACTCTTTCTTCAATAGATTTAGTTAATCTTTCTCCATCTTCATTACTATCTTCTTTGTTAGGTAATAGTATGCTAACTTGGATTTCATCATTTCCATTTTCTCTTCTTAGGATTACCACACATGAATGTCCATCCTCTAAAATATGATAATTTTGGCTTTCCCAATTACAAAAACTTTCTGGAATTTTTGACCTTCCTAACCCTTTGATGTAACCTGTCTTTGAAAAGATTTCTTCTATGATTGTAAAATAGTAGTCATTATCCTTTTCTTTGTCTATTAGTTTTTTTATTAAGTTGTAAAACATAATTTTATTTTGATTAGTCAGTTTATAATTTTTATTATATTAATATTTAAAAATAATCATAATGTCTTTTTATTTTAAAATGAAATATTGGGCTTTTTAACAACCTTTATTTAGATTAAATGGTGATAATTAATAAAACATGTTTTTAATTTCATAAACTTTTTATACCATAATCTGACTTATGATTGGGATGTCACAAAGAATTAGAAAGATAAAACAGGCAATTTCAGAAAGACCATATGTCTTTTACTTTATAATTATATTTTTGTTATACATTATCATTAATATTCTGATTAACCAAACTTACATTACATTCGGTGTATTTTTTAGTATATATAGACCAAGTTTTTACATACCTTACATTATATTTAACTTAGTTGTGGCTTTTTTAGTTCCTTTAAATATTAATCTTATAATTATTAAAGTTAAAGAAATTAGTCTTGTTAGTGGAGCAGAAGGATTTAGTATTTTAGGGGTTATAGGAGGTTTAATTGGGGGAGCTTGTCCTGGATGTATTGCTGGTTTACTGCCCAGTATATCAGGAATTTTAGGGGTTGCTGGTTTTAGCCTTTATAATTTACCGTTTCATGGATTGGAAATACAAGTATTATCGATAGTTTTATTAATAATTGGGGCTCTTTTACTTTCAAGGGATTTAACCTGTAAAATACCTAAAAACAAAAAATAAAATGCCGGAAAATAATAAGTTTAAATGTGAGAAATGTGAAAGAGAATTTTCCAGTAAAGAAGCTTTAGAAATGCATAATAATTCAAAACATTATGGAGCTACTAAAGGCTTGAAAAAGTTAGATAGTGTAAATAAAAAGAAGATAAGGAACTGGGCTATTTTTATTGTTGTTATATTAGTTATTGTA
>Ga0210006_1001143_pt1 | contig 18661 bp, 21 predicted proteins | sample CryGey02umfilter_2_FD_185452 | JGI IMG/M metagenome (GOLD analysis project Ga0210006, IMG submission 185452) | Groundwater microbial communities from aquifer in Utah, USA - Crystal Geyser 4/10/14 0.2 um filter (SPAdes) (version 3) | ecosystem: Environmental > Aquatic > Deep subsurface >... | reverse complement strand
GAGATAGGGAAGGTTTTCATGACCGAGTTATTTAATTTAAAACCACAGAAAATTTCAAGAAGGAATTTGAGGCATCAGGATTTTTTAACGGAAATGAATTTATGGCCAAAATTAAGAGACAAAAGCCGATAATTACTATTAAGAGATCCTGCGATGTTCCGCCTGAAGTTAAAGAAAATCCTTTTTATGATGCTGAATTTTGGGGGCGAGCCAATTCGCCCAATGATATTTATCTGCCGGATTCTGATGAGGTAATATCCTTCGCTATAGCCGCTCACGAAATTGGTCACCTTGTTGATGGAGGCAGAGGGGATGACGCTCGACTGGATAATTTTGAAGCAACTCGCGCTGAAGAACAAAGGGCTTGGGACAGTGGCTGGAAATATCTGCAAAAATATCTTCCAGAGTATTACCGGGAAAGGCCGGAAATTGTACTTGAAATTCACCAAGCATTCGGACGAATCAAGAATCTCTTAATGCGAGTAGTCGATTTAAGTAAAGACATGTATCTTGAGAAGGGAACTTTAGATGATTTGAACCACGAGGAAATTGATAAAATCTTAAAAGAAAAAAGAGAAGAATTTTTTTCTAAAAGAGGTAAAGAATTTAAGCGACTGTTTGAAAAAATAAAAAATGAAAAAATCGGTATAAAATTGGATTGGGATAAATTCGTTGTCGCAGTAACAAAAGCTGTCGAAGATATAATAAATGACAATAGAAAAAGTAAAAGATGAGTGTTTAAAAGTTTTGACTTTAAAAAAGAGAAAATTTATTTATACTTTGGCTAAAGATAATGTAAAAATAAAATGCCTAGGGACTATTACAACATACTTGGCGTTAATAAAAACGCTAGCGCTGATGAGATTAAAAAAGCTTTTCGCGAGAAAGCGCATAAATTTCATCCGGATAAAGCTGGCGGAGATGAAGCCAAATTCAAGGAGCTCTATGTGGCATTTAGAGTATTATTTGATTCTGCAAAGCGTGTGCAATATGATAACTCAAGACAAAGTAAGGCAGAAACTAAAACTAAAACTAAATCTAAATTTAAGACAAGCAATATTTCTAGCTATGAAGGTCCTGGTGATTTTTCAAGTTTTATTAATGATTTTGATGTACATGACATAAACGCTGATGGGCTGAAAGATATTTTAAATGATGCATTATCTAAAAATTTTGATTTGTAATAATGAATGGAAATTATTTTTATTTCCTAATAGCATTGGGGAGATGATAAATATGAGCAGCTGTCACTTCGAACCAGAGATTGCTTCGTCGCTGATGCTCCTCGCAATGACAACAAATGAGTAAAGATTACTATAACATATTAGGCGTGGGCAAAAACGCTTCGCCGGATGAAATTAAAAAAGCGTTTCGCGAGAAAGCGCATAGATTTCATCCGGACAAGCAAGGCGGGGACGAAGCCAAATTTAAGGAGCTGAATGAAGCTTACCAGGTTTTGGGCGACCAACAAAAACGTTCCCAATATGACCAGTACGGCCAAACTTTTGAGCAGGCGCGGGCCGGCGGCGGCTTTTCCGGCTTTGAAGGCTTTCGTGATTTTTCCGGTTTTTCCAATGGCTTTAATATTAATATGGACGATTTGGGCGATATCATGGGCGGCTTTGGCGATATTTTCGGCTTTTCCGCCCAAGGCGGACAAGGGCGAAGGCGCGCCAAGCGGGGGAGCGATATTGAGGTGGCCTTCACAATTGAATTCAAAGAAGCGGTCTTCGGCGTGGAGCGGGAAATCAGTTTGAAAAAAAATATCACTTGCCCCAGCTGTAAAGGCGACGGCGCTGAACCGGGTGCGGGTTCGGCAACTTGCGCGACCTGCCATGGTTCCGGCCGGGTGATAAAAACGCAAAGAACTATTTTAGGTAATGTGCAAATGCAATCTACCTGTCCGACCTGCCATGGCGAAGGTAAAATTATTAAAGAAAAATGCCGGCAATGCAAAGGCCATGGCGTGGTTAATGAAATAGCGAATTTAAAAATAAAAATTCCGGCCGGCATTGATTCGGGCGAAAGCATCAGATACGCGGGACAAGGCGAAGCCGCGGCCAAGGGCGGGCAACCGGGAGATTTATATATTAGAATTAGAGTTAATCCGGACAAGAGATTTTCCCGCCAAGGCGATGATATTTTGTCCAGGGCGGAAATCAGCGTGGCCACGGCGGCTTTGGGCGGTCGGATTGAAGTTCAAACCGTTGACGGAGTAGCGGAATTAAAAATTCCCGAAGGCACGCAGTCGGGCCGAATTTTTAAATTAAGCGACAAGGGTATACAAAATTTGCGCGGCCGCGGTAGGGGAGACCAGTTGGTGGAAGTGGCGGTAAAAATTCCGACCGGGCTTTCCCGGAAGCAGAAAGAGATGTTAAGGGATTTGGGGATATAGTTTTTTAGCCCCTTTAGCAAAGGGGCTGCCCGCTAGGGCGAGGATTTTTATGATAGTCAGTGGAATAGCAGTTAATATAAATTTAAACATTACAAATCCCCCTAACCCCCTTTATTAAAGGGGGCTTAAATTAATTATGAAAACATATCACATTGTCACTATCGGCTGCCAGATGAACAAGTCTGATAGCGAGCGGTTGGCCGCGGTTTTGGAAAAACAGGGATATAAAAAGACTGGCGATAAATATCAGGCTGATTTAGTAGTGATTAATACTTGCGGCGTGCGGCAATCGGCCGAAGATCGGGCCTATGGCTTGATTCCCAGAATTAAAAAAGAAAATTTTAAAGCAAAAATTATTTTAACCGGCTGCTTGGTGGGGAGAGTTGACGTGAAGTGCAGATTAAAAGAGTATGTGAATGTATGGCTGCCGATTGGCCAAATGACAAATGACAAATTTCCAATGACAAAAATCCCCCCAACCCCCTTTGTCAAGGGGGAGAAATGCGATGATTATTTAAAAATAAAGCCAAAATACAATTCTAAATTCAGCGCTTTTGTACCCATCGGCAATGGCTGTAATAATTTCTGTTCCTATTGCGTGGTGCCGTACGCGCGCGGCCGGGAAGTTTGGCGGCCGGCTAAAGACATAATTAATGAGGTAAAATGCTTGGTAAAAAGGCGATATAAGGAAATTATACTAATAGCTCAGAATGTAAATAGCTATAAGTCGCAAATCCCCCCTAACCCCCCTTTGTCAAGGGGGGAAATAGATTTTGCTGATTTGTTAAAAATGGTAAATAATATTAAGGGCAATTTTCATATAAAATTCGCCACCAGCCACCCCAAAGATATGTCGGATAAGCTGATTAAAACCATGGCCGATTGCAGTAAAGTTTTAAAAGAAATCCATCTGCCGGCGCAGAGTGGAGATAACCAGGTATTAAAAAAAATGAACCGCAAATATACGGTCGGGCACTATAAAAAAATAATAAAAAAAATCAGGCGGCTGATGCCTAGAGTTTTAATCAGTACGGATATTATCGTTGGTTTCCCGGGCGAGACCAGAAAACAATTCAATAATACGGTTAAACTTTTTAAAGAGATAAAATTTAATCAAGCCTTCATCGCCAGATATTCGCCACGTCCGGGCACGGCCGCTTATAAATTAAAAGATGACGTAACTCCGACGGAGAAACAAAAGCGCTGGCTTGAATTAAATTCTTTAATAAATTATGACCAAAAATAAAATCATTGTCATTTTAGGCCCGACCGCCAGCGGTAAAACCAAGCTGGCGGTAGAGTTGGCGTCTAAATTTAACGGCGAAATCGTGAGCGCTGATTCGCGCCAGGTTTATCGCGGCATGGATATTGGCACCGGTAAAGACCTAAAAGACTATCGTCTTGAAATTCCAAATCCCAATGACCAATTACCAAACAAATTCAAAATTCAAAATTCAAAGTTAAAAATTATTGAGATTCCATATCACCTAATAGATGTAGCGAATCCGAAGGAACAGTTTGACTTGGCGCAGTATCAAAAAATGGCATTCCGAGCGATTGACGATATTTTAAAGCGAGGCAAATTGCCGATTTTAGCGGGCGGCTCCGGGCTTTATCTTCAGGCCGTGGTGGAAAATTATAAATTGTCCGAAGCTAAAAAAGATTTGGCTTTGAGAAAAAAACTGGAGAAATTAAGCGCGGCCGAGCTGTTTAATAAGCTAAAAAAATTGGTGCCGAAAATGGCAGTTAAACTGAACCAAAGCGATAAGAACAATAAGCGCCGGCTAATCAGGTATCTGGAAATTGTCGGGCAAGACCATAATTTTAAAAGCCGGGCGGGCAAAAGGAAATATAACGCTTTAATAATCGGCGTAAATTTTTCGCGCGATATTCTAAAGCAAAGAATTTTTAAGCGCCTCTTAGAAAGATTAAAAGAGCAAAACATGATCGGGGAGGTGGAAAGATTGCATGAGCAGGGTTTAAGCTGGAAACGCCTGGAAGATTTCGGGTTGGAATATAAATTTGTTTCTTTATATTTAGAGGGCGAACTGCAATACGAGGAAATGGTGGAAAAATTAAATCTGGCCATTTATCAGTTCGCCAAACGGCAGATGACCTGGTTTAAGCGCTGGGAAAAGCAAGGTGCGAATATTAATTGGGTTAAAGATAATAAAAAGATTGAAAAGCTGGTAAAAGATTATTTAGAAAAACGTTGACGGCTTGATAAAATTATTTTTACTGCTTAGGACGAAATTTGTGGATTTTTTCTAAAAATTTTATAGGTAAGTGACGGAAAATTTTTAGAAGAAATCTTTACAATTTCGTACGCGCGATAAAAATAATTTTATCAAGCTTTTATCAAATAAAAAAGGGTTGCGTCATAAGACACAACCCTTTGTGGTTTCGCGCCGCTTTTGGTCAGGCGGCTGAATGCGCTGATGCGGGCTGTCGGCCAGTTGAAGCGGCGTGTTTTACCGGTATAGGGTTTCTGGGCAGGACAAAGCTAAAATAATGATCTTCACATGCCCATACGCTTTCATTAACCCTGTATACTTTCACGTCTTTTTCCCCGCCGATTGTACAGTCGCCTATTTTCGATTCGGGCAATAATTCTTCCAACCGGTCAATCGCGTTTGAACCAGGCCTTAAGGGGACGGGGCCGCTGCAACTGTCTGTCCGCATTTTTTGCGTGCATGCCGGACTGTTAAACGACCCGCATTTTCTGGCATCAGGACAAATCGAATTTTCCATAACCACCTCCGTTAAAATGAACGAACCTGTTATATAATTATTCCAACCTCCCGTTTACTCCCTAAAAAAATTCCCCGTTCTGGTGAACGGGGAATTTTTTTAAAAAATAATTTTCCTCTCGGGAATCACTCCCAAGAACCTTAGGAATTTATTTTCTGTAAATTTATTTTTTCGCATTATTAATATTTTATCACGCTATAAAAATCTGTCAAATTGGCTAAAATTAAAGAGAATTTAGTAATTTTTAAAATATGATTTTAACTTATCCACAGGGAATTCTGGATTCTCGCTTTCCCGCCCGAGGCGGATAAGCGCGGGAATGACAAGAAAATGTTTATTTTAATAAGTTTTTTAACAGCTCAATCATCACTTTTGGGTTGGCTTTTCCTCTGGTGGCGGCCATGACTTGCCCGACCAAAAACTGCAAAACATTGGTTTTACCGGCCCTATATTCCGCCACTTGTTTTTGGTTTTTTAAAATAACCTCGGCGATAATTTTTTCCAAAGCCGCCTGGTCGTCCAGCTGCTCCAGCCCCAACTCGGCCATGATATCGGTCGGGTCGCCGCCTTTTTTAAACATTTGCGCCAAAATGGTTTGGGCGGCGGAGGAATTAACTTTATCCTGATAAACCAGACAGATAAATTCGGCGAAATTTTCCGGCGTAATTTTAAGCTTGGAAATCGGCCGCCCGCCGGCTTTCAAATGTTTAAATAATTCGTTAATCAACCAATTGCCAGCGGCCTTGGCCAGTTTGCGCTGTTGCCGTTCCCAGCTGTCGCCGGTGGCGGTTACCCAGGAGCGTAGTTCCATGATAACTTTTTCGGTATAGTCCGCCAAAGCCAGGTCTGAGGCTAAAATTTCCGCTTCTCTGTCCCCAAAAAGATATTCTTCTTTAAAGCGTTTGATTTTTTTCTCCGGCAATTCGTTCATGTGCGCCTTGATTTCGTCAACCCATTTTTGCGTGATTTTAAGCGGGGGAATATCCGGCTCCGGGAAATAGCGGTAATCGGCCGAAGTCTCTTTGGTGCGCTGGCTGAAGGTCACGCCTTTATCATTATTCCAGCCACGAGTTTCCTGAATTAATTTTTCGCCGTCTTTAATGGCTTTAATCTGCCGTTTGATTTCATAGTCAATCGCTTTTTCCATGTACTTAAAAGAATTGATGTTTTTCAGTTCAACTTTGGGATTTAGTTTGTATTTGCCGACCGGCGAAATTTGGCCGTTAGCGTATTTCCATTTGCCCTTTTCCTGCACGCTGATATTGGCTTCGCAGCGCATTTCGCCTTTTTCCATGTCCGCGTTGGCGATATTCAAAAAGCGCAGAATCTGCTGATAGTTTTGCGCGAATTTTTTAGCCGTGGCCGTGTCACGAATAACCGGTTCGGTCACCAGTTCCACCAGCGGCGTGCCGGCGCGGTTATAATCCACCAAGGAATGCTTTTTTCCGGCCGGGTGGATTAATTTGCCCGTGTCTTCTTCCAGGTGGACGCGGGTAATTAAAATCGGCTTGTCGTCAACCTCCAGAAAGCCGTCATAAGCGATCGGCAGGTCGTATTGGGAAATCTGATAGCCTTTGGGCAAGTCGGGATAAAAATAATTTTTGCGGTCAAATTTGGAAAGCTCCCTGATTTTACAATTTAAAGCCAGGCCGATTAAAATCGTCCATTCGATGGCCTGTTTATTGGGCACGGGCAAAGTGCCCGGGTGCGCCAGACAAATCGGGCAGACCGTGGTGTTCGGCGCTTTGCCCTGAGCGTCGTTATTACAGGAGCAGAACATTTTTGATTTGGTTTTTAATTCGGCGTGGATTTCCAGGCCGATGATAACGTCGTATGGCATAATTTAATATTAACATATTTGTCATTGCGAGCGCAACGAAGTGAAGCGAAGCAATCTCCGGTAAAAATTCACGTATGTGGCATTGAACCAGAGATTGCTTCGTCGCCTGATTATAGGCTCCTCGCAATGACAGATAAGTTTTAAAACAACCCTGAACTGCCAAATCTGCTGCTGCCCCTGTCAGATTCATCTTCAATTTTATCCTCAACTATTTCCGGCGCCTCCACTTTTTGAATTAAAAGCTGGGCGATTTTTTGTCTGGGCGCGATATGATAAATGTCTTGGCTTAGGTTAACGAGCTGGACAGTAAGCTCGCCTCTGTAGCCGGAGTCAATTACGCCAGCCATAGTATGGATGCCATTTTTGGCCAGGCCGCCCTTATCCCAAATTAAGCCGGCGCAACCGGACGGTATAGCCAGCTTGATGCCAGTTTTTATTATGGCTCGATCACCCGGCACCAATGAATAATAATCCGCCGAGTACAAATCCAGGCCGGAGTCATGGTCGTAGGCGCGAGTTGGCAGTTTGGCCCAAGGAGAAATTTTTTCTACCCTCAATGTTAAGCCAGCAGGCTTTATTTTTTTAGATAAATTTGCATGTAGTTCTTTAAAATCAGGCGAACAGGTAGCGGGTCGGAACAATTTAATTAATTCATCCCAGACAAGATCGCTGATTTCTTCGCGACTTTTCATGCGGCCGTTTTCTGCGCATTCAATCAAGACAAAATCTGGAAAACTTTGTGCGACCTGTAAATAAGCTTGCTCGGCTTTTTTTAAATGGCTTGGATCGTCCTGATGAATGTCATTGGTTTTGCCAACCCAATCCAGCTTTAGCCTTTGCCTGGCCAGCGATTGAGAAATTTCCGCCGGCACATGCAAAATTATATTTAAATCAGGCCGGTGGATATTAAAAATTTCATATTCCAACTGATAGAGCCAATCAAAAAAATGTTTTCTTTCCAGCGGGTTGTCGATTTTTCCGCCTTGGTGGCCCAGGTTGGCCGCAAGGTAGCGGTTGGAAATAACGATTTTGCCTTCTGACAGCCATTTTTTTATTTTAAAGCTGGCGTCATAGCGATCACAAGCGTAGAAGATGGAAGCGCGATAAGGTCCGACCTCGTCGGGCGAACCGTATTTTCCGCTTAAATATTCTTCAACCAAGCCGGCTGATTTAGTATTATATTGGGGAAAATCGGCAGTTTCCACGTCAAAACCGGCCCGTCTTAATCTTTGGGCTAAAAGTTCGGTTTGCGTGGCTTTGCCCGAGCCGTCAGTGCCGTCAATGACGATAAATTTTTCCGATATTTTTTGCATATTAGAGACAAGAAAAGAGCGCGATTTAGCGCTCCTCCTTTATTTGTACTATTAATTTAGCTGTTCAAGATGATTTGGTCAACCTGTTTATATAAATTTTCCAAACTGCTATTATTTTCTATTTCCAATTGCGCTTGAGCTATAATAATGGGCACTTGCGCGTCAGCTTCTTTTTTATGGTCGGCTAAAAATTCTTCATAAGTTTTATTTTCATCACCGGGGTTTTCTTTTCTGGCAATTAGCCTTTTAAATCTTATTTCTGGTTCAGCCACGACGCGGGCTAATTTAAATCCGGGGGTTTCTTCAAGATATTTTATATCAGGCACGCGCCTGACACCGTCAACCACAATGATTTTATTTTTATCATTTTTGACGTCCTCGGCGATTACTTTGGCCATTATATCTTCGCCGAAATATTGGCGTATGGCTGTGGACATAAATTGCATGTTTTCTCTGGAAACCGGCAGATATAAGCGAGCCAATAAATCCCTTAGCATGATGGAAAAACGATAGGAGGTGGCGCCGTATTTTTCAGTTAAATATTTTACGATCGTGCCTTTACCCGCACAGATTTCTCCGGTCAGGCCGAGAATTATTTTTTTGTCAGTCATAATTTATTTTATTTTTAATAATATCCTGTAAGCCGCGCCTAACATCCCAATCGTCTTTTTCCAGGTCAGCGTACATTTTTAAGTTGGGGAATTTTTCTTGCATGGCATAGTACATTTTATGTGCAATTTGGCGCAGAGTGGGATGGACGGATTTCATGGAGCGTAGCTCTAAAACATAAACCGCGGCTGGCAAACCGTAAGAAACTTTGCAGGCCATATTAAAACCCAGCGAAATATAATATTGGCTGATTTCCGGCGAAGCGTTTAAATTTTTTACAGCTTGTTTTTGTTCTTCAATTAACCCAAGCGCTTTGCCCCTGATGTCGTCGGGAAGTTGTTCCAGATACCATTGGTTAAAGCCCAATTTGGCGGTGAGCAGCGGCATGCGGCAGACGCCATTGCGGTGCCTTTGAATATCGCGGAAAGAACCATAATCAAGCAAAAATTCAAAAGTTATATTGCCCAGCTCGCTTAAAAAATGCGGCAAGCCAGTTTTAAGCGGGCGCGAGGCGATGATGTCATTGTATTTTTCAAGCTCGGCCGCGGCGATATTGGTGCTGATAGAAAATTCCGGCGATTGGGCCGGGTTATAAAAATTATATTTTTGATTGACTAACTGGCGGTAATTTTCTTGCTCCGGAATAATTTCAAAGCCGAAACTATGAGGATATTTTTCTTTTAGCTTGGCCAGCATGGTTTCGGCAATACTTCTTATTTCCGGCAGGGGATTATGCCGCATTAAAGCTAGTTTATCATGGGCTTGGCGCAGGTTAGTATGCCAGCTTAATTGCGTGGTAATTCCGGCCGGCAGAAAGCCGCGCATGATATCAAAAGTTCTGGCCGCTATGGCCTTAATATACATTTTTTCGTCTTCTTCCGGTCGTCGCGGATATTTTTCGGCTAAATATTGTTTAACTCGTTCCTGCGAATTTATGTAAAAATCCATCCAATTTTGCAGTACGGCTTTTGATTCGGCCGTACCCAGAGGATCAACAATCGGCTGTTTAGACATGTCAACATAGCGCGTCGAAGTTTCCTGGCCGGAGTAAAGCGGCCAATCTTGAATGGCTTTATCCGCGATGATGCTTAATTTTTCTATGAAAAAAGTGGTGGAGCCGCAGTCGGCGATTGAGGCATGGCCGTAGCCCACATAAAATTGCTCCATGAATTTTCCCGAGCCGCTAGCGCGGACTTTTTCCACATGCTCGGTCACGCTTCTCGGGCTTCTGGAATATAACGCCTGCAGCATGGCGCTGTCTTCGGGATTAAATTCGTCGTAGAGAAAAATATTAGCCATATTATTATTGAAGTGTTTGGCTTGAAGAAAATGTTTTTCCTGCTTAGATGAAATTTGGGCTTTTTTACAAAAATTATTAAAAATAATTTTTGTAAAAAATTGCTACAATTTCATAGGCGCAACAAAGACATTTTCTCCAAGCCGAACTATCATTATTTTATTTCATTTGGTTTCATGTCTGCGTAAGTTGTCATGTCGCTTCTAACTAAATCAAATTGCACGCCGGCTTGAGCGAAGATTTCCTTACTGCGTGCCCCGGCGTGGTAATCCTGTGATGAAACTACTCGTTTGATGCCGGCATTAATAATCATTTTGGCGCAAACATAACAAGGTGTCATTTTGCTGTAAAGAGTTCCGCCTTCAAGCGCCACGCCGAAACGAGCCGCTTGGCAGATGGCATTTTGTTCGGCGTGAGTCGTCCTGACGCAATGTCTTGATTCGCTGCCGTCGGTATTGGTTACTGTGTGCATTTCGTGGCCGATTTCGTCGCAGTGGGCGATACCGACCGGCGAACCTACGTAGCCGCTGGAAATTATTCTTTTATCTTTGGTGATAACGCAACCGGAACGGCCGCGGTCGCAGCTGCCGCGAGAGCCAATCATCTCAATGATTTTTAAAAAATATTCGTCCCAGGACGGGCGAGTGTAATTAGCGTTGTCGGACATATGTTTTTGTTTGATTTATTTGTAAAGGGTTATTACATTTTATCAAAAGCCGGAAGAGAAAGCAAGGAATAAAAAAAGCCAGATATCTTGGGTGGGATTCTGGCTAAAAGATATGGGGGAAAATTAAGCTTTAACTTTTCGCTTTTTGTTCTCCGGCGATAAACTTTTTTATATCATCAACCGTACTTAATAATTGCGCCGGAAAAATAATTGTAGAATTTTTTTCAACGCTGATTTCGGCCAGGGTCTGTAAATTACGGAGTTGTAAAGCGATCGGGTGCGCGGCCATAATGTCGGCGGCTTGGCCAAGTTTTTCCGAAGCTAGAAGTTCGCCTTCGGCCGCGATAATTTTGGCGCGTTTTTCGCGCTCGGCTTCGGCCTGCTTGGCCATGGCTCTTTGCATATTTTCCGGCAGCTCAATGTCTTTGATTTCCACTAAACTGACCACCACGCCCCAAGGTTCAGTGTGAGTATCCAAAACCGTCCTGATTTCTTTGTTAATGGCGTCGCGTTCGGACAAAACTTCATCCAGCTGGAAACGGCCCACGATATTTCTGACCGTGGTTTGGGCAATCTGGTCAATGGCTTGCCCGACATTTTCAATAGCCACGATGCTTTTTATGGCGTCAGTAATTTTAAAATAAGCTACGGCCGAAATATCCACCGAGACGTTGTCCTTGGTGATGATTTTCTGCGGCGGAATGGGCAGGGTCAGGGTCCTAAAATCAACTTTTCTCATCCATTGCAAATAGGGGATAATCCAGTTTAAACCAGGGTCTTTTACGGAAATAATTTTGCCCAAAAAGAACACCACGCCTTTCTCGTATTGCTGGACCACGCGGAAACCGGGGAAAACGATAAAAACAATGATAAAAAATAGAACATAATAGAGTGTTGGCATAGATTTAAGTTTAAGTGTTATTTAATTTGAGATTAGCAGGATTAGGTGGAAAAAGCAATGCCAGAATTGCATTTATGTTGCTTTTCGGTTAAAATTAGAGTTTAGTTATATTATGGAATATTTCTCCGACGAACAATTGGTGGCGATTTATTTGAAAGGCGAGCGGGAAGCGCTAAATATTTTAATTAAGCGCTACTTGGCGCCGATTTTTAATTATGCCCTGTATTTTGCGAAAAACCGGGACATAGCCGAAGATTTAACCCAGGAAGTTTTCGTCAAAGTCTGGAAAAAAATCAGGAAATTTGATAATCGCTGTAAGTTTAAAAATTGGCTTTACGCTATCGCCAAAAATACCAGTTTGGATTATTTGAAAAAAAACCAAGCCATTAATTTTTCCGCCCTAGAGTCCGATAATGGTTTGTTGTTTGGCGTATCAGCGGCGATTGGTTTAATTTTCGGCTATTATCCGGCGCGCCGGGCGGCTAGACTTAATCCGATTGAAGCCTTAAGGTTTGGATAATTAATAATTAAAGTTATTATCGTATGGCTAATAAAATAATCGCAGTTTTTATCGCCGCTTTGGTTTTAGTCGGCGCCGGCGCGTTTTATGGCGGAATGGTTTACGGCAAAAATCAGCCCAAGCAGTCTATGAGAAATGGCACGCAAATTCAAGCAGGCCAATTAGGCGGGCAATTTAACCGCGCGGGCAGGGCAGGCGCTAATTTTATTAGCGGAGAGATTATCGCTAAGGATGATAAAAGCGTAACGATTAAATCAGCGGATGGCGGTTCAAAAATAGTTTTTTTATCAGGCACTACGCAAATCATGAAATCGGTTGACGGTTCCATGACTGACTTGGCAACGGGTAAAAATGCTATGATAACCGGCAGTGCTAACTCGGACGGCAGTCTGACCGCGCAGTCAATCCAATTGCGGCCCGCCTCGCCGAACAAAGCGACTACCACGCCGCAATTATAAATATTAAAATTTTTAATAGAAAAATTTAATCATGGGGTAAGCAAAAACGCCTCGGCTCGTGAGCTGAAGCGTTTTTGTATTGTCAAGCGACTTATTGGCGGTTAAATTGCTACTTTTATTCCCGGTCCCATAGTTGCGTTGATGGTGATGTTTTTCAGATAGATGCCCTTGGAGGTGGCGGGTTTGGCTTTCCTGACCGCTTCCAGTAAGGCGGTGAAGTTTTCCATTAGCGATTCGGCGGGAAAAGAAACTTTGCCCATGGCCACGTGGATATTGCCGGTATCGTCATTTTTCAAGCTGACCTTACCTTTTTTTAGCTCGGCCACGGCTTTGGCCGGGTCTGGCGTGACAGTTTCATTTTTAGGCGAAGGCATTAGGCCTCGGGTGCCGAGAATTTTGGCGATAGTCGCTAAATTTTTCATCATGCCCGGTTCGGCCACAGCTACTTGAAAATCGGTTTTTTCGTTTTTTTTAATTTCATTAATCAGTTCTTCGCCGCCCACGTAATCGGCGCCGGCAGCGCGCACTTCTTTTTCTTTGGCGGGCGTGACGAAAGCCGCCACTTTAATGGTTTTACCCGTGCCGTGCGGCAAGGAGACGGCCAGCCTGACTTGCTGTTCGCCTTTCTGGGTATCAACGCCCAGGCGGAAGTGGACTTCCACCGAAGCGTCAAATTTGGTTTTAGCTGATTTTTTTACCAGCGCAATCGCTTCCGCGAGGGGGTAGGCTTTGGTTTGGTCGATTATATTATGTTCCAGTTGTTTTTTAGTCATATTAATTAGTTGTCATTTCGACCCCGCAATTTGCGGGGGAGAAATCGCTTGAATGACTTTCATCTTTAAGGGTTTCCTCCTCCTCGTTAAACTCGGAGTCGGAATGACATTATTTTATCTCCACGCCCATCTGCCTGGCGGTGCCGGTAATGATTTTCATGGCCGCCTCAAGGTCGCGCGCGTTTAAGTCCGGCATTTTAATTTCCGCGATTTCTTTAAGCTGGGCGCGAGTGAGAGAGCCGACTTTTTCCGTGGCCGACTTACCCGAACCTTTAGGGATTTTAGCGTATTTTTTTATTAATTCAGCGGCCGGCGGGGTTTTTAGAATAAAGGTATAAGTCCGGTCCTCAAAAACCGTGATTTCCACCGGCGTGATATCGCCCATTTTATTTTTGGTCCGGTCGTTAAAGGCTTGGCAAAAACCGGCGATATTTAAGCCGTATTGGCCCAACGCCGGACCAATCGGCGGCGCCGGATTGGCCTGGCCGGCCGGAATTTGCAGTTTTATTTTGGTTAATATTTTTTTCGCCATATTAATTTGGTTAGTTATTATATTTTCTTAATTTGCAAAAAGTCCAATTCTACCGGAGTTTCGCGGCCGAACATGGAGACCGCCACTTTAATTTTGCCTTTGGCTTCGTCAATATCCGAGACTCGGCCTTCCAGATTTTTGAATGGCCCGTCGATAATGCGCACCGGCGAATTGACCGAAACGTCAATTTTAAATTTGGGCTCTTCCACGCCCATCCGTTTTTGCAGGTCTTTAATCTCCGCTTCCGAGACCGGCGTGGGAACGGTGCCGGTGCCGATAAAGCCGGTGACGTTAGGCGTGTTTCTGACCACGTACCAGGAATCGTCGGTCACGACCATTTCCACCAAAACGTAGCCGGGAAAAATTTTTTCCTCAACGATTTTCCGTTTGCCGTTTTTAATCCTGATCTTTTTTTCCGTGGGAATTAAAATATTAAAAATCTTGTCTTCCATATCCATGGATTCAATTCTTTGTTCTAAATTCTGCGAAACGTTTTCTTCATAGCCGGAGTAGGTGTGTAAGACATACCAGCGCCGGCCTTGATTTAAAGTTTGCTTGGCCATAAATTATCGGCTAACGATTAAAAATTGCAAGCCATAATTAAAAATTATATCTAACAGACCCAAAAATAAAGCCACGCCCAGGCTGACGGAAATTACTAAAATGGTGTAATTATAAGTTTCTTTTTTGGTCGGCCAAGCGACCTTTTTCATTTCCTCAATTGAAGCTTTGAGGTATTCGGTGATTTTATTCATATTCTAACGAATCAACTAATACTACAACGAATATCACTAATAAATATTCAATTTAAAATAATTATTATTCGTTTTATTCGTAATTGAATTTGTCGATTCGCGGTTTAAAAAACAGCCCTGCGCGGGTGCTGTTTATTTATATTTATATATTACACGAACGCTTTTAGGCTGTCAAGCGCTTGGCGGGCGATAGGGGAATGTGGTATAATAAAAATGTAAAGTTAAAATCTCAAAATGTAAAATTACAGTTAAAAATGCAAAATGTTCTGAAATTTAATAATTTTAAATTTTGCATTGTCATTTTTAACTTTGATTTTTACATTTTACATTATATGGCTACTAACAGCTTTATATTTTACAGCGTTAAAATTTTAGCCGAATTGGTTCGGGATGTTTTGTATTTTCCTCTCTGGTGGTACTCGCGCGGCTTGATTAATCTGCTTTTGGGCGTAAAGGATTTTTTGGTGAATAAGCAAAAATCTTTGGCGCTTTACGTCTGGTTAAAAAATATACTGCGCCCGATGTACGCCCAAGACGATTTAGCCGGCACCCTGATTAGTTTTTTTGTCCGCCTGGTGCAGATTATTTTCAGAAGCGTGTTTTTATTGTTTTGGTCGGCTTTAGCCGTGTTGGCCGTGGCCGCTTGGCTGCTGCTGCCGCCCTTAGTGGTTTATGAAATAATCTTTCAGTTTATATGAACCCTAACGAATCAACGAATATTCAATTTATCACCTGTCCGGCTTGCGACGCGACCGGCCGGTCGGGCAAGGGCAGCTGTAAGAATTGCGCCGGCATCGGCTTGATGGCTTACGGCCAGGGCCGGTTTTATTATTGGAACCTGCCTTTAAGCGCGCCCATCATTAAATTAAGGCATCTGAAAAAAAGCCTGCATCTGATTTTAAATTTAGCCGCTTTTATTATCGGTTTTTTAGGCCTAGCGGCCTTGGCTTATTGGGTTTGGCGGGCCGGCGATAGCCCGGCGGCCGCCGGAGCTTTTACTTTTTGGCGGATGAAAAGTCCGCTCATTTTGGCTTTCTGGCTAAGCCTTATCGCCGATATGTTTATCGTTTACCGCTTAAGCGAAGAGGAAGCGGCTAAGCGAAAAATAAAAAAAATCAAATACGGCCAGGCGGAGTTGACTAATTCGCCCGACAATTGGGCCGAACTGAAAAAAGTCAGGGGCAAGCATAAAATTGAAATTTCCAGCGGTTTCAGCCCGGCCGCCCTTCAAGCTTTAGAACAGGCTTTCCTTCTGGCGGACCGGGCCAAGCATGGTCAGGTCAGGCCGGTCCATTTGTTTTTCAGTCTACTAAGGGATGTTAGGGCGGCGGCGATTTTTTCCCGCTTAAACGTTGACCCGGCCAAACTGATCAATAAATTAAAAAATCAGCTGTTGGCCCTGCCCGCTGGCGCTTCGCCAACCGAATTATCGCTTGAACTTAAGGAAATTTTTTTGGAAAGCTACGCTTTGGCCGCTGATTTGGGCCAGAAGAAAGTTGAGCCGATTTATTTCATTTTGCCCGTCTTGGCGCGCGACCGGAATCTGAAGGAGATTCTTTACGATTTGGAAATTGACCATGATAAAATCAATAACGTGATCCAATGGTTTGTGATTAACGAGCAGTTATTGGAAAATTACCGGCTTTACCGTAAGGCTTCGCGTTTTAAGCCAGCTAGCGCCATGGACCGGGCTTATACGGCCGTGGCCACACCGGTTTTAAATCATTTCGCCTACGACTTGACCTTAGCGGCCAAATGGGGGCGGCTGGAATTATGCGTCGGGCGCGTTAACGAAGTTAAAGAAATTTTTGAAAATTTGGAGAGCGGCAAAAGCGGCGTCCTCTTATGCGGTCCGGTGGGCGTGGGTAAGAATACCATCATCGGACAGATCGCGCGCCGGATGGTGGAGGAAGACGTGCCCAAGAAACTGAAAGACAAACGGCTGGTGGAAGTGGACGTGGCGCGGCTTTTAAGCGGCGCCTCGGCCGAAGCGGCTGAACAGAGGCTCTTGGTAATAATTGACGAGGTCGCCCGCGCCGGCAACATTATTTTGTATTTTAATAACATTGAAAATTTAATGGGCATAACCGCGGGCGACCAGGAAAGCCTGGAGCTGTCGGAAGTTTTAGCCAATGCCTTGGAGCGTAATAATTTAATCTGCTTATCCAGCATCACTGACGACAATTACGCCAGATATTTGGAAAATAAGCCCCTGGGCAATTTATTAGTTAAGGTTGACATCGCCGAACCGGACAATAACCAGGCGATTCAGATGATTGAAAGTAAAATCGGTTATTATGAAGCCAAGTTTAAGGTTTATTTCACTTATTCGGCCATTGCCAAAGCCGTGGAATTAACCGTTAAGTATGTCCATGACAGGAATCTGCCGGCCAAAGCCATCGATATTTTGGAAGCCATCGCGGTCAAGGTTTCTCATGACAAAGGAGAAAACAGCGTAGTGGACGCCGATGACGTGGCCGCCATCGTTAGCCGGAAAACCAGAATTCCTTTGACCAAAATCACGGAAAAAGAAAGCCAAGTTCTCTTAAATTTGGAAGAAAAAATTCACGAGCGGATGGTGGACCAAGCCGGGGCCGTGGCCATGGTGGCGGCCAGCCTCCGGCGGGCCCGGGCCGAAGTCAGGGAGGCTAAACGGCCGATCGCCAGCTTTCTGTTTTTGGGCCCGACCGGCGTGGGCAAAACCGAACTGGCCAAAGCGGTGGCCGAAACTTATTTCGGCGACGAAGATTATATGGTGAGATTGGACATGAGCGAATACCAGCGGCAGGAAGCCGTGGAAAAAATGATTGGCGCGTCCACGGGCATTTTGGGCTATTTAACCGAAGCCGTGCGCCAAGCCCCGTTTAGCTTGATTTTGCTTGACGAGTTTGAAAAAGCGCACGCCGATATTTTAAATCTGTTTCTGCAGGTAATGGACGACGGCCGCCTGACCGACGGGCAGGGCAGGACCATTGATTTTACCAATTCCATCATCATCGCCACTTCCAATATCGGCGCGGTTTACATCCAGGATCAGATTAAAGCCGGCACGGCGCCGGAGCAGATTAAACAGTCCCTAATTAACGACCAATTAAATAAATATTTAAAACCCGAGCTGATTAATCGTTTTGACGGCGTGGTGGTATTTAAGCCGTTAGGTATGGAGGAGGTTGAAAAAATCACTATCCTCATGTTAAATAAAGTCAGGCGCCTGTTGGAAGCCAAAGGCATCGGCTTGGAGGCTAGTGCGCCGGCCATTGGCAAACTGGCGGCCTTGGGTTTTGACCCGAAATTCGGCGCCCGGCCTTTGCGCCGGCTGATTCAGGAAAAAATTGAGAATGAGATCGCTAATTTGGTTTTGGCGGATAAAATAAAGAGGCGCGATACTGTGGTGATTGACGCCGAAGCCAAAGTGAACGTTAAAAAGGGGAGAGAGTTATAAGTAATTACAAATTACGAATTTCGATTTGCGAATTGGGAGAAATTTACAGTCATTGCGAGGAATGGAGCGAAGCGGAATGACGAAGCAATCTCACGGATGCGAAGAATAGGCGAAGAATTATGAATAATAAATCATGAATAATGGGAAAATGCCGGAAAAGAAAAAGGACGGAGTTCTTAATTATTGACCACTTGCGCATTGGGGTCATAATTTATAACATGCCGTCCTTGAGACAAAAATTTTGGTTTAGCTAAGCAACGATGTCAATTGCATTTTGGTTTTTTAACTGTATAAATAAATTAATTACGTTGGGGTCAACTCTCGGTGTGTAGCTTTTTCCGCCATTTTTCAGATAGCACTCAACTTTTATTATATTAGCCCCTAAACCTTCAAGGCAATCACGAGCAA
>Ga0210006_1001139_pt1 | contig 18690 bp, 17 predicted proteins | sample CryGey02umfilter_2_FD_185452 | JGI IMG/M metagenome (GOLD analysis project Ga0210006, IMG submission 185452) | Groundwater microbial communities from aquifer in Utah, USA - Crystal Geyser 4/10/14 0.2 um filter (SPAdes) (version 3) | ecosystem: Environmental > Aquatic > Deep subsurface >... | reverse complement strand
TAAATCCATGCCAATATATATTTGATTGTTCATTTCTTAATCACCTCCCTTCTGGTAGTTCCATTATACTACCCGATATGAGGCTCTTAAGGGTTTTATAGCATTATGGCTAAAGCATTAACCCCAAAGCAAAAAAGAGTATTAGAGATTATCTACAATACTCTCGAAGAAAATAGCTATTCTCCGTCTCTGGCAGATTTGCGCAGGGCTCTTAATGTGTCCTCCAATCAGTCGGTTTTGAATTTTTTGAAGTCGCTGGAGCAAAAAAAATTAATAAAACGAAACGAAGGCGAGGCGAGAGGAATTACAATTTTGCCCTTGGGTTATAAATTTTTGAATAAAAATCCGCTGGCGCCGTTTCTGGGCGTGAGCTCGGCCGGGCCGTTTGTGGAATCTCTCGAAACGCTCGAAAACTGGATTCCTTTAAAGGGCAAAGTTTTGGAAAATGAAGCGGTCAATCAGTTAAAGGAGGATGTTTTTATAATCAAAGTCAATGGCGATTCGATGATCAATGCCGAAATATACGACGGCGATATCCTCTTAGTCAAAAAGACAAACGAATTCAAATCGGGGGATATCGTGGTGGCCAGAAGCGACGACGGCACGACTATCAAACGCTTCGTCGCTGAACCCGACGGCCGTGCCTACCTCAAACCCGAAAATCCCGCCTACCAAAACATCCCTATTTTCGAGGAAACAATTTTCGACGGCAAAGTAATTTTGAATTTAAGCATTATCAAAAATAAATACTATGAATAACAATAAAGTAAAATTTACCAGCGAGATTATAAACAAAATTTTCCGAGATCCCTCTATTCAATATGGCCTGAAAGAATTTGAGGAGTATAGGCCGGAGGAGGTTTTGGAAATCAGCGAAAAAGAAAAGGGGAAATATTATATTAACTGTCTTAAAAGAAACAAGGACATTTTGGTTTTTAACGCAGAAAAAAATTTGGCCAAGCCGGAAGAAATAATCCGTCAGCTTTGGATTCACAAATTAAACAAATACTACGGCTATTCGTTAGAACGAATTGATCTTGAAAAGGACATCAGATTCGGCCACGAAATCCACGCCAAAGCTGCCGATGTTGTCGTTTATCGCGAGGACAAGGAAACGCCTTTAATCATTATTGAAACCAAAAATCCAGCCGAGAAAAAGGGAATTGACCAATTAAAAACCTATATCAATTCTGAGGGTGCTCCCGTTGGCGTTTGGTCCAATGGTATTGAAAAGGTCGTTTTATATCGTCCATATCCCCGCGAATTTCAGACGCTTCGAGACTTACCCCGAGCCGACCAGACGATAGAAGATGTTTTAAAAGAAAAAATAACGCTTGCCGATCTACAGAAAAGCTATGATTTGGTTAAAATCTTGAAGATTCTGGAGGAATTGGTTTTAGCTGGCGCCGGCGTCGATTCCTTCACCGAAATTTTTAAATTGATTTATGCTAAACTGTTTGACGAGAAAGAGGCGCGTAAACGAGCGGGTAACGAGGTTTTGTTCCGCCAATCGAAGGACGCGAAAATAACTTATGATAATATTAACCGTTTGTTTCAGGGCGCTATAAATGAGTGGCCCGGCATGTTTTCTCTTTATGACAAAATAGAGTTGACGCCCAATCATCTATCGGTTTGTGTCGGCGAACTGGAAAAAATTAAATTACTCGATTCGGATTTAGAAGTAATTGACGCGGCATTTGAATATCTTTTGCCCGACGTAGCCAAGGGAAAAAGGGGCCAATATTTCACGCCTCGGCATGCCATTGATATGGCGGTGAAAGTGCTCAATCCGAAGGATGAGGAATATATTGTTGATCCGGCCTGTGGCTCGGGCGGTTTCCTGATTCACGCCATGCGTTATGTTTGGAACAATTCTTTGAAAACCGCCGATAAGTCAGCCCAGATTGATTACGCGCGAACGTATATTTATGGCATAGATTTCGATGACAAGCCGGTAAAAATAGCCAGAGCCATGATGCTTATAGCCGGCGATGGCCGATCTCATATCCTTAAATTGAATTCTTTAAATCCCAAGGAATGGCAGGGAGCGGAGGGCGATAAAGAAAGGGCGCGCGCCGAATTGCGTGAACGCCTGCGGAGTTTTGACGATTACGACAAAAACGTTTTTAATAAAGATAATTTTAAGTATTTTGACTTCGATATTTTGTTGAGCAATCCACCTTTCGCTGGCGAAATTCATGAAAAGTCGTTATTAAACGAATATGAGTTGGCCAAAAACGACAAAGGTAAGTTGCGCAATAAAATGGAGCGTCATATTTTGTTTATTGAGCGGGCGCTTGATATGATTCGCCCCGGCGGCAGAATGGCCATTGTTCTCCCGCAGGGAGTTTTAAACAATACGAATATGGAATATGTCCGTGACTATTTGCTGGACAAAGCTCGAATCTTGGCTGTCGTCGGCTTGCACGGCAACACTTTTAAACCGCATACCGGCACCAAAACTAGCATTTTGTTTCTTCGTAAGTGGGACGAAAAAGAAAAAATACCAACAGATTACCCGATTTTTATGGCTGTTTCCAAGAAGGCAGGTAAAGACACTTCCGGTGAGTATGTCTATAAAAAAGACAAAACTGGCGTGATTCTCTATGGCCCACAGGGCAAAAAATACCTTGATCACGACTTAGACGAAATCGCGGAGGAGTTTTTGAAGTTTAAAGAGGAGCAGAAAATTAAATTTTAAAAAATGATCAGAGAAAGTCCGCGTATTTTATTTAATGGGGGGCGAACGCTTTTTAAAAAGTATTATTTGGATTTTATTTTTGCGATTCTATTAGCGTTGTTGCTCTACAAAAATTCGAAAAATATTATATTTATTTACAAAGCGAATATCCTTACTCTACAACTTATAATTCCGCTGATAATAATTTTTATATGGATAGGCACTCGCAGTAGATTAGAAAAGGGCCAATTATTGACTTCTATGAGTATTATTTTTGCAGTTTTTGTTTATTTGCTTTCATTTGCCCACAGCGATGATTCAAAAATAAAGTTACTGTCGGCCGTAGATAATTATAATTGCTCGGTTTCCCAAGATATTTTAACAAGTTTAAAAGGAAAAACAGACTTATCGCAAAATTTTACATTACATTATTTTATCTCCCAGCCATATTTTGATAGGCTCTAGACTAGCAGACTAGACTAGCTATAATATCTTTGGCTCTAGACTAGCAGACTAGACTAGCTATAATATCTTTTTAAGATTTTAATCAGTTCTTTTTCAAGTATATCAGAAGACTTGCCGTAACGCCACTCAGACTCTTTTAAATGAAGGCTGAAGTTCTTTTTGACTCCGTTGAATTTGGCCAATCTTCTTTTGGTAAAACTCCAGAAATTCTCGATGCCGTTGATGTGAACGCCTCCGCCTTTTGAAAATTCATTTTCTCCATGATTAACCCGGAAGTGCTTGTTGTATCCGACGTCAACCAGTCCATCATATCCACGCCAGCCATCGGAATAGATAATCGCCGAAGGTTCGATTTTCCCCTTGATTATGCCTTGCAGCACCGGTTTCTTACAATTTGGCACGACCTCTGTGTAGACCTTTCCGCCACGCTTGAAAATGCCGAAGACGGGTTGCTTCAACGTGCCCCGGCCGCGCTTCAGTTTCCCGCGGAAACCCCTGACTCGCTTGGCCCCGAAATAGCTTTCGTCGATCTCCGCCTCACCGATTATTTTCTCAAACTCCTGATGCTGATAAGCATAAATTACCCGGCGAAACACATTGTACCAATGATTGATCGTGTTGCGATTTATGCCCAGCAGCTTAGCTGTTTTAGAGGCGTTAATATCCAAACAAAAGTGCTTGATAATTTTTTCAATCCTATAAGTTGAAATTTTGGCGTCTTTAAGCATGTTTTATGGTATTATACCATGAGCATGCTAGTCTAGAGCCATTCAGTATATGGCTAAAATCGTAGTTGGAAAAGGAAATAAAAATCTTTTAGCCGAAGCGAATCTGGCCCTTGACTTGGCGAGGGTTGCGAAAAGCAACGCGCTTTCGATCGTGAGAATAAATTCGCCGAAAACAGCATAATAGAAATACATAAGTCACGCCCGTCTACTTGACGGGTTTTTTATTAAACATTGTTTCCAAAAACCCGTCTTTGGATTGACGGGTTTTTAAATTTCTGGTTAAATTGTAGGACATCTGGTCTTTGACAACAATAAACAAGATAGTGGTGGAGGTTACAAAGAATGGATAAAAAGCAATTGGAAGAAGAAATTAGAAAATACGGCCGGCCGATGTATATGGACGAAAAGCCAAAAAGGCCGTTTGGTTTGCAGGGTGGCACGCGGATTCGGTGGTGTAAAAGTTGGGACGCGGAGGCGGCACTGAGGATGTTGCGCAATAATCTGCATCCACGGGTAGCCTATGATTGGGAAAAATTGGTTGTTTACGGCGGCAGCGGTCGGGCGGCGCGCAATTGGCACGAATTTCATCGGATCGTCCGGGCGTTGAGGTCGCTCAACGACAACGAGACTCTTTGTATCCAGTCTGGAAAACCGGTTTATATCGCACCGACGCACAAAGATGCCCCGCGAGTTATTATTGCCAATTCTAATTTGGTTCCCGCTTGGGCCACGGATGAACACTTTGATCATTTGGATAAATTGGGTTTGATGATGTATGGACAGATGACAGCCGGCTCTTGGATTTATATTGTTACCCAGGGAATTTTGCAGGGAACTTACGAAACTTTTCGCGCTTGCGCTGAGCAGCATTTTGGCGGCAACCTGGCTGGGAAATTTGTTCTGACCGCTGGTCTGGGGGCGATGTCTGGCGCGCAGGCGTTGGCCGCGACCATGAATGGGGCTGCGGTTTTAGTAGTTGAGGTGCGCCGAGAAAAAATTGAACAGAAGGTTAAAGAAGGATACTGCGATTTTATGGTAGCCGATTTAGACTCTGCCTTAGCTTATATTCGAAAAGCTGCAGCAAGGGGCGAAGCCGTTTCTGTCGGTCTTGCCGGTAATGCGGCGGAAGTTTATCCGGAATTGGTCAGGCGTAATATTATCCCCGACATAGTTACCGATCAGACGCCGGCTCATAATCTTTTATATTATGTTCCGATTGGTGAGCTTCTAGAATTAGACGATCTTCGTTATAAAAATCCCGAAGAGCACAGACAAAGAGCATTGGTGTCGATTAGTCACCACGTTGAAGCTATGATTGAAATGCAGAAACGGGGCGCGGTTGTTTTTGATTACGGCAATGCCATAAGAGATCAAGCCTATAAAGCTGGATTGGCAGAAGTAAAAGATTCTGCCGGAAGATTTGTTTATCCGGGTTTTGTGCCGGCCTACATCCGCCCGCTTTTCTGTGAGGGCAAAGGACCATTTCGCTGGGCCGCTTTATCGGGTGACCCGCATGATATTTTAACAATCGACAAGGCGATTCTAAGGTTGTTTCCGAAGGATGAGGGTTTGAAAAACTGGATTAAGAGAGTCCAGTTTAGGGTGCCTTTTATTGGCTTGCCAACCAGGATTTGCTGGTTGGGCTATAACGACAGAGCTAAGCTTGGATTGCTTATTAATCATTTGGTTAGAATCGGCCAAGTTAGGGCACCGATTGTCATTGGCCGCGACCATTTGGATTGCGGCAGTGTGGCTTCGCCTTCGCGAGAAACCGAAAATATGCTCGATGGAAGTGACGCGGTAGCCGACTGGCCACTGCTCAATTTCGCGCTCAACGCAGTCAGCGGCGCCTCGTGGGTTTCTTTTCATCATGGCGGCGGCGTTGGCATGGGCAGGTCTCTTCATGCCGGCATGGTTATTGTCTGCGACGGTACCTTCGAGCGCGATAAGCGGATTGAAAGAGTTTTGACTACCGACCCCGGCTTAGGTGTCGCACGACATGTTGACGCAGGTTATGAAATTGCCCGAATGACAGCCAAAAAGAAAGGTGTAAAAATTCCAGGTTAAGGAGGTGGCTATGCCCAGAAACAGCGCGGATTTGTTGATAGTTGGCGCGAGCGAAGTTTTGACTTTGGGCGGCGCAAGTCATCGTCCTCGAACTGGCGCCGAAATGAACGAACTCGGTATTATCAAGGATGGCGTGGTGGCGATAAAAGGCGGTTTGATCTGCGATATCGGGTCGCTTCAGAAAATCTATGACAAATGGAGCGCGCCGGGAATCATCCATGCCGAAGGCCGGGTGGTTATGCCGGGATTTGTTGATTGCCACACCCACGCTGTTTTTGCCGGCAGCCGCGAGATTGATTTTATCAAAAAAATCGTCAGAAAAAGCGGCCGGGAAATTTCTGCCGTGCCAGCTTACCTTGAGATTCTGAAAGGCGGAGGCGGTATTTTAGAAACGGTCGCTAAAACCAGGGAGGCTTCCGAAGAGCGCTTAATGATATACGCGGCGTTTTGGCTCAACAATATGCTGAAATACGGGACCACTACCGTCGAGATAAAATCCGGCTATGGGCTTTCTTTTGAGGACGAGCTTAAGATATTGTTTGCCATTAAGAAACTGCGTGGCTCAAAAATGGATATCGTTTCCACTTTTCTGGGCGCTCATGCTTTCCCGCCAGAAAAATCGAGAGAGGCTTATCTGAAAGAAATTATTGATCATATGATTCCTCATATTCATGTACACGAGTTGGCCAAGTATTGTGATGTTTTTTGTGAGGCCGGAGCGTTCTCAGTGGAAGAAGCGGAGAAAATAATTGAGATAGCTCGCGTTTGGGGTTTAAAAATTAAGCTTCATGCCGGAGAATTTAATGACTTAGGCGCGGTGGAGCTAGGGGTAAAATATGGAGCCGTTTCTATTGATCACTTAGACCATATTTCTGACAGCGCGATTCTGGCAATGGCGGAGGCGGAAACCATCGGTGTCCTTCTGCCGGCCGTTCCTTTTCATCTGATGACCGGGCACTACGCGCCAGCCAGAAAGATGATTGACGCCGGCGTGCCGATTGCCTTGGCCACTGATTTCAACCCGGGCAGCGCGCCAACTTTTTCCATGCAAATGGTTATCGCTCTAGCTTGCCGTCAGATGCAGATGACGCCGGCCGAAGCGATCACTGCCTCCACTATCAACGCGGCTCACGCGATTGGCATGGAGGAAAAAGTCGGCAGCTTGGAGATTGGAAAACAGGCTGATATTATCATTCTGGATATTGATAATTATCTGCAGTTACCGTACTGGTTCGGCGGAAATCTGGCGCGTGAGGTTATTAAAAAGGGAGTGATTGTCTCGTAATTTTCGGGGAGGTGCTTATAGTGTGGTTATGGCTCTTTGACTGGAGTATGGGGACGTTTTGGGCCTTATTGCTGTTTTGCGTGGCAGTGGGCATTTTCCTTGATTGTTTCGACAAAAAAGGATTTCTTGGATTTCGAAAGGTGATTCGTGATGGAAGGAAAATAATTACAGCACCAAGCTGGATAAAGCTGATTTTATTGATTTCAATGCTTGCAACTATTATCACCGGAATCGTTGCTGGTTAATCAGGGCGATTCCCGACCCATCTTAATTGAATGGGTCTTTTTTTGTTTTTGTTGATGTTGAAAAAAGGGGGACGGGGTGATATTCTTTAAAAAGCTACAAAACGCACATGAAAGAATATAATCCGAAGAAAATTGAATCTAAATGGCAGAAAAAATGGGAGAAGTCTGATTTATATAAAGCCAAGGATTTTGCCAAGAAACCAAAGAAATATATTTTGGTTGAGTTTCCTTATCCGTCCGGCAGCGGGCTACATGTTGGCCACGCCAGAAGCTATTCGGCTCTGGATGCGATAGCCAGAAAAAAGAGGATGGAAGGATACAATGTTTTATTCCCATTCGGTTGGGATGCTTTTGGTTTGCCGACGGAAAATTACGCAATTAAAACCGGCATCCATCCGCGCCAGGCGACCGATGAGAATATCAAAACATACAAGCGGCAGATCAAGTCTTTGGGTTTGTCTGTTGATTGGAATCGTGAAATTGATACGACCGACCCGAAGTATTACAAGTGGACGCAATGGATGTTTTTGAAATTTTTTGAGAAAGGCTTGGCTTATCAAGCCGAGATGCCGATTAATTGGTGCCCGTCTTGTAAAATAGGTTTAGCCAATGAAGAGGTCGTTGACGGGAAATGCGAGCGGTGCGGGGCGGTGACCCAGAAGCGGCAAATCAGACAGTGGCTTTTAAAAATTACCGCCTACGCGGATAAGTTGTTAAAAGGATTGGAAGAGGTTGATTATCTGGAAAAAATTAAAGCGCAACAGATTAATTGGATCGGAAAAAGCGAGGGGACGGAAGTAAAATTCTCAATTTTGGGAGAACGGTTCTCCCAAAAGGAGAACCGTTCTCCGGCCATTGTTAGCGTTTTCACCACCCGCGTGGATACTATTTTCGGCGTTACCGCTTTGGTTTTGGCGCCGGAGCATCAGTCGATCAGGAACTGGGAACTGGGAATTGGGAATTGGGATGAGGTAAAAAAATATATCGAGCAGACGAAAAGGAAGTCTGATTTGGAGCGAACAAGCGAAACAAAAGAACGGACAGGCATTGAATTAAAAGGGATTTTTGCGGTTAATCCGGCCAACAACGAAAAAGTACCGGTTTGGATCTCCGATTATGTCTTGGCGCATTACGGCGGCGGAGCGGTGATGATGGTTCCGGCGCACGATAAACGCGATTGGGATTTCTCCGATGCTCATAATTTACCTAAAAAATGCGTAATTTATCCGAGAACGGTTTGGGGGATAGATCGTGATTTTGACCCCTTGCAAAAGAAAAAGGTTTTTGAAGAAGAAGAGCGCAAGATAGATTTGCGATTCAGCGAAATTTTAGCTGGCAATGAAGCATATACGGAATATGGTCGACTTTTAGATTCTGGCGAGTTTACTAATTTGGAATCTGAAGAAGCAATCGCGAAAATAACCAATTGGCTGGAAGAAAGGGGTTTGGGCAAGAAAAAAGTAGAATATAAACTTCGCGACTGGATTTTTTCGAGGCAGCATTATTGGGGCGAGCCAATCCCGATTATCCATTGCGAAAAGTGTGGTTCGACAAGCTCACCACAAGCTGTGCCAGTACCGGAAAAGGATCTGCCTGTTAAGTTGCCTTATGTAAAAAATTATCAGCCGACTGATACCGGTGAATCGCCGCTGGCAACAATAAAAGAATGGGTTAACGTGAAGTGCCCGAAATGCAAGGGGCCGGCAAAAAGAGAAACCGATACTATGCCTAATTGGGCTGGTTCTTCGTGGTATTTCCTGCGTTATTGCGACCCAAAGAATAACAAAGCATTTGCCGATTATAAAAAATTAAAATATTGGACACCCGTCGACCTTTATAACGGCGGGATGGAACACACGACCCTCCATTTGCTTTACTCGCGTTTTTGGCATAGATTTTTATACGATTTGAAATTAGTGCCGACGCCCGAGCCTTATGCTCAGCGGCGGTCGCATGGAATGGTTTTGGCCGAAGACGGGCAAAAAATGAGCAAGAGCCGGGGCAATGTTATCAATCCCGACGAGATAATTAAAATTTACGGGACTGATGCCTTGAGGATCTACGAAATGTTCATGGGGCCGTTCGATCAGGCGATCAGCTGGAGCCAAAACGGGCTAGTTGGCTGCCACCGGTTTTTATCAAGGGTCTGTAATTTATTTAATGAAAAGAGGAAGACGGCGAAATCGAACAAGGAAATTATCCCTAAATTACACCAATTAACCAAAAAGGTCAGCAATGATTTGGAGGAAATGAAATTCAATACCGCCATCGCTGCCTTTATGGAGTTCATTAATTTTTGGCAGCAACCGGAACAAGCGCTTTCCCCAAAAGATGCCGAAATATTTTTAAAACTGCTTTCTCCTTTCGCGCCCCATTTGGCGGAAGAATTGTGGCAGGGTCTCGGTCATAAAAAATCAATTTTTTTGGAAAAATGGCCGAAATATGACCCAAGGTTAACAAGGGAAGAATCTTTTGAATTGGTGGTGCAAATTAACGGAAGGGTCCGCGACGCGATTTCCGCGCCAATTGATATTTCAGAAGAAGATGCAAAAAAGTTGGCGTTGAATAGTGAAAAAGTCCAGAAATGGTTTGAAGGCAAGCCGATTAAAAAAGTAATTTTTGTGAAGAATCGGTTAATTAATTTGATAATATGAAGAAGTTTTCGCACCGGGCGCTTAATTTGAATAAGAAAACTAAAGTCGTTTACATCGCCATGTCGAAGCACAGTTTCTTTTTTCGGCGGCATGCGGTGAAGTATGTTTTGGAGCAGGGGCATACCCCGATTTCTCAATAAGGGATCGTTGATTATTTTTTATTAGACACGGTCGACAGAGATTTAGTGCGGCGCGCTAATAATAATTTCATTAGGATATCTGATGAAATGTGGGTTTTTGGGCCGGTTAGCGACGGCGTTTTGGCGGAAATCTTGTTGGTCAAGAAGGCAAACAAACCGATCAAATATTTTAAGATAGTTGATTCTAAAGACGCAAAGGAAATAAAAGTCGGGGAGATTGAATTTGAAAAGGGGTTAGAGAATTTTCGAAAAATTATCTAAGTAGCAATATGCAATGCGTATTTTTGGCGGCTGGGCGGGGGACGAGATTGCGTCCGTTGACGGACACTACACCCAAGCCGCTTTTAGAAATCAATAAGAAACCGATTCTGGCTCATAGTTTTGAGCAGTTGCCCGATGAAATTGATCAAGTTATTTTGGTTGTCGGGTGGCTGGGCGATAAGATTCGCAGCTATTTTGGCGATAATTTTTTGGGCCGGGAAATTGTTTATGTGGAGCACAAAGAAATGCTTGGGACTGGTTATGCCCTAAGTTTATGCCGCGACGTGTTGAGTGATAAATTTATTGTGATGATGGGAGATAATTTGTATTGTAGGCGGGATATAGAGAGATGTTTGGCGCATGACCTGTGTTTGTCGGTAAAAGAGGTAGAAAATCCGCAAGACTTCGCGGTAGTGGAAGTAGATGCAGGCGGCGCGTTAAAAGCAGTTTGCGAAAAACCGCATAATTCCGCATCGAATTTGGTTAACACGGCGTTATATGTTTTAGATAAAAGATTTTTTGATTACCCGCTGGTAAGAATCGCGTCTGGGGAATATGGTCTGCCACAAACAATTGTGGCCATGGCGAGTGATTGCCGGGTTGGCGTCGAGAGGGCGGAGGCTTGGACAGAGATCAACACGGCAGAAGATTTAAAGGGGGCGGAACAACATTTGTAATCAGTCTTAAAATGAAAATTCTTAAGATTAATCCGGAAAATTTGAGGGGTAGCCTGGGGGCTATCAGCGAGGCAGTAAATACGATTCGACGAGGCGGCACCGTTGTTTATCCGACTGATACTGTGTATGGCCTGGGCGCTGATGCCACCAACGAAAAGGCGATTCAGTGTGTTTTTGGCATCAAAAAGAGACCGGCGATTAAGCCAGTGCCCCTACTTGTTTCAGATCTGGAAATGGTTGAGAGATTGGCCTTCTTGAATAAAAAGATCGAAGAGACTCTTTTGGCAGTCTGGCCCGGGTCAATCACGGTTTTGCTTCAGAAAAAATTTAATCTTCCTGAAAGCGTGACCGCTGGCCTGAAAACCATCGGCCTAAGAATACCAGATTACAAGATAACGCATTATTTGGTCGTTCAATGCGGTTGTCCTATTACTGCCACCTCGGCTAATATTTCCGGCCAGCCTCCCTCTAATAAAATAGAAGAAGTTTTGTCTCAATTTAAAAATATGCCCCACACTCCCGATTTAGTCTTAGATGCGGGAGACTTGCGATTTTCCGAGCCCTCGATAATTTTGGATTTAAGCAACGGTAAGCCGACGGTTACCAGAGTCGGGCCGGTGAACAAAGACAAACTTTTTGAAATTATCGGCGTATAGCTACAACTGAAAGAGAAAATGAATTATAACGAACCCCGTTAGATATTTTGAATTAAACAATGGTCGAAATAAGGATATTATAACGAGGTTCGATGAAAAATGTATTATGATAAAACAAAAATATCTAACGGGGTGAAAATAATTTTGCCTGACAAAAAATATTTGGGGCTGTGTTTTGGAATTAAAAGAGCGGTTGAAAAATGTCTGTCCCTTGAGGGGGACAAATTTGTTATCTATGGCCAGCTTGCCCATAATGCCACGCTTTGCAATAAATTAAAAAAACAGGGAATTACCATTATTGATGATTTAATGGAAGCAAAAAGGGGAAAAGTTATTATCTGTCCTCACGGTATCGCCAAAAAGGATAAAGAGTTTTTAGAAAAAAGAGGGATTCCTTTTCTTGATTTAACCTGTTCTTTTGTGAAGAATCTTTTGAGCAGGGCTTTGGAATTTGAAAAGAACAGTTATCAAGTTATCGTTATCGGCGACAAAAATCATGTGGAAATAAAAAATATCTGTAGTTTTTTGCAGAAGCCATTGGTTGTTGGCAAAAGAAGCGAGGTGCGCAAGATAAATTCTGATAAAAAAATAGCCGTTTTGACGCAGACCACCCAGACTCTAAGAAAAATCAATGAGCTGCTTCCGTTGATAAAACGTCGGTGTAAAGAGATTGTTTTTATTTCCACTCGTTGCAATGAAACTGACGAGCGGCAGAAGGCTGTGAAAAAATTATCGGAAAAAACAGATTTGGTTTTGGTAGTTGGCGATAAGATGTCGAAAAATGCCAATAATTTAGTGAAGGTGGCGCAGGAAAAAACTCGCGCCAAACTCGTTTCGAGCACCAAGGGGCTTATAAAAATCTTTAAAAATCTGCATTATATATCCAATCTAAAAGTTGGCATTATTGCCAGCGCTTCAGCGCCGGCGTTTGTGGTCAACGATATAATCAAATGTCTCAAAGAAAAAACATTTTGATTTTGGGCTCAACGGGTAATTTAGGCAGACAGAGTTTAGATATTTTGAAAAGCTTGCCGGAATATCGCGTGGTTGGTTTGACAACGAATGACAATGTTTTCGAGCTTCAAAAACAGATCAAAATTTTTAAACCGGATTTTGTAGTTATTGCTGACCAGGAAGCGGGCTCGCGGTTTAAGGCGGGCGAACATCGTGTTTACATCGGCGAAGAATGGCTGAGCAAGGCAATAGAAAGAGAAAAAATAGATTGCGTTTTCAACGCCCTCTCCGGAGTCGTTGGCATTGAATCGACTCTGGCCGCTATCCGCGCCAGAAAACAAATTTTGATGGCCAATAAAGAAAGTTTGGTCGCGGCTGGTGAAATTATAATGAAAGAAGCGAAAAGATGTGGCGTTGAGATTTTGCCCGTTGATTCGGAACACTCGGCGATTTTTCAATGTTTGATTGGAGAAGAAATAGAAGAAGTCGATGAAATTATTCTTACTTGTTCCGGTGGCTATCGCGGTGGCGAGAAGAATCCCCAAATCGACAGTCTTTTAAAAAAATCAAAATGGAAAATGGGGCGGAAGATTACAGTTGACAGCGCCACCTTGATGAATAAGGGTTTGGAGGTCATTGAGGCGCAGGTTTTGTTCGGTCTGCTGGCGAAAAAAATTGAAGTGGTCATTCATCCGGAAGCGATTGTTCATTCAATGGTCAGATTTAAAGACGGCAGCATCAAAGCGCAATTAGGCCCGACAGATATGAGGCTGCCAATTTTGTACGCGCTTGCTTATCCAGAAAGAAAAGGGGTGCCCGGGAAGGAGTTGTCGTTTAGTAATTTAATCTTGAATTTTAAAAAGCCGAATATCAAAAAGTTTCCCTGTTTGATATTTGCTTATCAAGCGGCCAAAATTGGCGGAACGATGCCTGCGGTCTTGGTGGCTGCCGATGAAATAGCGGTCGAATATTATTTAAAAAATAAAATCAGATTGCAAGACGTGCCGAAAATAATAAAAAAATTATGGATGGGCACCGGAATAAACACCGGGATATCAAGCATCCCAGCTTAGACGAAATATTTATGGTTATTAAAGAGATAAAAAAGAAAACAAAAGAATGGATCGAACAAAAGTATATAAGGAACCGAATATAACGCCGAAATAGCGCTAAGGGAACGGCGGAATAAAAGCAATTTTAATAATTCCTAATTTAAAACCCCGAGCGTAAGCTCGGGGAGATTTATTGCGTCGCTTCAATGCTTTTTCTTCATCATTCTTTTTGTTTACCTTTCATGACAACAACTTGGATTTTTCTTTTGCTCCTGCCCCTAGAATCAAAGTCCCAAAAGAGCAGGCTTTGCCACCGGCCCAGGTTGAGTTTGCCGCCGCCAAAGCTCCACAAAAGCGATTCTCGGATCATGGCCGCTTTAACATGGGCGGTTGCGTTCTTCCTTTCGTCCGGATGCATGTTCTCGGTCCGGATTGAAAAATCGTCATGTCTCCAATACCCGATTGGCCTGAGTAGATTGATCAGAAATCCTAGAAAATTATTGAGAAATTTTTTAGGAACAAAATCCAATAATCTTTCCCGTCCGGACATGATTTGCGGCAAAGACTGAAGAAGCTTTTCGGCCCCTCCTTCGAGTATCTCGCCAAAATCAGCCAAAAGCATCGATTCGTTTTCCTGAACCAGATAACCGGCAGATTTTGCGGCTTTTTGCGTCAGACCCGTTGTCGTGTGCAAAGTGTGCACCAAAACCAAACCGTCTGAAAAACCGGAATTATCAACAACGCCCTGCACTTTTTCTGTTATATCAACACAATGAGTTTCTCGCCGGCTTGCCGGAATTTCCAAAACTTCCCGATAGATTTTCATCAGAGTCTCCTCCGTTGCAAGAAGTGATCAGGCACCAAAGCGCCTTTTTTCTTTAGCGTATTCTTTAAGAGTCTCGTCCAGTTCTTTTTCGGTAAAATCTGGCCAGAGTACTTGTGGGGAATAAATTTTGGAATTTCCGGTCAACCACATCATAAAACCGGCGCTGAGATGCGCCCAATTGCTAAGGGGTTCGCCCGTCCGGATGACCAAATCGACCGGGGGCAGGCTGCAAGTCCAAAGAACATTCTTAATGGTTTCATAATCAATGATGGATGGGCGCGAATTAATAATTTTATTCACAGCGGCCGTCATTTCATCGAAACCGTCATATCCGAAAAGAATCGTCAGGTTGCGTTCGGCATATCTTTCGGTTTTTTTCTCGAGTTTGGAAATAAGCGCGTCCAAATCAGAATCATTAATAATGGATTGGCCCTGCCCGAAAATAAGAAATCTTATCTTATCCTTTTCCACAGATTTGATTCTGGCGCTCAATTGCTTTTTCATCAAACCTACCAAATAGACAACCTCTTTTTTATTCCGTTTCAACAAGTTGTCGGTCGATGCCGCCCAAAAGGTAAAATACGGAATGCCGCGACGAAAAAAAGCATCGGCTGTTTCCTCGAATCTTTTGACGCCATTGGCATGGCCAATCCACGGTTCAAAACAATGTTTTCTCGCCCATCGCCGGTTTCCATCCGGAATAACAGCAACGTGAACCGGTAAGTTGTGATTACCCGTCATAGATGTCTTCTGATTAAAAGTACGTAATTCAAAGTAAGGGCAGAATAACATATTTCATCTGCCGTGTAAACAATCACGTTCGTTTGAGGCCGGTGAAAAATGCTGACAGTTCGACAGACTCACTACAAGTTTGCGCCGATTTTATTCTTCAAGCGAGGCGTAAGCCGAGTCGAGAAGTTCATAGCCGAAGCCAATTTTTCGACCTGCTCCCCTTAGTTGCTTGCTCGAAAAATAACGATTTTACGAATTATTTATCAAGCTCTCTTTTGCGGACTTGCAAAATTTGTAAAAATATGTATTATATACCCAATCCTAATTGACAAGAAAAGCTCCTTTAAAAATGAATAAAAGAAGTTTTTTGGAGGTGGAATGTGGCCAGAATTATTAACGAACCGTCGAGGACGTTCGGAGAGTATCTATTTGACCCGAATCAAAAAGAGGGGCATTATCGGCCGGAAAATGTGAACCTAAGGACTCCTCTAGTGAAACACAGAAAAAGAGAAGATCCGTCTTTGTTTTTGAATATTCCTCTGGTTTCTGCTTGTATGCAGGCGGTTTCCGGGCCGGAGTTAGCGAGCGCTTTGGCGCGTTGCGGTGGCCTGTCTTTTATTTTCCAGTCACAGTCGATAGAAGATCAAGTTGCGATGATTAGGCGGGTCAAGGGTTCCAAGGCTGGTTTTGTGGTCTCGACGTCAAACCTCAGGCCGGAGAATACCATTACAGACGTTCTTGAGCTTCACGAGAAAACCGGACATTCAACCATTCCTATTACCCATGACGGGACGGGGGCTGGCTACTTGCTGGGAATTCTCACGGAGCATGATTGGAAGTTTGAAGAAAATCGCGGCCGGCCTGTTTCTGAAGTAATGACCAAGATAGAAGATGTCATTTTCGGTCCGGCTGGCATTTCATTGCACGAGGCCAACTCGCTCCTTAAAAAGTATAAAAAAAGTTGTCTGCCCATTATAGACAATGAAGGCAACCTTCAGTCCTTGGTTTTCTGGAAGGATTTAATGAGTCATTTGGATAACCCTGATGAATTATTAGATGTCGAAAAGCGCTTGGTAGTCGGCGCTGGCATCAATACTTGGGATTACCAAGACAGGGTACCGGCCTTGATTGCGGCGGGCGCAGATGTTCTCTGTGTCGATTCGGCCAACGGATTTACCGACCATCAGAAAGACGTCATCCGGTGGATAAAACGGGAATTTGGCAATTCGGTTAAGGTTGGCGGCGGAAACGTCGTCAGCGCCAGAGGGTTCAAATTTCTGGCTGGAGCTGGGGCCGATTTCATCAAAGTCGGGATCGGCGGCGGTTCAATCTGCATCACTCGTGAGCAAAAAGGTATTGGCAAGGGGCAGGCGACGGCCCTTATGGAGGTCGTCGAGGCAAGAGACGAAATTTTTCATCGAACCGGAATTTATATTCCGGTCTGCTCGGATGGCGCTATTGTGTATCCTGTTCATGTGGCCATGGCTTTGGCCTTGGGTGCCGATTTCGTGATGATGGGTGGCTGGTTTGCCCGCTTTCGTGAGGCGCCGGGTCGTTTAATCATGGACGGCGGCAATTATTACAAGGAATATTGGGGCGAGGCGACCAACAAAGCGCGCAATTTCTCCCGTTATGATGTCGCGCCGGATAAAAAAGGATTATTCGTTTTTGAGGAAGGCGTTGAGGGGAGAGTACCATTCGCCGGTGATTTAAAAGACGGTGTTCGGGATGCTTTGGCCAAAATTAGAGCTACAATGTGTGATTGCGGCGCTCTCGATATTAGAGAATTCCGCGAAGAGGCCGTAATTCAGTTAGCTTCTCCTTTGGCGATTGCCGAAGGCGGAGCGAATGTTATTGTGAATAAAAACATTTTTTCGGGTAAGTAAAAAGATAAAAAATCACCCCCGCGGTATTGCGGGGGCGTTTTGTTTTTAGCTTTCCTGCTCTTTTATTTTGTCATTCTTTCAATTGTAGCGAAATATTCGCGCAGGCAGTTACCGCAATGGCGGCAGGCAGTGGTGCCGTGTTCACCCTCGATCTTGCCGCAGGAATAGACCCACTTATTATATTTTTTGTCATCTAAATAGCGGACCATGATTTTTTTCCAAGCCTTGGTGGTAATGGCGTGGTAGGAATTGATTGTCCTTATGCGGAAAGTATAATTTTTTTTGTGTTCGGCGGGAATTTGGCCATCGAAATAAGCCATAAAGGTTAAAATAATCGGAATCCCGCGCGCTGAATAGTGTTCAATAACTTCGTCGACAAGGCTTAGATTCCAGGTGTTGACTCGGACGCGGACGAACATCAGGTTTTTCGGAATGGGGTCAAGGAGGTATGCTTTGGTGTCGGTCATCTCGGCCGGGTTAACGGTTAGGACAACTGGCGCGTCAAAATTTTCGAGGTCTTTCGGGATAGCGGTATTGTAGAATTTTCTTTTGTAGAGTTTCGTACTTTCGATAACTGATTTTCCGCGGTTGTTACTGTCATTTCCGTCGTTGACGCGAATGACATACCCGTGTTTTTCGACCCAGTCCGGGTTCGGCATATTGGGTAGATTGTCGTCCAGTGGCTCTAAATACGAACGGCCGGATTGAAAGAAGCAATCCTTGCATTTCATCGGGCATCGGCCAGTTTGCGGGATACAGCAGATAATGCCGCTGGCTTTGGTCTTGGGGTTTTCGATATAGTTCGGCCAGAGATTTTCTCGGAGTTTGGGAAGGATGAGTTTTATCTCTGTGTCCGCGGGAGTGTTGCTCAAAAGGTATCCCGACCCCAATTCTCTGAATGACCTATTAACGACATAATAGTGTCCGCGTTCTAGGAATTGAGCTGGCGTCCGGGGTGTTTTTTCCTCTGCTTCTTTGAGGGTGAAATAAGCGTTACAGATTTCTTCTCTTGATGGCTCAATTACCGGTCCCGATCTAAAAGGGTGTGGCTCGGGACTACCGCACCTACAGGATTCTGTTTTGATGACAACTGCGAATCCGTAATCAGTGTATTCTTTGTTTAAAATTTCACGCAGCGTTTCACCGTTTTTTACTCTTGCCCATATTTCCATTCTTTGCTGGCGTGTTAATTCTTTCATGTATTTCTCCTTTATTTTGTTTTCGAAGAGCTTGTTTAACTTTTATCATTTTGGCATAGCTTGGTCAAGGTAATGCACTCTCCTATGGTACACTTTACAGTCTGAGGCATTAAAATATGTTGCAAAATGAATCGGTTAATGATTGGCTGAAATTAGTAAAAACTAATTCAACCAACATTATGC
>Ga0210006_1001137_pt1 | contig 18737 bp, 13 predicted proteins | sample CryGey02umfilter_2_FD_185452 | JGI IMG/M metagenome (GOLD analysis project Ga0210006, IMG submission 185452) | Groundwater microbial communities from aquifer in Utah, USA - Crystal Geyser 4/10/14 0.2 um filter (SPAdes) (version 3) | ecosystem: Environmental > Aquatic > Deep subsurface >... | reverse complement strand
CCCCGACCAAAAAACTAACCCCGACTCCGACTAAAAAACCAACTGCAATCCCTCAACCAACTACCACTCCGATTCCCCCACCGATTACTTCAAACGTCCGGCCAGGCACTACCTTGGAAGAAATCTTTAAAGAAGTCAATAAAAGAATCTGCGTTCCGGCAGCGCTTCTGCGGGCGTTTCAAGAAGAAGAAACCGGACCCTGGTTTCACTATTATGATAATCCCGTACCCTACAATACCTATGGTTGGTGGAAGAGTTCCAGCGCTGATCCCTGTAAAGGATTTGGTTATGATACAAAGACAGGTTATGTCCCGGGAGATAGTTATTATGCCGGAAGATTTTGTATGATTACTCCCGGAGCTACTTCCGGCATCATGGGACTTTTTGCCATTAATCAGTGGGAACAAGACACTACTAGAAAAAATACGCTAGAATTTCTCCCTAACAATATCGACCGCCGGGTGATCTTTGATGCTGCGATTATTTTTGCTTCCGCCACTATCAATCGCGTCGGCAATCAGGCTCCTGTCTGTGGTGAAGACTGGTCAGATACAGTTGTCAATATTGCAGCAGCAAAACACGTAAGCGGTCAATACCCTTGTCCTAATACAACATGCGAAAAATATTGTAACGATGTTCTTTCCCTTTATAAACAGTATCGATAAAATAATTTTTGCTACACTAAAACTATGAGGAAAATAATCGTCTTCTTAACCGTTATTTTTTTTGTTTTTTTTATTACTAAAAATTTATCCGCTCAACCACGTTATGCTGTCTGTGATCTCTGCGGCTACTGTCCACCTCAACCTGCCCCGCAAAGCTGGGACTCCTGCCGGAACTGTCTTTATCCGGGAATCTCATCTGATCCGACTACCAAAGAAAGTATACTGATTGATCCTGTCAGTAACTCTGCACCGACAACTGTTCCCGGCAAACAGTATACCTACTTAGGATGTATTGGCGAAGGGACGAGTTTTGCTGAAGAAGGAGTCGGCGCCGGAGTTATTCAACCAATATTAAATATTCTTTTTTCTGCAGTCGGAGGAATTGCTTTTCTTTTTCTTTTATACGGAATAGCAGTTGTGACCACTTCTCAAGCCGACCCGGGAAAATTAAACTACGGCAAACGAATTATTTACGGAGCCATTATTGGTCTTATTTTTAGTTTAAGTTCTGTTCTTATTGTTAAAACAATTTTTTCCAACATATTAAAAATTCCTATTTCTTCTTCCAACTTCCCAACCTCTGTCCCTCATCCGACTAATCCTAACCAGTTTCAACTCACCCCGATTCCGACCAGTACGTCAACACCAACCTCTGGACCTACGATTACGCCCGGTGGGCCAACCCTAACTCCGACACCAACACCGGTGACGTCAACCTGCAGCGTCATGGACAACGACCTACCCAACTCAACTATGCGCTATCCTGACGGTTATACCGGTACACCAGCAACCACCAAACAGATATTTAATTTTGCCGGAAATAATAACTATTCAATCCCTTACCGCAATCCCAACTGTAGTTTATCTCAGACGATTATTAATAATGTTTATGAAAAAATGAAGAGTTTTTATCCCTATTACTGGCAACAGTCCAAGCTTTTGGAGGACTGGGAAACGGTTCAAAGCTATGCAATAAAATATAACTTTAATCCAGTTTTTGTCATCGCCCTCTGGGTAGAAGAATCAGCGGCCGGGGGAGCCACCAATGCCCAAAAACTTGGCTGCGTTTACCGGCTTAACAAGGATGACACCTTTACCCATATGTTACCCAGTTCTACTATCTGTGAGCAGATGGAATGTCTTTTTGGTCGTTGGTCTGTCTATCCTCAAAACTACGCCCTTTTTGGCTGCCAGTATCAGTTTGGTTCAGATCATTGGGTGAATAATCAATGTACTGATAATCCCGAATTTGTCAAAACAATCGAGTTCTGGTATGACTTTATGTCCAGCGGCCAGCCAACCGAATGCCGGGCTAAATACTGCCCAAACGCCCCAGGATGTTGATAGACTTCCAAAAATGTACGTTAAAATAGTTCATAAAGTTCGAAAGTTATAAAGTTATAAAGAAAAATACCTGACTGCCGTCAGGCAGGCTTTAAGAACTTTACAAACTTTAAAAACTTTATAAACTAATTTAATTTGACATTTAAAATTAATGCTTTATAATACTTTCTATGTCAGTCGCGACCAAACTCACTAACAAAGTATCACTTTCAGATTTGCCGGATTTAATGACGATTAGAGAAGTGGCCGAACTTTTGAGAATTTCTCCGTTGACGATAAAACGCTGGGGCAAAAAAGGTAAGTTGCCGGCAATAAGAATTAATACCCGCGGCGATAGAAGATATAGGAAAGAGGTTGTACTCCGTCTTTTAGGTGTGGAAGAAGAGAAATAAAATTATATATACTTAAATAATGAACGAGGGGCAAAAAAATTTACCTACAAAAGAAATTTTCAGCACTGCCAGACAAACAGTGGCTCTGCAAACCAGATTAGTATTAGGCGGTGAAGCCTTAAATCCTAATAAAATTAATCTTGGAAAAATAACTCCGGATCAATTATCTGTAATAAAACCGGAAACGATAGGCAAAATAAATCAGGCTTCAACTAAAGAAAGATTAGATTACTGGCAGGGAAAAGGAACCTTCGACGAACAGCTTAAAACATGGTGTCAGGAAATGGTTAATTATGTCCATAATCCCGGTTTTACCGAAAAAGAAGCTATGAAAGTTTACAATCAATATTTCGGAGAAAATAAGAGTGAGTCTGATATAAATATTTATGTCGATGAAGTTATAAATGGTCTTTCTCAAAACGGAAAAGTTAATTTCGATCTGCTTAATCAAAATCTTCCAAATATAAAAAAAATGGCTAATATTTTCGGGGGAAATTCTTCCGAAATTATTGAGAGTTTAATTTTGGCCCGGGCAAAACTAACCGACCCGGCAAAAAAACAGGAATTAATAGAACAGGTTAATGAAGAAAAAATTGTTGATCAATTAACATATCTTCGAATTAACAATCTTAACAACGAGGAAGAAAGATTGCTTGAATGGCTTAATCAAGACAGAACTTTTACTGAGGAAACTGTTATCGAGGAAAATTTAACACCAGTAAATTTAACTAATGAACTAGCCAAAACCAATCCGGAATTGTATAAGAAAACTTTACTGGAAAAAATAAAAAAAGAAAATCCAAAAATGTATTCTATCTGGGAACTACTATGCAAAAATAACCGGACTTCTGCTGATAAATTAATAATTGATTCCAAGACTTGGTACAGCGAAAGCGATTCTAGTGACGGAATAGTCGTTGGGACGGCCCCGATGGAACCGGGAATGAAATATAGAATTATTTTTGATGATTCTAAATTTAATTACGAAGACGAAGTGGTTTACAGATTTTCCCATGAAATGAGCCATAAAATAATTCATTATTTAGTCGAAACTAAAAGCCAAAATTTTGAATTTAATCATTTATTGGTAACTTTAGATCGGTTCCGAAGTCAACCTGATAACCGGGGTATTTCTTCCCTTGCAAGCTTGAAAACATATAAAAATAAAGGTGTCCGGATTCAGGCCGAGGAAGACATGACCGAAATGGTAAATATGTATATCCAAAATCCGAGTTATTTGAAGGATTTTTTTAGCTTTTTATCTGATCCAAATTATTTGAAAATCAGGGAAAAATACGGTTTAACTAATTTATCTCCGAAAACTTCAAAACTATTATTTGAAAGCGTCGAGCGCGGCCTGAAGCCTTTATTTGATGAGTTGGAAAATAAAGTAACTTCTTCACCAGAACCAAAACCACCTGCATCAGATCCTTGGGAAAGTATTCCAAAACCTCAACAACCGATAATAATTCGCGCAGGGAAAGTTGAAAGAGATGCTCAAGGAAAAAGAACTAGTGAAAATGCCGAAGTCAAATTAATTCTTGGGACCGCAGAACATCCTCTTGTTACAGAAAATAAATGGAGTGATGGTAGGATTGAAAAAGTTAGAACAACTTCTCCTGAAAGACCCTATCATATTCCTGCCGTTGTTTACTTTGACGAAGATATCAACGACGAACAAAGACGCTTGATTAATCAAGCGGTTGACGGAACACTATCTCAAATTGGTGTTCCGAAAGAATTTATTATTGTCTCAAATAGATCTGCTTCTGAGTTTTTCTCTCGGCTTCATCCTTCAGCAAAAAGAAATAACCAATATGACGCTTCATTGCTTTTACATAGCTTTTCACAAGACCGAGATCAAATAGAACATCCTCAACATGCGATAGTCTTCACTAATAAAGATCTTTATATGAGTGACACAAACTTTGTTGTTGGCGCCGCTAATGATGATTTAGGAACGGTAATTTCGTTGCATCGTTTTTGGAATAGTGTCCCCGATTCCGAGTTAAGAGATGAAGTGATAAAAACCGAGATTGCCCACGAAATTGGACATGTTTTCGGATTACCCTCAAACAGACGCGGAGAAAAAAATATCGAAAATTCCTTAGGTCCTCATTGTAAAAATGACGGTTGCTGCATGAAACAAGGTTTGACAGTTCCTGCTGATTGGATTAATTATACCCGTGACCGATTGAAGAATAATGGCGACCATTACTACTGCCAAGATTGCCAAACAGATCTACGGGAAAAATTTAACAAAAAATAAAATTAAATAGCAATACTTATCTTTCCATTAGCATACTGTTTTATTAATGAACCAATTAATGTTTGATATGGTATTCCTGTCTCAATCGCCTTTTCTTGAATTTTCTCTATATCCCTTTTGGCTACCCGAAGAGTGATTCTTTTTTCTTTTTTCAAGTAATTCCGAGCATAAGAAGCATACCTTTTAATTTCTTTCTTGACATTAGGCACAGAAACGAATTCGTTATTTTCAATATCCTTAATCAGCTGTTTTTCGTAATTATCCAAAGGTTCAAATTCAGATTTATAATTTTTTTGCTTTTTCATATTTTTTTGTATATTTACGACTTTTATAAACAGTCTTTAAGAAAATAAACTCTGTTTCTTCTATAAATGGTAATATATAAATATAATTATTGATTTTTACTAAAAACATTCTTTGCTTTGGATATTTTTTCTTGTTTGGGTGATCAATTACATCTATTAGGTTTCTTTCTGCTTCGATCTCTATAACGATTTCTCTAAAACCTATACCTCTTCTCTTTCTTAATTCTTTATCCTTTACCTCACTAAATCTTAATTCTTTCATAGTTATTTTAGCCTAATGTCCATACATTGTCAACAGCATTAATTAAATTAATTCGTATCTCGTTTTTTTAACAATTCAACAATATAACAATGTTTTATTATTGTCTATAGACTATACGCTACAAAATTATATTTTCGGAGCTTGCTATCAATAAAGAATTCTCAATATGCCATTTTACACCTCAAAGGTGAAAAAACATCTAGATCGGGACGAAATTTTAAAAAAGTTGAGACAACAAACAAATTCTTAAGATTGCTACTTATTTCGTAGGTTTTTTATTTCTTCTGTTGGAGATTCTTTCTTTTAGTTTTTCTATCCAATTCGGCTTTTTCTTTTTTTCTTCTACTTCGTCTTTTTTTGAAGCCTCGGCTGGTGGATTGATTATCGTTTCTGCTGGTTTTTGTTCGGTTACCTCGGCCTGTTTCGCTTCCCAAGCATCGATCTTCTTCTCAAACGCCTGGATCTGACGGTCAACTTCCTCTTTTATTAACGGTCCCTTACTATTAAGCGCTTCACTATAATTATCTACTAATTCTTCAAGATTAATATTATGCTCTTTAAGCAATTTTTCTAAATTTTCCCGGGCTTCTTTTAAACCGTTTTCATCTTTAACGGCCGTTTTCATTCCAATCAAATTATTTAGCCCGATTGCTTGCTGTTCTTCCGCTGATAGTTTTTTAATTTCGTCATCCTCTGCTTTCCTTGTTAAAATATTAGTTAAATATATTTTTTGTGGACCGATGACCAGATTTCGGGCCATTTTACCTCTCTCGTTTTCATTTTCTCTCATTAGCTTAAATTGATCTTCTGTTAACTTTTCCATTCCTAACTTTTCTATGTGTTGATTGAATTTATCTACTGTCGTTGTACTGTCCATGATAAATTGCAGACTGGCTTCTTTTGATTGGAGGTACTTTTTTTTATTAGCCTCATCTTCCGTTTCCGGTGTCGGTTTTGTTTCGTCCGGTTTCACCTCATCCGGAGCCCTTCCCTTGTTTCCCCAGATAAATTGTAAGACTTGATCTTCATCTTCATTAGTATCATTAATACGGGCTGGTTTATCTTCGACTTGTTTTTGATTGAGCTCTTCGACTAACTGGTCCGGGTTGTTATTTAATAAAGCTTTGGCAGTAATCTGGTGTCTAAAAACCGTTTCCGAATAGTCCTGGGTAAATCCGCAGATGCGGGCGTACCAGACGATGCAGTCGGCGTTTTTTTCAATCGCCTCCGTATTTCCTTCAAAAGCTTTTAAAACGTCTTCGGCAAAAAGATCAGTATCGGAAGCATTACCTAGTTTATCTTTACTGTAAAAATACTTGTCAAAAAGAGCCCGGACTTCGGCATCGGTCGCCGTTGCCGTATCTTTGCCGAAAAGTTTTGTTAAAGTCGATTGCCACCTGGCGGCTTTTTCCAGGTCAAAACCTTTAATTTTCGAAAGGTCCTGTTTCAAAACCAGAGTATTTTTAGCTACCCGGGAGCTAATCTCTCCTTCGAGTTGATCCTTAGCCACCGTCGCTTCTCTCCCCCGGCAGTTAGTCGCACACTCATTTAAAATCTGAGGACTGCCATTTATCAAAGCTTCTTTGGTCACTGGTGAGATATTTTTGTTATCCGGATTGAGAGTATTTCCGCCAAGTAAAATCCGGCCGTGAAGGGCGCGGAAATGAGGACTAAATTGAATTTTTTCCGGAGATTTTACCGTTTCGGTTATCCTAACCGGTGCTGGAGGAGGATTTTCCATGAGCAAATTATACCATAATAATTAATCTAATTTTGCGTTATTGGTGCTGGCGATGGCATCAAAGGTTCATCTTTTACCGCTGGGGTTGGAGAAGCAATTGGTGTCAGATAGGCTGCCCGGAAATCTATTAAAACCGAAGCAATCTCGGCTGACAGATTGGGAATTTTTTCGCTGAAAAATTTATCCAACTCTTCATCGCTGGCTTTTCTTTCAAGCATTGCATCGAGTAATCGCTGGCTGACTTCCGGCAAAAGAGTCACCATCCGGGTATTGATCATTTCGTTTAGTTCAGTAAGTAAAGCTGCCTTGACCTGAGGCAGCTGCTCCGGAGTGATCGATTGATCATTTTTTTCCTTAATTAAATTGTCAATAAATGATAAAAGAGCTACCTGGTCGCGAACTCCCTGCGGCTGACTGGCCAAATTAGTTTTACTGTTATCTTGATCTGCCATATTTTTAGAATAGTTTAATTTTTAATAGTTGTCAATTAATAATAAACTGTTTTACCGCCTTCTTTTTCTTTCCGCCAGTCAGGATCGGCAGCTTCGTCTTCTGAATACCCGGCTTTATTATTCCAGTTTAAACTCCTCCATTCTCTTTTATTAAATATAAAGGCATTTGTCCCTGGTCTTCTCGGAGCATTCTCTGATTTTCCGCCAGCTGTATCAACTCTGTTTTTTTCAATTTTTTCCCAGTCTGGATTTTCCGCTAAAGATAATAAAATCTCTTGAACTTCGGCAGCGTCGTCACCATAGATAACAATTCTCGGGCTAGTTAATTCTAATCCGTCATATTTACCGAAGTTCCCATTATTTTGAATATACTCAACCCACTGTTCTTGAGTAATTCCTGGTGGAATAGTCATCAATAACCATTTGAAGTCTAATCTTTTCCCTTCATCTTTCCTTTTACTGCCGACTGACTTCAAAACCTCCAAGGCCTTCGGAAAATCTGTTGGTTCGATCATCAGGTAGCCACGATAGCAGTCATCTGAAGATTTTTGTCTTTCCTGACCGTAAACAACTTCCTGCCAGAGAAATTTATTGGCAGTGGGAAAAGTACTAGTTTCAATTTCATCTGTTTTGTCTAATTCAAGAAATTTATCGTAATAATTGTAATACTTGGTTTCGGATTCAGGCGTTATTAATTTTGCTTCAAACCCGGCGATTTCTTCTTCTAATTTTTTAATGACAGCATCATCTTCGGGATTTTGTGGAATATTCCGCTCTCTCATTTCTCTTCTTATATTTTCTAACTCTTCCCTTCTTGTTTTAATTTTTTTTTCAATTTCTATTCTTTCCGGATCAGCAATTCTTTCCAGTATTTTACGTGATTTGTTTTCTTCTTTTTCTTCTTCTTTTTTTGGAGTCGGTGGAACATTGCTGGTTGGTGTTTTTGTGGTATTTTGAGATGTTGTTGTTGACGTCCCGGCTTCACGTTGGACGCTTTTTTCAACGTTCTCTCTCATTGGAACTGGGAAAACCGGAATACCGATTCCACTAGCTGGAACAGGGCCAATTTTATAACCTAAAATGGTTGTGTCTATTTTATCCGTAATGTTTCCTACATCAATAGTCGGCGTATAACCTGGTTCTGGCGAACCTAGTGGTTCTGGCGAACCTAGTGGACCTTCTAGATTAACAGCTTCGGACCCGTGAACGGCATGAGTAGCTAAGAAAGCGCCGTCATAAGCGTTGTGGCCGTAATTATTTGATGTTGGATCCAAAACGCCGGCTAAAATCCTTCCTTGGTGTTCTATTAATCCATCAGGATTGGCCAAATTAAAGGCCGCTCTACCCTCATATGTCAACTCGGATCCTAAGCTTCCGACTCCATGTTGTTCAACATACTTGGTCAATTCTCCGTTATTTAAGAAAGCGCGGGAGATATCGGCCATGGTGGCTGTATGACCATCAGGCAGTTGAATTAAAGTTTTAGTATCGGTCGGATCAAAATGAACCTCATATCCTCCGTCAGTCGCCTGATGGGCTGGAATAAAAACCGCCACATCCTGTCCATGATCACCAAAATGAGGAATTTGAAGAAGCATTCCTACCTGTCCGGCTTGATTCGCTTGTGAGACATTAATAGCGGCACCGGTATTAGGATTTTGAATTATTTTGTCATGCCAACGGAAAGTTACTTCCCAAGGATGAGCCTTATCGCCGGTCGATTCAACAAAATTGTTGATCGCTTGAGGTTCAGTCGGAGCATGAACTACCCGATAGTCGGCGGCCGATCCCCAGATCTCTCCTCCGGAGGCCGGTGGTTCGACGTTAATCGTTGACCCTGGTTCACCGCTTGGAGTTAGTCCGTTATTTATATGGACACTAGGATCTAAAATCCCACCGGTAATTTGGCCGTTGGAACCAATAATTGCATCATTAATTAGAATTCGATCAGTGCCGTTAACATTAGTACCGTGAAGGTCCCACTTGCCGGTGACACGATCAAACTGCCAATTAGTATTGGCAGGAATATTCATCTTCACATCAACTACCCCATCTTGGTTTAGATCAACTCCTTTACTGGTCGTTGCCCCTGGATTAAAGACAGTTTCTGTAGTTGAGGTAGTCTCATTAAGAACTGGGTCCTGAATTAATTTTATCCCGGCTTTGTTAAATTCCTGAATCAGTGTCTGTCCCGCATCTATTCCTGGCGCTCTTAATATCTGACCAGCATTATCAGTCAACACCATTTCTGCTTTCCCATCACCATTAAAATCATTAAGAGCTAATTTTGTCTGACTCATATCTACCAATACTTTACCGCTTCTGATATCGATTAAAGCATCGGCATCAGGATTACCGGCGACATGGCCGTGTTCGACAGCTCCGGGTAGTTGAACTTTTACCCCATCGATCATGGTATCATGAGGAACACCGGGAGGCGGTTCAAAAATCGTATTATGAGTCCATAAAGTTGCTTTCTGGGCAGCAGATAGGTCGCTAATCAACTGACCATTTTCTATTTTTAAAGGAACATCGCCTGACAACACTTGGTTCCAATCAGCTTTCCAGCCGATAAATCCTTCATTATGAATTGCTGCCATTTCAGTAAACGGCATCTGGATTAATTTTAATTCGGCTCCAATAATTGGAGAAACTACGGCAGCAAAAACTGCCGTTGTGGCTGCACGTTTATCAACTACTTTAGCCAAAGTAAAAGCGGCCTTTTCCAAAGATTTGCCGGCAGTAGTATCGATTCCTAAGTCAGAATAAAATTCCGTAACGATATTTTGAGCATCTGCTTGAGAAAGTCCAGTATCTATCGATACCACCCGACCCAATTTATTTTGGACACTGCCTACTTTCAATTGAGCTTCATAGACAGCTTGTGCCTGTTGCATTTTGCCATATAGTGTAGGATTGGTCTGAGAAATTTTAGCTACACCCTGAACGATAGCCGCTCGAAGGGTTGTCATTTCCTGATTTTGTTTTCCTTCCGAATAACCGACAAAATTTTGGGCGACAGAAATTTGACCCATATTCAAAAATTCTTTTCCTTTCAAAGTTGAAACATCTGAAAGTTTCAGTCGCGCTTTAGCGTGGGCAATCTCCATCATTAATTTTTTCTGTTCGTCAGCGTTTAATGATTCTTTATTTAAAAGACTGATAATTGGACTTGTCAACTCACTGGCACTGCGTTGATCGACCATGGCTTTTTCAAACATCGGACGCAGCTTGGCTTTATCCATTGAGGCTCTGCCTTGAGCTAATTCCCGCGATACCTGTTCAAAATCAGTCACTGATTTTCCGCGGATTCCGAAAAGTTTGCCTTTTCGGGAAACCAAGATTCCTTCGCGGCCTCCGGCCATAAGTGGTACAGTAATCAATCCACCGACATGGAAAGCCGACCGGCCGGCCATCAACACTGCTCCGCCTCCACCAGCTAAATATGCGCCTCCGTAAATTCCAATATCCTTAAGGGTTTCGACAGCGCTGTTTAGGACCAATCCGTTAGACATTTTATAGTCCCGTTCAACCATCCGGTGAATTAGTTTTTTTTCTAAACCACTTAATCTGACTTCACCTCGGGCAGTCTCATACTTTCCCTGGCCAAGATAAATCCGCAGTTCCAGTTCATCCCATTTTTTCTTACCGTCTTCAGTGGTTTCATCCTGGTAACGTTGATAACGAGTTTTTTTCTCACCGGTTGTCATTGTGTCCTCAATTAACATTTCCTGACCGATGCGAAGAATGTTTGAAGAAACTTCAATTCCTTCTAATTCCTTTTGTTTGTCAGCTGGAACTTTTGGTAAAACTTCCTTATGGTAATAGAGATTAAATTCTTTTAACAGTTCTTCATCACTAAGTTGTTTTGTAGCATACTTTCCGATTAGTTCTTTTATCTTTCCTTGAAATCCTTTTCTAACATTTTCATCAGTAATCAACTCATCTAATCGATAACGGGTTTCTCCCAAATCCTTGGAAATTACATCTTCGTTTTTTCCTTCGAGGGCATATTTTTCTCCCAGTTGTGTTTGTTCTGCTAAGCTAGTATTCTTTGCCTGATCGACCAGTGGTTTCCCGTTTTCCTCAAACCATTTTCGGGCATAGATCATATCGGAGTTTTGGTAAATCCCTAAAAGGCCGGTTGGTAAATCTAAAATCCATTCATTCCAAACTTTATTAAATATATTTTTTCTTTTAATTTTTCTTCCCTCTTCGATCGCCTTATCTAAGATATCTTGCGGCATCTCAAAGGGAATAGTTGAATCAAGACCGGCGTGTTTTTCACGGGCGACTTCCATCATTGATCGGCTGAAGCTCATTGACCGGGCATCAAACGTACCTTTAAATAAAGTGTTTTGGACTACGTTTCGAATGAAAACTCGTGGGTTAGTGATTGGAGTAAAGAGATTCCGTACAAATCCCCAGGCAGGTTTATCCCGTGAACGGTCATGTTGAGCTAGACCACCGATTTCCTGTTCAATCCGTGTTTTGTCAGTAACTGCCGCAATATTAAATCCTTTTGCCAGTTCTGGTGGTGGAATTATGGGTGGTTCAGGTTCTGGTGCCGGAGCTGGTTCAGGCTTTGGTGTTGGTTCTGGTATTGGTTCTGGTGCCGGAGCTGGTTCAGGCTTTGGTGTTGGTTCTGGTATTGGTTCTGGTTTTCTTACCTTATCAGCCTCCAACCCTTGTCTTAAAGTCGCCCCCTCTCCCATATTTTTGATTTCATCAGACTCTCTCCACTCGGCGATTTTTTTTAATCCTTCAAGTTTCGGACCTTTGCTTTTAAAAGGAGGTAATTTTTTTTCACCATAAAGATTTGTGACTGCTTTTTTAAATAATTTTAGTTTTTCTGCGTCGTTGACCTGTGCTACAGGTTTTGGAAGTTCTGATGTGGGTCCGATATCCGTCATAATAATTTATTATTGTAAATATATAGTCTATTGTCAATTCATAATTATCATATTGCCCTTGACAAAAAGAAATGTCTTCAGTTATTATTGATTTAAGGACTAATTTATTATATAATTTGTTTTAGTCCTAAAAAATATGCCAGAAGCACCACCACCAGTCCCGCAAAATATTTCTTCAGAATTAGCAAAAGCTGCAGTTCTTCCCGAAGTATTGAAAAATGCACCCATTGCTTGGGAACGAGTAAGAAAGGTTGACGGTATGCTTGATAAGATTCCGGAGATTAATGCTCGAGGCGGTAAGATAGAAGTCGACAAGCAGGTCGATGCAGAAAAAATGCGTAAATCCACTAAAATCAAAGTTGGTGAAAAAGATACTAATCTCGTTGACTATGTTACCGACGATGAACAACTTAGAATTATGCTTCAGGAAGGTATTAGGCTTAACAGCGGCATTATAACAGAACAAGATCTTCAAGACATGCATCTTGTTCCAAAGAATTTTCAAAGGGGCGAAAAGGCCGGGCTCGAACTACCGCCTTTAAGAAGCAGACTGCAAAAAGCTGAAGTCATTAGTCTTATTCTCCACCGTCTTGGAAAAGCTAATTCTACTACTACCTCACAGTATTTAGATGAAGTAAGCAAACTAATGTTTGATAGAAAAAAAGTTGACTTTCAAAGAAAAGGCGTCTTTTCAAATTTAACATTCCTTAATGCGTTGGCTGCTGGCGGACGTGAAGAATTATCTCAATATATTGTTGAGCAGGGTTACAGACCTTATGCACTGAAGCCTGACGAAAATCTAGCGCAAAGACAAATTATGGCCAAGCTTGTCAAAGAAGCTTATGGCGAAGAAGGAGTTAGTAAAATTCTAACTGGTGAAACTCCTATTGTTGTTGATCGGAAAGAAGGAGTTCTTGTTCCCGAATATTCGGCATTAATCGATATTCATGTCGCTAAAGCCATCACAAATGTTATGATGCCGGCAGAATTTCACGTTGCAATCGCCGGACTTGAAAACCAAGTCAGGACAGCCGGGACTGTTGTCGAAGCTCAAGAACTTCGTCATAGAATTGGCAATATTAAGCGAAACGTCTTTGCTGGTTTACTTAATGCTTTTAATGTCCAAGGTTACGAAACGGACGGAGAGGTATATAGGAAGTTAGGATTTACTGTCGGGGACCAAGTTGAAATTGCTCGTATTTCTCAAGTTATAAAGGAAAGCCGAAACTTTAAAGAAGCGCAAAATCTGACTATGTGGGAAGCTAATCGTATTTCTTTAGCTCAAGTTGCTGCTGAAATTACCGGTGTTAACGCTGATAAGATGCGGGCTATTGTCCTTGGTATACCAATTGAGGAGCAGAATCTTGAAAACCTTAGAGAAAGAGGCCGTAGTAATCTTATTGGAGAGGATTTTGTGGAGAGGAATATTCGTGAACAAATATCTGAAAGTTTTATCCAAGCAGTTACTAAAAATGCTGGTGAAGACCTAAAAAGAGTGCTGACTGACGTTGATAAAGCATTATTGAAAAAGTTTTTCTTGGAAATGTACGATACGGAAAGATCCCTTGTGAAAAAAGCTTATACGATATTTAAAGATGCCGATGCTCCAACAAAGATGAAGATCGGAACTCCTGAGGCAATAAATCAAGGTATCAAAGGACTTGATTTTCTTTTCAGAAATTCAATAAGAGAACAACAGTACGACTGGGAGACTTATAAACAATTGGTTATCGAAGGAGCGGCTCAGGCGGAGATACAAGTCCCTGGCGCCGTCCTTGAACAAGGTAAAGCAGCCGAAGAAAAATATGCAAAAGATTGGGATGAAGCTCATGGCATAAACAGGGAAATGGATAGGCGGCTATCCCAAGAAAAAGCGCAGGCAGCCGAAGAAGAAGCGAGGCAAGCCGAAGAAGAAGCGAGGCAAGCCGAAATAGCAGCAACAGAAGCAGCTATAAAAGCGGAAGAAAAATATCAACAAGAACGAACAGAGTTCTTAAATAGAAAGCCTTCGGAAAGCCTGGTTCGTGAAAATATACAGGATTTTGACCAAGAAGAAACTTATGTTAATGAATTGATGCAAAAAATAGATCAAGGCGTAGTTGGAAGCGAAGAAATTCTAGATGAGATGAATGCGATATTGAATATTCCTAAAGGTTCTGAAAATATGTTTCGTGGTCCAATAAGATTTATTAAGGAAAAAGGCCTGAAAGACCCAGCAAAAAAAGAAACATATAAACAATTAAAAAGCGCTTTAGCTATAGGTCGTCAATTTGAAGCAATTCCAGGGGATTATAATACTAATAGGGACGAAATAGAAGAAGCCAGAAAACAGTTCTTTGTGCCACCTAAAGAAGAAGAGAAAGAAGAAGGAAAAGTAGTTGAGGAACCTAAAGGTTAAAGTAATATATCTAGCCCATTTGCTGACCACCTGAAGACGATTCTTTTTTCATCGCCATCCACATTTGCAGCGCCATAAGCAACCCTAATATACCTCCTGTTGTTGTGAGTGCCTTTTTCAATTTTTTCTTGGAATCTGGATTTATTTCATTTCCGACTTCGTTCTTTATTTCATTTCCGACTTCGTTCATTGCCCTTTCCATCTGCCTTCCCTGTTCATAAACCGCTAACAGATTTGTCAAATCATCAGGTTCTACTCCTAATCTTTGTGCCATTTGTGCCCGAGTTTTTTCGCTCCTGACAATATCTTTTAATTGATGTTGAAAAAAATCATCGATTGCCTCAAGAGGGCTGTCTTTAAATTTTTCCGGCAGGCCTTTTTCTCCTCTTATGGTGAGAGCAAATTTAACTACCTCATCATCTTCTGGTTTTTTTTCTCCTCTGTCCTTTTCCGCCTTTGTCAAATCGCTTTTTAATTCTTCAAGCTCTAATTTTGCATTAGGATCATCGCTTCCCTCCAGTCTTTTAATATCATACTTAAGATAATGATAGTTAAGATCTTTAATAAACGAATCTAATTCCCCTGACTTTCCTTCTTGTCTGACCGCTTCATCAAGATTTTTAAGAAAAGGAATAATATTTTCTTGAGCCTGCGTTCCTATTCCACCAATTTTTTGTAATAGATCTGTGGTTTTTTCTTGAGTAATTTTTTGATTATTAAAAAGACTAATTACCTGATCATGCATTTCTTGAAGCTGTCCGTTAACCCTACCCATTATCCCCCAGCCGGCAATTCCCGCCAAAGCTTCGGTTCTTTTATTGCCATCGTTAATTGCCACCTCTGCCATCTCGCTAAACTGTCTGACTTCTGGTGAAATTCCTTTTGTTGGTTTAGCTTCAAGATTTAGTTGAGGCGGCACTTGTGATCTTTCAGCTGTAGCGACTGATGTACTGGCATCTGACATATTAAATTTATTCTAATTGATTAAAAAATTATTTGTGTTAATATTTTTCTTAAATCCTCTGATAAGCTTTTAGTTACTTCTTGAGCTAATATATTTAGCGGATGACTATTTCCTTCAAGACTTATCTTTAACGCCTCTTCTTCTAACCATCTCATTTCTTTTGGACTTTTTGGATTTAACCCAAATCTATTAATTAATACACCAACCAATTTTTGATTTGCTTTAAATACTGGTTCATTAATTATTGTTCGAAGAATATTTTCTGGGGTTAAAACTTCTCCCTTTTTGATTAAGCTTTTACCTAAAATATATGTGGCCATCGGATTAAATACTCCCCTTAAAACAGCTTTTCTACTGTTTGCTATTTGATTTTCAGGTGTGTCTGGTTCTGCTTTGAAAATAGGTGCCTGGTTCATTTCATTCTCAACTAGTTGTGATAATTTATTATTAGCCATTTCAGAATGATCCATAATAATTAATGTTTTTCCGTTAAATATTTTTGTAAATTAGTTTTTCTTTCTGTTTTAATTTGTTCGAGCCGTTGTATTATTTGTTGACGTGTTTCTGAACCTTCTGGTATATTTTTTAATTCTTGTTGTAAATTTAACTGGATTGACGATAATCTCGCGTCACCCATATTTTCAGTTCCGTCTCCAATAATAAAGCCTTGAAACGATCGATCCGAAATTAATTTATCTATTTGCTGTTGATAATCGGTTAATTCCTCTTGACCAGCTCGTCTTTCACCTGTCTTTGTTCTTATCTCAAGCTTACCATTAGAACTGACGATCCGTTCTTGATTAAGATCAACGTCTTTTTTCTCTTTTCCTGTTAAATCAGCAACAAATTTTTTTAGTTGATCATAAGACTGTTGACCATATAAACCAACTACCTCCTGGTGAATTGAGGATTCTTGAACGGTGATTGATATTTTGCCTTCATTATTAAGAACGAATTCTGGTTTATTTCCGCAGATCCGGCCAACAGAAAACTTATAGCTTTCAGGATTAAGTGATTGAGAAGCATGAACAAGAGCCTCCCTATCGTCTTTTGATAAGTTGGGATTTGCCTGGATTCCTTCTACCAGTTGTCCTTGTAGCCCGGAAAATATTTCGGCATCACCCAACTCTCCGGCTGTTTTCATCAACCTCATAATTCTTAGACTATCAGGATAAGTATAAAGTAGTTCTGGTAACTTATCCTCAAAAGCATGAGTGTTGTCTGCAATATGAATAGCGGATAAAATATTGTCTTGACGGGCTTCATTACTCATGTCACCAATGTGAAAATTGATTTCTGACGAATCATGATGAAGAATCCCTTCATGGATAATTTTGAGCTGTTCATCAGAAAAAACCTTTCTCATAGAATCATCTGGAAGTTTGATTTTTTCACTAACATATTTTGCAGCTAAAGCATTATGTCCCCGGTCTTCACCAAATGATCCTCGATTGATCGCATTACGAACGGTATCGGTAGCATATCCAATATCATGATCGATCATTATCTGATGCTGAATTAATCTGTCAATCGCCTTTACTTGTTGGCCGTTACGAATTAATTCATCACCGATTGCTTCACATGCTTGAATATTGTAATCAACAATATGTCTGATACCATGATCGCCAAGTAAATTTTCCGAGGCAACTCTATCCTGATAAGCCAGTGTCCAAACATTGTCTTCGATTAATCTTAAAACAGTTTGGGCGTCTAGATTTTGAGGTAAGTCACCTTCTCCCTGTGCTTGAGTAATCAGTTCGAGATAACGTCGTGTTTGCTCTGTTACCATCCTTTGTTTTTCAGGATTTAATCTCCCCTTTTCACTGTTAAACAATCTGTCAATGTGAGTTTGAACTCGTTCCATTATAGCTTTTTGATTATCTCGATCAAATGATTTATCTTCTAACTCTGGCATTGATTCATGTTGTAAACCGCTATTTTGCGCAAATGTTTCTATTTGTTTTTGAAGATAATCTGCTTTTGTTCTATCGTCGTTATAACGGCCCTCAAGACCAATCATTTTTTTGTTTTGATCGATGTAATGTTGTTCTGATTCTGCCAATTGTGAAGTTAAAACAGGTTTTTCTTTAGCGCCAGCGTTTTCCGTATTCTTTGGCTCATTACCTTCAGCAATTTGCCGTAACGCGTCCCTACCATCTATTTTTGGTAAATCAGCTTCCGTAAAGACAGCTTTTTTAGCTTCGACTGGTTTAGGTATTGACTTAGCATGAGGAACTTCTAATGTAGCTGCTTTTGTAATAACTGGCGCTCCTCCCTCAATCGCTACCTGTCCATCCAGCATAACAATAAGTTTAAATTTTAATTATTAATTTTAAAAGCTAACACTTTCTTTACCATCTCTTGCGCCTGATCAAACTGTTTTGATTTTATTAATTGAGTTACTTGCTCTAAGGCTTTTTTTTCATACTTCTGCTCATACTCTCTCATCACTTTGACAACAACCGGCGCCAGCTCCATATAGTTATCGTCAAGTTTGACCGCATTACAATAAAGTTCTTCTAAATTCATTCCGGGGCGGATAAGTTCAAGCGTTCTTCTGGCGATACTCTGGATTTTTTCTTTAGTCATTCCCTCGACTTTCGCCAAATCTTTGATTATTATCAGCACTTCCCTCTCGATAAATTCACGTAGTTCTTCTGCTTGAATGTAGTCGACGACTGAATCTTTCATAAAATTGTTTTTTTTAACTCTTCTGCCGCTTTTTCCGGACTAACAGAATTGACCATTATCCCGGTTGAAAGCTCAAACCCCGCCCGCTCCATAAAACGGGGAATAATTCTAAGATAGAAAGATTCCTCGACTTCGCTCGGAATGACAGGTTGTGTTTGGTCACCCTTAGGGTGACTAGGCACGAAAATGTAAAAATTATAACCGTAAGGTTTTTTTGCGTAATGAGGATTAGTAGCGTGGATCTTTTTCAGTTTCCGGATTGACGATTGAAGAATTTTTGCTAAATTTTTTATTTGTGTTTCGTTTATATTTTCAAAATTGAGATTGCTTCGCGGAGCCTG
>Ga0210006_1001126_pt1 | contig 18851 bp, 21 predicted proteins | sample CryGey02umfilter_2_FD_185452 | JGI IMG/M metagenome (GOLD analysis project Ga0210006, IMG submission 185452) | Groundwater microbial communities from aquifer in Utah, USA - Crystal Geyser 4/10/14 0.2 um filter (SPAdes) (version 3) | ecosystem: Environmental > Aquatic > Deep subsurface >... | reverse complement strand
TTTTACCGGCTCTTTGAAAGAAAAAGCTTAGGTAATGTAAAGTAAACGGGTTGCTAATTTTAGAAAAACGTCCGTTTCCAGTAGGCCCATAGTTTTAACCTTTGCCGATCGGTTTTAATCCGGGAAAATGCCAACCGCCACATCATTAGGGCCAGCTGTTTTCCTTTCCCCATTCCCTCCCGGCGGCGCAAATGGCGGTTGACACCCTCCAGGCTGTTATTAGTGGATGGCACCAAGGGGTTATCCAGAAAATGGAACAAAGAGTTCTGGTCTTTGGTCAACAACCGCCAGGCCCGGCGCAGATTTCCATGGGTATACCACCAGTACCTTTTGGCAGTTGATCCCGGTTCCGGATAGCTTCTTTCTTTTAGCAGGCTGGCATAGCGGCGGTACCAGCGGTCTAACATGGATAGATAGCAATCCCTGTCAGAGAGTGACTTAATCTCGGTCATACCCAGACAAACTATCCTTAAGCGCTGGGTAGCCTCGATCGGTGAGTTTTGCAGCAGGTAGTTTTTTAAGTCCCGTTCAACATGAACCAGACAGCGCTGGCAAAAATCCAGGTGAAAGATTGACTTAATTACCGAGGCAATTCCCGGTTTGCCGTCGGTAACCGCGCCTTTAGGCCGGGCTATCCCCGAACCGGCCAGAGCGATTAAATCCTGGTAAACTGCTGCCATGTTTTCGGAAGTTGCCACCGACCACCACAAGGTTTCTTTATGGATAACATCGCGGTGGACTAAAAGCACCAAATTTCTTCCCAGCCACTTGCCGTCAAAGCCGTAAACCCAAGGTTGAACTGTTGCGGCCGCTTGGGGTAACACGACCCGGTTAATTAATTCCGGAGCCGGCGGCAGGGTTAAAAACCAGTTAAATCTGGTTGACAGCTCCTGACGGGAGAGTTTAAGCCTTTTGGTTAAGGCTTCTTGGTTAACCGCCTTAAGCGCGTAATCCCGGAAAGCATTAAAGTCACGGAGAGAAACGGGCAACTTGGTTTTCTGCCGTCTAAAAACATAACCGCAGGTTAAACACCGGTATCTTTGCCGGCCGTGGCGATGACCATATTTTTTAGTGCAACCATGACACCTTGGACAGCCGATAGTAATACAATAACGGCCCAAATCTTTTTTTGTTTCATAAAACTTTCTCCTTTTTTACCTGATATTACAACCCAAATGGCACTTTTTAGCAACCCCTTTTGTTTACATTAGCCTCATAGTTTATATTTAACTAAATAACCAATCAGTGTCTTTTCTTTAGGATTAAGCGTATATATTCGTCGTTTCCCAACCTGTTTTGAAAACACTAAGTGATTTCTACGTAACACTTGCAAGTGTTGACTGACATTAGATTGGCGCTTGTTTAATTGCCGACCTAGTTCATTGACGCTTTTAGCGCTTTCGGATAACACGTCAAGGATCTCCAGTCTTATCAGATGGGATAAGGCCTTGTAAAGGTCAATATACTGTGACGATAACAATCCTGACATATTCGGTTTTTAGAATAAGTTCTGGATACATTCTATATCAAAGGGGGAAATAAGGCGAGGTAAGGCGGAAGGACTTGAAAATTACTTGAGAACGAAGCATAACTATGAATATGACAATGAAAATGTCCAAACGACTACCTCTGGTTTTCTTGATTCTGGTTGTGGGTGTTCTCGGGCTTGGGTTGGTACGGTCAAAATATCAATCCTTTAAGACACAACAGGCTGATGACCAAAAGCTCTGCTCTCTAACCGTTCGTCCAACTGATGAGCGGGAGAAAGCGGTGGCTGCAATCCGTGATTTCCTGGAAATGCCAACCGCCGAAGTGGAGTATGAATGCAACAATGCGTTTTATAGCGAGGAGGAAGACAGACTTATTACTGCCAAAGGTGAGACGTACACAGCGGGCATGATGTACTTTGTAGTGGATCCGGCAACAAACTATGTCCAGAAGGATTATGACTACTCCTCTAATTATTCTCAGGAAGAGGTTGAGCAAATCGCCAAGGGCTTTATCGCCAAACATCCTTCTGCTATTGGCAACATTGATCTGCAGTAAATTGACACTGGAAACCGGCAAGAAAGACAGTGGGAATGGTAGGGTAAATTATTTCTTCATTTGGAGAGGTGAAGCCCGAACTATCCAACACAACCCACCGCTAGAAACTTGCAGTGAAGATCTGGATAAAGACACTGACGGTTTGTACTACAATGGTAATGGCGTTCCTTGCATTAAGGTCTACGAGTCCACAGAAACACCAAGTATCAGTATTGCTTTTACCAGTGGTGGTCAGTTGATCAATTTCTCTAATGAACTGAATGGACCAGTGAGCAGGGTAACGGTTCGATAATTGCTTTCAAATTATCCAGATTTTGTTTCTAGGGTACACAACTAGCCCAACCAGGCAGCAAACGCCCCGTAAACTTGGCCACGCGGGGTCAGGGCTCGTGTTTACGGGTCAGTTATTTCCAAAATGGAAACTACTGTCCGTCGGCGGTTCTTGTGTCAATTATTCGAGAAATTTGAATAGTTCAAACAGAGATTTGGGAGTTTTTAGCCTGGAAAACACCTTCTAAAACCTCTCTACTATAGTTGACTATAACAGTAAATGGTGTTACTATGATGGTTAGTTAGTGAAGAAAAGTATGAACAATATTCAGGTTAATCGTTACCTTCAAAACCAGCTTAATAGAGCTCCTGCCTTGCTTCGAACCTACACACAGGACGAACAAGGCAACAAATACCTTACTCGAAATATGTACATTCGGGTGCAAAAGCTCATTAATGATTTTATTGCAGGGGAAAAGGAAGTAAGAATAGTGAGTGTGCCAGGATTAAGAGGTGTGGGGAAAACAACTCTATTGGCACAGCTTTATCTGACATATTTTCCTCGTTTTGCTAAGGACATGCTGTATGTTTCGGCAGACCAGGTGGTAAACGAATTGGGATCAGATCTGTATACCGTTTTAGAAGAGTACCAAAAGATTACGGGTGTAGCTATTGAAAAACTGGATCATGACGTTTTTCTCTTTATTGACGAAATCCATTTTGATAAAAAATGGACGGCAGTACTCAAGACTCTTTATGACCGTTCGAAGAGGGTGTTTGTAGTATGCACTGGCTCTTCTGCATTGTTTCTTCAGTCGACTACAGACCTTGCTCGTCGTGTTGTTTTCGAAAAGCTTTATCCAATGAACTTTACCGAGTACATGCTTCTTAAAACCAGATATGACTCTTTTAAAGATAAAACGGTGCAAGTAAAGTTTCCAGTCAAAGGTTTGAAAGAAGCACTCAAACAAACTTTGATGTACAGCAATAGTGCCGATGAATGCTACACACAGCTCTTAAAGTTTCAGTCTCAAGTTAAGAAGTATTGGTTCGGAATTGAGACCTTGGAAATTGACCGTTATTTACGCTATTCAACAATGCCATATGCCTTGACAATTAAAGATGAACAGCGAGTTTACACACTAACCAATCAACAAATTGACAGAGTTGTGGAACGCGACCTGCCGGAATTGGGCAAGTTTGATAATGCAACTTTGGCAGCTATTAAAAACATTCTTCTGATGATCGCTGGTAGTGGAGAAGTTAGTATTACTAGTTTGGCGAAAGGTCTTCAGGGGATTTCGCTAGTGACATTGGTTAATGTGTTAGAAGCTTTAGAAAAAGCTGAGGTGTTGATCAGGGTGTATCCATATGGTTCAACTTACAAAAAAGTTAGAAAGCCTTCTAAATATCATTTTATGACCCCTGCGGTTCGTCATGCTTTATTGACTATCGTTGAAGGTGAAAATGCATTTCTCAGTCACAAGGGCATGTATATGGAGGATGTTATTGCCTTAGTTTTATATCGTGAGTTTGCGCAAAAACTGTCATCACCAATTTTTTATGATAGTGCTGCTGGAGGAGCCGATTTTGTTTTAAGTTTGCCTGAAAGAAAGATTGCTATTGAGGTTGGCTATGGTAAAAAGCCTACTGGTCAGGCTGAAGCGACACTTCAGAAGATTGGTGGTAAATATGGTTTGGTGATTTGTAACTCCGAATTAGCCATTGAAGGTAATGTGGTAAAAGTACCTCTTGAATACTTTTTGTTGATGTAGTGGGTGGAGAATGGCAAGTGTTGACATTAATAAAAATAGGCAGGTCTCTAATCATAGTAATTCTCCTTACATCCATGCAGGTTGCGGCATATTGGCAGGCGGAGATATCATTGTGGGAGGTTCAAAAACACAAGTGACAAATAACAAAAACGCTCCTGCAGTAGTCATTAAACCTGATAGCTTCACTCACAATACAGGCCAATTTGATCTTATTTTTGAGAACACTGGATCATCTACTGCAGTAATTCAGAAATTAAGGATGGGTGACAATGATGTAAATCTAGAACCATAGTAACTATGATTATATATTTTAATCAAAGATGGTTGAAAGGAGTTGCCCTGTTTTGAATAAACAAATTAAGCACAGTATTTAGCTCGTTCCTTTGAATCTGTAATAATGTTGATTTTGTTCTTAAAGTGTTCAATGGGGGGAGTTGAATTATTTAACCATTTTTTGTTGCCGAGCCGCTTCGATTAAGAAAACCTGATTACTCCTGAGGAGGGGTATTTTATCTTGGGAGAAAAACCCATATTCAGACACTTCATGGCTCGGAGTAAACTCGCCACCGATAAAGACACCGACATAACACATATCTAAACGAGAGCTATCACGATCAGTTCTGGTTTTGAGCGATTCATCAACACTGACGACTAGGCCGGACTCTTCTTTTATCTCCCGTTCGAGGGCTTCTTTTGGGTGTTCGCCGGATTTTAAATAACCGCCGGGTAGGCTCCAAGCGTGCTGCCGATACGTATGTTTAAACAGCAAAACTTCTTTTTTTTCATTAAAAATAACTGGACACCTTTTGACAGGCCTAATCGTTTCCAGAGTTTGGCCAAAAAAAATTTCACAGGGCGTTTTTGTCCTGTGGTTCAACAACGGTGGAGTTATTTTTAAGCCGTTCGTTTTCTAACTCCAGCTGGTGAATCTGCTTGGTTAAATCAACCACCGTGTTTTTTCCATCTTTGATGGCGGTATCCTTCCGGCGCATAGAAAAAGCAATAAAAATTGAATTAACCAGATAGATAAGCCAAGCCAAACCCAGCCCGGCCAACAGAGAACCAATAATAATATAAAAGAGAGGAATGTTGGGAAAGGCATAGGCGCCTAAACGCAGAGTTACCAGTGCCAAATTGTTTTGTGCCAGATACACCATGACTGCGCCAACAATTAAAAATAAGATAAGTGTAAGCATGATTAACAGTATACTGGATTACTTGATACTTGACAAGTACTACAATTAATTATACTATATGAAGTATGACAACTAAGAAAAAACAACGGGTGACTCTTTTTTTAAATCCGGCGATTGTTAAACAGTCCCGGGCGCAAGCGGTGGCGGAGGATATAAATTTAACAAATTTGGTTGAAAAGGCTTTGGTTTGTTATTTACCTCCAGTAACAATTATTAAGAAAGTGAAAAAAATATGATGCAGGCTCAAGTCGAAACCGGTTCTTCCCAAAAGGATTACCAGACGAAAAAAGCCATTTTTCGGACCTACCAAGTTATTTGGTACATCTTGGGCATTATCGAAGTGGTATTAGCTTTCAGGGTTTTACTGAAACTGCTAGGGGCCAATACTTACAGCGGGTTTACCAGTTTCATCTATGCCATTAGCAGTCCTTTTGCCTCCCCATTTGCCGGAATATTGGGAATATCCGGAGCATCAGGCATGATTTTGGAATGGTCAACTTTAATCGCCATGGCCGTGTATGCGGTTTTGGCTTACGGAATTGTGGCCTTATTTCAAATGGTGAAGCCGACGAATAAGACCGAAGTCGAAAATACGGTGGATAATTTTTGGAGCCTTGGCCGGATGGATGGCCTCGGTGTTGATGAAGACCAATTCCGGTCAAGGGACGATGATGGATGTGGTTTTGGGAATCGTTGGCGCTGTCGTCGGTGGTTTCCTGATGGGCTTGATTGGTCAATCAGGGGTGACGGGATTTAATCTTTACAGTTTCGTGGTGGCCGTGATTGGTGCCGTCGTTGTTATTTATCTTGGCCGGAAGATGCGAAACAGATAGAGCGAATATGATTATTTGAATGGAGGTGAGAAGACATGAGTCTTTCTTTTACAAACTTGAGCCCTTTGGCATCTTTAGTTTTTGGAATACTGATTCTGATGTTCCCGAGGTTTCTAAATTATCTGATCGCGGCCTACTTGATTATTGTTGGACTGCTGGGGTTAGGCTTTATTAGTTAAACCAACCCTTGACCACGGTTGAAATTTTTCGGGTTAATTTACTCGCCCACTCGTCGGCCTCGATAGCTTTTAGGGCGTTATTTAAGCCCTCATTATTTTCGATCATTAAGTTTTGAACCGTGGCGATGGTGGCCGAAGAGACTTTGAGTTCATTTTTAATCACTTGGTACGATTTATTTTTTTTAAGATAAACAGCGATGGCCAGGCGTTTGGCTAAAGCCACTCTCTCGGTTTCGGTTAAAATGCCGGTAAAAAATATTTCGACTGACCGCGGTTGTTTAATATCCGCCAAAACCCGGTAGAGAGATTTATAAATCTTTTTTTCGATTGGTCGGCTGACGCCGTGTTTAGATAATTGCATACTTTAATTAATTAAAGTAACGATCCGTCACGATCAGAATACCTAAAATTAACAGTAAATTCAAGCCGTTATCTAACTGGTAGAGGCGCAAGATTAACCAGCAAGTCAGGCCGATGGTTACCAGCAGGCCGCGGCGGGTATTGCCTAAAATTACCGCCAGGCTAAAAAAACCGGCCGGGAAGAACAGCAGAAAAAACGGCAAATAAAGCCCGGGCAAGAGAATGTTTTTTACGAGCTCCGGTTCGACAAAGAAAAGCATCAGGCCTAAAAGGCTCCACAAAATTACAATTAAGATTAAAGTAGGGAGGTAATTTTTTCGCCTTGGACGCATAGCTTTATGTTACAATTTATTTACCTATGACTCCAGAGTTTTATTTATTGGCAATCGCGGCGGTAATCGTTTTTTTAGGATCAATTTGGTGGCTGGGATGGCGTTTGAAACCCGATGATAATTTAGTCAAAATCATTGATAGTTTGCAAAAACTGTCACCGAACTTAAACGAGCGCCTGGATAATGCTTCCCGGTATATTGCCCAGGTGGCCAGGGAAGTCGGCCAAATGAACGAGTTAGGCCGGTCGATGCGCGATCTCCAGGTATTTCTACAGTCGCCCAAGCTCCGCGGCAATATCGGCGAGCAGGTGTTAAAAGACTTAATTGCTCAATCATTTCCCCGGGGAAGTTTTCATTTGCAGTATTCGTTTAAATCCGGCGACAAAGTTGACGCGGCCATAATTACCAGTGCCGGCATTCTGCCGATCGACTCCAAATTCCCTTTGGAAAATTTCCGAAAAATGACTACGGCGGACAGCAAGTTAGAACGGGCACAGGCTAAAAGAGAGTTTAGCCGGGATGTCAAAAAGCACATTGAGGCAATTTCCAAAAAATACATTTTGCCGGAAGAAGGGACGCTGGATTTGGCAATTATGTATATTCCGTCCGAGTCGGTTTATCACGAGATTGCCGGAACGCCGGAACTTTTAGAATTTGCCAAAGCCCAGCGGATTTACCCGGTGTCGCCCAACACCTTATATTTGGTCTTGCAAAGTCTACTGCTGTCGTTTGAGGGCCAAAAAATCGAGACTAAAACCCGGGAGATTTTCCGGCTGCTGCGGGCGGTGCAAAAAGATTATGCCAAAACCGGCAGCGCGTTTGACGTTTTAGGCAGGCATATTAATAACGCTTATAATTCGTTTTCCAGCGCCGCCAAAAGTTTCTCGCTTTTGGGCCAAAAACTGGATTCGTCGCGTCAACTGGAGCTGACAGAGAAATCACCAAAAAATGATTAATAATAATGTTACACTTCATGACGTACGTGCGGCAAAAAGTGTAATAACCTATGCAAGTAATTAAGTTAAAATCAGGTAGAAAAATTGTTTTCCGGCAGTTGAAGTCGGTGGATTTTAAAAAGGTTTACCGTTGGGTAAAATCAATTGAAAAAGAAGATACCTTTATAATGCTGAATGCCGCCGAGCCGGTTTCTTTGAAAGAGGAAAAGCAGTATTTTAAAGAATTGCCTAAAAAAATCAGACAAAAGAAGTTGGTTAAAATCGGCGTGTTTGACGAAGAGAAATATTTGGGCAGCTGCGATATTGAAAAACAGGGGAAGAGGCAGGGGCATGTTGGCCTTTTCGGCATAGTTTTGTCTAAAGAATGCCGTGGTCAGGGTATCGGTTTTAAATTAGCCAAAGAAACGATTAAACTGGCCAAAGAAAAGATGGGAATTAAACAAGTGGTTTTAAACTGTTTTGCCAATAATAAAGCCGGGATTAATTTTTACAATAAACTCGGGTTTAAACAAAACTGTCGTGATCCACGATCTGTATTTTATCGAGGCAAGTATATCGACACTATTTGGTTTTATAAAGATTTGCGATGAAATTAAATCAAGCCCAACAATTGGCGGTGGAGACCATCGAGGGACCGGTGATGGTGATTGCCGGGCCGGGAACGGGCAAAACCCAGATTATTGCCGAGCGGATTGCCGCTATTTTAAAAAAGACCGATACTGACCCCGGTGCAGTTTTAGCCCTGACCTTTACCGAGTCCGGCGCTAAAGCCATGCGGGAGCGGTTGATCGCGACGATCGGCGAAGCGGCCTATTACGTCAATATTGCCACCTTCCACGCTTTTTGTTCCCAAGTGATCCAGGAGTTTCCGGACCGGTTTGCGATTTCGGCCACCACCGAGCCGCTGGCCGACTTGGAACGGGTGGAAATTTTTGAAGCAATTTTAAAAAACCATGACTTTAATTATTTAAAGCCGGCTAACTCCCCGTATTATTACACCGGGTTTTTAATTAAAGCGATTCAGGATTTAAAACGCGAAGCGGTGACCCCGGAAAAATTAAAACCAATTTTAGCCGGGTCGTCCAATAAAACCAAAGAGGAAATTTACCAAAACAATAAAAATCAGGAGCTGTTGAAAACTTACTCGCTCTACCAAAAAGCTTTAACCGAAAGAGGCCGGTATGATTTTGAAGACATGATTAATTTTGTCGCGGGAGAGTTTACGCGTGATCAGGATTTGCGCCGGACCTTCCAGGAGCGGCTGCATTATTTTTTAATCGACGAGTACCAGGATACTAACTCGGCCCAAAACCAGGTGATTAATTTGTTGGCAGAATATTGGGGCAAAGAGGCGAACGTGTTTGTGGTTGGAGACGTTAACCAATCAATTTACAGATTTCAGGGCGCATCTTTGGAAAACGCCATCCAATTTATTAAAACTTACCCGGCGGCTAAGGTGATTACTCTGGATCAGAACTACCGGTCACATCAGCTGATTCTTGATGCCAGCCGGGAACTGATTGCTAAAAATAAGTTAAAGATCGAGGACGTGGTGGCTACGGCCAAAGCTAAATTAAAAGCCCAGCCGGGATTGAAATCAACCAAGCTTGTTGTGGTGAAGTTACCGTCAGAAACAGTCGAAGCTTACTGGGTGGGCCGGAAAATAAAAGATTTAATCAAGGCCGGCACCAAGCCGGAAAATATCGCCGTGCTATACCGCCATAATGCTGATGCCAAAGTGTTTGCCGATATGCTGGTCAAACTGGATATTCCGGTAGAAATCGAAGGCGGCGCCAATGTTTTAGCCGATCCGGTGATTAACCAATTAATCGTGCTGTTAAAAGTCATCGGTTTATCTGCCCGCAACCTGGAAGACATGGAGCTGTTTACCTTGATGCATTATGCCTGGTTTAAGCTGGATGCGCTGGCAATTTTAAAACTGGCCCGTTCGGCCAGCAACGCAAAAAAATCCATGGCGGATTTAATTTTGGACGGCAAAGCGGATGAACCATTTATCCAATTTATTAATCAGTTGGCCCGGTGGCAGCAAGCTGACAGCCGGTTGAGTTTTTCCCAGTGGTTTGAAAAGTTGGTCAAAGAATCCGGGTTTTTGGATTGGATTATCAGCCGGGATGACAGCGTCAGTTTGTTAAACCGGCTTAACTCCTTGTTTAGTGAAATTAAAAAATTAAACGCTGCCGACCACCAACTGAATTTGCCGAAGTTTTTAAACGCGCTGGAGCTGATGGTTGGCAACCGGTTGATTATCAGCGAACAGGATTTGGATATTAAAGCTCAGGCGGTGAGCTTGTCGACCGCCCATAAAGCTAAAGGCCGGGAATGGGAATACGTTTTTATTGTTAAAGCAGTCGATGGCAAGTGGGGCAATAATCCGACCCGGGAGATGATCAAACTGCCGTCGGGGATTTTGGCCAATACCGATTCGGCCAAGAAAGAAAAAAACGAGGACGAACGGCGTTTGTTTTATGTGGTTTTAACCCGGGCTAAAAACCAGGTGTATTTAACTTACAGCGAACGGTATTTAGCGGGCGATTACTTGAAAGAAGCGGTGCCAAGCATGTTTTTAACCGAGATCCCCAAAAAATACCAGCAATTTGAGGAGCCGCGTTTAGCCGGCGAGGCCAAAACGGTTTTACGGCAGTGGCTCGAGCCGGCGAAGCTGCTCCAGCCGACGATTGCCGAAAACGACTGGTTGAAGTCACTGGTGAATAATTTCCGGCTGTCGGCGACGGCGCTCAATACTTATTTAACCTGCGCTTACAAATTTAAATTAAATGTGTTAGTCCGGGTCCCCCGGGCTAAAGCCGCTTATTTTTCGTTCGGTTCGGCCGTCCATAAAGCCTTGGAATTATTCCATAAAAGCTTTATTAAAAACGATCAACATCCGGGGAAAAGTTATTTACTGGAACAATTTGAGATTGCCATTAAAAAAGAGGTTTTAACCGAAACAGAATTGGCCATCCGTTTGAAACAAGGCCGGCAGATTTTGTCGGCCTACTATGATAATTATCAGGATGAGTTTAAAAAGCCGTTGTTTGTCGAGCGGTTTTTCGGCTACGGCTGGAGCAAAGTGTTTTTAGAAGATATTCCCCTAACCGGCAAAATGGATAAGATTGAGTTAATCGACCAAGGCGATAAAACCGTCCGGGTGGTGGATTATAAAACCGGGCAATCTAAAACCAGAAATCAGATTTTGGGCAAGACCAAAGAAGCGAATTTAGATTATTTCCGGCAATTGGTTTTTTATAAGTTACTGGCCAGCTTGGATAAAAGTTTTCCCTTAAAAGTTAGGGAAACCATGCTCGATTTTGTCGAGCCCAACAAAAAGACCGGCAAGTTTAGGCAGGAAAAGTTTTTAATCAGCGACGATGAGGTGGGTGAGCTTAAAGAAACCATCCGGTCGATCATGAAAGAAATTAGATCGTTAAACTTTAACCGCACCACCGATTACCGGAAATGCGTTGATTGTGAATATCTGCACCACTGCTGGCCTGAAGGTCTGCCCCAACTCAAAACCGAACAATTGAAATTGGTTTAGATAACTTTCCACCTCTCCGGCACAGGCGGCGACCGTTGGGCAAGATTTTTTTCAGCTCCCAAGGCGACAATCACAGTAGCGGCCGGACGGTGAGGCCGACTTTTTTAAAGCCCTGGTCTAAGGATAAAACCTCGTCAAGCTTGAAATCTTTGACTAAAGTAAAAATTGTGACATCGGTAAAAGATAGTTTGTGCCCGGCAAATTTTTGGAACAATGGCCAAGATCGAGTGAATAATGTTTCATCAGTCCAAAACACCAATAATTGACCCTGTTTTTCTGTCAGCGACAAATGAGTTTTAAAATTTTTTACCGTGGTTATTCCTTGGGTATTTAATAACCTGGTGAAGGTCTCGTCTAGCACATAATCGCTGGTGAAAAGTTTGCTTTTAAGACGGATTTCACCGGTCAGATAATCAAAGACTGCTTGATGATTAGGCTCACCTTTTAGCATGTAAGCAATCCAGGCACTGGAGTCGATAAAAATACGCTTATGTCTAAGTCTGGGAGTAGATCTCATCAACATTGATACTGGCCCGGCCGGTTTTGCTGACTTCAATTCCGCCCAGTTCCAGTAAAGGATTTTTTAAGGATTTTTTAGCGGTTAATAATTGGGCCACTTGGGAATAACGCAGGGCAACTGTTTTGGTCAGATCACGGATTATCTGGGAGCGTTTAATTCTGACTTTTTCGGCAATGGTGTCCAGAATATCCACATCCTGGGGATCGAGATAAACTTGAACACGCGCCATTGTGTAATTCATAGTGTATACACCATAACATGTTGGTAAATGACTGTCAAGTCTAAAATTACTTATCCGATTTGAAGCCGTTGGTTTTATGGGTGCCGTCGCACCAAGGTTTATTTTTTTCTTCATGAGTGCGGTTTGGTTGGGAAGTAATTTTGGTCATTTTAGCCACCGTCTTAAATTCGCTTTAATTTTTAAGCCCAGCGGCCTGAGATTATCCAGTTGCCGGAAAAGCAAATAGCGCGGAGTATTGAAAACTAAATCGTAGGTACCCAAAAATTCAACCAGCCGGCCGCCGTAACCGGCCTTGAACCGATGAAAGCCATACCAGGGATCGTTGGGGTCCGGGCTTGGCCCCAGTGCCCCCCACATGTCAAAATTAGTGCAGCCTGACTTTTTGCCGAAGCGGATAGTTTCCCACATGAGTAAGTTTGGGGCCATGACTTCTTTAGACTGCCTAGTAGAGGCACCGTAGGGATAGTAGAGGGTTTGGTTAAAAACAAAGACCATAAAGACCGCCAGGGTCTGATCGCCGGTATAAGCGCGCAGGAGATGGGCAATACCGGCGGGATTTAAGGTTTGCCAGAGTTTTTGAAAATACTCTCTGGTGTGGGCGAAAAACCCCTGGCGGACGACCGTTTCTTCAAATAATAATTTTAAAAACCAAGCAAAGCTGGCCGGTGAATCATCCACCATAACCCGGACGCCCTTTTTTTCGGCCAAGCGCAGATTATAGCGGGTTTTGGGATGCATTTTAGCCAGCAGATCGGCCTCGCCTGGCTTTAAATCCAGTTGGAAGCTGTATTGGGTAAAGAGGCTTCTTCCCGGCCGGCAGCCGTGCTGTTTTAAAAAAGAATCGATGGTGTTCCAGCCATGATTGGGTTGATCGTTAACCGTGCGGCTGACGTTTGGTTCCAGCTTGATCATCACCAGGTTATTTTCGCGGCCGATTTGCTGTAAGACTTTCATTTGGGCCTCGTCCGGCAATTGGCCCTTGGGAAAGTAGCCGATCTGCCAGTTGAATTTAGGCACCTGGTGCAAAGTCACCTGGAGCGACTGGACCAGTTTATTTTTTTCAAATACCCCTTTTCGGATTACCGGGTTGCCGGTCAAGCGCCGAAACTCGCCCCACTCATAACTTTGCAAGGGGTGGGAAACGATTTGGTTAAGAGTCGAGCGGTCATTGTCAACCAGGTCACGAATGAGCATGGGTTAATTCTAACAAATTAGTATCAATGTCTGCCAAAAACCGGCTGACGGGGTTGCTGGAGTATTGGCCGAAGTACAGCCGCCGCCAGGCGTAGGAAAAATAAACCTGGGCTTTGGCCCGGGTAATGCCGACATAGCACAAGCGCCGTTCTTCTTCGAGCCCGTCTTTCGATAACAGCGAACGGGAATGGGGGAACAGACCCTCCTCCATGCCGATTAAAAAGACGGTGTTAAACTCCAGGCCTTTGGAAGCGTGCAGGGTCATTAAGGTGACGGCGTTGCCGTTGGTTTTGATTGAATCGGTTTGTTCGACCAACGCCACCTGTTCCAAAAACTCCGGCAGTTTCGGCCACTGGCGGCCAACAGAAGTTAATTCCCTGATGTTTTCCAGGCGGGCTAAATCCTGTTCATCTTTGGGATCAAACCGTTCCAAATAATTGGTGACTTTTAAGACCCGATCAAGAACTTGGGTGGTAGTCAGCGTCATTAATTCCGTTTGGTTGGCTTCTTTCCAGTCTAAAAATCGCTGCAGCTGACGCTGGCCGATTTTGGCCAGACGTTCGTAACTGATCGTGTCTTTGGGATTAACCAAAAATCGCAAATATGCCAAGCAGTCTTTAATTTCTTTGCGGGAATAAAACCGGGTGCCGCCGACTAAAAGATAAGGAATAGCCTGATTGATTAAGGCTTCTTCAATATTCCGCGATTGGGCGTTAGTGCGGTATAAAACCGCGAAATTGTTATATTGGAATTTAGGATTTAGAGTTTGGGATTTCTTTATTGTATTCACAATAAAGTTGGCTTCGTCTTTTTCATCCCTGGCTTCATAAATAGCTAACTTGCTGCCTTGGCAGGCTTCGGTCCATAACTTTAACACCGGATGCTGGGTATTTTTGCCGATAACCTGGTTGGCGGCGGTTAAAATGTTTTGGGTGGAGCGGTAGTTTTGCTCTAAATTAATAATCGTTAAATCGGGAAAGTTTTCCTTCAGCCGCGTTAAGTTGCGCCAATCGGCGCCGCGAAAACTGTAAATCGATTGGGAAAAATCGCCGACGGCCGTCAGGTTGCGCCAGCGGGAAGAAAGCAAGCGGGTCAATTCGTACTGGGCTTTGTTGGTGTCCTGGTATTCATCGACCAGGATGTATTCAAACTGCTGGCGGTATTTATTTAAGGTTTCCTGGTCATGGCGCAGCCATTTGACGGCATTTAGGAGCAGATCGTCGAAGTCCATGGCGCCGTAAAGTTTTAACAGCCGGTCGTACTCGCGGTAGACTTGAGCCGCCAATTCCTGGTACCGGCCGCGGCTGAAACCGGAATATTCCAGGCTGGAAATCAATTCGTTTTTTGAGGCGGAAATGGCCGCTTTTAAGCTTTGAGGTTTGTAGGGTTTGATATCGAGTTCCAGATTTTTGACCGCTTTTTTGATGACTTCCAAAGAGTCATCCTCGTCATAAATGGCAAAATCCTGTTTAGTTTTAAGCAGTTTAACGCAAAAAGAATGGAAAGTGCCGCAGAACGGCAAAGCCGAATCGCCCAGCAGGAACGATAAGCGCTGTTTCATTTCTTTAGCCGCTTTATTGGTAAAAGTAACCAGCAGTACCCGGTGGGGATTGATGCCTTTTTCCCGGATCAAATAGGCCGCCCGGAAAGTTAACGCCCGGGTTTTGCCCGAACCGGCCCCGGCTAAAATTAATAAAGGACCGTTGCCGAAAGTTACCGCCAGGCGTTGAGGCTCGTTTAAGTCATCGAGGAAAGATTTAACCATGCTAAAATCATAGCATGCCGGAAATCGCCAAGATTAAGCGCCGTTTAATTAAATATGCCTGGCTGGGGCGATGGCTGGTGTTGGCGGCGGGACTGGCACTGGTGATTGGTTTGGTCCGGGGATTGGCGCCAAAAGCCAAGATCGGGCTTAAGCTGATTAATCCGACGATTAACCGGCTTCAGTCATTCCGCGGCCGGACTAATATTTTGCTTTTGGGTGTCGGCGGTGAAGGCCACGAGGCCGGCGATTTAACTGACAGTATCATTCTGCTTTCTGCAGACCTGACTTCAGGAGATGTTGTGCTTGTTTCGCTACCGAGAGATATTTGGGTGGTTTCTTTAGCCGCCAAACTAAACACCGCCTATCATTACGGCGAGACCAAGCAAGAGGGTGGCGGTTTGATTTTGGCCAAAGCGGCCGTGGGCGAGGTGATGAACCAGCCGGTGCATTACGGGGCAGTAGTGGACTTTTCCGGTTTTGAGCGGGCAATTGATGTTTTAGGCGGCATTGAGGTGGAGGTGCCGCGGGGGTTTGCGGACCGGCAGTACCCGATTCCCGGCAAAGAAGACGCCGAGCCGGAAGCGGCCCGGTACGAAACCGTGGAGTTTAAATCCGGCCGGCAGACTTTTGACGGCGTGACGGCCCTTAAATATGTCCGTTCCCGGCATGCCGACGGCGAAGAGGGTACCGATTACAGCCGGGCGCAGCGGCAGCAGCGGGTCATTTTGGCGTTCAGGGATAAATTACTGAAAGCCAAAACCTTATTGAATTTCGGCAAAATTAAACAGTTAAAACAGATTGCTGCAGATAGCGTGGAGACGGACATTAAGCCGGAAGTTTATGCGGACATGATTAAGCTCGGCTTAAAGCTTGATCGGGAGCAGTTGCGCACCGGCGTTTTAGACCAGGGCAGTCAATCGGAAGACATTCCCGCCCTGCTTTATAACCCGCCGGTCAGCCGCTACGGCCAATGGGTGCTGCTGCCCGCCGGTGATGATTGGAATGTCGTCTTCCAATACATTGACGAAATTTTGTATCAGAATCAGGGATAGAGATGATAAATTCGGGTTGGTCCCAGCTGATAAACCAGGGGAAAGTTTTCTTCAAACCAGTCTTGGTTAGCTGTTTGCTCCATTGGCCCGATAACCGCATAATCTAAGCTGAATTCTTTAATTTTTTCCCGGGCGGCAGGCAAACCCTGAAAAATTGTTTGGGTTGCCTGTTCCTGGCGGCGGTAATTGATGCCGTAGGTCCATAGCCAACCTCTGAAGCCTAAAAGCGTTTTTCTTCCGGTTAGGGTCGGCAGCCAATGATCGTGATTGTCTGCCGTTAAAAAATTATCCCCAGGGGCAGTGTTTTGTTTGACCCAATCGGCTAATTGCAGCTGCTCGTTGGTCCAAAACCTGATTTTTCTATAAGGATATTGGGTTAAGCGCAGAACATCCAACCCTCCTGCCCAGATAGTAATGGTTAACAGAATGATGGTAATAATTTTAGGCATTTTTGCCAGGGTACCACCAGCTAAAACACAGGCGATTAAATACCAGTGGACAAAGAATTTTGTGTTGTCCCACTCCCAGGGTTGGAATAACCATAGGTTAGCGGCGGCCAAAATTAACCAGAAAGGCAGGCTGAATAATCTAAATTTTTTGTCGGCCGGTATTAGGCCAACCAGAGGAAGTATAGCCATTAAGCCTAAATTTTTTAACCAAAACCAGCCGAAGTTATCACCCCTTGAGGTTGCCAGCCAACCGGGGAACCATTTAATAAAAGTGCTGTTAGTGACAGAATCGCTGAAGAAATACAACAATTGAGGCAGGCCGATAATGAGCAGCGGTCCGGCAAACCAAAACCAGTTTTTAATTACCGAGGCTTTAAACCGATTTTGCACTAATTCAATGGCCGCTAAGGTAGCTCCGACCGCGCCGGCAATCGCCACTGAATGGGCGTGGACCAAGGGTAGCAGGCTGATAATGATGCCGGCGGCCAGCAAGTTCCGGCTCTGTTTGTTTTGCCAATATTTCCAGAGGAAAAAATAAATCAGGACGGCGGCCGGAAACCCCAAAAGAAACCCGCGCTGGGGAATGACTTGGGAAGTAATAATATTGATCCACTCGATGTTAAAAAGTTTTTCCAAGTGGGTATATTCGCGGGGCAAGTTTTGCATCACCCGGCTTAGGCCGTTAACCTGAATGTCTTTTATCCACCACCACCACCCAAAGCCACCGTTAAATAAAAATAAAAGTGCGGTTAGCTTCCCGGCGCGAAAATTTTTATTTATTTCCGAGCCCAGTTTGGTAATAACTGCCACTAAAAGCGTTGACAAAATGACACTGGGAAAAAGCATGGCCGGCAGTAAATCACTGCCCAATTTAATCAGGATTGCCGACAAAAAGTCGGCTAAAAAAGGATAGGAAAATTTGGCGCCGATCAGAATAGGCATTTGCACCGGGAAATTTTGGCCGAAAGCAAAACTGGTGGTATAGCTTAAATGAGCGGCCCAATCTCCCCAGATATTTACCCAGCCGGCGTATAGGCCGTCTGTTTCCAGGGTGAGCATATATTGCCAAATAAACCCCCATAAAAATATCCATCCGGCTAACCAGAAAGACCATTGACTGACCGCCAACCGGTTGAATTTAATTTTCATTTGCCTGATGTTTTTCCACCACCACCAGCCGCTGCCTAGAATTATGGCCCCGGTGGTAGCCATAATCGAGGCTTGATTAAAAGGAATGAGCCAGGATTGCCAAAAAATTATTTGAGTAAGACTGATGATGCCAATAATAAGACCGGCTGTCAGTTTCATTAAAGGGCCCAGCTTTAGTTTGAGAATTTGAATTACGGTGATGCCTAGAAATCCGGCGGTAGCGAAAAAATATCCGACTGATAATATAGACATATGCAAAGATTCTACCTGATTTTACTGCTGATAATAAGTTTTGGATTTAGGCTTTGGCGTTTGGGTATACCGTCAAGTTATATCTTTGATGAAGTTTATCACGTTCCGTCTCTGCGGGCATTTTCCCAAAATAATCCGGAAGCGTTTGACGTTTACGCCCAGGCGCCGGAGCCGAATACCGCCTATGATTGGCTGCACCCGCCTTTGGCAAAGTTATTCCAAGCCGGTTCGGTGCTGGTCTTTGGGGATAACAGTTTTGGTTGGCGGTTTCCCGCCGCGGTATTCGGCACGCTGGCCGTGGCGGCGGTTTATTATTTAGCTTTGGTAGTAACAAAAAAAACCAACATTGCTTTACTGGCGGGCCTGCTGTTCAGTTTGGATAATTTGCAGCTGACCATGTCCCGGATTGCCATGAACGATATTTTTGTCACCACGTTTATTTTATTTGCGCTGGCTTTTTTCTATAAAAAGAGTTGGTTTTGGAGTGCGGTTTTTACCGGACTTGCCATTTCCACCAAGCATTCGGCGGTGTTATTATTTCCGATTTTTGGCCTTCAAGTTTTCCTTCAGGGACTCTCCCTGAAGGCCTTCAGGGAGAGTCCCTATTGGTATTTTGTTTTTATTCCGCCATTAATCTATCTGCTTTCTTTTTTCCAGTTTTGGTTCCAAGGCCATACCTGGCAGCAATTTGTCGAGCTGCATCAGCAAATTTATTATTATCAG